>Ga0255351_1001191_pt1 | contig 10760 bp, 10 predicted proteins | sample HBST25r2metaG_FD_186024 | JGI IMG/M metagenome (GOLD analysis project Ga0255351, IMG submission 186024) | Peat soil microbial communities from Stordalen Mire, Sweden - H.B.S.T-25.r2 | ecosystem: Environmental > Terrestrial > Soil > Wetlands > Peat | place: Sweden: Norrbotten County, Stordalen... | reverse complement strand
ACCAGGTGGAGACCGGATCGTCGAGGCGCAGCTTGCCTTGTTCAACGAGGACCATGGCGGCGACTGCGGTGAACTGCTTCGAGACGGAGCCGATGCCGTATGGCATATCGACAGTAGCGGGGATGCGCGGTTCAAGCTGGGCAAAGCCGAAGGCCGCGGTATAGGCGACGTGTCCATGCTTGACCACTGCGACGACAGCACTGGGTGCGGCGGTCTTCTCGAGGATGCCATTCACATCAGAGGCGATCTTGGCCTGCTCGGCGGGGGGCAGGTTGTCCTGGGCAGGAAGGTGGAGGGAGAGCAGGAGAAAGATAGCCGAGAGCGCGGCGCTACGCAGGCCCGGCAAACGATGGTTTGGCATCATGGGGATGTTTATACCACACAGGATCGAACGGAAGAGTCAGGTTCAGGCTTGCGGCGGTTGCTCGCGCGTGTCCAGCAATTTCTGTGCGGGTTTGGATCCGCTACGGATGGCTTCGCGCAACCGGTACTTGGCTACTGCTCAATTTTTCGATGCTCCATTGGTGCCGCACAGTGCGTAGCGCCCGAGAATGACGCGGATGTCAGTGTCGCGATGATTGCAGACCTAGCGGTAGTTTACGAGGACCGGTGTGTAGGCTTTGTCGTCTCTGAGAGCGGCTTGCTCGAGAGAGAAGACTTCCCGTTCAAGTCAATAGCTGTAACCTGCCCGTTGTGCAAAGAGCAGCGCCTGTACCTGCCTTCTGAGGTGTTCCTGGGGCGACCGAGCCATTTGGTGGCCAAGCAGCCGCGGGCGTGATCCTCGTTTTTGGATCGTTCATGGGTTTTTTGACGAGTTCTCCTACGGCATTTTCGACTTCAGCTTGATAAACTCCCCATCCACCGCGAACTTGCCATTCCCGCGATGGTGGATAGTCTTCGGATGCCTCTGTGCCGGGTCCGTCCAAGCCTTGACCACTTCCAAGACGAAGAGGTTGAACTTGCTGACGAGACGGGTATCGACCACCTTGCATTCGAGGTTGGCGAAACATTCGGCAATCAGGGGTGGCGCCACACGCTCGGCTGGTGCCGGTGTCAGGCTAAATCTCTCGAACTTGTCCACTTCCCGACCAGTGCAGTTGCCTATACTCACAACCTTGGTTGCCAGTTCCACCGCCGGAATGGCTATCACGCATTCCTTCGTCGCCCGCAGAGCTTTAAAGCTGTGATTAGCATCGCTAACGACACAGGCAACCAGAGGCGGCTCAAACTCGACCATCATGTGCCAGGACATCGTCATCACGTTGGCGCGACCCTTATGGGCGGTTGTAAGCAGAACCACCGGACCCGGTTCAAGCAGTTGGTAGACCTTCGAAAGATGCAGGTCTTTCATGGCGATGGGTACTCCTCCGCTCAGTTCTCCGAGAGGATCAAGCGCCTTTCATTGTAGGCGCTGGCGCCATGCGATTACTTGGTCCGTGCAAGGGAGGCTCCTCCATTGAGGGTTGCACTCGGTAGCCGACCCGGAACAATCTGAGTGGAGTAAGCTTTGAAAATGCAGAGTGTTCGCCAAGGGTCTATCCATCTGTTTCGCCTCGCCGGAGTTGACCTGTACCTGCATTGGTCCTGGTTTCTCGTGGCAGCATATGAAATCGAGAGCCGAAAGGGCAGATACTCCTCGGTCGCCTGGAACGCATTGGAGTACCTGGCACTATTCTCAATTGTGCTTATGCATGAATTTGGTCACGCCCTGGCTTGCCGGCAGGTGGGAGGAACGGCGAATCAGATCGTGCTGTGGCCCCTTGGCGGGGTAGCGTACGTGAACCCTCCGCAACGGCCGGGCGCTACACTCTGGAGCATCGCCGCGGGACCTCTGGTTAACGTGGTGCTCCTGCCGGTTTTTGTTGCAGCGTTCATGCTAAGCCGCTCGTTAGGATGGGCGCATGCGATTCCCGATGCCTACCAGTTGTTGCGGGCGGTCATGTGGATTGACGTGTCCTTGCTGGTCTTTAACTTGATGCCGATCTATCCGCTGGACGGCGGCCAAATTCTCCGATCCCTGCTGTGGTTTGTGCTGGGACGTGGCCGCAGCCTGATGGTGACCACGATTCTCGGCTTGTTGGGCATAGTCGGATTCTTCGGCCTCGCTTTGTGGTTACGTTCCTTCTGGTTCGGTGCGATTTCCGTTTTTATGCTGATGAATTGTTGGGGTGGACTACGTCATGCGCAGGAGCTGTTACGAATTGCAAGGCTGCCGCGCCGGGGCGGGTTTGCCTGCCCGAGTTGCCGGACAGCGCCACCGTTGGGAGCCTACTGGCAATGCGGACAGTGCGGGCAGCCATTTGACACATTCCAAACCCGAGGGGTTTGTCCGCACTGTGCGGCCCAGTTTGCCATGACGAGATGTCTGGACTGCGGGGAGCAGCATCCGATGAACGACTGGATGGTTAGTGCTTTCGCGGGAGTTGGCATGGCAAGCGGTGGCTTGACGATAAAATAGCGCTGGCTTTGCCGGTTTCATGCAGCCTTGAATGTAACTGCATTCGACGGCAAAGATCAGTCGAGTAAATCCTTCCAGTTCCCGGACACCTCAGCCTCACAAAGCTTGTGCGCGTTATCATGACCATCGTGCCGACTCAATGCACCGCCATGCTTCGCCGCGGCTCCCGGATTCTTACTGCTCTCCTGCGCTCATGAACGCAACGGTTTCCGAAACCGCATCGTCCCCAGATGCCGCCCTCCTTACTGGCCTCACCTCCGACTTCGCCCACCTCGCTCCCCGGACCATCTGCCCGGCTCAGTGATATATCCGCTATCCCTACCTGATTCCTGCCGGGTACTACGGGCACATGTGGGACTGGGATGGCTTCTTTATTGGCGCCCATTGGGCCAATCAGAACCCTGCCGACGCAAAGTTCCTCCGCGACTGGGTGCTCAGCTTCGCCTTTTCCGCCGACTTAAATGGATACGTCGCGGGCTGCATCACTCCTCAGGGGCCGCGCCCGCTCTTCGGCAAGTTCGCCATGAAACCCTTTCTTGCTTAGGGCGCACTTTTGGCTTCACAGCGGCTTCACGACTATTCCTGGCTCCGTCCCGTTTGGCCCGCAATGCAGCGCATCCTAACCTATCGCAGACGCACCCAGTTCGATCCCCGCTGGGGCCTCTGGTTCTGGGACAACGCCATGCAATCCGGTGCCGACAACAACGCCGCCCTCTCCAACGCCCCCGGCGACCGCAGCGCCATCCTCGCCGTAGATGCATCCGTCTTCGCGATGCGCGAGTACCTCGCCATGGCTGCACTTGCCGAGCATCTCGGGTATCCCGGCGATGCCCGTAGGTGTTGAGGCGATGTACGGTCAGATCTTCGGTCCGGAATATTCGGTGTGAACGGAGAAGCCATGCTGGGGTTTGGGAAAGTGCCGGAGTTCCTCGCTGATTACATTTTCGCGGGTTGAGCAGGAGGGATGCACTCGATCAGTTCCATCCCCACTGTGGTGTGAATCGTAACCCCGTGGGCAGCAAAGGGGACGAAGAAATACGCTCCTTTCTTCACACTACTTATTCCTGCCGAGCTCATCAACTTTCCCTCTCCGCTTGTCACGACATAGACAGCTAGATTCCTCAAGGCGCAAGACGTCTTCACGGTGTACCGATTTACAGCGAAGCACGGCGTATCTTTGAACGAGATAAGACCCTCCTTTCTATAGTCATTGTTTTCCTCGTCGATTCTCGCTTTCTTGCTTCCGCGCGTGAGAACCGAAGGGCCGGATTGCTGCAAATCAAAACAACTGAGCGCAACATCCTTGTCGAGGCCAAGATACATCTCTTGATCGGAGAGACGATAGCGATCACACCAGCGCTCAGGTTGAATCGTGAAATCGGTTGGCTCCTGAACTTCCAGAATCAGACATCCGGCGCCGATGGCGTGTGCAATGCGAGCAGGAATCAGCCAAACATCACCTGCCTTGGCCTCGACCTCTTGCAACAGACCGGAAAAGGCATCGCCCGGCTGCTCGCTCTTTTTCACGGCTAGCTGCAGATCGGTCTCAGTCACGCCCTCCTTAAAGCCGAAGAAGAGCTTTGCACCAGGTCTCGTCGCAAGAATGACCCAAGATTCGGTCTTACCATGGTCACTAGCAAAATGTTTCCTGGAGAAATCCGGATCAGGATGAGTTTGGGCCGGCAATCGGACGGCGCTGTCGAGAATCTTTACCAGCATGTCGAATCCATTTCCACCTGTCATTTCCTCCGGATAGTTAACAAGCAGGGAGGCAAAGGTTGTTCTTTCGCCTCGGACTTTTGAGAGCCCTTCATCGGGGGCTCGCATCTCCCTGTTCAAGGCTTTCACCTTCGATGCAATCCACTCCTCAGGTAAATTGCCGTCGACGGCTTCGTCTCCAAAGAAATCATGAAAAAGCTTACCTCCTTCGTAAACCCGAAAGACTCGGTTACGCTCAAAGAATAGTGGGCTTTGCAAGTTTGAATTCGTCATAACAAATAGCTCCAATCCTGTCTTTGTTCCCAAAGCTTTGCGAAATGTTCTTCCAGCATCAGCGAGAGACAGTGATAGATGGGAAGATGAAATTCCTGAACGAGTGGAGTCTGTGCGGCTGGCACACAAATACAGACATCCGCGAGTTCTTTGAGCTTTCCGCCCGTTGTTCCGGTCAATGCCAGAACTGGAAGACCTTTCGCACGAGCGACCTCAGCAGCGCGGCACACATTGGAGGCGTTGCCGGAAGTGCTCAACGCTGCCAGCACATCGCCAGTTCTTCCTAATGCAAATACGAGTTGGGCGAACACGTATTCGGGATTGACGTCATTTCCGAATGCCGTTGCAAACGCGGGAAAGCCAGTGAGTGGAATGACCGGAAATGCCCATTGCAAGTGGGAAGCTAATTCCGGCGGCAATCCCTCGCGCATCGAAGCGGCGAGCGATCTGGGGAGTGCAAAGCCCTTGAGCAGTTCTCCGGCCCAATGCTCCGAATCTGCGGCGCTGCCACCATTTCCGCAGAGTAGAAGCTTTCCATCCTTTCTGAATGTTGCAGCCAGCAGATCAAATGCTTCTTGAATATCAGACTGGCATTCTCTTAGCGGAGAATAGCGTTCGACTAGATTTCTCATGTGATGTGACATGACTACCCTCGTAAAGCTTTCAGTAGAGCGAGCAGGAAATCCCGGTTATCGGCGCAGACATAGCGCATCGTCCCACCCATTCGGCTGAATGTCTTGCAATAGCGCAAATAGTATGCAGGATTATCTGCGGGCGGCTCACCGTCTCTTTGCCAGTCCCAGGAGCTCTCGGCCAAATCAACAATAACCATGTGGTGGTTCGTGATCTTGCGCCCTTCCTGTAACTCAAGATTCTGAGACATGGAGAACGATTTCTCGAAAACCATCGGCGACATCACAGCCGAACCCACCGAAAGATACACGCCACCCTCGAGTCGATGTACCTGCTCCGCGTAGGTGAGAAAATCCCTCAGGGCGACGCGCCCAATCGCTGCCCCGTGGTTTACGGAGTGAGTGTATATGACGTCATGCCCGAACATGGGATGCGCCGTGAAGGGAACGTTCAATCGATAAGCTGCGGCTTGTACGCTGTATTGCTTAAAGGGATGGGGGATAGAGCGAAACCCAGGTTCAAGGTTACACATTTGAATCGTAGCCAAAAGATCCAGAGCTGCCGCGGCAACATTGGGATCCTGTGCTGCATCGCTCCTAACGGTTCTTAATAACTGCTCTGAAGTGGGAATGTCCAATCCTTCACGCACAATCATCTTGCCAATGGCTTCACCGTAACCAAGCCCTTCGTAGGCACCTACGATCAGCGCCAGGTTCAGATTGAATCCTGTCTCTTCCCAGATACCAAACTGACCGAGATCCACATTAGCCCGGACATCCTCACTACTTAATCCTTGGAAAGCAAATTCCCAGTCGTGAATGATACCTGCTCCGTTGGTGGCAAGGAGGGTGACCAATCCCTCCTCCATAAGTTGGATAAGAACCGGCGCCAGGCCATTCTTTATGGTGTGCGCGCCAAAAGCCAAAATGACAGGCCGCCCTGCACTTCGAGCAGCGCGGATTTTCTCCGCGCACTCCATCAATGCTTTTGTAGAAGCAGGGGGAATCGGCCCTGGTTCCGCATCCGGAGAAACGGCGTCCCGTTCAATGTTGACCTTGTTCATGCGAGCACTGAGCCTGTGAGTCTGTACACGGGAACGGTCAAATTGGGGATGCGACGTGTTTTGTGAGCGGGGATGGGGAAGGTGAAGAAACTCCCAGAGCTTTTGCCATTGCGAGAAGTCAGGAACAACAGCATCGGCTCCTGCACGAATGAGGCGAGTCCGTTTCTCAGGATTCATCCCAAATCGGCGTAGTTCATCGCTGGCGACGCCGATAGCGAAAGCACCACGTCGGCCGCTTTCGCGTATCTCAACGGGCCCATCACCAAATGTGACAATTTGGTCGGCGGCTCCATCAATTTCGCTGAGGATTCCTTCGATGACGACTTTCTTTGCATCTTTCGCAACCTGGCCAATTGAACCGTAAATTCTACCCTCGAAGACATCTGAATAGCCCAATCGTTCAGCCTCCCTTCTCACATCCTCCACATCCGTTCCACTCGCGAGATAGAGAAGCACACCTGCCTGCTTCAGCGCTCGAAGAAATGGCACCACGCCCCTAAGCGTGAAATCGCTAATGCATAATTCTCCGCAATCCAGCCTGGCCATTCGCCGATCGACAACTTCCATGAGTTGCTCATTGAAGATTTCCTTATATTTCGCAGCTGAGAGAATCTGTTCTTCGGGTATAAGTCCAAACTCTCGGATCAACTTCACCAGTCCCTGCATTTGCACAATTGTCTGAATGCCAGTGGTGCGCTCAATAAATCCCCGCACACGGTCTCGTATGCGCATGAAAAGCGCTTCATCAGCCACCTGGTGTTGAGTTCCCAAAATGGACTTGATCATCATCGGCTCCATGATCTTCTCCCACCCTTCGCGGAGAGTGGAGATAGTGCCATCATGGTCGAAAATGGCGTGCCGGATATTAAGAGCCGGCAAGGACTCATTGATGATCTCAATTTCAGATCCGTCAAGATATCTCGCGCGATTGGGACTCTCGGCAAGTTCCGGATGTTTAAGGAAATCTGCAACTGTTCCCAATTCCAGAATTTCCTGACGAGTGGCAGTTCCTGTCTGAAAGAGCTTCTGAACTGTAACTGCAGCTGCTATGTTGGCAATAAAGGCCGCAGAAGCTAAATCCGCGCCAATCGAGATACAAGCCATAAGGGCAGAGCAAAATGTGTCGCCTGCTCCGACTGAATCTGTCGGGCCGGATAATTGCAGGCCACTCACCTGAGATAATTCACTGCCTGAGGCGATGATGCACCCCCGCTCCCCGCGAGTAACAATGAGCGGCGACTTCCAGCGCTCGTAAAGCCGCTGGGTCTGCTGAACAAGGCAATCAAGAGAAATAACCTCATCTGCATCGGTGGGCTTTCCACTCGCCCTCATGAGTTCATGGTCGTTGAGCTTGTGAATCGCCTTTGGATAAGAGTCATGGTATCCGCGCGAATCGATGATGAAAGTCAGTTGGGGAAACCGCTCTATCGCCTCCGCCAGCCGTTGTCGAAAGGTTGTGGAGTCATGAATGCTCCCAGTAACTTGATGATTTACCAACACGACCGAGACTTTGTGCAGGATGTCTTCAAGTTTTGAAAATAACTCCGACTCAACTACGTTCGATAAGTGATTGAAATTACCGAAGTCGATACGGCTCAACTCCTGACCTTCCACGCATGGCTTAATATAAGTCTGTGTCGACCACCCCTCATCTTGCGAAATCAAGCCACTGCAATCCACATGAGAATTGTCCAGTAGCAGCCGCAGCTCACGTCCAAAAGGATCGTTTCCCAGAACGCCCACAGGATAGACCGACTCAACTCCAAGGGATAATAAATTCATAACAACGTTTCCTGCACCGCCTGGCGAGTAGCGCTGCTTACTGACTGGTTCGGTCTTGAGCCCTGTCTCAACTGAGAGTTCCGACGCCGACCGATCGATTGCCCAGTAAATATCTAGACAAAAATCCCCTATTACGGCCACCGAAGCGCCGGAAAGCTTATCTAAGATCGAAGATATTTCCTCCAGGCCGAGAGTGTAATAAGTCCGAAAACTGTTTGTTTGCCATTGAGTCATTCGCGTGTTCCTTCTATCTGTCTATCGAAGTCTTCCAACGCCACATGCCGGGTTTAGGAGAAATGCCATAGAGCGGTAACGAGCTGAACCGGCATCATGGATGCGAAGAGAATATCCGCATTGCGCTGCCCTGCATTCTTAGCGACAATCGGTAAAATCCATGATGCATGGTTTGGCGAGCCGTCAATGTTGAAGTCGGCGGCCGCGCACCAGTACCTCCGCCGGTCGTTAGCAACCCAGTCGCTCCGGCGAAGCCTGTGAACGTGCCATGGTGATTGTTGTGAAAGAGGTCCACATGCGGCACCGCAGCTTTGCCGGCGAGCGCCTCGTAAATGGAACCGTCGACGAGGTAAATGTCCAGCCAGCCATCGTTTTCATATTCCAAGAGGCAGACACCTTGGATCTTTGCCTCCAGAATGAACCGCTTTGCCGGAGTTTCCGCTATGTGGTGCCTGTGGGTAAGGCCTGGTCGCTCAGCAACGTTCTGGAAGGCGATCAGTCCGCTTTTCACGAAGCCTCCGGCCATGATGGGGCGGTGCCGGCTTGCGCCGCGCAAATCATCCAATCGACGACGCAAACATGTATACATGTTAGATTTGAAACTGTCAACGGTAAAAAGACATACACGTATATGATATGTTGAACTCGCAGTGGAAATGAGAGGGGTAGAGTACCCATCTGGGCAAGTCTATCGAGGGGTATCCCTTATCAGGCTGCTTCCGGAGCGAAACGGATGAAGAAATGACAGAGGGCAATGCGGAACGGTATGCGGTTGATTTCAAGCAATATGCGCTACGGCACAGGCCTGTTAGCTGCTACGAATTCCGGGGGCATGTCAAGTCATTGACTGCCCTGCATACAGCGCCACTGGAATGTGGCCTTGGAGTTGCAGATGTCTGAAGTACACAAAACCCTCAATAAACGCTTGTTAGCGACTTGTGTGATCGCTTCTCTCGGGGGCCTCCTTTTTGGTTTCGATACTGCGGTCATCGCGGGAACCACGGGCTCCCTGACGAGTGTCTTTCATTTATCTCCCCTCGCTCTTGGCTTTACGGTCTCAAGTGCCCTTTGGGGCACCGTATTGGGCGCTGCCTTTGCAGGCAAGATGGGAGATATTGCCGGTCGTCGCGCCTGTCTACGCGCCCTCGGCTTGCTCTACGTGCTCACGGCCCTGGGGTGTGCATTGGCATGGGGCTGGTACCCCCTCCTGTGCTTTCGCGTACTCGCAGGCCTGGCAGTAGGGGGCTCCTCGGTGATAAGTCCAACCTATATCGCAGAGATCGCTCCCCCAAAACTTCGTGGCCGCCTTGTCATGGCGTTTCAATTCAATGTCGTTTTTGGAATGTTGTTGGCGTACTTCTCTAACTTCTGCCTGGGCCTGTTGCACCTTGGGGCCACAGATTGGCGCTGGAAATTCAGCATTGCGGCCGTCCCGGCTTTGGTTTTCTACCTGGCATTGTTTTTCATTCCCGAAAGCCCACGATGGCTCGCAGGTAAAGGCAAGACGCGGGAGGCCTTGGAGGTACTCCAGCGAAATGGCGATCCTGACCCGGAACTTGAACTACGTGAAATCACAAAGTCTTTGGAAGATGCAATTGGATCGAAGGGTACAAACGTCTTCCAATGGCGCTATCGCTTTCCCATTTTTCTGGCCATTTCCATTGGAATGTTCAACCAACTCTCGGGCATCAACGCCATCATGTACTACCTGAACGACATCTTTGAAAAAGCTGGCTTTGACAAGGGGTCGAGTGACTTTCAAGCTGTGCTCATCGGCATTACCAACCTCATCGGCGTCACTTTGGCAATGTTGGTTATCGATCGGATTGGCCGCAGGATGCTTCTGCTTATCGGATCAGTAGGGACAACTCTGTGTCTTTTTGGGGTCGGTACTATATTTCGGCTGGAACAATATCAAGGAGCCCTGGTCTGGCTTCTGATGGGCTTTATCGGTTTCTTCACTTTTTCGCAAGGGGCTGTAATCTGGGTCTATATAAGTGAAATTTTCCCGAACCGGGTGCGGGCCAAGGGGCAGAGCATCGGTAGCTTCACTCATTGGTTTATGAATGCTCTGGTATCGATCGTCTTCCCAATTGCCGCCGCCAGGTGGCATTCAGGACCGTTCTATTTCTTTTCGGGATTTACGGCGCTCCAATTCATCGTGGTAATCCTTTTCTATCCGGAGACACGTGGGGTTAGCCTTGAAGCAATGGAGGAGCAACTGCATCGCTAACGCAATCCAGGCTCGCTGGGTTCTGGTGGTAGATATGTTCGGTAGCTAAGGCCAACGCCCCCCGAAGAACGCTCTCTCCGACGAGAGCAGCAGGAACCACCTCAACGCTCGCTCTCCACCAAGACGTCATCTGGCGATCCAGTTCCTTTCGCAACGGAATGAAGAGCAGATCCGCCGCCTGACTGATTCCTCCCCCTATTACTATGCGGGCGGGATTGAGGAACATCAGGCAGCTCTTGATCCCTTGGGCAAGATGAATCACATAACGAGAAACAAACTCCGGCTCCATGAACAGTTCCTGTGCGGGACGTCCGTAATCGCGTTCAAGCCACAGCCCGGAACACATTCGTTCCAGACATCCATTG
>Ga0255351_1001188_pt1 | contig 10780 bp, 7 predicted proteins | sample HBST25r2metaG_FD_186024 | JGI IMG/M metagenome (GOLD analysis project Ga0255351, IMG submission 186024) | Peat soil microbial communities from Stordalen Mire, Sweden - H.B.S.T-25.r2 | ecosystem: Environmental > Terrestrial > Soil > Wetlands > Peat | place: Sweden: Norrbotten County, Stordalen... | reverse complement strand
GGATTTCGACGGTGCTGCGCAAGCGAATCGGCTACCAGGGAATCATTTTTTCCGACGATCTGGAGATGGGCGGAATTCTGAAATTCATGCCCATCGAAGAAGCTGCGATTGCGGCCGTTCGCGCGGGAATGGATTTGCTGGAGATATGCCACAGTCCCGAGCCGATTCTGCGCGCCTGGGAGGCGCTGATTGCCGAAGGAGAGCGCTCGGCGGCATTTTCGCGCCTGCTGATGGCGCGCGCGGCCCGGATGGCGCGGGCGCGGGCAAGACTGTTTGCCGGCGGAGCGTCGCGCCCGCTCACCGCCGCGCAGTTCGAAGCTCTGCGCGGACGGATTCTGCGCTTCGGTGAGATTGTCGCAAAGGCCCAACCCCATGCGGAGGAGCAGCCCGCATGAGCGCGAAAGCCATGACGGTGGCCGGCATCATGAGCGGTACCTCGGCCGATGGAATTGACGTGGCCGTGGTCAGGATTGCGCCGGGAAAACAGCACCCGCAACTGACATTTCTGGCGCATGAGGGTTTCGCTTTTCCAGCGGCTCTGAGCCGTGCGGTCTTGGCGGCGATGAATGCGGCTGCGACCTCGACGGCGGAGCTGGCACGGCTGAACTGGCGGCTGGGAATGGCCTACGCCGAGGCGGTCGGCGCGACGGTCGAGCAGCACGCGGCGAAGCTCGATGGGGGCAGGCTGGACCTGATCGGCTGCCACGGACAAACGCTCTACCATCAGCCGCGCGCGGCAATTTATGCGGGCAGAAAATTTGCCTGCACCTGGCAGCTCGGCGAGCCAGCGGTGATCGCTGCGGCAATGGGCGTTCCGGTGGTCTCGAATTTTCGCCCCGCCGACATACTCGCAGGCGGTCAGGGAGCGCCGCTGGTTTCGCTGTTCGACTCTGTTTTTTTTGCTCACGCACGGCGAGGCCGCGTGCTGCAAAACATTGGCGGCATCGCCAACCTGACTGCGATTCCCGCCGGAGTCGCGGCAGATCGAGTGGTCGCCTTCGACACCGGCCCGGGTAATATGGTCGTGGACTGGCTGGCGCAGAAGCTTTTTCAAAAAAAGTTTGACCGCAACGGAAATTTCGCCGCAAAAGGTCTGGTGCTATCGCCGGTGTTAGCGCGGGCGCTCGACAATCCCTACTTCGAGCAAACGGGGCCGCGCGAGCCAATGGAGTGAGGACGCGCTGGCCACGGCCACCGCGCTGACGGCCGAGACCATTGCGCGGAGTTACAAATCGTTCGTCCGGCGCAGCATGAAGGGGCAGGCGGTGGACTACATCGTCTCCGGCGGTGGAGCGCGCAACCGGACGCTGATGAAGATGCTCGCAGAGAGGCTGGAACCGCTGGGCTGCGAACTGACCACGAGCGAGCAGTTCGGCCTGCCCGCCGAGGCCAAGGAGGCCGCGGCTTTCGCGCTGCTGGCCTGGCAGACCTGGCATCATCTTCCGGGAAATCTGCCGCGATCCACAGGCGCTGCGCGGCCGGCGATCCTGGGACAGGTGACGTATGCGTAGGCTGCTGACCGCATGGATTCGTTCCTTGCGATTGTCAATCCCAGATCCCAAGATCGGGACCTGGGGCACCCAGGTTGGTACAAAATCAAGCGGTCAAAATATTACGCTGATGAACGGACCTAGGGTGGTGAACGGACCCCCATGTGGGTTCGAGCTTTTCCACCCTTTCGGCAAAAGAACGCGGAAAGGATCGGGCGCCCGGCTTTTGTGGAGCGTGGAAATGATTGCGCTGGCTGCGCTCTTGGCGCTCACCGGCTGCCGCTCTACGCCGCGCGATCCGCGGACGGTGGTCTTTCTGATCGAGAGCAGCCCGGTGAGCCTTGACCCTCGCGTGGGCACCGATGCGCAATCGGAACACATCGACGAACTGCTCTTCGATGGGCTGGTGGCCCGCGATGCGAGCTTCCATTTCACTCCGGCGCTGGCCGAAAGCTGGGAGCAGCCAGACCCGCTGACGCTGGTGTTCCATCTGCGTTCCAATGTTCGCTTCGCAGACGGCCGCACGCTGACGGCGCGCGATGTGGCCTGGACGGTCAACTCCATCCGCTCGGGCGCGGTGCTCTCGCCCAAGGCCGCGGCTTACGCCTCAGTGGACACGGTCGGGGCCAGCGACGCGCACACGGTCATTTTTCATCTGAAGCACGCCGACAATTTTCTGCTGACCAATCTTTCGACCGGGGCTTTTGGCGTGGTTCCGGAGGGCAGCGGGCGCGAGTTCTGGCGGCATCCGGTGGGCACGGGGCCGTTTCGCTTCGTAAGCCAGAAGATCGATCAGGATGTGGTCGTCGAACGCAATCCATTGAGCTGGGGCAGCGTGCCGAAGATTGCGCGGGTGCGTTTTCGCGTGGTGCCGGACGCGATCACCGAATCGCTGGAGTTGGAAAAGGGCTCGGGCGACGTGGCCGTCAATTCCCTGCCCATGGATTCGCTGGCGGTGCTCGCCCAGCGACCGAATCTGGTGGTCGAGGATGCGCCCGGAACGCAGATTCAGTATCTCAGCTTCAACCTTCGCGATCCGCTTGTGAAGGACGCGAGGGTGCGTCAGGCGATTGCCTTTGCTATCGACCGCAAGCTGATCATTCGCACGCTGCTGGGCGGTCACGCGCGGCCCGCCGAGAGCCTGCTGCCCACCAGCCATTGGGCCTTCACCGGCGATGGGCCCCGCTACGATTACGACCCGGCGCGGGCCATGCGATTGCTCGATGAATCCGGACATCCAGCCGGCCCCGGTGGAATTCGTTTTCATCTGACAATGAAGACCAGCAATGCGGAGGATGTGCGCCTGCTGGCAGCCGTATTGCAGCAGCAACTGGCGCGCGTGGGCATTGCGCTCGACCTGCGCAGCTATGAGTTTGCCACGTTTTACTCCGACGTCACGCGCGGCGCGTTTCAGATGTACTCGCTGCGCTGGATTGGCGGCAATGAGCAGCCGGATATCTTCAGCTACGTGTATACGACGGCCAGCTTTTCACCCCGCGGCGCCAACCGCAGCCACTACTCGAACCCGCGGCTGGACGCGCTGCTGGCCGACGCGGCTGAGAGCGCGGACACTCGCCGGCGGCGGGCCGATTACGTCCAGGCGCAGCAGACGCTGGCGCACGATTTGCCGGCCGTCAATCTCTGGTACCTGGATACGATCGTGGTGCATAACCGGCGACTGACGCACGTGGTTCCCACGCCTTCGGGAAGCTTTACTTTTCTGGAGACAGCCGAGCTGGCGCATTGAGCGGGTGATCCGGCCCCCTTCCGCGGCATCGCCTACAACTTTTTTGTGCATTGTCCCGTCTATAAAAGCGGAAGAACTTTACTGCCCCGGAGATCGTCCGAATTTTGGAGATCGTCCGAATTCATCCCGCGGAGAAATCGCTGATGAGTAAAAGAAGAATTCGGGTTCCGATTGCGAGGACGCGCGGAGCTTTGTGGAGCGCGTTTCTGTTGGCCGCGGCGCTGATTGCGCCCCTGGCTGGCGGGCAGGCGCCCTCGCGGTTTGTGGGCACCATCAGCGCCATCGGCGGCGATTCGCTGACGATCAAGAGCGACCAGGGCCAGTCCTACCAGGTCGAGGTTCCAGCGACCGCGGCGCTCCGGCGCATCGCACCCGGCCAACGGGATCTGAGCACGGCGCAGCAGATCCAATTCAGCGGCCTGGCCATTGGCGACCGCGCACTGGTGAGGCTGGACCCCGGCGCTCCCGCAGGCACTCTCGAAGCGCTGCAGATTGTGGCCGTCAAACAGGAGGATGTGGCCATGAAGCAGCAGATGGAGCGCGAGGACTGGCAGCGGCGCGGCGCGGGCGGGCTGGTGAAGAGCGTCGACGCCGCGAGCGGATTCATTGTGCTGACCAGCGGCGCGGGCGCGCTGGCAAAAACGATCGCCGTTCACACCACGCCCGCGACCATGTTCAAGCGCTACGCGCCCGGCTCGGTGCGCTTTGATGAGGCGCAACCCGCACCCATCGGTGCCATTCGCGTGGGTGACCAGTTGCGGGCGCGCGGTGAGAAGAGTGCCGATGGAACGGAAATTTCCGCGGACGAGGTGATCTCCGGCAGCTTTCGCAACATCTCCGGAGTCATCGTATCGGTCGATCCAGCGGGCTTGACGCTGGTGGTCAAGGATTTGGCGACAAAAAAGACCGTCACCGTCCGCATTCGAGCGGACTCCGAGATGCGCCGTCTGCCGGAGCGCATGGCGCAGATGCTGGCGGCAATCCTGAAAGGAACCGTTCCCAGCGGCGTGCACGGCCAAGGAGCCGGGCGCGGAGAGTTGGAAAGCGTGGGCGGCCAGGGCAGAGCATGGAATCGACCGGGCACGGGAAGCGACCTGCAGCAGGTGCTGAATCGCGCGCCGGCGATTCAACTGGACGATTTGAAGAAGGGTGAAGCGGTGATGCTGGTTGCGACCGAAGGCGCAAACGAGGTTGAGGCCGTCACGCTGCTGGCGGGCGTCGAGCCGCTGCTTGAATCCCCTGAGGCCAGCCGCGATCTGCTCTCCAATTGGAGCATGGAAAGCGGCGCAGGCTCCTCCGAAACGGCTCAATAGTCTCACGCAATAGCAGCAAAAACAAGCGAGGAAACGTGTATTCAAGGTTGCATTGCTTCACTTATTTTCTGATTTCTTTGACTTTCGGCCTGGCCGGATCGCTCACGGCGCAGGCGCAAACTCCGACTCCCGAGCGGGCGGAAGCCACGGCCTCGGCGACCACCGCGACATTGCGCGGGCACATCGCCGACCCAACCGGCGCACGGATTCCAGGGGCCACGATCACCGTCTCCCGCGAGGGGGGCGCGGTTGTGACCACAACGACGGCGAGCGCTGCCGGCGCTTACACGGTGAACGGATTGCCGCCGGGCAGCTATGTTGTGGAGGCCAGCGCCCGCGGATTCGCCCCGTTTCAATCCCCGGCGATTCCGCTTGCAGCCGGGCAGATCAAGCGCGTGGATATTGCCATGGCCATCGAAGTGGCGGAGCAGAGCGTGGTGGTGACCGACGAGTTGCCCACGGTCAATGTGGAAGCCAGCGGCAACTCGAACGCCATCGTCATCAAGGGCAAGGATCTGGACGCCTTGTCGGACGATCCGGATGAGCTGGCCAGCGAGTTGCAGGCGCTGGCCGGGCCCGCAGCCGGACCGAATGGCGGGCAGGTTTACATCGACGGATTCACCGGCGGGCAACTGCCGCCCAAGTCGGCCATCCGCGAGATTCGCATCAACCGCAATCCGTTCTCGGCCGAGTATGACAAGCTGGGCTACGGACGCATCGAAGTGTTCACCAAGCCGGGCACCGACAAGCTGCATGGGCAGTTTTTTGCCCAGGGCAACGACAACGCATTCAACACCGGCAACCCGTTCACCCCAGTCATTCCCGCCTATCACAGCCTGCAGTTCAACGGCACGGTGAGCGGACCGCTCGCGAAGTGGGTCTCGTATTTTGTCAGCGCGGAACAGCGCAACAATCAGAACGCCAGCATCTACTCGCTGGCGCAGGCACCGGTTCTGGTGTCCGATCCCAGCGCTTCTTGCACATCCCTTTCGGCGGGCAGTTGTGAGGTTGGCTCCCTCTCCGGCGGTCTTTTCAATCCCCACACGCGCACCAACATCGCGCCGCGCATCGACCTGCAACTCGGGCAGAAGAATACGCTCACCCTTCGCTATCAGTTCTACCGCAACGCGGAGAGCGGCAGCATCGGCTCGACGGATCTGCCCTCGCAGTCGAGCGACTCGACCTCCATCGAACACACGGTGCAGGCGAGCCTTTCGACAATCGTCAACGATCGCTTCGTCAATGACGCGCGCTTCGAGTATCGCCGCGCAACCTCTTCCACGACCCCGGCCAGCACCGATCCGATGATTACCGTGCCGGGCGTCTTCACCGGCGGCGGCTCTTCCAGCCAGCAATCGAGCGATCATCAAGATCACCTGGAACTGCATGACGAAGTCACCACCTCCATCGGTGCGCACGCCATTACATTCGGCACATGGCTGCGCGACAACCGCGAGGCTAACTCGACGGACGCGGACTTCAAAGGAAGTTTTACGTTCGACACTGTTGCGGACCTGGTGAGCGCATTGAATGGAGCTGGCGCGCTGCCCACCAAGTTGACCTATACGACGGGCAACAAAAACGCATCGGCCAACGTCTTCGATGCGGCGCTCTTCTTTCAGGACGACTGGAAGGTGAATCGCAACCTGACGGTCTCCGGCGGCCTGCGCTGGGAAGCGCAGAATCACATCGCCGACCACAGCGACTGGGCTCCGCGCGTGGCTTTTGCCTACGCGCTCGACGGCCACAAGGACCACAAGCAGGCCAAAACCGTGCTGCGCGGCGGCTATGGAATTTTCTACGACCGGTTCGCGCTGGGCGATCTGCTCTCCGCCGAGCGGTTCAACGGCCGTCCCGGCAGTGAAGTGCAGACCACCATCACCGATCCCACCTGCTTCAACCCTGCCAGCCTGAACACCGGCGGCACCAGCAACTGCTCTTCCGGCTCCAGCAGCACCAGCACCATCGTTCAGGTCGCGCCCGGATTTCACGCGCCTTACACGCAGCAATTCGGAGCCAGCCTGGAAAGGCAGTTGACTAAAACCACGACGATCACCTTCACCTATCTGCACTCCTACGGCGTGCACCAGCTGGTGACGCGCGACTCGAACGCGTATGAACCGGGAACCTTCGTCTACGGCAGCACGACATCTACCGGCGTGCGGCCCGATTCGTCGCTGGGCATCGTGGACCAGTACTACCCCGAAGCGGTCTTCAAGCAGCATCAATTGATCGTGAACGTCAACGCGCGCCTGAGCCCCAAATTCAGCATCTTCGGCTTTTACAACCTGACCGCGGCAAACAGCGACGGCGGAGGGGGATCGACGGCGTCCAACTCCTACAACCTGAAGCAGGACTACGGCCGCGCCAGTTTTGCCGCGCGCAACATGGTCTTTATGATGGCCAACTACGAAGGACCGTGGGGCATTCGCTTCAATCCCTTCCTGATTGCCACCTCCGGCAAGCCGTTCAACATCGTCACTCCGTATGACTTGAGTGGCGACAATTTTTTCAATAATCGCCCGTCCTACGCCACCGCGGCTTCCGACCCGGCCAACGTGGTGGATACCCCCTACGGCAACTTCGACACCGTTCCGCAGTCGGGGGAGACCATCATTCCAGCCTATCTGGGCAACGGGCCGGCCGGGGTGGCCCTGAATCTGCGCGTGAGCCGCTCGTTCGCCATCGGGCCCAAGGTGCAAGGCAATGCGGCCGGCGGACCGGATGGCGGACCGCCTCCGGGCGGTGGACCGCATGGGGATCATCACGGCGGAGGCGGACCCGGTGGAGGCGGGCCGGGCGGCGGCTTTGGTCCCGGAGGCTTCAGCGGAAGCGGCGGACCACCGCATGGAATGTTCGGGGGAGACAGCGTGGCGCGCAAATATTCGCTGACCTTCAGCGCCCATGCCTTGAACCTGTTCAACGACATCGACTACGGCACGCCGGTGGGCAACGTGACCGCACAGAACTTCGGAAAATCGACCAGTTTGGCCGATGGAATCTTCTCTTCCGGCTCGGCGGCGCGGCGCATCTTCTTCCAGGCGGTCATTGCATTCTAAGAACTTGTTGAAAATCGATTGAGGGTCCCGGATTGTGGCCCTCGGGGGCTAAAGCCCCTCTGATTTCGCAGTGTTTATGTACGGGCTAAAGCCCGTACCCTCCAGCTGAAGCCCATACTCTCCACCCGACGGGAGTATTTCAACAAGCTCCTAATACTACAGTTGTAATTGCTTCCTGCCGGCAAGAATCCGGGCCTGAAGGCCTGCAAATCAGCACACTTTCCGGGGGCTGAAGCCCCCGGCTCCCTCCGGAATTAGCGGTCTACAACTGTAGTTCTAAAGACGGCGCAGGTGAGCAAACCAGCACCGGGAGGATGCAAATCTTGCAGCGCCCGTTTTCGCCCGCGGTCCCCACTTGCCGCACGGCGGGCTTTCTGGAATCTTCCGATTGGCCGGCAAATCGACCGAAGATCGCCAGCGACGGTGGCCGGAAGTCAGCCACGCCGGAAGTCGGCCACGGAAGACGGGTTCCAAAATGGCCTCGGAGGGAACGCGGGGAGACCAAGCCGGGTGCGCCGCGGCTCATCTCTCCGGCCCCGTCAGCGCACGGTAAAGCGCCTCCCATTCATCGGCCTTGGCGTCCATGCTGAATCGGTTCCGGATGCGTTCGCGCGCCGCGTGGCCAAGCAAGCCGCGGGCATCGGGCGAGGCCCGCATCAGGGCCAGCATCGCCTGCGCAAGGCTCTCCGGGCTCCGGGTGGGAACGATTACGCCGGCCTCGCCCACCAGCTCGCGCACGCCGCCCGCATCGGTGGCGACGACCGGCTTCTCCATGGCCATCGCCTCGCCCACGGCTAACGGCATTCCCTCCCACGACGAGGCGAGCGCAAAGCCATCAGCTGCGTCGAGCAAGGCGGGCATGTCGCGGCGCAAGCCGAGCCAGCGCACCGCCGCAGCCAAACCGAGGCTCGATGTCAGGGCATGAACCGCAGCGGCCCCGGAACCAAGCGCCTCTCCGGCAATCCAAAGCTGCGCATTCGGGAAATCCGCATGAATCCGCGCAAAAGCACGCAACAAATTGGGATAGTCCTTGGCGGGCACGATGCGCCCGGCCGCCAGCCAGACAAAATCCTCACCCGCTTCCATCTGCGCGCGCAGACAGGCGCGCCGCTCGGGGCTGGGCGCAAACTCGGCGGTGTCGATTCCATTGGCGAGAACCGAGCACTTGCGGGCCGGAATGGCCTTGAGGCGCACGTACCGCTCCGCGCCGGCCTGGCTGACCATGGTGGTGCGGCGGCTGAGAAAATCCGTGAGGCGGTAGGCCAGCATCCTCGGCCAGGGGCCTTCATAAATGCTGTGAATCGTGGAGAGGACGGGCACAGGCGGGCCGAGCAGACGGAGCAGACGGGCCGCCATGTTGGCCGGGTAGGTGTGGCTATGGATGAGGTCGGGACGGAAGCCGCCGAGCAGGCGGTGAGCCTTCGCCAGACCGGCGGCAAGGCTGATGGGAGTCTTCTGCATCTCAAGCCGCGCCGGGTCCAGCGTGGTGGGCCACTCTTCCGGCTGACGCCCCAGCAGCACCACGAGCGAAACCGCATGGCCGCGCGCCGCCATGCGCTCAGCCAACTGCACCACCTGCCGTTCCGCTCCGCCCATGCCGAGCGAGGTGAGTACGTATGCGATCCGCATGAATTGAGCCCCTGCCAGAAGATCAAGTGAAACGATCATAACGCGCGCTCTTTGGCCTGGGCAGCGTCCCGATTTGAATTCAATTCCGGCCAGATTTCCCTTTTGTTCTCGCCGAGGTTTTTCCGGGGTTGAAGCCTCTCCACGGCATTTGCGAATCTGATAAACTCTGAGCAGTTCACAAGGAAAGCAAGGGGGAATCCATGAGCGTAGGCAAATGGGTGCAATCCAATGTCGATTACGGCCGGCGGCTGGTGGGCTCCGGAATTCAAGGGGCGCGTTACGGCCAGGAAGAGTTTCTCGACGGGAAACCCCTTACGCCTTATCTTGGCGAGTCGGTTCGCAGCGCGCTGTTGCCCGCTGCTCTCGGAGCATGTATCGGCGCGCTGGTCTCTTATCCCATCAGCCGGCGGAAATCCGCGGCTCTCACACTGTTGTATGGCATGATAGGTGGCGCCGTCGGACTGACCACGGGCCTGGCCTGGGAAAACCGCCGTCTGGGCGCGAGCGTCGCCGGCAGGGCGTTGAAGCACATGGGCAGAGTGCGCGATGAGCAGTGGCTCAGCAAGCACCCCATTGACTACGCTTAGATCCAGCCAGCGGAAGACTTTCCGAAAAAAGCCCGTGATCCGGCAATAGTGCTGTTGCTGGATCACGGGCTTTTTCGCGGCATTTTCATCTTGGTCTCTGACCGCATGGATTCGTAGTTTACGATTTGTCCATCCCAGGTCCAAAAATCGGGACCTGGGGCACCCAAGCTGGTACAAAATCACGCGCTCAGAGACCTGAGCGGGAGCGTGAATCAGCTTTTCTCGCCCCCGCGGCTCCGGCCCGGTCATTCCACGTCGCTCACCTTGCCGTTTTTGAAGACAACCTTCATTCCATTGTAGTAATAGATGACCTTCGCTCCCAGATTGGCCACGCGCGCAGGCTCACCCATGGCCCCCCGCACCTCGGCGGGAGTCTGCCCCAGCGAAACCGACGCAGGCGCGGCCGATGCCGCAGTTGCTGGAGCCGCAGTCGCCGAAGCTGCGCCCTGCTGCTGCGGCGCGTCGCCCGACGCCTCCTGCTCCGCCTGGCCAGCTTGCTGATCCTCCTGTTGAAGATCGGCAGCGTCCTGGGGATTGGGCGGAGGCGCGACCGAGGCATACGCGGCCTCGGTCGGCTTGGCCCGGGCCGAAGGCGGCGCCGGAGGCAGGCCACCGGTGCCTTGCTTGGACTGCAAAGTCTGAAGGCCCTGGTCGATGGTCGCCCGCATCTGGTTCTGCATCTCCTGCAGGTCGGTCAACTGAACCGTAACCGTAGTGGATTTCTGGCATTCCTGGCCGCCCTTGCTGGCCAGAACCACCATATCCGCGGCAGTGGCATCGGCGGGCGGAGCCGTCTGGAGCAGCAGCACATCGCCGTCGCTGACGCCGCACTCCTGGCCGTTGGCGTCCACCAGGTCGAGAGCGTCGCCTGCCACAAACACGTGCGGGCGGCCATCGGCCAACAGGCGCGCAATCCCGCTGGAACCGGGGTCCACGTCCTGATTTTGCGCGGTCT
>Ga0255351_1001186_pt1 | contig 10795 bp, 11 predicted proteins | sample HBST25r2metaG_FD_186024 | JGI IMG/M metagenome (GOLD analysis project Ga0255351, IMG submission 186024) | Peat soil microbial communities from Stordalen Mire, Sweden - H.B.S.T-25.r2 | ecosystem: Environmental > Terrestrial > Soil > Wetlands > Peat | place: Sweden: Norrbotten County, Stordalen... | reverse complement strand
AATCCAGCCCGTCCGCCGCCGCCCGCCGAGCCTTTGGTGGTATTCGCGTCCTCCTTGGCGATGACGAAGACGCTGAGCCGGGAGAGCGGCTGGGTGTCGCTGGCGAAGGCGCCGTCCGAGGCGGCGATGAGAATGCGGCGCAGCTCTTCGGAGTAGCTTGCGCGCACCTGCACGATGCGCGGGTCAAAACTTCGCGCGGCGCGGTCGGCGCGCAGAATCAACTCCAGGCGCGCGGCCAGGTCCAGATCGTAGCCGCCCAGCGGAACCGGGTACAGGTCCGCGGCTGAGGGCTCGGTGAACCCCTGCACGGGCTGTTTCGCCGGACCAGAGGCGATCAAGGCCGCGGTGCGGGCGGCGTGCAACAGGCGGTCGGGGTTAAGGTTGTCCGTGTAAGCGTAGCCGGTGCGTTCGCCGCTCAGGACGCGGATGCCGCAGCCGGCGCTGACCCCTTGCGAGGCGGATTTGACGATCTGCTCGTCCACGCCCAGGGCGGTCGCCGCCACGGACTCGAAGTAGAGATCGGCATAGTCGCCGCCAGCCGAGAGAGCCTCGCCCAGGCAGCGCTCCAGCAGCCGCTCGCTGATGCCGAATTTGTCGAAAAAATACCGCTGATGGCTCGGATTAGGGGAAACAGCCAGGTTGCTCATCGTGCTTCTCAGTTTACGCCTGTTCCCGTTCCGTCCAGGGCCACGCCGCAACCGTTCCTGATTGGATGCGGCCAGGCCATCCTCCCACTGCCGCCACCGGCGGCCTGTGCTACATTCTTGGCATGAAAAAGATTTTTGCCGCCACTCTCCTGATGCTGGTTTTTGCCAGCCCGGCCTTCGCTTTCTGGGGCCACCATCACCATCACCACGACAACCACCATCATCACCATCATCAGCACCACGCCTGAGGCGAACTCCAGCTTCCAAGCGGCGTCGCCGCCCACGCCGCGTGAGTCGGCCCGGTTTCATCCGTGCGGCAAAGATGGTAAGAATGGAGCCATGACAGACCTCGAAGAACTCCGCTTCCCGATCGGACGCTTCAGTCCCCCCGCCAGCAGCATGGCCGGCATTCGCGCGGCGCATATTCAGACTCTGCGCTTGCTGCCGGAGCGTCTGAGGGCTGCCGTTGCCGGCTTGGACGATCTTCAGCTCGACACGCCCTACCGCGAAGAGGGCTGGACGGTGCGCCAGGTGGTGCATCACCTCGCCGACAGCCACGCCCAGGCCTACCTCCGCTTCAAGACGGCGCTGGCCGAAGATTGGCCGACCGTCAAGGTCTACGACGAAGCCGCCTGGGCTAAACTGCCCGACAGTCGGCTGCCTGTCGATGGCTCTCTGGCGCTGATCGAGGCGCTGCATGGCAGTTGGGTCGCGCTGCTGGACCTGCTTACCGAGGAAGACTTCCACAAGGGCTTTACTCACCCCGAGCGTGGCCGCATTGACTTGGCCAAAGCGCTCGCCATGTACGACTGGCACGCGCGCCACCACACCGCGCACATCACCGGTCTGCGCGCACGGCAGGGCTGGTAGGAACCCGCATGGCATCGGGCGTTGAGGCTGCGTCTGCCGCGCACCTGGCCCAGCGCATCGAGGAATATCTCGCAGACCACCCGGCGGCGGCGCTGCTCGAAGATGGCCGTGTGCTCTTCGACATGCGCTCCGCCCGCTATGCGGTGAGCGAGTCGCACGGCCGCTGCCTTCTCGAACTGTGGAGCGAGGAGCGCAACCTGATCCGCACCGTGGTCGAGGTGGCCGAGCGGGCGCAATGCCTGCGTCTGGCCACTCGCCGCATGGGCGCGGCCAAGCCCCAAACCCTGGAACTGGTGCCCACCAGCGACCGCCGAACCCCCACCGCCCGCGAGGCCGCGCGCCGTAACTATCAGCGCCTGTTGGAACGTGTTCTGACCCGCTCTTTCATCGGCTCGAAGGTCGATGGCCTGCGCTCGGCCATGGACCTGGAGCACAGCTTCGGACCGGCTTATGTGCGCGGACGGCTGTTGCGCGGCACCGGGGCCGAGGCGGTGATCGGCGTCGGCGAAGCGGAGTCGGGGGCCATCGTGGACGGCATTCTGACGCTGGGGATTCTCTGGCTCGACCACTGCCGGCAGAAGGGCGACGGCCGGCGGCACTTCGGCGGGCTCAAAGTCGTCGTGCCGGCGGGAGCCTGGCGAACGACGGCCGAGCGCATGGCCTGGCTGAACCACGCCGCCGCCGATTTTCAGCTTTTCACTCTCGACGAGCGCAGCGAAGAGCTGGCCGCGGTCGACTTTCGCGATACCGGCAACCTGGATGCGCGGCTGGTACATACTTTTTCCGACGCCGCCGCCATCGAGCGCTCCCAGGCCGGAATCGACCGCCTGCTGGCGTTGGTCCCGCCCGCCTCCCGGCACAGGGTCGAGCTGCGGCCCCGCTCGGCCACCGAGGTGGGACTCGTTCTGCATGGCCTCGAATTTGCGCGGGTCCGCCACGGTTTCGCCGCCCATTCCTTTGCCCGCGAGGACGAGGTTACCTTCGGCGCGGGAGCCAGCGAGACGCCGCTCACCGAGGAGAACGAGCCGCTGTGCCGCGACCTCTTTGAGCGGCTCTTCCTGAGTCGCCACGGCGGCGGCACGCACACCGATCCGCTCTTCCGGATGCAGCCCGAGCGCTGGCTCGAAGCCCGGCTGCGCAGTGAAATCGTCGAATTGCTGCCCGGTCTGCGCGGCGACCTGCTCTACTCGCAGGTGCCTGCGCTCTCCACCGGCGACCGGGGACTGCTGGACCTCGTGACGCTGGACCGCAACGGGCGGCTGGTGGTCATCGAGCTGAAGGCCGATGAAAGTCTGCACCTGCCCTTGCAGGCGCTGGACTACTGGATTCGCGTCCGTGCGCTGAACGACGACCGGCAACCCACGGCGGGGAACGAGGGCGGCAGGCCGCTCACCGCCTTCGAGCGCCAGGGGTACTTCGCCGGAGCCGAGGTTTCGCCGCTCCCGCCCCGCCTGCTGCTGGCCGCTCCGGCTCTGCGCATTCACCCCGCCAACGAGCCGGTCCTGCGCTACTTTTCGCCCCAGGTCGAGTGGGAGCTGATCGCCCTCACCGAGCATTGGCGGCAGGAGCTGAAGGTCGTCTTCCGCAAGCGGAGCGGGGAGAATCGCAACTGAGGGCGCACCTCATGAGGGTGCGTCTCGATCATTCTTCGGCTAGCCCGTGGTGAAGGTCTGGTTTTGAAAGGGCACGACTTTAGTCGTGCCGCAAATACCTGATTTCAAACGACGGGCTTTAGCCCCTGAGGGACGGTTTTCGGAATATTCGACTTTCACCACAGGCTGCTAGGGGATGCTCTCGTCCCTCGGGCTGAAAGGCCGCGGGCTTGGACGGCCTCGATCGGCCATATCCTCAGAATTCTCTGAATCAAAAGGTGCCGGTTACGCTGAAAGTGTCTTATTCCTGTACACTGAACGCGCCATGAGTTGTTTATTTTGCAAAATCGTCGAAGGGGCCATCCCTTCCACCGCCATCTACCAGGACGATCTCTGCTACGCCTTCGCGGACATCCATCCGCAGGCGCCGGTCCACGTGCTGATCGCGCCGCGCGAACACATCGTCTCGCTGGCGGACGGCGAAGAGGCTGACCGCGCACTGTTCGGCCACCTGCTCTGGGTTGCCGCCCGGATTGCTCGCGACAAGGATCTGGCCGCAGGCTACCGCGTTGTGGTCAACACCGGCGAGGACGGAGGCCAGACCGTGGATCATCTCCACTTCCATCTGCTCGGCGGGCGTTCGCTCACCTGGCCGCCGGGATAGGGTTCCGGGAAAATGCCGTCACCGGGGGCAAGTCTTTCTCATCGGGACCAAAACCAACAAAAACGCTCCCGCAAGGGGAGCGTTTTTGTTGGCTGCGATCTTCTTGCGCCCTACACCGGCTGCGGAGCGTACTCTTCTTCTTCTTCCATTCCATAGCGGCGCAGAAGATTGGGCAGACTCTGTGAGAAAGCCGAGCGCGGCATCACCGTGTCGCATCCCACCTCGATGGCCTTGGCCTTCAGTTCGCCCTGCAGGTGGTTGAGAAAGCCGATGATCGACGTCGCCTTCTTGAGCTTGGTTTTGAACTTGGGGATCAGGGTCATGGGCTTGGCGTTCAGATTGTTCAGGTCAAAGACCAGCAGCTTCGGCCGCTCATCCTCGGTCCCATCGGTCAGCCGCGCCAGAGTTTCCTTGTCGCCCTTCACAAACTCCACCTTCACGCCCAGTTTCCGAGCCGTCTCCTGGATTTTGGCCAGAAAGAACAGATCTTCAATGAAGCAGAAGATGCGGGTGGGTGCGTCCTCGCGGATTGCCGCCGGCTGGGGCGCGTAAGAATCCTGGTAATATCCGCCGTGGCCGTTGCCGGGAAGCTGGATGGTCGAAGGCGGACCGTCGGAGACGTTGCCGTTCACCACGCGGTAGCTGTGGTCCATTGGACCCACAAACTCCCTGGGCCCCTTTTGCTTGCCCTTGCGCTTGCCCTGCGACGGAGTTGAAATGCTGTTTCCAGGCTGTGCAGCCGGGGCCGAGCTTTTTTGGAGAAATTTCTTTCGTCCCTGGCTCTGGCGGCCGGTTTGACGCGTGGTCTGGTTTATGGGTGCCTGCTTGTGCCTCGCGGGTTGGGGCCGCATCGGCGGAGGCGGAGGTGGCGTTGGCGCCTGAAGTTGAGGCTGAGGCTCCGCCGGAGGCTGAACCGCCTGCGGTTGAGATGTCTGCGGTTGAGGCGCCTGGACCCCGCTTGCCTGACTGCTCTTGTTCTTGCGGCGGCGCCTGCGGCGCCGATGTCCCTGAGACGGCCCTTGCCCGTTAGCCGGAACTGGCCCCAATTCAATTTGGGGCTGTGTCAATTCTGTCGTCATGCGTGCGCTTCCTGTTGCAGAGCTGGTTGTTGCCTTGCGTCTTCTGGTTCAGACTTCTTCTTTAAGATCCTGAGCTCTCGCTGTACACTGCCACGGGGGCCCAGGCCGGGAACACGACAATGGCTGACGAAAACCTCCGCCGGAAACCATGCGAACTTTCCGGAAGCGTAATTCGTGCGCAATTCTGTCGCAACCCTCAAAAGCCTTGGCATTCTTCGCGGAATTCTGCTCTCTTCGGCTTCCCCGAAAAACCACCGCGCCCTGTGCGCTGCATCGGTTCGGCCCCTTCGGTCCATGATGACTTCAGTGGAAATGCTCTTGCTGCCTGGCGAGCAAAGAGCCTGGAAAACAGCCCCTTGCGATCATAAGGCGCATCACGGTGCGACTGGCGCCCTCTCAGGTAATGCCTTTCCGCATGAAAACTTCGCTACCTGGAGATAGGGTTGAAGTGTTGAAATGAAATTTCCCAGCGAAATTTCCCTCTTCCGCGACGAGCTCGCTCTACCCATTCGGGTGGCTCGCGTCAGCCGCTTGATCGGCAAATCTGATACTACAGCGAATGCCCGCTGCTGGCAAGCAGACTCCAATCCTGGTAATGGGTCAGTTTGAAGGGTACGGGCTTTAGCTGAAGGGTGCGGGCCTTAGCCCGTACATCAACCCCGCAACATCACCGTGGGCTTTAGCCCCTGAGGGAATCTTCTTTCAAACTGACCCGCGACCCCAATCCTCCAGGCTTTCCGATTCCTCCCGGCCCAATCTTCAACCGGAGATCCAGAACCTGCCAGATGCAAGAAACCTGCCAGATGCAAGAAACGCCACTCTGGGAAGAGTGGCGTTTCAATCTCCTGCTCTGTCGCTGGCCTCCAGAATCTTGCATGGCGGGTCACTTTGCCTGCCGTATCTGCTTGTAGCTTCCCGCCCGGTATCTGCTTTTTTCAAGCACCGCAGGGTTTGCGGCTACTCTTGACGGGAGCCTGATTCCTTGTGCTGGCCAGGATTTACCCGGCGTCCTGCACGTCACTGACGATGTTTAACTAGCAATTTCCGTGCCATACTTACGCCCTTTAAATTTCAATGGCTTACGGAAACCAAGGTTGTGAGAATATCCCGATTCCGGGAACTGTCTGCGAGAAATACTACCAATAATCATAAATCGCGCTCTACTTCTGGCACTTCGGACAGTAATGTGTTCCCCGTCCCGCCAGAACGATCCGACGAATCGGCGTCTGGCATTGGCGGCAGGGAAGTCCCGTGCGCAGGTAGACGCAATGTTCCAGTTGAAAAAAGCCGCGCACCCCGTCTGCGTCCACATAATCGGAGACCGAGGAGCCCCCCAGCCGGATGGCATGATCGAGAACCTCGCACAGCGCCAGGCGCAGCCGTTCCAGTTCGCATCGAGTCAGCCGTTCACTCGCGCGGCGCGGGCGGATGCGGGCGCGAAACAGGCTCTCGTCGGCGTAGATGTTGCCCACCCCGGCGAGCAGTTTCTGATTGAGCAGAGCCGCCTTGATCGCCAGACGCCGGCCATGGAAAAGCTGGACAAACTCCCCGGCCGTCACGGTCAAGGGGTCTGCTCCCGGAGCGCGGAAGCCCGCAGTTCGGCCCAGGTCGCGAAACTCCAGCCGCCCGAAGCGGCGCGGGTCCACGAAACGCAGCTCCCGGCCGCTGACCAGGCTCAAACGCGCGTGGGTGTGGAGAGCGAGAGGCGCATCGGGGGTGGTGACCAGCAGCCTGCCGGTCATGCCCAGATGCACAATCCATTGGGCACTCGGCACATCGGCCGCGGGGCGGGAAGGAAGCCTCTCTCCAGGCTGCGGCGCGCACAACCCCAGATCGCAGACGATATGCTTTCCAGCGCGGTGAACAGCCAGAATCGCGCGTCCTTCCAGCCCCTTCGCCTGGCGCGCCGGCGGCGTCTTGAAAGGCTCCCGGCGTCCACTGAACCACACCTCTGCGATGCGGTCGCCGCGCAGCCGTTCGTTCACTCCGCGGGCGATCGTCTCAACTTCAGGCAACTCCGGCATCGATCCATTGTAAGGGAATGCTTACAGAGAAGCGTCATCCTCCGGGGGAGGGGTGCTTGAACGGCCGGCTACCTCGGTTCCCTGTGTTCGTGAATCCGGCTGGCCTCAAAGCTCACAATCTTCCATTGCCCCCGCGCATCCTGCACATAGACATGGGTATAGCGATAGCTTCCGGATATGTCTTCTCCGGCGTTGCTGCCGCTCACCTCGGCGCGACAGGTAAGCAGCGCTGTTTTTCCGTAAAAACGCACCTTGCGGTCGGTCGTCTGGATGGCTGTTATCCGGGGCGCGCCAATGCGTAGGTTCGCCAGCGTTTGCTCTTTGGAGAGAAGGATACCGTTGGGGGTGATGGCCATGTAGTCGTCGGCCAGCAGCGAGTCCATGGCGGCTACGTTCGACTTCAACAGGGCGCTCCGCCAGGCTTCTTCCGATTTGTAGATTTCCTGGCGTTTCTCGTGCTTTTGATCCCTTGGCATTCCGCCATAGAGAAACGCCGGGCAGCAAAACAAGCAAACCGCGCCGAGCACTGTCAAAAGCGCCAAGGCGCGCGGCACCCGGCGATCGAGCGGCTTGCGGGGGGTGATCGTGGCTGCGTTCATCATCGTGTCGGATGGTATCCGCGCCATGCCGCGCGGGTCAATCGATTTCCGTGAGTCCCGCGTCAATTTCCGGTAAAAGCCGCCGCCGCTCATGCCCCGATCCTCTGCCGATTGGACGAGGGCGGAGGATCAAACGAGAGCAACCAGGTTCTCCACGTTCCGCTCCCGCAGCCTCTGGTAAAATCCGCCGATGGCGTGCTCCTTGAAGTGTTTCGAGGCGCGGTGCGCGGCCAGGGCATCGGCGTCCCGGTACTGCTCATAGATCAGCACAGTGTCGGGGTCGTCCTCCACATGATGGGGAATGTAGGTGACGCATCCTGGCTCCTGGCGCGAGGCCGTAGCCAGCAAACGCATGGTTTCGGCAATTTCGGCACGATCTTCCGGGGTAAATTTCAACCGTACGACAAAGCTGATCATCTGAGTAGTTTCCTTTCGCGCACTGGTATCGTGCTTCCAGGATACGCTTCGAGTTTAGCTGTGAAGGACATCGAGGGTTGCGGCAAACTCCGGAAGCAGGACCGTCTGGTTCCGGTCCGGACCGGTCGAAACCATTCCGATTTTAGCCCCGCTTTCCCGCTCCTGAAAACGCAAATACTCTCTTGCTTCCGGCGGCAACCGATCGAACTCCGTGATCCCCTCGGTCGAGGCGCGCCAGCCCTTCAGCTTGGTATAGACCGGCTTGATCTGCTCCAGGCCCTCGACGTCGGCGGGAATCTCATCGCTCACCTTGCCCTCGATCTCGTAACCCACGCAGATGGGAATCTCCTCGAGTTCGTCCAGCACGTCCAACTTGGTCACCACCAGCCACTCGGCCCCGTTCACCTGGTTCGAGTAGCGCAGCATGGGAATGTCCAGCCAGCCGCAGCGCCGCGGCCTGCCGGTCACCGCGCCGTATTCGTTGCCCCGCGCCCGCAGGTGGTCGCCCGCCGCGTCGTGAATCTCGGTCGGGAACGGTCCCTCGCCCACCCGCGTCACATAAGCCTTGGTGACGGAGACCACCGTGCCGATGGCCGTCGGTCCCACGCCGGTGCCGGTGGACGCGCCCCCGGCCGTCGCCGACGACGAGGTGACGAAGGGGTAAGTTCCGTGGTCGATATCCAGCATCGTCCCCTGCGCCCCCTCGAACATCACGCTGCCGCCCTGGGCCAGAATATTGTTCAACATGCGCCCGGTGTCGGCCACAAACGGCCTCACCTGCTCGGCGGCCGCGGCATACTCGTCGAACATCTGCGCCGGGTCCAGCGGCGCGGTGCCGAATAGAGCATGAGCAATGGCGTTCTTCTCCGCGCAGGCCGCCTCGATGTGCGTCTTCAGCAGATCGGGCCGAAGCAGGTCCACAATGCGCAGACCGCTGCGCGCCATCTTGTCCTCGTAGGCCGGTCCGATGCCCCGGCTCGTGGTGCCGATCTTCTTGCGTCCCGGCGCGCTCTCGGCCGCCAGCTCGATCATCCGGTGGTAGGGCAGAATCACCTGTGCCCGTTTGGAGACGAAGAGGCTTCCGTCGATGCCCACGCCCAGCTCCCGCAGCTTGGCCACCTCTTTCAAAAAGGCAATCGGATCCAGCACCACGCCGTTGCCGATCACCCCCCGGCAGCCCGGCCTGAGCACTCCGCAGGGAATCAGTTGCAGCACAAACCGATGGTCGCCAACGATGACCGTGTGCCCGGCGTTGTGTCCGCCGGCATAGCGTGCCACGGCGGTAAACCGCTCGCTCAGCACGTCCACAATCTTGCCCTTGCCCTCATCGCCCCACTGGGCGCCCAGCACTACCGCCGATTTTGCTCGCATCTCGTTCCGTTTCTTGAAGTCTGTCGTTTGAAAGAAATACCTCAGCCCGGGCGCTCCCGATGAAGGCGCGCTCCATCTCTGCATTGCAATCCATGAGCTGCAAAACGAAGGCCCGGCCGCTTGAGGCCAACGCCTCTTTGATGATAAACCCTGAGTCGGTCTTCCAAAGAGAGCGAAAAACCCCCGCGATGTTTCCGAAATATACGGCAGCACAATCGCCATGCCCCCCCGCACGCCAAGAATCTGTCCTTAGGGCAGTTTTCCTGATGGCGTAGAGTCGATTCCCGATTGCCTGGACAGCGCCGATGGGTCTCGAACCGGTAGCGCCGGCCTCCCGGCCGGCTGTTGCGTGAACCTCCTGGTCCACGCCCAGCTCTACACCATCTGGAGAAGATGAATATCAAGCGAGCTCCGGTCTTGCTCGAAATGGGACGGCATGGGTTGGTTTTGTGTCAGTGCACGGCTTCAGCCGTGCCATCAATGCCGCAAAATTGACCGGGGCTTCAGCCCCTGCCAAATGCTTGAGCGCCCACATCTGCCACTTGCTCAAGCACACGCCGTTCGCCTGACCAAGATTGATATTCATCCTGGAGAAATGCTCTAAACAGTGTCGAGCGGTTCTGAAAGGGCACGGCTTCAGCCGTGCCGTAAGGGCCGCAAAATCAATCGGGCTTTAGCCCCTGAGGGAAGGTTTTGAGACTTGTTCGGAGCTTCCTTCGGGAAATTCTCCACGTACTGCGTCAGCTCCGAGCGGTCTTGCAACTTGGTTCCTCAACGGCTCGGCCTCGCAGCCAGTGCGCAGATCGCATTCCGGTGAGACGTGATGTGTATCACTGACGGAGGACCTCTCCAATCCGGTAGTTTGTCATTCAACTCAGGAGATCCGCCCATGGTTCAATCTCGCGCGCGTTTGTTCAGTATTGCCCTGTTCGTTCTTCTCGTCACGGCTGTCGCCGTCCAGCCTGCCATTGCTCAGCAGGATCAAGCCAAGCATGTGTACCATCGGATGATTCCTGCCGGGGATACCTGTGCCAGTTGCCACAAGGTGGTCTATGACCAATGGAAAGCCAGCCCGCATGGCGCCAACGGTGTCGAATGCACCGTGTGCCATGGCGAGACAACATCACACGACTTCGCGGCCACGCCGGCGTTAAGCGCATGTGACACCTGTCACGCCGATCAGGTGGCACAACTGAAGACGGATCCATTCATGAAAGGCAAGACGTGTGTGAACTGCCATCAGGCGCACACCTTCGTTGAGCACAAGAAGGCGGCCCCGGCAGGCGAGTAATAACAATTCCCAGGCGCGGCATTTTCCAACTGCTCACCGGCGCATCCGCGCTCACCGCCCTGGAAACGTGTCATCGCATGAGCGGGTGGGCGGGTGGCCCAGGTGCCGGGAGAAGTGAGAACAACCGGAGCGGAGCCGAAGGCAGTCGGCCCCACCGCAGGTGGTGGGTGCCCCAGGTGCCTCGCCTTTGGGCACCTGGGAGAGCACAGACCCCGGCCCGGAAAAGCTCACAAGCTCCATC
>Ga0255351_1001185_pt1 | contig 10799 bp, 3 predicted proteins | sample HBST25r2metaG_FD_186024 | JGI IMG/M metagenome (GOLD analysis project Ga0255351, IMG submission 186024) | Peat soil microbial communities from Stordalen Mire, Sweden - H.B.S.T-25.r2 | ecosystem: Environmental > Terrestrial > Soil > Wetlands > Peat | place: Sweden: Norrbotten County, Stordalen... | reverse complement strand
GATTGCCACAGCCCGGATATGGACGATCAACCGAATCACCGGGGATGTCTCGTACACGCTCAATGGGAAGTTGTCAGTCATCGACCGTGGGCGGCGCGTGACCGTACTCAATCAGAACGAGGCCGCAATCGTCTTCGGGCTGGAGATGGCCGTCCAGAAATACGGATCGCGTATCGCGTGCTCTGGCGGCGACGATTGGAAACGGCAGGTTGTCAAAGTGGCCGTCCAAAACGGCATCTTCGTTGAATTCACCGACCCAGAGATTCGGGACGCTCTGCACCAGCACCAACTCGTGGCGAATCCGCTCCAGATCAAGGCTATTCGCCTCCACGCCCTTGAAACCAGGTTGCAAAATGAGGGAACGAACGAACTGCTCTTCACGAATGAAGCCGACGTACACATGCTTCTATCCTGCCTCCAGCCAGCCGCCCACTCCCAACAACTTCTCCAGATCCTGAAAACGACTCAAGAACCAGAACCGAAGGCAAACGTAGGCGGGAATCTGACGGTTGCGGTCATCAAGACCCCGGCCGCCCGGCAATCCTTCAGGGTGTCGATTGATGAAGGGAAGCGCAAATACGTCCTCGAACGGGTGGAACAGGTCCGCCAGTCGGCACACTGGGCGTTGCGCGAAAAAATCAGGACGCGCAACCAGGAGAGAGAGGGCAGGTAGCCCAAGACGGGAGTGGACATTCATATCTTTATAAGAGAGAACCTGTTCCCCGACTCACACTCTCCACAGCACCCTGAGGGGTCTCTAGACGGAAAGGTGTAGATTTTGCGTAAATTGAGAAACCATCCCGGCAAAATCGGCGTTTCAGGGCACGCATTCTGGTCCCAAGCGGCTACGCAGCGTTAGATGAGAGCACTGGCTCCTTGGGACGGTTGACCTGGCAACCCAGATCCAAGAATCCGGACCTGGGGCACCCAGATTCTCGTCTGGGGAGATGTGCCGCCCGTGCTGTTGTTGTTCACACAACAACGCCTTGGCCCAGGCCCACGCCCGCGGGGTAGCAACTGCAAGGGGAGGGGAATCTCTCAGGGCTTGCAACGGAGCGCAGCGCAGTGCGGAAGACTGGGGAAACCCCTTGCGGGCGAGCGGGCAGAGCCTTGAGAGTGAGGGCTTTTGCTGTTGCTTTTCGGCAAGGGCAGGCGTTGCGGATAGGACTCAGCATATTCATCTGAGGCAGTGCGGAGGTATGGCAATATCCGTGGTTGCTTCCTTGCAGCCGGGCAACTTATTATGCGCGTTCCATGTAGCCCGCACAATATGGCACCCGGCTAATCTCAGGATAAAAATGGCTATTGCACGTCTGACACTTTTCCGTCTTGGAAAACGACTTTTATGGCCTTGTAGATGTACGTCACCTTGGGCCCTAGTTTGACGATAGTTTCTGGCTTGCCGAGAGCGGCCTCGACCTGTTCCGGCGTCTGGCCGAGCTCGACAGTAGCGGTTTTCGCCTCATTGACAGTGGATTGCGGGGCGATGACGTCCTCGATAATCTTCTTCACGGTCGCCGCGTCGGTAGTCTCAAGAGTGCCCTTCTGAAACTGAAAGCGGATAACGGTCTTATAGCGGGTCTGCAACGTCGTGCCATGCACATTCACCTCGTACGTATCGCCTGAGACAACCATGAACTGCACTTCCGTGTCTGTCACAAATATCTTGTTGATGTAAAGCGTCTCTCCAGGCTTGAACACATGACTTGTGCTTCCGGTGTTAGCCTGCTGGACTTTGCCGTCGATGACTTTGTTGCTCGCGAGACTAAAGTCGCTCACAAGATCACCGCTGATGTTATCCTTACGGATCACTAACAAGATCCCAGGCTTTGAGATGCGCATGGAGTCAATAGAGATTTTTGAAGGCTCATAACTGCTGATAAGGGAATCTTGAAGTGTGGACCGCCAAGTTTCTGTCTTCGCGGCTTCGGCGGCTGTAGCGGCAGACAGGAAAACCAAGATTCCAATAAGAAGATGAACGCATTGACGTTTCATCGTCAAATCCTTTCTGAGATAGCGAAATAGTGTGGAAAGCAATTTGCACTTTCGGGTGATTTCATCCATCAGCGAGCATACATGGCGGCGGACATAGACCGGAGTTTGGATTTTGCCGCTTGATTGTAGCCAATGTACCACAAGATGTCTCTGTGTGCGACTCATTTTTGCGCTTTTTCAAAGTCGGTTTCCCAGACGAGCCAGGTAAGCATCACTGGCTGTGACGGACGCCGGAGCCTGGGATTCGACGACGCCGGGCAGCAGATTGCTGTGGTATTCGAGACCGCCTCGCCCTTCGACAGGCCGCAGCTCATGGCCGAACTTGTCGCTTGACTCCGGGAAGCCCAGGAGCTGAAGCGGCTCCATCCGCTGCTCGTCATCGCTATCTTCACGGTTGTCTTTCTCGAAATCCACTCTTTCCAGGACGGCAACGGACGCTTGTGCTGTGTCCTCCCACGCTCCTATTGCTGAATGCCGGGTACGCCAATGTGCATTACAGCTCTCTGGAAGGCGTGATCGAGAACAGCAAAGAGGGCTACTACCTGGCGCTACGCCAGACGCAGGGCACTCTCCGCAGCGCCGCGCCCAACTGGCAGCCGTGGCTCATCCTATTTTGCAGCAGCAGGAGCGTCGGCTTGCGGCCAAGGTGGAGCGCGAGCGGGTAGTGATCGCCGCCTTACCCGAACTTGACTAAGCGCTAAACGAGCCCCATCTTGTTTGGTGTGGGTTTTGGTTGTTCCTATTGTCGCCGAAGCATCAATCGCCAACGCAGTTCAGACCAAGTCTGTTGACATAGGCATGGCACCCGACCAGGTGAAGCAGATACTTGGCAATCCCGCCAATACCATCAATCTTGGTCCAAAGACGATCTTCGTCTATAAGAATATGAAGGTCATCTTCGTGGACGCGAAAGTTTCTGACGTTCAGTAACACTCAACGCATCGCATATTCCCTCGCGCCCGATCCTGTTGGCCGGGCGCAGAAGTGAGATGACCTCGATTTGAGCAACGTTCCGCATTACATAGAAACTTCGGTTACAACCCAACTTCCATCTGGTTGTTTGCCAAATATAACATGGCCGGTTCTGTCAGGTTGCTTAGATTGACTGACCGCTTCACCGAAGGAGTTATATTGATACTTCCACGCGAATGTCCCGGTCGCCTGGGTATCAGTCGCAAGTAGAAGGTTGTCTACTGTAGTTACAACAAGGTGTCCCACAGATGCATGGGCCAAATTATTTATGGTCTTGGTTTCAAGTTTAGAAGTGAATGCATAAGAGTACATTGGAACAGAGACCGAGGCGGTACTTGGACCACCATTCCTGGCTGCACTGAAGGTTACTCCATACCAATTTGGACTTGGGCCGTTCAACTTCTCTGCTCCATCAGACCTATCTATCTTGTAGGTATATGGTCCTATCGTGCTGTTTATGTTTCCGGGAAATTGCCAAGTAAGGTCTACTTGACCGTCTTGGTGCGCGTTGCCGGTCATCGATCCGTCCGTACGGTTACCTGAATACACCGTGTAAAACGTGCCTGTTATCGCAGTGGAACCAGGATGGCTTTGAAGCGACACGTGGTACTCAAATGGAAGATTGACGAATTGCACTGTGCTTGTATAAGTTCCAGAGACATCTGGATAAGTCTGTGCCTGCGAAGAAACTGACACGAATCCTCCGTCAATCAGTCGTCGCACCAAGCCTGGTAAATCGTCCGCAGTCACAGAATTCGTTCTGTAGTCAACGGTCGTCTGCTTCTGAAAGAGTGCGGTTATTGCAGCAAGCGGTACGTAGGTACGATTGGGTTCAGAATCGAGCTTCTCTTGAAGCATAGATCTTGCGGATTTTGGGGTGAGTTCTTTTCGATTTGTACATGCCGTAATGTTCACCAACAGAATCGCAACAAGCCCGAGGGTAGAGTATCTCATGGCAACCTCGCAATTTCGAATCGACTAAGATTTAGCGAAATACATGGAACAACTTGAACGGACGAAGTTCGTTCCGAGCGACTGAGCCGCAATACTCTCTGACTCGTATGTTCGAGTCTTAAGCTCAGCTAGATGTCAGCGCGGACAGTGAGGACGTTTATATCGCAGCTAGCCGGTCGTGTCAAGAGGAATGTTGGTACTAAACCGGCAACAATCCGCAAACTACATTCCGACCGCTCCCGAACTTGCCATTCAGATCCTCGATTACGTCCGCCAGCACGGTCGCGTCACAATGGCCGACATGGTCCGCGCCACCGGCGTCAGCCGCAACACGTTGAAGGACCATTTCGCAGCCTGGATAAGAAGCAGCATCTCACCCGGCATGGAAGCGGCTAGGGCTCTTGGTATGCGCAGCCCTGACAGACAACATCGGAATCCGGGGTCTCATAATCGAGACCTATGGCACCCGGTAGAAGTCAAAACCGCACAGAACAAGAAGGACTACGCCGTCCTCTGTATAGCCACCAGCAAGAGTTGGAAAGGCGACTTGGGCGAGTACGAAGCTCGCACCGAATGGCATCGCGCCTCTGCCTGGGTCAATCTCTCCAACTTCCCCAAGACACTCCAGATTGCGCAGTGATGCATGTCACATACGAATGTAACCGGGTTGAAAAATCATTGTTCGAAGAACTGGGGCAATCAACTTTACTTGTTGCGATGCCATTTTTGGGCGCAAGCACCACTCACCCGCATTTGCGCTGTCGTTCGCAACAGCCCTTTCCTGAGCAAATGCTGAGTCATGCCTCGAAGCATTGACTCGATAGACTGGCCCATTTCACAAAATCAGACCATAATTCAGCCCGATACGCCGTGAGCTATCCTCGCGATCATCTTTGAACAGCCCCCGAGGAAGGCCGACTTTACCCCACGCTTTTTGCTGTTGAACGCGCGGTACCAAGGGAAGTAAGAACGGAGATTGTCATGGAGATTGAGTCGCCCTCCCTGTTGTTCAATTCAGTAGTCCATATGACGACCCTCTGCGAAGCTGGGCGGCAGACTGAGGCTGCGGCGACAGCAACAGCTCAGGTGAGTGACCTCGCAGGCGCATTCCGCGACAGAAGAAGTTTCTCGCGCAATGGGGGCACAACGAGCATATTGAAACGGCTACAGTTAGTCGCGTTCATTTTACTGGCGTTCTGTATAAATTCCATTCCTACACATGCACAGATTTCACCACCGAGCAGGCCAATACTTTTTGTTCATGGCTGGTGTGGAAGCGCCTACGACTGGGCACCTCTGTATAACTTCCTTTTCAACAATCTGCCAACGGGTATGTATACCAATCAAACAGTCTATTTGGTTGAGTATGTGAGTTCCTATAACACGATCCACTTCTGGACCGAAAACTCTCCATCTTCTGGGGCGAGCGGAGGGCTTACTCCCATAAATGAGAGTGACATCCCATCGACCGCACGGTTCTTTGTATTGGAGTTCGTCGATCCAGTGTCATTATCCACTGACCCTACAGATATCACGAGAATATCTATCCTGAACAAAGCCTCCGATATCTCGCAGATTTTGAAACACATCACCTCGATCACTCAGGTTTCGAAAGTCAACATCGTCGCTCACAGCATGGGAGGTCTAGATTCGCGCGCCTATGTCGAAAACATGGCTTCGTCCGGAGCGTGTTACGATTATTCGGATAGCAGCGGCAACAGTTCTCCAGATTACTCGTTATCTAGTTGTGCTCCTGGGCAAGGAGCGGCAGCGTATCAAAGCAATGTCGCAAACATTATTACCGTTGATACGCCGCATAACGGCTCCCCGAAAGCGACGCCCAACTTTCTTCTCGGATATGTAGGCCTGCTCGAAGCGTGCCAGGCGAACCCCTCCACCAACCTGAATGAGCTTTTACCGGAGTCTCTAGGAGGCGCTGGCCTCATCGAAGTACTCAATTACGATGGATCGGCCATAAATCAAGCAGCACGTATTCCGAATCCAACGCCGATACAAGCAGTAGAAGATTACTTTTCAGACGTTCAAACTGCCTGGAATGGACTTCAAGGTCTATCCGATGACATTGTTCAGCAGATTAGTCAAGCGATTACGTCAGACAGCCAAACCCCAAACGCAAATCTTCCAAGCGAAGACAGCAATGCGCCTTTGCTGAACTTGCCGATTTCCTATAAATTCAATCCAATTGACCCAGATGTAAAAAATACAACTGGTTGCTGGTATGTCGGTAATTCCGGATTGGACGTTCCAGTCCTGCATGATATGGACTGTCTCGGGGCGCTTCCTGCCACGCGAGCTGTAATTGCCGCACAATTGATCAACGATACCGTCCCCTGGATAGATTCCTGGCAAGTTACGCCGACGAATCTGAACCTCGGCAGCAGCGTCTCAATTTCTTACAACGCAACGGACTTGAGCAAAAATACATTGACGAGAGCTGAATTGTGGAGAGCGCCGGTCGCCAGCGGGGTTACTGGCACATGGGAAGAGGTTGATTCGAATACTAACCTGTCAGGCAATAGCTACCAGGTATCTTTCACGGATACGCCTCCAACGGAAGGAACCTATTTGTATGGCACTCATCTCTTCGATAGTGCAGGCAACGAGGCCTTTGAGCCGTCACAGACACAGGTGACGGTAAATCCTGATCAGGCTCCAACCGTTACCACGGGGTCGGCTACGGCCGTGACTGTAAATTCTGCCACTTTAACGGGGACGGTGAATCCCAATGGGCTCGATACACATTTCTATTTCCTATACGCGACAAACAGCACGTTGAGCGGCGCCAGTCAGACGCCGTCACAGGACCTCGGCTCCGGTACAACCGCATCGGTGATTAGCGCAAATATCGCCGGGCTAAGCACGAGCACGTATTACTTCCGAGTAGTAGCGAGCAATAGCTCGGGTACAACGAACGGAAGCATCGTAAGCTTTAAAGCCGGCAATTTCCCGACGGTGACCACCACGGCAGCCACATCCGTGACGGGGAGTGTGGCGACTCTCAATGGCACCATCAACCCGCAGGGCGCCAACGGCAACTGGAATTTTCAGTGGGGCACCGATCCCACGATGACTACCTCCAGCAACGTGGAATGCTATTTCCCGAGTAATTACACAGCCTGTCCCGCAGTGGTGGCCAACTCTGCGCCGCAGTCGGTCAGCACCACGCTCACGCGCCTGGCCAGCAGCACCACCTATTACTATCGCCTGGGTAACTACGATTCGGACAACGGCAGCGTCCAGTACGGGGCCACCCAGAGCTTTACCACTGGGCCGCCCCCGACGGTGACCACCACGGCAGCCACATCCGTGACGGGGAGTGTGGCGACTCTCAATGGCACCATCAACCCGCAGGGCGCCAACGGCAACTGGAATTTTCAGTGGGGCACCGATCCAACGATGGCCACTTTCAGCTATGACCCATGCAATCCAACTCAGGGATGCAATCCCGTCACAGCCAACTCAACAGTGCAGTCGTTCAGCGTCACGCTCAACGGTTTGCACAGCAGCACTACCTATTACTACCGTCTAGGGAGCTACGACTCGGACAATGCCAACCTGCAGTGGGGAGCTGTGATCAGCTTTACGACCGGGCCACCGCCGACGGTGACCACCACGGCAGCCACATCCGTGACGGGGAGTGTAGCGACTCTCAATGGCACCATCAACCCGCAGGGTGCCAACGGTTTCTGGGGCTTCGAGTGGGGCACAGATCCAACGATGGCCACTTTCAGCTATGACCCATGCAATCCAACTCAGGGATGCAATCCCGTCACAGCCAACTCAACAGTGCAGTCGTTCAGCGTCACGCTCAACGGTTTGCACAGCAGCACTACCTATTACTACCGTCTAGGGAGCTACGACTCGGACAATGCCAACCTGCAGTGGGGAGCTGTGGTCAGCTTTAAGACTACGGGTCTATCCACGCCGACCCTGACGGTGACGCCTTCGGCTTCCAGCATTACGACGGCGCAGCCACTGACGGTGACCGTGGCAGTCAGCGGTGGTGGTAGCAGCCCGACACCGACCGGCTCGGTGACACTGACTGGCGGCGGCTACACCTCGGCGGCTGTCACTCTCAGCAGCGGCAACGCCACGATCAACGTCCCAGCCAACTCGCTGAGTGCAGGCACCGACAGCCTGGCGGTCAGCTACACCCCGGATTCGTCCAGCTCCTCAACCTACAACAGTGCCTCCGGATCAGTCACCGTCACGGTAACCACCCCAGCCAAGACCACTCCCACGGTAACGGTAACCCCATCGTCATCCAGCATCACCACGGCTCAGGCGCTTTCGGTGACGGTGACCGTGGCAGGAACACCTACTCCCACTGGCTCGGTGACGCTGACTGGCGGCGGCTACACCTCGGCGGTTATCACTCTCAGCAGCGGCAGCGCCACGATCAACATCCCAGCCGGATCGCTGGCCACTGGCAGCGACACGCTGGCGGCCAACTACACGCCTGACTCCAATGGCTCCTCGACCTACAACAGCGCCACGGGCACGAACTCGGTCACCGTAACCCAGGCCAAGTCCACACCCACTGTGTCGGTGACGCCTTTTGCTTCCAGCATCACGACGGCGCAGCCACTGACGGTGACCGTGGCAGTCAGCGGCGGTAGTAGCAACCCGACACCGACCGGCTCGGTGACACTGAGCGGAGGAGTCTACACTTCGGCAGCTACAACCCTGAGCGGCGGCAGCGCCACGATCAACATCCCGGCCAACTCGCTGAGTGCAGGCACTGACAGTCTGGCGGTCAGCTACACCCCGGACTCCTCCAGCTCCTCGATCTACAACAGCGCCACGGGCACGAACTCGGTCACCGTAACCCAGGCCAAGTCCACACCCACCGTGACGGTGACGCCATCTGCTTCCAGCATCACGACGGCGCAGCCGCTGACAGTGACGGTCTCGGTGAACGGCGGAAGCGGCAACCCGACACCGACTGGGTCCGTGACATTGAGCAGCGGCGGATACACCTCTGCGGCTATCACCTTGAGCAGCGGCAGTGCCACGATCAACATCCCGGCCAACTCGCTGACTGCAGGCACCGACAATCTGGCGGTCAGCTACACTCCGGACTCGTCCAGCTCCTCGACATACAACAGCGCCTCCGGATCAACCACGGTCACGGTGACTACCCCGGCCAAGACCACGCCCACGGTGACGGTGACGCCGTCCACATCGAGCATCACTACGGCACAGCCTCTGACAGTGACGGTCTCGGTGAACGGCGGAAGCGGCAATCCGACACCGACTGGGTCCGTGACGTTGACCGGCGGCGGATACACCTCTGCGGCTATCACTTTGAGCAGCGGCAGCGCCACGATCAACATCCCGGCCAACTCGCTGAGTGCAGGCACCCACAGCCTGGCGGCCAACTACACGCCTGACTCCAACAGCTCATCGACCTACAACAGCGCCTCCGGATCAGCCACCGTCACGGTGACCACACCGGCCAAGACCACCCCGACGGTGACGGCGACTCCGTCTTCGTCCAGCATCACTACGGCACAGGCTCTCACGGTGACCGTCGCAGTCAGCGGCGGTGGTAGCAACCCGACACCGACCGGCTCGGTGACACTGACCGGCGGCGGCTACACTTCTGCCGCGACAACTCTGAGCAGTGGCAGCGCCTCCATCAACATCCCCGCTGGATTGCTGGCGACGGGCAGCGATACGCTGACCGTCAGCTACACTCCCGACTCCAACAGTACCTCAGCCTACAACGGCGCTACCGGATCGGCTACGGTTGCGGTTACCAACCCGGCGAAGACGACGCCCACGGTCACGGTGACGCCATCCGCATCGAGCATCACCACGGCGCAGCCTCTTTCAGTGACGGTTGCCGTCAACGGAGGAACTGGCAACCCGACGCCGACTGGCTCAGTAACGCTGAGCGGCGGCGGATACGCTTCTGCCGCTATCACGCTCAGCAGCGGAAGTGCCACGATCAACATCCCGGCCAATTCGCTGAGTACGGGCACCGACAGCCTGGCGGTGAGTTACACCCCGGACTCGTCCAGTTCTTCGACCTACAACAGCGCCTCTGGCAGTGCGTCGGTGATGGTGACCGTTGCAGCGAAGACCACGCCCACAGTGGCGGTGACGCCGTCTGCTCCCAGCATCACCACGGCGCAGCCTCTTACAGTGACGGTTTCGGTGAACGGCGGCACGGGCAACCCGACACCGACCGGCTCGGTGACACTGACTGGCGGCGGCTATACGTCGGCGGCTATCACTCTCAGCAGCGGCAGCGCCACGATCAATGTGCCGGCCGGGTCGCTGGCGTCAGGCACCGATACTCTGACGGCCAGCTACACGCCGGATTCGTCTAGCTCCTCGACATTTAACAGCGCCACCGGATCAGCCACGGTCACCGTGACGACTCCGACCAAGACTACCCCCACGGTGACAGTCACGCCGTCCGCATCCAGCATCACCACAGCGCAGCCTCTGACAGTGGCGGTCTCGGTGAACGGCGGTACTGGCAATCCGACACCAACTGGAACCGTGACTCTGAGCAGCGGAAGCTATAGTGTGCAACAGACATTGGCCAGCGGCACGGCCAGCTTCAACATTGCAGCTGGAACGCTCGGCAACGGCGCGAATACCTTGACAGCCAGCTACTCGGGAGACGCAACCTACGCGGTTGCCAGCTCAACGACCACCGTCACGGTCGAGCCGGTTTCGATCTCTACAACTGCACCTTCGGCTGTAAATCCTGGGAGTAGCACCACGTCGACCGTAACTCTGACCGGAAGCGGCGGCTACTCGGGTACGATGAATTTGAGCTGTTCGCTGACGAGTTCGCCCACTGGCGCACAAAGTCTTCCCACATGCGCACTGAATCCGAC
>Ga0255351_1001177_pt1 | contig 10826 bp, 6 predicted proteins | sample HBST25r2metaG_FD_186024 | JGI IMG/M metagenome (GOLD analysis project Ga0255351, IMG submission 186024) | Peat soil microbial communities from Stordalen Mire, Sweden - H.B.S.T-25.r2 | ecosystem: Environmental > Terrestrial > Soil > Wetlands > Peat | place: Sweden: Norrbotten County, Stordalen... | reverse complement strand
GGTTAACAGAGGCGGGTGGCCCCGATCTTACGCGAAATTACATTAAGCTGAGGGTGCCCCCGGTCCCTCGCTTTTGGGGACCGGGGATGGCAGTACGCCGGTGCGAGCCTCCCGCGAACGTCTGCTCCATGCAATGGTCCCGGTATTCACGGACAAGATACTCGTAAGCCAGGGAGGCCCTCAAAATCCTTGAGGTTAGCGGTTAACAGAGCATAGTCATTTTCCATTGCCTGAGCAGCTATCCAGATATCGTTGACCCGAGTTCTCGGCGAACGGCCCGACTGTTTCATGAAGGCGGCCAGGATGCCGAAGGCGGAGGCCGTAAGAGAAGAAACATCGAGAACGGGCCGCTGTTGCAAGCTGCGGAAGGATCGGATGCGCAGCATCCGTGTTGCTGGATCGCTGCACGATTCGACGCCAAAGCTCAGCTCTCCGAGCGAAATGGCTGAAATGTAGACCTGCTCGTCTCCGGCAGCCTTGAGGACGGCTTGACTGGGCATCTGCCCGCTGGCCAACCCTACCCAGATAGAAGTGTCGAAGATCATCCCCACGGGTCAGTAACCTCTTCATCGAATTCGCCACGGCTGTCCTTGAGCCAGGAATCGCCTTGGGCAGCGGTTAACTTTTCTCCAAGGCCAGCTATGGCTTGCGCTGCGGACATGGTTCGCTTAGCGGGAACAATATGGGCTATTTCAGTGCGATTCCGCATCACGCTGACCGTTTCGCCAGTGAGAATGCGTTCCAGGATGGCGCTCGTGTTGCGTGCCAGATCGGAGGCGCTAATGATCTGCATTTTTATACCTCACCCACAAGAGATGCGCAACGATACTTACAGATACATATTATTCGTATTTTCAGCAAAAGGAAAGTGCTGACCGATCACCTGCCGTGAGAATACATTTTGCTGCCAGTTCCCTTAACCGGCTTCAACCGGTTTGGCCTTTTCGGTGTCACTTTCCTGGTCAGTTGGGTTTGTATTTCGGTGCCTTTATGTGCCCTCAGGTGCACATTTTCCACAGAAGGCAAGACTAGGGCCAAATAGAATGGGGGCCTTGGAAGGCCCCCATTGTGCTGATTCTACTGATCTTATGGCGGAGAGGGGGAGATTCGAACTCCCGATAGCCTTGCGACTATGTCTGATTTCGAGTCAGGTGCATTCAACCAGGCTCTGCCACCTCTCCGTGTTGTTTCGCCGCCTGTTGCCGTCAAGACTTCAGAGCGCATGGCGCTCTTCGATTGTGCCTTCATCCAACAAGCGATCGACTGCTGCCTTCCCATCTTACGCAAGCCGTGCAATCAAAGCTCGACGACAAACTTCCACTGTCCTGCGGCCGAACGCAATCGGTCTTTGACCAGTCTACCGGCAAATGCGCAATGGTTGCAATGCCGGTCAGAGACGGCGCACCGCGCAGCCTGGGATGCTGGAGCGAATCGGGGCACGCATTGAGGTGCGCATCGGCGTGCGCATCGATCCGTGCCTTGGATGCCAGCCTTCAAAAACGGATGAAAAGGCACTGCTCGCTCCAGGTCAAAGCAGAAACTGTACAACCGGCTGCTCCCGGGATCGAATCCTCTGGCTGTGGCCTGACCGCGTGCTCCACCGCCATGGCGCGGTCTTGAGGGGCTTGGATGCGAGGGGATCGCAAAATAATTCTTGAAAACGCTCCAAAGAAAACGCTTCAGCAGTCAATATTCTGTCCTCGCGTGGGCGGTCCGGGCCGGCGCCGAAGTTTCTTTCGCTCATGACCTCCATTTTCCGCTTTCGCAAGGCGATGGCGGTGAAGCGGCCGGGTTCTGCCGCGTTTTGGGCGAATCCTCGGCCAGCATCGCCGGGTGCAAGATAAAATCATTAGGTTCCAGCGCCACGGGTTCCTTTGATGTACCTTTAGCTGTTGGCCTTATTTTGAGACGGATGGATGCGCCAGACCGGCGAAGGGCGCCAGGTTTGGGCGGGTTTGGCCCACGAACACAGGGAAACCGACCCCGGCCGTGCGAGCGGGAAACGCGGGTTCTTTTTCTGGGGTTGCTTGGCTCTGAGGGATGTCGAGGCTGGGACGAAGAACAGGAAGAATTCGGGAGTTTGCTTTCTCATGATGGAATTTCATATTGCCCGAAAAGCGCGTGCGCGCTACCAGTTCACGGAGTCGCTGTTTTCCTATACGGGGAACGTCGTTTTCGCCAATATGGCGGCCTGCCGCAAGTTTGCGCATCGCATGAACACGGTTCGCGACGCTGAAAAACATCCCGAACTAGCGGTTCATGCCGGCCAGCTTTATGCCATGGGCCTGATCGACGAAGCCAGCCACGTTTTGATGGCGCGCTATCGCGAGCAGTTCGATCCGGCGGTGATGACCGCGGCCCTCGATTTTTTCTCCGCGCAGGTGGGCGCTGAGGCGCTGGACACTCTGCTGCTTACCTTTGTCGATTACTTTCCCGGCAGCTCGGTGATGCGCGGCCGGGAGACGCCGCGGCAGTGGCTGGCGGGGGCAACCGGCGGCACGCCCCACCGGGCTGCGGCGCTCGAAGAACTGCTGCTGCTCTGGACCGCCAACCGCAACGAGGCTTTTCAGCCCTTTCAGGAACTCTTCGAGGAAAAGACAATGGCGGAAAAGACCGTTTACCGCCAGGTCACCCGGCAGCTCCCGGAATACTTTGCCACCCGCCCGCTGATTCCGCTGCCGAACGCCAAAGCGATGAACCTGCTGGACCTGCTTCGGGCCCCAGCCGTGGGTGCGCCGCGCTCGCTGGCCGATCAGCTTGCCTTGATCCGCACGCTCTGGAAGCCGCTTTTAGGCGAGAGCATGGAGCGTTTTCTGCTCATCGCCGGCGAAATTCTGCGCGAGGAGGAGCTGGCCATCTGGACGCAGTTCAATCCTCCCGACCAGACGGCTCAGCGCCGCCGCGAAAGCGGGAAACAGCAGTGGCCCGGTGTCGTCAGCACCGCCGAGGTTCCGGCTTTCGGCGATCAGGCCCGCGAATACGAGAAGTTCTCGCCAGACACCGCCTGGATGCCGACCGCCGTGCTTGTGGCCAAAAGCACCTATGTGTGGCTGGCGCAGATGAGCCGGCAGTACGGCCGCGCGATCTCGAAACTCGACGAGATTCCCGACGAGGAACTGGCGACCCTGGCGCGCCGCGGGCTCAACTCGCTCTGGCTGATCGGCATCTGGGAGCGCAGCCGCGCCTCGAAGACCATCAAGCAGCTTTGCGGCAACTCGGACGCCGTCGCCTCGGCCTATTCGCTCTTCGACTATGCGATTGCCGCGGACCTGGGCGGCGAGGCGGCTTATACCAATCTGCGCGACCGCGCCTACCGGCATGGAATCCGCCTGGCCAGCGACATGGTGCCCAACCACATGGGGATCGATTCGCCCTGGGTCGTCGAGCACCCCGATTGGTTCATCTCCCGGCCCGAGCCGCCTTACCCCGCCTATAGCTACAACGGACCCGATCTCTCGCAGGATGGGCGCGTCGAAATCAAGATCGAAGACCACTACTTCGAGCAGTCCGACGCCGCCGTGGTTTTCCGCCGCCGCGACCGCCAGAGCGGCGAAACCCGCTACATCTATCACGGCAACGACGGCACCAGCTTTCCGTGGAACGACACCGCGCAGCTCGACTACCTCAATCCAGCTGTCCGCGAGCAGGTGATTCAGACCATTCTGCATGTGGCGCGGCTGTTTCCGGTGATCCGCTTCGATGCCGCCATGACCCTGGCCAAGCGCCATTTTCACAGATTATGGTTTCCCGGTCCCGGCACGAGCGGCGCCATCCCTTCGCGCGCCGAGTACGGCATGAGCCAGGCCGACTTCGACCGCGCCATGCCGCATGAGTTCTGGCGCGAGGTGGTGGATCGCGTGGCCGCCGAGGTTCCGGGCACCTTGCTGCTGGCCGAGGCCTTCTGGCTCATGGAAGGCTATTTTGTCCGCACGCTGGGCATGCACCGCGTCTACAACAGCGCCTTCATGGTCATGCTGCGCGACGAGGACAACGCCAAGTACCGCTCGGTCATCAAGAACACCCTGGAGTTCGATCCGGACATCATGAAGCGCTACGTCAACTTCATGAGCAATCCCGACGAGCGCACGGCCATCGATCAATTCGGCAAGGGCGACAAGTGTTTCGGCGTGGCCGCGATGATGGCCACGCTTCCCGGCCTGCCCATGTTCGGTCACGGCCAGATCGAGGGATTCACGGAAAAATACGGTATGGAGTATCAGCGGCCGCGCTACGATGAGAATCCCGATCCCTGGTTGGTCGAGCGCCACGAACGCGAGATCGCGCCGCTCTTGCAGCGCCGCTGGCTCTTTGCCGAGAGCGGCAATTTCCGGCTCTACGACTTCTATCACGCCAACGGCTCGGTGGATGAGAATGTCTTCGCCTACTCGAACCGCAGCGGAGGCGAGCGCGCCCTGGTGGTCTTCAACAACCACTATGGCCAGACGCAGGGCACGATTGATTCTTCGGCAGCCTATGCCGACAAGGGCGCGGGCCAGCAGCGCCAGCAGCGCATCCGCGAGGGACTGGGATTGGGCGACGGCGCGGGCGTCGTTCTGGCCTGGCGCGACTCGCTTACCGGCCTCGAATATCTGCGTCGCGCGAATGATTTGTCAGAGCACGGACTCACCTTCGACCTCCACGCCTACCAGTGCCACGTCCTGCTCGATTGGCGCGAACTCCGCTCCACCGCGGAGCAGCCCTGGGACCGGCTCTCGGACCATCTGAACGGCAGCGGTGTGCCCAGCCTGGAGGACGCGCTGGTCAATCTGGAACTCAAGCCGGTGCATGACGCGCTGCGCTTTCTGCTGGAGCCGGGGCTCGTGCGCTTGTTCGCCCGCCTGGCCGAACAGCCGCGCAAGGTAGCAGCCGGCGGGGCCAAAAAGAAGATCGAGGCCGAGCGCCGCCAGTTCTTCGCGCAGGCCTGGGAGCGTTGCGAGAGATTTCTGCGCCTGGCCCAGGAGGCGTATCGGTCGCGCACCGGCCAGGAGGCTGCCGGCCTTCAACCCGGCAATTCGGACTCGCTCGCCCAGGCCTTCCGTGAGCGGCTGCGCGCCGGCTTGCGCATTCTTGCCCTTGAAGCTCTCTTCCCGGCTCCCTGGACGGCGGCTGCTCGCCGTATGCTACCCAGTCCCAGTCCGCAGTTGACCGCGACGGCCATGTGGGGCCCGGTGCTTGGCTGGTGCGCGCTCGAACTGCTGGCCGAATCCATCGGCGCGGAGCACCCGGAGCGTGTGGCGCTGGACCTGTTTGACCGTCTGCGCCTGCGCGAACCCTTTGCTCAGGCCTTCAACGCTCTGGGATTCGAGGGCGAGGAAGGCTGGCGCGTCGCCGCACGCATCAAGATTGGGCTGCTCACCGCGGCCGGCGCGGGCAAACCGAACGCGAAGCCCGACAAAGCCGCGCAATCCGCCGAAGCCGTGGAGTTAGACAAAGCCGCGGAATCCGTCGATGCTGCGAAGCCAGACAAAACAGCGGAGTTCGTCGAAGCAGGGAAGCCCGCTGGCAGGGAAGCGGAATCGACGGCGTTGCCGCGCGTGGACTTACGGCGCGGAGAGGAGAAGGCGTTTGCAGGCGCGCCGCCTTTGGCCGATCCCGCGCACGGCAGCGAGCCGGTTGCGCCTTCGCCGATCCTGTGGCCCGCCTTGTGGTCTGACCCGGATGTCCGCTGGCTGGCCGGGGTGCATCCGGCCGAAGGCCGCGAGTATCTGGTGCGCGAGCGCTACGAGGAACTGCTGTGGTGTCTGCTGATGCCGTCGCTGCTGCGCCTGGCGGGCGAGGCTGCGCCCAGCCGCGCTGCTGCCGGCCAGATGAGCTGCGGCGTCGCAGAGGCTCTGGCCGCAGCCGAGGCTGCCGGTTATCGCGTCGATCTGTTGATGGCGCCGGCCCGCGCCGAAGCCGCCGGAGAAGACTCTTCCGCCGAGGCTGATTCTGCCGCCAGCTCCGGGGACGAAGCCAAGCCTGACGCCGAAGCCAAGCCTGATTCAAAAGCGAAGCCTGACGCAGGGGCGTAACCTTCGACCACCGGGCAGCCGGAGCCGGCAGAGCAGGGAATTGAACCGCAGGTGGAAGGCGCGGCCCATCCGTTCAAGCCTGCCGAGGGCCTGCCTTTGTCCCGCGATTGGATGATTCTGTAACTGTACCCATGAATTTGGGTGCCCCAGGTCCCGATTCTGGGACCTGGGATTGTACGAACCCGAAGCACAAAATCACGCGGCCGGAAACCTGGATTGTGCGGCGCAATTTCACGCCGGAAGCTGAAACTAACCGTCAAAATGCTCTGAAGTTGCAAACCTCTCCGGCCCCAGCAGGTCGGCCATCGTCTCCCGCCGCCGGATCAGCCGGGCCTTCGCGCCTTCCACCAGCACTTCGGCCGGACGCAGCCGCGAATTGTAGTTCGAGCTTTGCGCCATGCCGTAGGCTCCCGCGTCGAGAATCGCCACCAGATCTCCGGGCTCAAGCGGGGGAAGCTTGCGGTCGTGAGCAAAAAAATCGCCCGACTCGCAGATCGGCCCCACCACGTCCACGACGCGCGGCCTCCCGGCTCGCGGCCGCAGCGGCACAATCTCGTGATGGGCCTGATAGAGCGCCGGACGGATCAGGTCATTCATCGCCGCATCGGTAATCACAAAGGTCTTCTTGCCGTTGCGCTTCACCTGCAGAACGCGCGCGACCAGCGCTCCGGCCTGGGCCACCAGAAAGCGCCCCGGCTCGATCAGCAGCAACCCCTCAAAGTCGCCGAGAGCGCTCTCGAGAGCGGCGGCGTATTCGGCGACCTTGGCGGCGGCGTCGAATTTGCCGGCGTGATAGTCGATGCCCAGCCCTCCGCCCGCATCGACCGCCTGGAGCGTAATGCCCTCGCGCCGCAACTGGCTCACCAGCTTGCTCACCCGCTCCATGGCCGCGCCAAAAGGGGCTGCGGAGCGAATCTGCGAGCCGATGTGAACGCTCACGCCGTGCGCCTCCAGCCAGCGATGGCCGGCCACGCTCTTGTAGATCCGGAGCGCCTGCCGGATGTCGATGCCGAACTTGTGTTCGCGCAGGCCGGTCGAGATGTAGGGATGCGTTTCGGCGAAGACGTCGGGATTCACGCGCAGAGCAAAGCGCGCCTTCGTTTTCAGCTTGGCCGCGCGCGCCCCGAGCATCGCCAGCTCCGCCTCGCTCTCCACATTGAACTGGAGAATTCCTGCCCTGAGCGCCAGGTCGATCTCCGCGGCTGTCTTGCCCGCGCCGGAGAAGACCACGCGGCCCACGGCTTCGGGAGCGGCCGCCATCACGCGCTCCAGCTCGCCGCCGGAGACAATATCGAAGCCCGCGCCGCGCTCCGCCAGCAGCTTGAGGATGGCCAGCGCCGAGTTGGCCTTCACGGCGTAGCACACCAGATGCTCCCGGCCCCCGAGCGCCTTCTGAAACAGCTCCAGCCGCTCAGCGATCTGATCGGCGGAATAGACGTAGAGCGGAGTGCCGTGGCGCCGGGCCAGCGTATCCACAGAAACCTTGCCGCAGTGCAGAGCGCTCGCGGGCAGCGGATGATGAAACGGGCGCGGCGATGAAGAGGAATGCGAAGATCGAGGCAATTTAAGAGTCCAGAGAAGAATTTCTCTCTTGAGCCTACAGCATTTCACAAAACCGTTCGAGTTCCGTGTGGTTTGCCGGGCAACTCTTCCGGCAGCCGGAGTCATTGCTCTTCCAAATCCCCGCTGACCCGCTGACTCGCCCTACCCGCTAGCGGGTGCCAACTCGCTGCCTGGACGGGCTTGAGTTGAAGGGTACGGGCTTTAGCCCGTACATCATCCTCGCAAGATCAAAGTTGTAAATCGGAGATTCCGGAGGGGGCAGGGGGCTTCAGCCCCCTGAAGAATGGGCCAAATATCGGGGCCTTTAGGCCCGGATCAGGGCACTCCGAGTCAAATACAACTGTAGTATTTCGCCCCTGAGGGAAAGCTTTCTCCTCTACGCCATGAGGAAATGTGCTCTCGCCCGGAGCCGCGCAATCGGAAGCAAATACAACTGGAGTGCTCAGGATTCGAGCTGCCGCAGCCACTCAGCCAGCAGAGTGGCGACCTTGCGCGGCTGCTCGTAAGCGGCCAGGTGGCCGGCGTCGGCCAGCACGTGAAACTCGCAGCCGCCGGGCGCAGCCTGGAAGGCCTCCATCTGGGTGAGTGTCGCTCCCGTATCTTCGCCGCCCGCGATGGCCAGAACCGGGACCGTGATGGTGGCCACGGTGGGCACAGAGTCCGGCCGCGTTGCCAAACCGGCCTGCACGGCTGCCAGGGCCTCGGCGCTGATCGTCATGCGGGCGCGCAACTGGGCGACAATCTCCGGATGGCGTTCACGCGCCGTTGCTCCGACCAGGGTCTGAGCCGCCTTGTCGAAAAACGCCTCGCGGCCGCCGGAGCGCGCCTGCTGGATCGCATGGATGCGCTGCGGGAGGTTGGCTTCGGTATCCGGCTGCGGCTTGGCGCAGATAAAGGCCAGCCCGCGCACCCGGCTGGGCGCCTGGCGCCAGAGTTCCAGCACCACGTTGCCGCCGATGGAGCAGCCTACCAGCACCACCTCCGGCAGATGAAGACGATCGAGAAGGGCCAGAATGTCCGTGCCCAGCTGCGCCATGGTCAGCACAGGAACATCGGGGATGGAGGAAAATCCGCCCGCTCGCAGCTTGCCCAACTCCGAGCCGCCGTGCCCCCGCAGGTCGGGAACGATGGCTCGCACGCCGGCCAGATCCTCGCTCAGCGGCCGCCAGTAATCCCCATCAAGCGGCGTGGGATGAAGAAAAACCACGGGCAAACCTGCCCCGCTGTCGCGAAAAGCCAGCTTTGCCCCGTCCGATTCATAGGTAGCGTTCATGTCTATAGGGTACGCTCACAAAACCCGCTCAGGGCAAAGGGAGCGGCTCCTCGGGAATGCCGATCCAGCCTGCCAGGTAGGCCACGGCGACCAGGCCGGCGGAGAAGAAGAGCCCGATCACGGTGAAGATGCGGACCAGCGCCACATCCCACCCATAAGACTGCGCCACGGCGATGCAGACCCCGGCAATCTGGCGGCCGGCCCGCGGACGAACCAGCGGCTTGCCGTGAGGAGCCGTCGCGGCGGGAACCACCGTGCCGCAATTGGAGCAGAAGCGCGCGCTCACCGGCAGTCCTGCGCCGCAGCGTTGACAAAAGAAGGCCATCGTAGCTTCCTCCTGGTGGTGTGTCTCAATCATTGCGTCTGTTGTCAGCACGCCACAACGATCAGGCTGGGTTGAACGGAGTTTCCTCGGGGGCTAAAGCCCTGTTGATTTTGCAGACTTTACGTACGGGCTAAAGCCCGTATCCTTCAAAACGGATAAACGATCATCTGCGTGAGACGTACCACTAGCGAAGCTCATCCCAACCTAGCCAAGCCTGACCCGATCTTGCGAAGCCGACCCAATCTTGCCAAGCCTCATCCTATCTGACCATACGGCTCGAAGGCGGCGACGGTTCCATCTTCCGGCGCAGCAGGCTTCTCCGGTCCCCGTCAAAATCCACTCCGTCGCATCCAACCGCATCCGGCTCACGAAAACGCCGTCAGGAGCCCCGGTAGGGACTGCGCAGGTGTTTGCGCGCGGTCTCGGCGCGAGAGGTGTTCGGGGCTGCCTCGATGGTCCACTGATAGTCCCGCACCGCAAGTTTGCGCTCGCCGTTCAGGTCGTAGCACTCGCCGGCGGCCAGTAGCGACCGGACCTTCAGTTCCAGGCCCACATCCCTGTTCCGGGCGGCCTCTTCGTAGGCCTTCGCCGCCTCGTCATAGTGGCGCTGGCCGCGCAATGCGTCGCCCAGTCCGAAGTAGGCCAGCTCCAGCCGCGCGTCGGCGAAGTAGCCGTGCCGGGAGCTTTTTGCAAGCAGCTCCTGGTAGGCGGCCACGGCGGCCATGCCCTCGCCGGCGTCCTTGCGCAGGTTGGCTTCTTCCAGGCGGAAGAGAAAGTTGCGCGGATACTCGCTTTCCAGCTGCCGCACCACCTCGATCGCTTGCCGGTACTTGCCTTCGCGGCGCAGAAACAGCGCAATCACGGTGCGCGCCTCCACGCTGGTCGTCAGGCCCCGGTTGGCGTCGTCGCGCAGCATCTCCATGCCTTTCGTCTTCGAGCCGCTGATGCCGGCAAAGCCGATCATTAGCTTGAAGGGCCAGGGCAGCGCGCCCACGACATACTGGTGGACCCCCGCCACGAGCTTCGCGTCCACGTAATTCGGGTTCAATTCGAGCACCCGCACTTCGTCGTCCTTGGCCTTGTTGGCCAGATGGAAGCCGGCCCCGAATCCCCGCTCCACCATGGCGATATACGTGCACTTCAAAGCGCGCGCCCAGCCGCGGGCGTAGAGCGCGTCCACGTCATTGGGATTCTTCGCGAGCCGCACATTGGCCTCACCGACTGCCTCATCGGCCAGCGCGAAGATGCGGTCGCGTGTCTTGGGGGCTTCAGTGGTCGCGTGCTGGCCGGAAAGAAATCCGTCGTTGGCGTAAAAAGTTGTATCCAGCAGGTCGAGCCGGTAAAGTTCCTGAAAGACCTCAGCCTCCAGCAGCAGCGCGGTGGCCTGCGGATCGCCTGGGTGCGTGGCCTGAACGCGCCCGAAGCGCGCAACCGCTCCCGCATAGTCCAGATCGTAGAAGTGCTGAGAAGCCTCGCGCACCTGCGGTTCCAGGTTCAGAGGATTGGTGTAAACTTCCGATGCCCGGTCCAGGCTGGCCGCCGCCAGTAGCGCAAAGGCCAATCCAAGAATGCGCATCTGGCTTGAAACGATCTTCGACCCCAATGTCCCTCCCTCGCCGGCCGGGATTTTCTCTCCTCTCCGAGGCCCGGAGAA
>Ga0255351_1001168_pt1 | contig 10904 bp, 9 predicted proteins | sample HBST25r2metaG_FD_186024 | JGI IMG/M metagenome (GOLD analysis project Ga0255351, IMG submission 186024) | Peat soil microbial communities from Stordalen Mire, Sweden - H.B.S.T-25.r2 | ecosystem: Environmental > Terrestrial > Soil > Wetlands > Peat | place: Sweden: Norrbotten County, Stordalen... | reverse complement strand
ATCGATGCCTCAGCTCCCCGTCCTGATATGAACTGGGTGCCCCACCCATTCCGGTCTTTCCGCGGAATGAGTGGGAAGCAATACGCCAGTGCGAGCCTCCTGCGAGCGTCCGCCCCGCGCAGTGGTGCCGCACTGCAAGTGCCAGACGACGTCGGCGGCCAAGCTTGGTGACAGACCCGGCTTTGGGCGCGCTTTGTAACAGTCGTCCACCGTCTTCGCCGACCCGCGATGGATGAAACTGTGCCCCATCGGGGTACCCTCTGGGTCGGAGCGTTTTTTGCTCGATGAGTGGGAGTCGATGAAGGCCTGCCGTCTGACAATTCCCATGCAGTTTCTTCCTAGGGCACGACTTCAGTCGGGCCGAAACCGCCTCTCAAATGAGAGAGATGGGGCTTTAGCCCCATGCAGCTGATTCGTGGATCTTCTGTCTATCGAGCCTTTGTCAGCAGTCTGAGACGCCGTTGGCCTCCTCCCCAACGCAGGGTGGAACCAAGTCAACCACTCCCCGTTCACTTCACCTTCGCATTGCGGGCGCTATCATAGGAGCCGGACCCACAATGCAGGAATTCTACAAAACCGATCTCTTCGGCGGTGCCACGCGGCGCCCCCAGTCTTTCCGCGACATCGACCTGCGCCAGTCCGTCCTTGAAGACCTGGCTCTCAAGATCCTCTATCTCTCCGGCACCATTACTGTTCTTGAACTTGGCGAGCGCCTCAAGCTCGGCTTCGAGATCTCCACCGACATCTTTGGCCGCCTGCGCACCGAGCGCTTCTGCCAGATCACCGGCATGGCCGGCAACATCCCGCAAATTTCCATCACCTCCGAGGGCCGCACCCGCGCCCTGGAACTGCTGGCCCAGTGCCACTACGCAGGCCACGCGCCTGTCACTCTCGAGAGCTACGTCAACATGGCCCGCAGGCAGAGTGTGCGCGACGTATCCGTCCACCCGCCCGACGTCGAACGCGCCTTCGCCCATCTCGTCATCGATGACAAGTCCTTGCGCCAGTTCGGCACCGCCCTCAACTCCGGCTCCGCCATCTTCCTCTACGGTCCTCCGGGAACCGGCAAGACCACCATCGCCGAAACCCTCTCGCACGTGCTTTCCAAAGAAGAAATCTGGATTCCCTATGCCGTTGAAGTCGACGGTCAGATCATCACCGTCTACGATCCGGCAATCCACAAACGCGCCACTCTCTCTGAGCCTAAAGAGCGGGACGAGCGCTGGGTCCTCTGCCAGCGTCCCACCGTCCTCGTCGGCGGCGAGCTCACCATTGACATGCTCGACCTCGAATTCAATCCCCAGACCCGCTTCTACGTCGGCCCCGTCCAGATGAAGGCCAACAACGGCGTTCTCATCATTGACGATTTCGGCCGCCAGCGCGTAAGCCCTGCGGAGTTGCTCAACCGCTGGGTTGTTCCCCTTGATCGCCGCATTGACTTCCTCACCCTCGCCGGCGGCAAGAAAATCGAAATGCCATTCGAGATGCTGGTTTGCTTTGCCTCCAACCTCGATCCGAGCACCTTGGTCGACGCCGCATTTCTGCGCCGCATTCAAACCAAGATCAACGTCGGGGCGCCCACCGATGAGCAGTTCGCTGAGATCTTCCGCCGGGTCACCAAGGAACATGAGGTCGAAGTCGAAGAAGGCATCTGCGACGAGCTCATCGCTTTCATCCGCAACACTCTCGAAATGGAGCTGCGCGCCTGTTACCCCCGCGACATCGTAAACCAGGTCCGCTGGGCCTCCCGCTTTGAAGGCACCAAACCCTACCTCGACCGCGATGCCCTCAAGCGCGCCGTAGACGCCTACTTCCTCCCCCACGCCTAGCCCATTCACTCATTCGACTCGTATTGGGTGCCCCATCCATTCCGCGTTCTTTGCGGAATGGGTGGGAAGCAGGATGCCGATGCGAGCCTCCCGCGAGCACCTGCACCACCGCAGGTGCAGTCAATTTGTTGACTAACCCTTAGTCCGACGTAGATGTGCGAAGGGGCACGACTTTACAGCTTGCGGAAAAACCCCGATGAGACGTAGATGTGCGAAAGGGCACGACCGGGGTACCGGGAGACCCTCTGGGTCGGGGTCGCGTGCCGAAAAGCCCCAAATGATGAGAGAAATGGGGCTTCACAGCTTGCGGAAAAACCCCGATGAGACGTAGATGTGCGAAAGGGCACGACCGGGGTACCGGGGGACCCTCTGGGTCGGGGTCGCGTGCCGAAAAGCCCCAAATGATGAGAGAAATGGGGCTTCACAGCTTGCGGAAAAACTCCGATGAGACGTAGATGTGCGAAGGGGCACGAGTTTACTCGTGCCATAAGTTGTTTAAAATGAGAGAACGGGCTTTAGCCCGCGCACCATCTCCCTCGAATTCAACCCGAAAACCAAGCCCTTTTCCGCACCCTGTTGAGCCCCATGCACCCCTTCGAAGATCTCCTTTGAGATCGACCCGTTGTCTGCTGCGTGCCCCAGATCCGCCGCACTTGGGGACCCGGGGAAAGCAGTACGCCGGTGCGAGCCTCCGCCCCACGCAGTGGTCTGAATGAAAAACAAGCCGTCTGCCGTTAAGAGAGACAGCGTGCGCTCCAAATCCGGTAATTTCAAATTGAAAGTTCTCAATCCCATGCAATACACTGTGCTGGCCTCACCGCATTCACTGGCCCACCGGAACACATTGAGGTATGTTGCACCCATCCCTCGCCGCTGAAAACTACGCACCAGAAAGGCACGACCCCAATGTTCGTTTGCTCGCAAGCAGCCCGCGCGGCCATCGCCGCCGCAGCCATCGCCACCTTCGCTTCCCTCGCCGTCAACGCCCAGGCCGATTTCTCCACCGCGGTCGAAGCCACCCATCCGCTCGCCTTCTATCGTCTCGACTCCACCTCCGGCCAGAGCCTGGTCGGAACCACCACCTACAAGGCCGTCGGATCTGCCGGCATCGCCGCCACTGGCGCGCCCATCCCCACTGCCAACAGCCGCTTCCTCAAGCTCGACGGCCACACTGCCTACATCGTCACCACGCAGGCAGGCGGAGTCGGCGTCGCCGCCAGCATCATGGCCTGGGTTAACCTGGCTGAGCTGCCTTCCAAGGCGCAACACTTCTTTTATGTAGCCGGCGAATCGGAAAACGGCAACGATCTCGACGTTCAATTCGAGACCGACAACAAGCTCAAGTTCTTTACCGCCGCCGGCGGCAATCTCGCCTTCACCCCGCCGCCAGATTCCCTCATCGGCCAATGGCATTCCATCGCGGTCACCCTCGACACGCCTACCCACACCCGCGTCCTTTACTGGGACGGCAAAGCAGTCGCCACCGACAAGGGCGGCGGCGAACCCGGAAAGAAAAATATCTTCACCATCGGCGCCAGCTCTGTTTTTTCCGGACGCTTCTTCCACGGGTCCATTGACAACGTCGCTCTCTGGAATCGCGCCCTCAAAGCCTCTGAAGTGACTGCAATCTACACGGCATCTGCCGCAAGCGCATCCGGTGCAGCCGCATCCGCTGCCGCCCCAGCCGCCTCTGGCCCCACGCCCACCACTGGGCCGTTTGCCACCAAGGCCACCGTTGAAATTGAAGACGCCGCCGGCGGCAAAGTCCAGCTCAAGCGCGAAGAGCAAATCGCCTACATGTTCCTCTCCGGCATTGAGATCATCGAGCACAACTGCCAGCTCACCCTGCAGAAAGTCTGCCCGCTCAACCAGATCCTCACCGGCTCCTACCCCCCAGCCGGCAAGAACATCGAGCATCTCAAGTTCGATCCCAACAAGGTCGACCCCAACTACACCTACACTCTCGCCGCCAACGGCATGGCATGGGAAGCGCACGCCAACCCCAAGAAGCCCGGCCTCAGGGGCTGGTGCTTCATGTCCCGCGATGTCGGCACTACCATCGTCACCTACAACAAGACCGGCCCCTCCGGCTACACTGACTCCCCGGTAGGCAATCGCGGCATGTCGGGTGACTCGTTCGCCTCGCAGTAGATTCCGCATTCCCGGCAACAGCGGATAACTACCCCGCGAACTCAGCTCCCTCCCGGCGATGCGTCTTCATCGCCGGGGGAAGGAATCGGTAGGAGCCCATGGCGTGTTGAACCCGCACCTCACCTGGTCCCAATAGCATTTTAGGAACTCCTATAGACCGAAAGTATGCACTCAAGGGGGCCACACGAATTCCTAAAATGCTGGAAGCCGATGGCCAGGAGCTGCCTTCACCAGCCGCATGAGCCCTTCCGGTTTCAAATCCGCATTGAGAATCTTCCTCGGATCTCCCATCGCAGCACAAACCGCCTCCGCCGCCAGATGTCCTGACCGCGCCGCGCTCTCCATCGTCGACGGCCAGCCTGTCGCCGTCCAGTCCCCTGCAAGAAAACAATTCGGCCACGGAGACACCGAGCCAGGCCGCGCCGCATCAATCCCAGGAGGCACGCCAAACGTAGCGCGCACTTCTTTCACCAGCGCGGATTTTTCCAACTTCGCTTCCGCGACGGCGGGAAAGAACTCAGCCAACTCCTTGAGCGCGAGTGCAATCGCTTCCTGACGTTCGAGGGCCGCGAAGGCCCGATCGGCGCTGATCACCAACTCGATATAACTTCCCTTCTGCTTCCGCCACGGCTGCAAGCGGCCCTTGTTGTACATCCAATGAATCTCGCGATCCAGCAGCACCGCATGTTCCAGTTCCGTAATCTCCCGATCAAACCACAGATGCACGCTGCAGATCGGCCAATGCTCATGCCGTGCAATCTGCGCGGTCAGCTTCTCAACACCCTGCGCCGCCGGCAGATGCGGAATCAGTTTCTGCGTAGCCTCAAACGGCAGCGCCAGCACAATGTAATCCGACAAGAGCGCACCATCGCGTGTATTCACAGTCCACTGCGAGGTCTCATCATCCCACTCCGCCGACTCCACGTTCGCTTTCAAGATGACGCTCGAACCGCGCTCTGTCAGATACTTCACCGCCCCTGCGTACAACTCGCTCAGCGGCGCCGAGCTCATCCCCATGCTGCCCGCATAGGCCGAGTTCATAAACAGCTCGCGGATCACCTTGGCCGCATACGGCAACGCGATCGAGTCGATCTCGGCATTCAGCGCACTCGCAATCACCAGCCGCCAGAAGCGATCGAGCGCGCCCTTCGTCTGTCCATGGCGCTTGAGCCACGCGCCCAGGCTCTCGGTTGAATCCATTGGCACAGGCCGCATCAGTGCCGCAAACGCGCGCCCCAGCGCAATCTTGTCGGCGAAGGAGAACGCATGAGCCGTCATCAGCTTCGGCAACCCATGCAGCGGCGCAGGCAAGCCCAAAGAACCTGCTTTGGACGGGCCAAGCCGGGACCTTCTGCCGCCCGGCTCAATCATCGTCATCTCGCTGGTCCAGTGAATCCGCTCCGCAACGCCGATGCGTTTGTAGAAGCCAACAAGATTTGTGCAGCAGCCAAACAGCACATGCTGGCAGTTGTCGATCACCTCGCCCACGCCCGGATGCAGATACGAGCTGGCCCGCCCGCCAAGATACCCTCGCCGCTCCACAAGCTGTACGCGCAGTCCCGCCTCCGCCAGCGCGCAAGCCGCACTCATCCCTGCCACGCCTCCGCCGATGACTGCGACCGTCTTTACCGAGTTTTTACCCGCATCAATCAATAAAAGACCCTGTCATCCTGAGCGCAAATCAATGACCGTCATCCTGAGCGAACAACAAAAGAGGCTTGTCATCCTGAGCGAACAACAAAAGAGGCTTGTCATCCTGAGCGAACAACAAAAGAGGCTTGTCATCCTGAGCGAACGGGGCCCCAGGCGCTTTTCAGCCTGGGGGTGGTGAGTCGAAGGATCTGCTTCTGTTTTTCGTCTGCCCTGAGCAAAGTCGAAGGACCTGCGGTTGCTGTTGTTGTTCTTGCCTTAACACTGTCCCGAATCAACCCGCGATCCTCACCCAGCCCATCTTCGCCATCCCCATCGCCAAAATTCGCAGTTTCTCAGCCGTCGGCACGCTGGCCCGCTTCGAAAACACATCGTAGTCCGCCGCCTCGATTCGCCTCAGCAGCGCATGATAAATCTCCACCAGCACGCCCAGCGCCGGCCGGCTCTCCTTATCGATCAGCGGCATCAACGCATCCGCCGATTGATAATATCTCTCAGCCCGCGCGCCAATCTCCTTCAGCAGCGCGCGTTCCGCAGCCGTCGGCCCCGCTCCCGTTGCTCGCCGCAGCAGTCCTTCGAGCTCAACTCCATGCGCCTTCAAATCCTCCAACGGCAGATACACGCGGTTGCGCTCCGCATCCTCCGCCACATCGCGCAGGATGTTGGTCAACTGAAACGCAATCCCCGTCTCCTCGGCCAGCTTCTCCGCACGCGGGTCCGTGTAACCAAAAATATGAATGCACACCAACCCCACGACCGACGCAACCAGGTAGCAGTAGCGATACAAATCCTCAAACGTCGTGTAGGTGTCCGTCGCATCTCCCTTGGCTGCATCCAGATCCATCGTCACGCCAGCCACCAGTTCATCCAGCAGCGTCAGCGGAATTGCAAATCGCACCGTCGCATCGTGCACCGCAACAAAGACGGGGTCGTGCGTCGATCCGCCCGCGCTTGCCGCGCGCCACGCAGCCAGCCACGCCCCCAGATGCGCGCGCCGCGCCTCAATTGGGACGTTCTCGTCGTCGGCCAGGTCATCGGCCTTGCGCATGAAAGCGTAAATGGCGCAGATGGCGTTGCGCCGCGGCGCAGGCAGCGCCACGAAAGCGTAGTAGAAATTCTTCGCTTCGCGTTTGGCAATGGCCCGGCAGACCGCGTAGGCCTCGTTCAATGAATGATCGTTCGTCAAGCCGCCGTCTCTGCGCGCCGTGCGCTCTTGCCCAGCCGGCCGAAGGGCAACAGCCGCGCACTCACTGCCCGCAGCGCGAGTTTGAGCTTGGTGCTCTTTGTGATCGCTGGCCGCGCGCTCAACACATCGTAGCTGCACTCTTCAATCGCACGCAGAATCTCCAGGCCGCCGCGGCTGAATAAATCAAGGTCCAGCGCCAGGCTGCGATTCACCATCCCGATCAGCGGCAGCCCTTCTTCAAAAAGGCCGCGCGCATAGTCGACTTCGATTCGCAGAAGTCTGCGAAACTCCGGCGTCACAATTCCTTCACCAATGTTCAGATCGCTCACTTTGAAGAACTCCATGTCCTTCTGCGGCAGGTAGACGCGCCCGCGTGCGTAGTCCTCGCGCACATCCTGCCAGAAGTTCGCAAGCTGCAGCGCCGTGCAGGTCGCATCGGAGAGCCGGAATTTCTCCTCGATATCCTCGCCATTCACCTCGCCCGATGCGTACAGCACCAACCTCCCCACGGGATTGGCAGAGTAGCGGCAGTACCCCAGCACATCTTCCATGGTGGCGTAGCGCGTAACCGTCTGGTCCTGGCGAAATGCCGTCAGCAGATCCGCAAACGGCTCCTTGGGAATTGCGCACTCGCGAATCGTCGCGGCCAGCGCCACAAACACAGGATGCCGCGCGTTGCCTTCGTAGCAAGCATCCAGTTCCTCGCCCCACACATTCAACAGCGCCAACGCCGCCTCGGGATTGCCCGCCTCGTCGCTCAAATCGTCCGAGATGCGGCAATAGGCATAGATGGCATGAAAGTGTGGACGCAGCGCCTTGGGCAAAAACCACGACACGACGTGAAAATTCTCGTAGTGCGACTCGGCCAGTTGTTGGCAATAGGCCCGCGCTTCCTCCAGCGTAGGCGCAACCTCGGGAATGCGATAGTTCTCCGGCAGCGCTGCCCAGGCGCGCATCAGGAGCATATCTCTGTCCAGCGAATCGTTGTCGGAGAGGGAACCCTCGGTCGTGGTCATTCGTTCGCCTCAGGGCACAATGGCGGTCTTGATCTCGCTGCTGCGCTTCATCAGCTTCTCAAAGACGCGGTTGAGTTCATACAGATGCGCATGGCCGGTGATGAAGGCCCCAGCCTGGAACCGGCCGCCGGCAATAATATCCAGCGCCTTGCGGCAGATCGCCGGCGTGTGGTGGAAGGTGGCCCGCAGCGTGATGTCGCTATAGTGAATCCGATTCGTGTCGAGAGTTACGTGCGTTCCAACAGCGCAGCCGCCGAAGAAGTTCACCGTGCCCCCCTTGCGCACCAACTCAACCGCCTCCTGCCACGCATCGGGAACCCCCACTGCTTCAATCGCTATATCCACGCCGCGATCCTTCGGAGTCAGTTCGCGTGTCTCGCGAATCGCCTTGCGAATGTTGGTCGTCTGCACCACGTGCGCCGCGCCCAGTTGACGCGCAGCTTCCACCTGGCCGTCGTGCTTCACAATCGCGATCACTTCGCACCCGGAGAGCGCAGCCACATGTAAAATCATCAGTCCCAGCGGGCCGCCGCCGATCACCGCAACAATATCGCCTGGGCGCGGACGCGAATCCTCAAACCCATGCACCGCGCAGGCCAGCGGCTCCGTCAGCGCGGCATGCTCCAGCGGCACGTGGTCGGGAATATGCAGTGTGTTCTTGGCCACGATGCGCGCCGGAATGCGAATGAATTCGGCGTAGGCGCCGTTGTTGAACAGAAGATCGTCGCACAGGTTCTCCTGACCGCGTTCACAGAAGAAACACTGCCCGCAGGGCGCGGAGTTGAGCGCCACTACGCGGTCGCCGGGAGCAAAGCCCACAACGCCTTCCCCCGCCTCCACAACCGTTCCAGCCAGTTCATGGCCGAACAGCGCCGGAGGCACAATCATGCGCGCATGGTAGCCGCGTCGAAACACCTTCAGATCCGTGCCGCAGGTGAGCGCTGCGCCCACCCGGACCACCAGTTCACCTGGCGCGGCTTCGGGCACAGGTACGCGCTCGATGCGAATATCTTCGCGACCGTGGAGGATTGCGGCTTTCATGGTCGTCGCCATCAATGCCCTCCTAATCCGTTCCTGCTCCAAACAGAGGCTCAATCATAATCTTCATTGAGTCGCCCTTGGGATGCGAAGCAACCTCGATGGCCGCAACCGCCTCATCCAGCGGAAAGCGGTGCGATATCAATTGCGTCAAATCAAATCCGTTGCGATAGCCGTTGAAGACAAGATCCGTCACTTCATCCAGAATCGGGAACGACGACGAGTACGACCCCATCAGCGTCTTCTCATCCATGCAAACAGCGCCTGGATCGAACGTGGCCTCTCCGTGCTGCGTCTGCGCAAACAGCATCACGCGTCCGCCCGGCCGCACCGCCGCCATGGCTGTCTTGATCAGTGCATTGCCGCCCACCGCCAGCACCACGGCATCCGCCCCGCGGCCTTCAGTTTCCTCAAGCACGCGCTCCACCACATCCTCGGTTCCTGCATGAATCGGATCGCTGAGCCCGAACTTGGCCGCAATCGCGTGGCGCTCTGGATAAAGATCGGAAGTCAGCACCCGCGCCCCTGTCCGGCGAGACAACGCCGCCCACATCAACCCGATCGGTCCCTGCCCAATCACCAGCACCGTATCGTCCGCGGCCAGCCTCAGCAGCTTCACGCCCTTCAGGACCGTGTTCACCGGCTCCACAAACGCCGCCTGCTCAAACGGAACATCGTCGGGCACCCGCACCACGCCGCGGTTCGCCACCACAAAGTCCATCACCCGAATGTACTCCGCAAAGCCGCCCCCCGCAGGTTCAAACCCCGCCGTCACGCCCACTTTCTTGTAAAGCGGGCATTGCGCCGGCGTCTGCTTGCGGCAGTAGTAGCAATCTCCGCACGGAACGTGATGGAAAACCATTACCCGTTCGCCCACCGCGTAGCTCGTGACTCCCTCGCCTACTTCCACAACGGTCCCGGCCATCTCGTGGCCAAAAATGCGCGGCGCGGAGTGCGACCCGGTATGAATCTTCTTGAGATCGGTCCCGCAGACGCCGCATGTGGCCACCTTCACCAGCAGCTCGCCCGCCCCGATCTTCGGCACAGGCACGGTCTCCACACGCATGTCGTTCACGCCGCGGTAGACAGCAGCCCGCATCGTGGCGGGGATCTTCGCCGTCTGGTTCACAACATCCTGCTGGCTTTCAATGTTTGAGATTTGGGTAGCCATTGCGCTCTCTGATAGTAGACCTTTCGTCAAGGAAATCGAGCACAGCTTCGCGAATGCTTTGGGAAGCCTTCCTGCTATTCTCGCCCATCCGGATAAGCGAGGGCCAGTACCAAGGCCTCAGAATCGAAAAAAGTACCATCCCCGCCATGTCAAACTGCCCATCCGCCCGGATAAAACGATTGAAATCGGGCAGCTTGTCGCTAAACCCATCGCTGACGCCCTTGATCGAATAAAACGGAATCCCGCGCATCGCCGCCAGCCGCGCAATCGCCGCAGCCTCCATATCCACCATCTGCGCCCCGTAAGCCGCCGCCAGCCGCCGCTTTTCCACCTCGTCCGCAACCCTCGGACTCGTCACCAGGATCAGCCCGTCCCGATGCTCCACCGAAACCTCTTCCGTCGCAACAAAAAGGCTGTCATCCTGAGCGACCCGAAGCGTAGCGGAGGGGAGTCGAAGGACCTGCGGTTGCTTTTCGTCTTCCGTTTGACGGCCCAGCTGAGTCTCAAACCGTTCCCCAGTCCGTGCATCAATCGCGCCGGAGACCGCATAAGCCTTTCCAGTGCCCAACGCTTCAGTCAGCGCCCCCGCCCATCCAACCGAAATCACCATATCCGGAGCGCCGTTCTTCTCCGCCGCCGCAAACGCCCGAGTAGCCGCGTCCACGCCCGCACCAGCGCAAGCCGCCACCCACTCGCCCTCATCAAACCTCCAGCGCCACACATCGACGCCTCCGTGCCGCTCGTGCAGCCAGCCCTTAACGAGCGGCTTCAATTCGCCCGCCATCGCGGCAATAATCGCAACTCTGTTCACGGCGCATACCCATTCACCCGGAACCACTCAATCGCCGCCCGCATCAACCTTC
>Ga0255351_1001165_pt1 | contig 10910 bp, 9 predicted proteins | sample HBST25r2metaG_FD_186024 | JGI IMG/M metagenome (GOLD analysis project Ga0255351, IMG submission 186024) | Peat soil microbial communities from Stordalen Mire, Sweden - H.B.S.T-25.r2 | ecosystem: Environmental > Terrestrial > Soil > Wetlands > Peat | place: Sweden: Norrbotten County, Stordalen... | reverse complement strand
CTGTTGTGTAATGAGTAAAAGCAGGCTTGCGGATGCGCGAGGACTGAGCGCAACTGACGCCCGACGATCTCCGTCTGCGCCCAGCTTGGCATAGTGTTCTTCGCCAAAGTTATCGGTACTCTCGGGCGACGCGGGATTAGAAGTTGAGACGACTGAAGAGGCAAATGCCGGCGCAGTTCCAAGCCCCGTAGCAACAGCCTGAACCCACCCGAGAAAACGGCGGCGTGAAAAACGGCCTTGATTCACGTTTGTCGACATTTGAAACTCGCGGCATCCGGATACGAATTCACACGACCGGGAACAGAATTGCGGCGGGCTCAGTCTTGTCTCCGATTGTTGCTTCGTGGTCCGAGCCATCCGCCGGGACGGCAAATCCACCACCCATAAAATCACGCCGTCCCAGTCCCCTTCGGAGCTGTACTGAATATCTCCACCAAACGGTCCGAAATGATCTTGTCCTCGCCATTCTTGAGCTGCCACACGGCAAACCCAAAGGTATTCGGATCGTCGCCATGATGTCCCCCTCCGCGACGAGCACCTGCGGGACGAGGATTTGCGGCAGCGGAACTGCCTTGAGGCTGTTCCGGTTCCCGTCCTCGCATCCCGCTCGCGCCTGCGCCCATGCTGCCAATCCCAATCGGACGGGTGTCGGCCAGCGCCTGCATCACCTCAGGTCCAGTGATCGCGAGCTTGGCTGGGTCGATATGCCAACTGTAGTTAGGCGTCACGTTGCCGAGAGCCTCGGGATTGAACTCGCGCGGAAGAGCCGTCACCCCATACTTCGCCACCGCGTCGGTAATCGTCCGCGCGCGCGCATCGTACATTTTCAATGTCGTGTCGTAGTCCTGATTGACAAATATCTCCAGCGCCTTCAGCAAGCCGAAGATAGTCTCCTTGCCCACCTTGCAGCAGCGCCCGATCCGATCCTCCTGCGGGCTCATGTTCAATAGCGAGTAGCGAATCAGTTCCTCCTTGCCGATAAGAATGCCGGAAGCTTGCGGTCCACAGATATCCTTGCCACCGCTGAACGTCAGCATGTCGAATCCGACCGCCGGATATTCCCACAGCCGCGATACCGGGGGCACGTCCGCCGACGCGTCGTTGAAGGTATAGAGGTTGTGCTCCTTCGCGATAGCTACCGTGTCAGGCCCGTTCACTTGGCCTTTGTCCGAAAGAATATTCGTGAAGTGAATCGCCAAAGTCTTTGGATTGATAGCGGCAATCATCTCCTCGCGGGTCACCACTTCAACCAGCTTCGCGCCGGTCTGCCTGATCTGATGATCGAAGGGATAGCGATGGCTCTTCTGGATGATCACTTCGTATCGGGGGCAATTCGTAATGTCGGGAACCTCCCGGATGCGATGCTCCCAGTCTTCGGTCATCATGCCGGCATACCCAACCACAAGCGCTGCGGCCGCGCCGCCTGTTACCAACCCAGTGTAGCCGGCGGGGGACTTACATAGCTTGGATATAAACTTGCCTGCGGCGATCTCCAACTCGTCGATCAAGACAAAGTGCTCGTTGCCCCGGCGGATGAGTTCCATCACCTCCGGCTTCATCACCGAACCGCCAATCACGGTGATCGTGCCATTGATGTTGATCAGGGGCGTCACACCCAGTTCGGCATAGATGTCGCCAGTCGATCCCAGACCGCTCGTGATCGGCACAATCGGGCTGCCGTCGACTGAGGGCATCGACGGCTCGGGCTTCTTGCCAAACACGCCGGCTGCGTTCGATTCCGGCGCCGACAGCAGTCCTCCGGTAACGACCCCGAGCGCCGCCAGAAACGAACGGCGGCTCCAACCTAGTTTCAAATTCATGTGCGGTTCCCTATCGTTATCGTGAGTGAAGTTACTCGCCAGCAGGCGGAGTGGCTGCGGCAGCAGGAGGAAGAACCATGGCGCAACCCGAAATCTCGATCAATGAATCTCCGGGAATCCATTCCAGGGCCATGCATGAACGCGATGGTGCTTTTCCGGGCGAAAAATAGGTCCCGTAGATCTTGTTCAACGCAACATACTGCGCATGATGCGCATCGAACCGCGCCTTCCCCGTCGGCATGGGAACCCCGTCGGCCAGCGGCAGGCAAAGAAAGACCTGGAGAGTGACGATACTGTCCATGTTGCTGCCTGCGCGTTCCAGCGTCTTTTTAAGCGCGTCCATAGTGCGGGTTACGTGCTTCTCAAAGGGATCGGTCACCAGCACATGATCGTCGTCGGGAAAGTCGTCGTTGGCGCCGGTGCCGGAGAAGTAGTAGATGCCATTCTGTATGTGATTGTTCTTGTGATGAGGCTTGTCGCCGCCAGGCGCCGACGCAACGGCCGGGGATGCCCCTTGCTGTGAAAAGAGTTTCGGGGCGCCGGCCATGAAAGCCAGTGCCGCTCCGAACTTGCCAAAGAACCTGCGCCGTGTACCAATAATCTCCATGCGATTCTCCTTCGCTGTTTTGGGTTTTGCACGCCATACCCTATCCTGCCAGAGTTGCGAACTTCTTGCCAGACCCATATTCGCCAAACAATTCGAACTTGTACTTCAGGGCGAGCTGCAAGTCCCGGTTATTGATATTGGTTGAGGTGATCTGCCCGAAGTGCGCAGCGTCCTGCTGAGTCCCCGGAGATCCAAATTGAGGATGATTGAGGCCGCTAAATGCCTCGAAGCGGAACTCCAGGCGTTGCTTCTCGATCGGCATCGGAAAACTTCTTTTTCATAAACAGAGCCAGCGGTTCGTTCGCAGCCCCGGAAAACCGATCCCTGGGCGTGCTGCCAAAATGGCCCACGGCCTCGGTGAAGGCGTTCACATTGAACCAATCGTTGATCAGAGTCCCTCTCAGCTCGATGGAAACAAAATTTCCCCGCACATCACGAGTGGTATAAGTGGGCTAGTATAATTTTCCCGCGACACCAAGGACTCGTAAGTCGCATCGAGGTGTGATGAAGAAGTGCATTCTTGCTCTGCTTGTGGTAGCCAGCGTGCTCGGAACGCGTACCTTTGCGCAGGTGAAACAAGCCCGCGAACAGATCATGTTTTACACGTCGGATTGGAAAGGCGAGCGTTTCCCCGATGGACGACCCAAGATCCCCGACAACTTGCTCAAGCGCGCACTCGATGTTTCCACGGAAGATATCTGGGATTTCCTTCGCGAAAAGGGATACGACAATCAGTTTGAGTCCGGCTGGCTTGCGCTGCACTCTGACAAGCCTTTCTCCGGCCGCGCCTTGACTACGCAGTACATGCCGAGCCGGCCTGACGTCGCCAAAGCCGAAGCCGCCGAAGGCAAGGCGGAAGGCCGTATCCCGTTTGGCATGAACAACAGCTGGCCAATTGCGGAACTGGTGCAGGGCGATGTTTATGTCGCGGATGGCTACGGCAAAATCATAGACGGCACGCTCATCGGCTCGAACCTGGGCAACGGCATTGCCGAGCATACCCACAGCGGATTCGTGTTTAACGGCGGCATCCGCGATGAAGCGGAGAATCGCGAGATTCCTGACTTCAACGGCTTTTACAAAGGGTACGATCCCTCAGCTTGGCAGCAGGAGGAGCTGACCTGTATCAATTGCCCTATCCGGATTGGACGCGCCACCGTATTGCCGGGCGATCTGGTCATTGCCGATGCGCAGGGCGTCATTTTCGTTCCTGCCATCCTGGTCGAGGAGGCAATCAGCTCGGCCGAACTAACCAGCCTGATGGACGACTATAATTTCTTACTCAATAAAGAAGGCAAGAATGGAGCGCAGTTCGAAGGCGGCTGGAACGCAGAGAAGTTTGCCGGGTTCAAGCAATGGGTTGCTGCGCATCCTGACGAGCTGAAGATGCCCAAGGATGAGTTTGAAAAACTTGTGAACGAAAGAATGGAACAAATGAATCACCGCCAGCGGCCAAGCGGCTCGCCGGCGCCATAAAATCCACCGTTGCGATGCAGCTTCTCCATGCCTCCGTTTCGTGTTCCTATGGCGCAAGAGCGCCTGGATGACGGCGCCAACATCTCCCAAATAGCGTTCCGTATCGATTAAGAGATCTGTGGTAGGAATAGCTCGTGCATTGGGCCACGCTGTTGCCACGGAGCTGGCAGCGTAGGCCGACGTTCCAGCTCCGGCTAGTACCACCCGTACGTTTTGAAGCCTCTCCTGTAGTTGCAGCCGGTCTGATGCAGAACGAACCCTTTCAACGGTGGCCGGCCAAAGAACAGGCTGCCGAAGAATCTCCTGGAGGGTGTGTAAAGGGGCGTCGTGGCGGCTAGTCTTTGTGGCCAGGCTCGGAATTCTGGGTCACGCTTAAACTCCGTTCATCAGTCGGGCAACTTCAAAACATTGGCGAAGCATGTTTCGCGAATCCGCCGAATTCGAAGCCGTATGTAAGAATATGTTCGCATTACGCGACCGTCAAGACTTTCATTTTGTAGTCTTCGAAACCAAAATTGAAGCGATATGTGCACCGACCTCGCCCCAGAAGCGTACCGGACGATGACTGCTTGAATATCAATTTGTGTCCTGGATATGCTCTGGAACGTTGTTTCCCGTGAGGATTGCAGGACATTTCAAACCAAATTTGACGCGGCCGCCTCAGAGAAAACCCAAATTATGGAGATTTCCTCCTCTTTTTTCTTGACAATGGTAATGATAAATCGTAAAAAAAGGACACTACTCGAAAGGTTTCACAATTGAGGGAAACGCGAGCCGCCCGACACGAAAAACAAGCAGCCGCAGCATTTCAACTGGGCACAGGTATTTCAATTGAGGGAAGGCAGCACAAATGAATCCAGCAGATAAAAGCACGAATGCAGGATGTCAACTCTTCAACAGCGCACAATGCACGTCCGCAATGCTTCTCCTATCTTTCTTAGTTCTCGTCCTATGTGCACCTTCGGCATTTGGCCAGTACACAACAGCACGTCTAAGCGGGACGATCCAAGACAAGTCCGGCGCAGCAATCCCCGGAGCGGCCGTGACCGTCGAGCAGGTCGGGACCGGATATAAGCAGCAGGTCAAATCGGGACAAGCAGGGGAATACCTGTTTCCAGGCCTGCCCGTTGGCGAGTATCAGTTGACCGTGGAAATGACCGGCTTCAGTACCTATCTGCAAAAGGGAATCGGATTGGAAGTTGGTCAGGCGGCCAGCCAGAAGGTCACCTTGGCGGTGGGAGCGGTAACCCAGCAGATCACGGTGGAGGGCAGCAGCAACCAGGTGACAACCGACGACGCGGCGATCATGCAGGTTATCGATGAGAAGAGCATGGAAAGCATGCCGTTGAATGGCCGCGAGGCGCAACAGTTGGTCTTTCTTGTCCCGGGCGCAGTCGATGTCTCAGGACAGAACTGCGGCGCCAATTGTGAAGGCGGAGTTCTTCCCGGCGAGCAATATGCAAAGGTCAATGGCGGCGGCTCAAACGGCGTCTATTATTTGTTGGATGGCGTGGATTATAACGACATGTATATCAACACTAATCTGCCCTTCCCCAGTCCGGACGCGTTGCAAGAATTCAATGTGCAAACCGATAACATGAGCGCCACTTATGGAAACGCTACAGGCGGAGTGGCGAATGTCGTAACCAAATCCGGCACAGACCAATTTCATGGCGATGTCTTTGAGTATCTCCGCAACTATGCGATGGATGCCAAGAACTACTTTGCTACTTCTCCAAATCCGTTGAAGCAGAATCAATTTGGAGGCACCATCGGCGGGCCAATCCTGAAAGGCAAGCTGTTTTTCTTTGGATCCTATCAAGGCACACGCCAAAACACCTCCGACAATGGCCTGAGTTCCCAGGTACCGACGCAGGCTGAGCGTAGCGGAGATTTCTCGGTTCTTCTCCCCGATACAGTATTGACGAACCCCGACCCGACCTCGCCCTACCAATTCGACAGCAACAATGCGATCAATCCAGCAGCCTTCGACCCAACGGCGCTCCATTTGTTGAATCACATTCCTCTTCCGAATGACCCGGCGGATGGGCCCAACTATTTGAAGTACAACGGCGCACCATCTGTCCAGAATACTGACGAATACCTGGTCAAGATTGACTACAACCGCGGCAAACATCATATTAGCGGGCACTATTTTCAACTCCGGTACACAGTCCCGATCATCGTCCCGCCATCGAGCAACATCCTTGAAGGCAATGAAGAAGATCCACAAAATCAGGACCTGAAGAATGTCAGCGTGGTCGACATATACACGATTTCGCCCAACATTCTTCTCAATAGTTATTTTGGATGGACGGGTAAGACCGGCTTGACGGAATCGCCCGCGCCTTTCAATATTGCTCAGGCGGGCGCAAACATTGCCCAGCCCACGAACTTTCCGGCGACACTCAATGTTGTTGTGCCCGGAGCGTTCACCGTTGGCGACCAACCGTCTCCCGGAACGTGGAATCACAGCGACATATCCGATCGTGAAATCGCCACGTTTGTCAAAGGACCGAATGAACTCCAGTTTGGTGGCGAATGGGAACATATTCATCTTCCCATGGGCAATTCATATCAGGCCGATGGCAACTATAACTTTGGTGGCAACCTCAGCGGAGATAATCTTTCCGACTTTCTTCTGGGCGACGTATCGAGCTTTACGCAGGCGGGCGGTTTGTACCTTGATTTTAGCGGAAACGACTGGAGTTTCTTCGTACAGGACAACTGGCATGCGGCTTCGCGGCTCACAGTGAACGTCGGCGTACGCTGGGATCCATTCTTCCCTTACACGGATAGCGACGGACGAGTGGCGTGTTTTGTGCCCGGAGCGCAATCGGTGCGCTACCCCAATGCGCCTCAGGACCTGATCTTCGGCGGAAGTCATCACGATGCTGGATGTCCCGCATCCTCCATCTACAACAACTTGAGCAATATTGGCCCGCGCGTGGGCTTTGCATACCAACTGTCGGCCGATGCCAAGACCAGCATTCGCGGTGGAGCAGGCTATTATTACCAGGCACCCAATGGGGTAGCGTTCGAAGATGTTGTCGGTGTTCCTCCGTTCGCTCCTATCGTGAACATTACGAATACCAATTTCACGAATCCTTATTCCGCCGTGGGTATGGCGAATCCGTTTCCCGCCTCGTTTGGCCCAATCAATCCGGGCGCTTCGGTGACGTTCCCGCAGAACATCGCTTTTACGCAGATCTTCGACAGGCACTTCCGGCTTCCTCAAATTCTTACTTATAACCTCACCTTGGAGCGCGAGTTCGGTTCCACTTGGTTTTTAAGGGCGGAATATGCGGGGAACCACGGGGCTCACCTTGGTGGTACGGGAGATCAGGAGGCGGGACTGCTCCAGTTGAATCCCTCGGTTTATATTCCGGGGCAGTCGACGGAAGACAATATCCAATCGCGTCTCCGCTACCCAAACTACGGGTTCATCGGTTCCATCAACTCAGGAGTCAACAGCAATTACAATGCCGGCCAGCTTGAACTCGAAAAGCGCTTAACATATGGCCTGACCTTCCAGACGAATTTCACGTGGTCGCGCTCATTGAACGACTTCGGTCCCAATGGACAGCCGGGGACATTTGGAATTTACGGCATCAATACCTGCGCTTGTGGCCGCTCTCTTGACTACGGCCCTGACGCCGGCGACGATAACAAGGTCTTCAGGTTGTCGGGAAATTACGCTCTTCCTCGCGTCCCGGTCAAGGGTGTTGCGGATAAGGCGATTAATGGATGGAACCTGAGCTATATCTCGAATTGGCAAACAGGCTTTCCGTTCACCGCGTTCGCAGAGGACGACAATTCCTTCAGTGCGATGGGGAATGACCGCCCCGACATTACGGTGGCAAATATTGCGCAGACGAAGCTGAGTTCCGGGCGCTCCCATGCTGAGCGGATCAATGAGTGGTTTAACACTGCCGATTTTGTTCCCAATGCAATTGGCACATACGGAAACATTGGCAAAAACTCTCTTCGCGGTCCGAGGCTTTTCACAACGGACCTGGCTCTACTGAAGGCTGGTAAGGCAGGCGAACGCATTCGGTATGAATTCCGGGCAGAATTCTACAATGCCTTCAACAATGTTAACTTTGGCAATCCCGATGCAGGCCTTCAGGATGGCCCCGGTGTCTTCGGCGCAATCACCTCCGCCAATGATCCTCGGATCCTGCAAATGGCTCTGAAGCTCAGCTTTTAAGAGACTTTTAGCTAAGCAGGTGCCTGGGCAAAACGTAAGTTGGCGTCAACGCCACTTATGTACGTTTAGGCACCTTGTTGTTGTAACTTTGGAGTCCCCGATAGGGGATCGGTAAACCCCTCGCCTTCAGGCGACGGATGGTACTAGGCTTGTATGGATGGAAGACTACAAGCGTGGCATGTGGGACTGCAAATATCACCAGGTGTGGACGACGAAGTACCGGTATGCGGTTCTTGCGGGGGATGTCGGCCAGCGATGCCGGGAATTGCTTCGCGAAATTTTTCGGAGCCAGGAGATGGTGATCTACACTGGATCGATCAATCGGGATCATGTTCACATGCTGATTGGTATCCCGCCGCACATAGCGGTGCCGCGGGCAATGCAATACCTGAAAGGGAAGAGTTCGCATAAACTGCTGAGCGAATTTGCGGGTCTGCGAAAGCGGTATTGGGGTCAACATCTGTGGGGTGGGGTTATTGGGTGGCGACGAGCGGCAATGTGACCGATGAAGTCTGGAAACGGTATATCGAGGAACAAAAGCCCCCGGAGCCAGACGATGACTTCAATGTGGTGTAATCGGCCGCATGGCCGATCGATCCGGCTTTTAGCCTTAACCGAAGCCACCGCCTGTTAGGCGGTGGAGGATTCACAATCGCATGTGCGGCGGGATGCTGAGAATTGTGACCATATTCATGAGTGCAACACGCGGATGGACTTCAATGAAATTGAAAGCTCTCTTATGCGCTCTAGTTATGTGCGCGACGATTCTGAACGGCTATGCCCAGAAAGAGACGGTCGTCATCCGGCCGGTTGAAACACCGGATGTTCTCGTCAATCCCGGCATGGGGATTACCACATTTCAGCGCTTCAATGGCCAGGAACTCAATCCTCCGTATACTTGGTCGGAACGCGGGCCGGTTGAAAAACTGCACGATGCAAACTTAAAGCCGGATTTTCCGGATACTTCGATTGCCTATCTGCGGTGGTACTGGAGCGCCCTTGAACCGGAGCACGGGAAATTCCGGTGGGACATTATTGAGCTAGCCTTATCCGAGGCTCAGAAGCATGGGCAGAGATTGGCAATTCGCCTCATGCCGTATTCAGACCGCGATCCGCTGCCTGACTGGTACCGCAGTTCCGGAGCACGGCGGACGAACGCATCTATGGACAAAGACGGAGCAATCTGGCAGCCTGATTTCAGCGATCCACTGTATCTGAAGTACTGGGGTGAGCTGGTTGCGGCAGCAGGCGAACGTTACGACGGCAATCCCACCCTCGACAGCGTCGACATCTCCTCCGTCGGGTATTGGGGCGAAGGATGGAGCAGCTATATGCCGGCATTCCAGTTTCAAAAGCCGCTTATCGACATTTGGCTGCAGGCGTTTCAGCATACAACGCTGCTGATGAACTTCGACGAGCCGGAGGCGCTGGCCTACGGCACCCAGCAGGGAGCCGGATGGCGACTGGACTGCCTGGGCGATATGAAAGCGAATGATTCGGAGATGCTGGACCAGTACCCGGAAGAAGTCGCGCGTACCGGCATTCAGGATGTCTGGAAGCACCGTCCCATATCGCTGGAAACTTGTGGCACGCCTTCAACCTGGCTGCGCGATGGCTACGATGTAAATTACATTCTCGACCAGGCTTTGCGCTGGCACGTCACTTCCGTCAATGTGAAGTCCTCACCGATCCCCACACAATGGCGTGCGCAGTTTGCGGATTTTGAGAAGCGCATGGGCTATCGATTCATTCCGCGCCGCCTGGAGTATCCCGCGCATATCGCTGCGGGCTCCATGATCCCTGTTCACATGTGGTGGCTGAATGCCGGAGTTGCGCCAATTTACAAGGAATACAAGCTGGCCGTGCAACTGTGGTCGCAGGGAGATCAAGCTGTTATCCGAGTGCCTGTCGAAGTGACAAAGTGGCTTCCTGGCGATTCCGTCGTAGATGAATCGCTCTATATCCCCGCTAACCTGAGAGCAGGGAAGTATCGTTTGCGTATCGGCATTCTCGACCTGGAAACTGGAAAGCCAGCCATACGGCTACCTATCGACGGGAGGCAGCCCGACGGATGGTATGACATGGGATCCATCGAGGTTGAGCGATAGATGTATTGGACCGAGGATCCAAATGCGACCGAGAACTGCCTTCTATCATTGCCAGCGTGAAGGTTGCAGTACGCGATCTCGGGGAAAGGTGGATACGCGCTTGACGCACGAGATGTCGACCCCCTTCTCCGCAAGTCGTTCGAGAGCGATGTTGCCCAGGGGGTCGTCTCCAAGCCGCGTCACGAAACCGACAGAGACGCCAAGCGCGGCCAGGTTATGGGCCACAATCGCGGAGGAACTCCCCAACGTCATTCCAAAGCCACTCGCCAACAATTCGCGTTCCAGCAGCATGACCTCAGGAAGCCCGTAAAGAATGAGATCCATGTTGATTTCGCCAGCGATCGTGACATCGAAGCGCTTCTTCATATTGCTCCCTGCGCCTCGAGGGCGCAGTGCGGATAAATTCTGACACCGCTGACCACGCGATTAATTACACCGTCCGGGCTTGGGTTGTCGGGGTTCAAGCCAATCAGTAAGCTCAAATGATAGCCGAGCAATTGGGGCCCCAGAATTTCAAACGGTGTACGCAGCGCATCGTCCGTGTGCGGCGCCACGGCAGGGATGAGGAGATCGAAAAGGCCCAGGGATTGTTCGTAGTCCGCGATGCCCACCAGGTAACCGATCTTCTTGGCACGAAGTTCACGAATCAGATCCCGCTCATAACTGCGGCGCACCGGATCGCTGGACAG
>Ga0255351_1001164_pt1 | contig 10918 bp, 9 predicted proteins | sample HBST25r2metaG_FD_186024 | JGI IMG/M metagenome (GOLD analysis project Ga0255351, IMG submission 186024) | Peat soil microbial communities from Stordalen Mire, Sweden - H.B.S.T-25.r2 | ecosystem: Environmental > Terrestrial > Soil > Wetlands > Peat | place: Sweden: Norrbotten County, Stordalen... | reverse complement strand
GAGCCCGCTCTCGCTAGCGTCCTGATTGTGGCGGCATTCGAATATGCGCACCACGCGCGGAACGCGGGTGAAGCGGCGAACTTCTCCCGCGGGCTTGTAGTATGGATGAAGTGTGGAGTGATGAAACAATGGATAGGATGCCGCCGGACCCAGTAAATCCGCCGCAGCCTTCGGGTGAAGGTCCTCGCCAGCAGAGTAGCAATTCCAGGCTGGGGTTCCTGCTGCAGCTTCTGATCCCACTGGCGATCCTGCTCCTCATCGCTGTCGCCATGGTCGCCGGCTATTTGCAGAAATGGCTGTGGATGGGCCAACTCCACTACACAGGTATCTTCTGGACGCTACTTTCGGTCCAGTGGACGATGTTCGCCGCGGCGTTCGTCTTCGTGTTTCTTTTCATGTGGGTCAATCTTCGCCAAGCTCTACGCAACAGCGGCGCGTTCGCCGTTGGCGGCGCGCCAGCGCAGGGTGCGATTTTATCCCGCGCGGACGCGGCTGACCGGATCAACATCGATCTCACGCCGAGACTCCTTCGGTCGGGAGTGGTCATCGCCAGCCTGGTGCTCGCGTGGCTGGCAGCCGCTGGTTTCTTCAGCCAATGGGATGCCTACCTGCGCTTCCGCTATGGCGGGTCATTCGGCGTGGCCGATCCGCTCTTTGGGGTCGATGTCGGATTCTATGTGTTTCAGTTGCCGTTCTATCAGTTGCTGCAGACCAGTCTGGCGGTGGTAACGGTCCTGGCAATTGTCGGGGTCAGCCTGGTCTACGGATACTTCCGATTGCTTCAGGCCGATCGCGGCAGTGTTCCTGTTGCGGGCGGCAGTGCCACGTCACATATATCGGTTCTGCTCTTCATCCTGGTTGCCAACTGGGCCTTCGGGCTCTGCCTGGATCACTATGAACTCGTCTACTCGACTCTGGGCGTCGTCTATGGCGCCGGATTTGCCGCCGATCATGTGACAAGGATCGCGCTGTGGGTCATGGTCGCCGTCTCGGCGGTGGCCTGTGCGCTGCTGGCACTGAATGTCTTCCGCCCGCGCTTGCGGGCGCTGGTTGTGGGAGCCGGCGTCTACCTCGCCGTCTATGTCGTCGGCATCTTCCTGCTGCCGGCCATCGTCCAAAAATTCATCGTGCAACCAAGCGAGTTGGCGTTCGAGACGCCTTATCTGAAGCACTACATCGACTTCACGCGACAGGCCTATGACCTGGAGGCTATCCAGGAGACCTCCTATCCGGCCCTGGCCGACCTCACGCCCGCCGTGCTGGCACGGAACCAGGACACGATCGAGAATATCCGGCTGTGGGACGCGCGGCCGCTGCTGCAAATGTACCAGCAGACCCAGGCGATCCGTCTGTACTATCAGTTCTATAACGTCGGTGTCGACCGGTATCACCTGAAGGATGGCTATCACCAGGTGATGCTTGCCACCCGCGAGCTCTCGCCAGACCTCCCCGCGGCAGCGCAAACATGGGTCAACGAGTATCTGCAGTTCACGCATGGCTATGGACTGGTGATGAACTTCGTGTCGAAGACCGTCGGCGGCGGATTTCCGCAATATCTTCTCGAGAACGTACCTGCCACGTCCACAGAGGGCCTGGCCATCACTCAGCCGGCGATCTATTACGGCGAAACAATGCCCGGGTACCGCATTGTTGCGACCGGGACCAAGGAGTTCGACTATCCGAAAGGCAACGACAACGTCTACACCAGTTATGGCGGCACCGGCGGTATTCCGCTGGACAGTTTTTGGCGCAGGGTGCTGTTCGCCTGGACGCAGAAGGACATCAACATTCTCCTGACCACCTATATCAAGCCGGAGAGCCGGATCCAGATCTGGCGGGACGTTCAGCAGCGGGTTGCCAAGGTCGCGCCGTTCCTCAGCCTCGATAGCGACCCCTATCCGGTGCTGAGCGAAGGGAAATTGTATTGGATCCAGGATGCCTACACCACGTCGGACCAGTTCCCCTATGCCAATCCCCATCGGGCCGGTTTCACGGACAACCTGAACTACCTTCGGAATTCCGTGAAGGTCGTCGCCAACATGTATGACGGGACGGTCCAGTTTTACGTCATGGACCCCAAGGACCCGATCCTGGCCGCCTATCAGCGGGCATTTCCCGGCGTCTTCCAGAGCCTCGATCAGTTGTCGCCGGACCTGAAGTCCCATCTGCGCTACCCGGAGGATTTGTTCGCCATTCAGTCCGACGAGTACAAGACGTTCCACATGACCGATTCGCAGGTCTTCTATAACCGGGAGGATCTGTGGGTGGCTCCCAAGGAGACCTACGCCGGCGAGCAACAGCCGATGCAGCCCTATTACATCCTGATGAAGCTTCCCGGCAGCGACACGCTGGAATACCTGCTGATGACTCCGTTCACGCCGCAAAACCGCGACAATATGATTTCGTGGATGGCGGCACGCTGCGACTTCCCGGATTACGGCAAAAAGCTGTTCTATGAGCTGCCGAAGGAGAAGCTGATCTATGGGCCGAACCAGATCGAAGCGATGATCGATCAGAACCCGACGATTTCCCAGCAGCTCACGCTCTGGGACGAGAGGGGATCGCACGTGATTCGCGGCAAGCTGATCGTGACTCCGATCGAGAACTCGTTTCTGTATATCGTGCCGATCTACCTCCAGGCCGCGGGGGAGAACTTTCCCCAGTTGAAGCGTGTGATCGCTGTTGCCGGCGACAGCGTCGTGATGGAGCCGACGCTCGACGAGGCGATGGCGAGCCTTTTCGCCAGGCAACAGCCGCTGGCCGTGTTTGGGACGCAGGCCGCCTCACCACAGCCGCCGGCTGCCGATATCGCGGCGCCCTCGCCAGTCGCCGTGGCGCCGGAACCGCCGGCCGCCGGGCCCATGACATCCGCAACGGGCGCACCGGTCAGCCTGGCCAGCGTCGGGAGGATAGGCATTGCCGCCGTCCAGCTTGCCTCCATTCCCAGCGAGGCCTCGGCAAAGGCCGAGTGGTTGCGTCTGCAGAAGCGTGTCCCCGGCTTGCTCGGCAGCCGCCAGCCCGACATCACCAGTAACGTGCATGCCGGCCACACCTCGTGGCGGCTGGGCACGAGCGGCTTCGAGGACACCGCTCAAGCGACGCAATTCTGCGGGCGTCTGCGTGCCGCGGGCCTGAACTGCTGGGTGACCGCGGCCCAGTAAGCCGAAAGCGGGCATGCCGGCCGTCGTCGCGGCGGCAGAATCGGCATGCCCCGCCAACCCCGTGCGATCGCCGACCCTGGCAACCACCGGAGAATGGAATGCTCCGCGCGCTTCGCCGAACTGGGTTGCTGGCCGGCGCGGCCCTCGGACTGACGGCGCTCCTCGGCGGCTGCGTGGTCTATCCAGCCTATCCCGGCTACGGACATTAGTACGGCGGCGGGGAATCGCGCGGCTACGGGTGGTATCGGTGACACGACTGCGGATGACAGCAGCATTTGGGGCCGGCCAGCACGCCGACGGTCCGATCTGGGATTAGGATTGGCTGCCGCCTGCAGGCGCGTTGAAGCGGACCTTTGTTATGGTAAATGCCCCAAATTCGTGTCGCTCCGGCTAGGCGAGCCAACGCTGGAGCATCTTGCTTGTGCGGCGGTATTGCTGCTGTCGGCTGTATTTGCTCCAAGGAAGACGGGATGGGCGATGAGGCATTCCTAATCGTGATGTCGTTCGATCCGGCGACGCGAGGCGCACGAGACGTTCTTGTGCTTGGCTTGGGGAATACCCTGCTGGCCGACGACGGGGTCGGCGTGCACGTGGTCCGCCACCTTGCCAGTGATCCGGACACGCCATCAGGCCTGCGTCCCCTCGACGGCGGGACACTGGGGTTTCGGCTGATGCACGCACTGACCCGATCGGACTGCGTCATCCTCATCGACGCCGCGCAGCTCGGCGAGCCGGCTGGCACCCTGCGCCTGCTCGACCAGGAGGCGCTCGCCGACCATGTCAGCCGAGGCGGCCGCAAAAGCGCTCACGAGGCGGGGCTTGCGGATCTCCTGACGCTCGCATGGCTCGAAGGCTGGGCGCCGGTGCGGCTGGCGCTTCTGGGCATCCAGCCACAGCGCATCAACTGGGGTGAGCGGCTCAGTGAGCCGGTGGCTCGGGCGGTTCCGGCCGCCTGCCAAGCGGTCGTGCGGATAGTGCTGGCCTGGCAGGCGGCATGACCGATTTCACTTACCTCCCCGATGAAGGCCTGGTCGACGCGCTGATCATGGAGATCGCCGACCTCCTCCGGCGGCTCATCGAGCATGGCGAGGCGGGTAGCACCGTTCTGCTCCGCCTGCCCTTGTCACCTTCCCGTCTGACGCTCGATCACTGCCTGGGGCAAGGCGAGATTGCGGTGCTGCTGGATGCCGCCGGTCGGAGCACGATCCGCGAGACGAGTTTTCCCGGCGTTTGGTGGACGACGCATGCCGACGACACAGGGCGCGTCATCGCGATGCTGATCGAGGTGGCGTTCGTGCCCCACATCGTCCGGGCGGATATCGACGACGTGGCGCGCGGGTGCCAACGCCTTCCCGGTGCCACCAACGCCGCGCGCCGCGCACGCAGGACGGTTGCCTGATGGATGACCGCGAAACAATGACAGAAACCCTGTGCGCCATGCTCGCGCGCCGTGGCTTCGGACGGCGGAGCCTGCTCCAGTTCGCGATCGCCATGACATCCAGTTTGGCGCTGCCTCCTTCCGTCGCGCCGGTCATGGCGGCCAACCTGGCCAAGGCGAAGCGGCGCTCGGTGATCTGGCTCTCGTTCCAGGAATGCACAGGATGCCTGGAGACGCTGCTGCGCTCGTCCAGCCCGACCATCGACTCGCTGATCTTCGACTTCATTTCGCTCGACTATCAGGAAGCTCTGATGGCCGCGGCCGGCGACGCGGCGGAACGGACGTTGCGCGAGGCGGTGGCCGCGAACAAGGGCCAGTATCTGTTGGCCATCGACGGATCGATCCCGATCAAGGACGGCGGCGTCTACTCGCTCACTGGCGGACGCAGCAACGTCGAAATGCTGGCGGAGATCGCAACCAACGCGAGGGCGGTGCTGGCGATCGGTACCTGCGCGGCCTACGGGGGCATCCCGAAGGCATATCCGAATCCGACCGGGGCCGTTGGGGTCGACGACCTGGTCTCGGGAAAGCCGATCGTCAATATTCCCGGCTGTCCGCCGGTGCCCGAGGTGCTCAGCGGCGTGCTTGTCCACTTCATCAGCTTCGGCCGTCTGCCGGATCTCGACGACCGCAAGCGCCCGCTTGCATATTTCGGCACCACAATCCACGACCAGTGCTACCGTCGGCCGTTCTACGATCAGGGCAAGTTTGCCAAGAGCTTCGATGACGCGGGTGCCCGTCAGGGCTGGTGCCTGTTCGAGCTCGGGTGCAAGGGACCGACGACGCACAACGCCTGTGCCAGCCTGAAATGGAATGGTGGCGCCAGTTTCCCCATCGAATCCGGTCACGGTTGCCTCGGTTGCTCGGAACCGGATTTCTGGGACGCTGGCGGCTTCTATACCCCGCTCGCCGGCGGAAGTCCCCCTGGGTGGCGGAATGCCGGCATAGCCGCTGCCGTCGGCGTGGCGGCAGGCGCTGCGGCTGCGCTCGCCGCACGCGGCAGGGCCGCCAGCGCGCGGCATAAGGCCGGCCCCAGCCCGGAAGAAACGCCATGACGCTGCTGGCGTTCGCCCGCGGCCCAGCCCTGCAGGCCGCCCTTCTGATCATGATCGCCGGAATCTTCTGGCGACTCGCAGGCATTTTTTTGCTGCCGCCGCGCGCGCAGCATGCAGCGCCACGGCATTCCCTGGCCGGACGTATCGGCGGCGGAGCGCTGATGATCGTGTCGCGGTTCATTCCGCATCACACGTTCTGGCCCAGGGTCGCTATGAGTGTGGTGCTAAGCACCACCTTCCATCTCGGGCTCGCGATTATCCTGCTCGGCGGCGCCCCGCATATCCTGCTGATCCACCAGGTCACTGGCTTGACCTGGCCCGGCCTGCCAAAGGGACTGATCGTCATCAGCAGCGGCCTGACCCTGGCCAGCATGATCGTCTTGTTAATTCGTCGCATCACCCACCCGGTGCTGCGGATGCTCTCGACGGTGGACGATTATCTGAGCTGGTTGCTCGTGTTTCTGCCCGTTCTGACAGGCATTCTGCTGGCGGGCGAGACAATCGGCGGCTATGGCACGCTGCTGGCTCTGCATATCCTGAGCGTGGAATTGATGATGGTCTGGTTGCCCTTTGGCAAGCTGATGCATGGCGCGCTCGTGTTCGCCGGGCGCTGGGGTATGGGGATGAATTTTGCCCGCAAGGGTGCCGCGACATGAGCAGCGACGCGAAGGCAGCGGCACCTCCGGCTGAGGTCCCAAATGCTGGCCAGGTTGCCGCGGCCGTGCGCGGCTTCATCGCCGACATCGGTCCGACCGTGGCGCTGGCGTTGTCATCCTGCGTGCATTGTGGGCGCTGTGCGGAAGCCTGTCAGTTCTATGTGCAGACCGGAGACCCCCGCTATACGCCGATCCACAAGGTCGAGCCCTTCAGGCGGGCCTATGAACGCGAGGTCGGGCCGTTCGCCTTCGCCTATCGTTTGCTCGGCCTGGCGCCGAAGATCACCCCTGACGAACTGGCGCGCTGGCAGGAGCTGATCTACGACTCCTGCAACATGTGCGGGCGCTGCTCGCTGATTTGTCCGATGGGGATCGACATCGCGGAACTGGTTGAGCGGGCCCGTCATGGGATGTTCGCGGCTGGCTTGGCGGCGGCCGATTTTCTCGGCGTCTTGGCGGAAAAGGAACACGCGACCGGCAGCCCGTTCGGGCTGGTCAGGTCTCAGTTCGAGGACATGTTGCACGCCGTCGGCCGCGATCACGGTGTCGTCATGAATGTGGACAAGGGGACAGCAGATATCGTCCCGACCGTGTCATCGATCGATGTGAAGATGTATCCGGCCTCAATGGCGGCGATCGCCAAGGTGCTGAACCACATGGGCGCGTCGTGGACATTCCGGACCGATGGGTTTGACGCGGACAATGTCTCGCTGACTGCCGGCGACCGCGCCGGACAAAGGAAGATCACGCTAGGCATCGTCAAGGCGGCATTGGCCTGCGACGCCAATACAGTTGTGATGCCAGAATGTGGCCATTCCTTCACGGAAATGCGGTGGGAGGCAGCGAACGCTTTTGGCGAGGCCCTACCGTTCCGGGTCTTGCAGATCACGGAACTGATCGCAGAGGGCCTTTCCGTTGGCCGCATTCGCGTGAACAAGGTACCGCACAGCGCGACCTATCACGATGCCTGCCAGCTCTCCCGCCGGGGGGGCGCCACGGCGGCACCGCGGGTTATCCTGGAGGCCCTTGGCGTCGAATTACATGAAATGGAGGATGCCGGCGCCACGAACTGGTGTTGCGGCGGCGGCGGTGGTGTCGCGCTAATCAAGCGGGCACAGCCGCTCATGGACAAGGCCTTCGAAATCAAGCAACGTCAGATCGAGGTGACCGGTGTGGCGACCATCTATACAAGCTGCTCCGGCTGCCGGCAGACGCTTGAGCACGGCGGCAAGGCCAGAAACTGGAACAAGACGGTCGCGAGCCTGCTGGAACTCGTCGCTGATAATCTCAAGGATTGAGCCATGACGAGCCGACGCATCGTGATCGATCCGATCACTCGCATCGAGGGCCATCTCCGTATTGAAGTGGCGGTTGACGGTGATGGCAAGATCGTTCAGGCGCTAAGCGCTGGCACACAGGTACGAGGCATCGAGATCATTCTGCGCGGCCGCGATCCACGCGACGCCTGGGCCTTCGCTCAGCGGATTTGCGGCGTCTGCACATTGGTTCATGGCCTGGCCTCGGTGCGCGCCGTCGAGGACGCCATTGGCATTCAAGTGCCGCCGAACGGCGAGCTGATTCGCGACCTGATGGCCGGCGCCCAATTGCTGCAGGATCACGTCATCCATTTCTATCATTTGCAAGCCCTCGACTGGGTCAATCCCCTGCGTGCGCTGACCGCGGATCCGGAAGCCGCCGCACAAACCGCCGAACGGGCCGGTTACCGCGAAACCTCTGTCGGTTACTTCGCCCTAGCGCAGGCACGGCTGAAGGGTCTCATGACGTCCGGTCAGCTCGGGATCTTCACGAATGGCTGGTGGGATCATCCTGGATACAGGCTGGCGCCGGAAATCGATCTGATCGCCCTCGCACATTATATCGAGGCACTGGGATGGCAGCGCGAAATCGGCGAGGTGCTGACCATCTTCGGCGGGAAGAATCCGCATCCGAACGTCGCGGTTGGCGGCGCACCATGCGCGATCGCGGGCGACAGCAAGTTGCCGGGCGGGGGTGATGCCACGGCGGTTTCCCTGACCGGGCTGATTCGGATCCGGCAACTGATCGAGACGATGCGGGGCTTCATTGACGGTGTGTATCTTCCCGACCTGATCGCGATCGGCGGCAGCTACAAGGACTGGTTCACGCGCGGCGAGAATGTGCGTAACTTCATGACCTACGGCGACTTCGAAGGATACGCCGCAGGTAATGGCTTCGGCGTACCACGTGGCGTCGTGCTTGACCGCGACCTGTCACGGGTCGAACCGGTCGATCTACGGGATCCGGCGCAGATCCAGGAATTCGTCGCCCATGCCTGGTACCAATACAGCAAAAGCCAAGACGTCGGCCTGCATCCTTATCACGGTGAGACAGTGCTCGACTACACGGGGCCGAAGCCACCCTTCGGCCATCTCGATGCAGCTGGTACCTACTCTTGGGTGAAGGCGCCGCGTTGGCGCGGAAAGCCGATGGAGACGGGCCCTCTGGCTCGCCTGGTCATGCTGCACGCCGTCGGGAACGACGCCGCAAAGGCTCTGACGGCGGAGGCGCTTGCGCGGCTCGCCCTGCCGTTCGAGGCGATCTATTCGACCTTCGGACGAATCCTGGCACGCGGGATCGAGAGCAAGCTTGTGGTTGATCGCATGGCGGGTTGGCATGACAAGCTCATGGCGAACATCGAAAGTGGCGATGTGCGGACATTCAACAGTACGAAATGGGACCCGGACACCTGGCCCCGCCACAGCCGCGGGATAGGCACGGTAGAGGGGCCACGGGGCGCCCTCGCGCACTGGGTTGTCATCGAGGACGGCCTGATCACCAACTATCAGGCCGTCGTGCCGTCGACATGGAATGCCGGACCAATTGACGGCCAGGGTCAGCACGGGCCGTACGAGGCGGCGCTACTGGATGGACATCGCCTGGCTGTTCCGGATGAGCCCCTGGAAGTGCTGAGGACGATTCACAGTTTCGATCCATGCATGGCCTGCGCGGCGCATGTGTTCGGGCCGGCCGGGGAGGAGGTTGTCCGGGTGAAGATACGCTGACCGCGCGGGCCAGCTTCGATGCGAAGAAGGCCAAGGTCGCCCAGACCGCCCGGTGAAGGCGACGAAAGGTAGCAGATCATGACTCCCCTGAATCCAGACCAACTTGCTATAAAGCAGGCTGCGAAGGACTTCGTTGCCAAGAACATCATTCCGCATGCAGCGGAGTACGATAAATCCGGCGAATTCCATGGCTATCTCCTGGAGGCCGCGCAGCCGAGCAAGATCTTCGCGATGGCAGTACCGAAGGAGTACGGCGGCCTCGGCTATAGCCCGTTGACTCAGGCGTTGGTGCTGGAGGAATGGGGATACGGCTGTGCCGCTATGGGAACCACACTATCCGCCAGCATCCTCAGTATGGAAGCGGTTCTGATCGCGGGTAACGACGACCAGAAGCGCCTTTTTTTCAAGCCGATGCTTAGCGCCGATATTGGAGCCTTTGCCTTGACGGAACCGGCCGCCGGTTCGGATGCCGGAGCGGGCGTGGCGACCGCGGTCAAGAGCGGTCACGAGTACATCCTGAATGGGCCGAAATGCTGGATCACCAATGGCGGGAAGGCTGCCGTCTACGTGGTCTTTGCGGCGACCGATCCGGCGAAAGGCGTGAAGGGTCTCAGCGCCTTTATCGTCGAGCGTGGCCTGCCCGGCTTCATCATGGGCGATGAGGAAGACAAGCTTGGGTTGCGCAGCTCGAACACGGTGTTCTTCTTTATGAAGGATCTTCATGTCCCCGCCTCCAATCTTCTAGGCAAAGAGGGTGACGGCATGAGAATCGCCATGGAAACACTCGATATCGCCAGGCCGTCTATCGGCGCTCTCGCCATCGGACTGGCGCAACGGTGCCTCGATGAATGCGTCAAGCACCTGCATGAGCGCTATCCCGCCACGTCCTATCCGGGGGAAACGCTGCAGTTCGATCTCGCCGACATGCAGATCCAGATCGAAGCTGCGCGGCAGGCGCAGCATCACACCATGGTGCTGCGCGAGGCGAAGCTTCCTTTCTCGATGGAATCGGCGGTCGCGAAGACGCTAGGCACGGCTGTGGCGATGAGCGTCACAACGCAGGCGATGCGCCTGATGGGATCGCACGCATACACCTCGGAATTCGGCAAGTTCATGCGTGATGCCAAAGTCATGCAGATCTATGAGGGCACCAATCAAATCCAGCGCCTGGTGATCGCGCGTTCGGTTCTCGCCCGACCCAAGGTCGCGGCTCCGGCAATGACGGCAGGTGCAAAATGACTCACACTCTGACTGATGCACAGAAGATCCTCCGGCAACGCGGCCATGACTTCGCCAATGAAATTCTCGGTCCGGTCGCCGCGGAACTGGATCGCGGCCGGGTGGTCCCCAAGGCGCTGATCGCCCGGTTGGCGGCGCAGGGCTTCCTCGGCCTCGCGGTACCCGAACAATCAGATGTGGCCGGCGCCGGCTTCATCAGCCACATCGAGGTCGTTCAGGCGTTGTCGCGATCCTGCCCTGCCATCGCCTCCATCCTCAACAATCACGCCCTGTTCGCTTATGCCATCGCCCATTGGGGCAGCGACGTCCAGAAGAAACAGTATCTGCC
>Ga0255351_1001160_pt1 | contig 10936 bp, 12 predicted proteins | sample HBST25r2metaG_FD_186024 | JGI IMG/M metagenome (GOLD analysis project Ga0255351, IMG submission 186024) | Peat soil microbial communities from Stordalen Mire, Sweden - H.B.S.T-25.r2 | ecosystem: Environmental > Terrestrial > Soil > Wetlands > Peat | place: Sweden: Norrbotten County, Stordalen... | reverse complement strand
GTGGAGACCGGCTGTCGTGCGGGCGTGGACGCCCGCACGACAGCCGGTCTCCACCCCAGCGACGAAGACCTGTCGCTGGGGACCCCGGTCTTGAGACTGATTACATGACAGCGTCGGCTCCCTCGACCTGAGTAGACTGGTTGCTGCGAAACGACCACGAGCTCGGGAGGAAAGGAGCCGAGCATGATGATTATAGGATGTGATTTTCATCCGCGGTTTCAGCAGATCGCCTTTGTCGACCAGGAGACGGGCGAGTATGGCGAGCGCCGCTTAAGCCATCCGGAGGAGGCGGAGCGATTCTATCGGGAACTGGCTGGCAGGCCGGTGCGGATTGGTGCCGAGGCCACGGGGAACTTTCGTTGGTTCCGGCACTTGTTGGACGAACAGGGTCATGAGTTTCTGCTGGGGGACGCGACCACCATCCGGGCGGCCTGCCCACGCCGGCAGAAGACCGACAAGCGGGACGCCAGGCACATTTTGAACATGCTGGTGGAGGATCGGTTTCCGGTTGTCTGGCAGCCTTCGGTGGAGAACGACCATGTGCGTCAGTTGCTGCTCCATCGTTGCCGCCTGGTGCGGATGCGCACCCGGATCAAGAACCAGTTGGACTCGATTGCCAAGAACGAAGGGTTATTGAGTTCCAGGGTGTGGTCGCCCAAGCGCCGCGGCGAGATCGAGGCGCTACCGTTGCCGGGCTGGTATGCGCACCGGCGCGCGGATCTTCTGGGTCTGCTGGACGAGTTGGACAAGCGGAATCGTCCCTTGGACGAGGCGGTGCGCGAGGCCGCCGAAGACAACCAGGAGGCCCGTCTGCTGATGACGCATCCTGGCGTGGGTCCGATCGTTTCTCTGGCCTATGTGCTGACTATCGGGGACTGGAGACGGTTTCCGCGGGGCAAGCAGGTGGGAAGCTATCTGGGACTGATCCCGGAGGAGGAGTCCAGCGGAAGCACGCGGCGGCTGGGGCAGGTCAGCAAGCAGGGCAGTGTGCTGGTGCGCTGGCTGCTGGTGGAGGCGGCGGTTCATGCGCAGCGGCACGATGCGAGCTGGCACCGGCAGTACCTTCGCCTGTCGATGACCAAGCATCACGGGGTGGCCAAGGTGGCCATCGCGCACAAGTTGGCGGTTCGGTTGTATTGGATGTTGCGCTCCGGCGAGGACTACAGCAAGGTGATGGAGCGCGGTTCGCATGCGGGGCAGTCCGTGTAGCGCCGTGGCCTGAGGGCCGAGAGACTGATTGGACGCCCCGCCTCTCTTGATTTTTGAGAGAGTTTGAACAAGCAATCATGGTGTGGTACCGAACCGAATACATGGCTGATGGAACCTTAGGGCTGCCATCGAGAATGATTGAATGCAAAGTGCGGGCTTGGGTCGTTTAGCACAGCAAGACGGTTTTTCCAATTATGGGTCGAATCTCAGAAAGAGCCTGACATTCGACCCAATCCAATTGTGGATGTGGGGAGGCCGGTGTCAAGGGTCGAGATGAACGCAAAGAACGCGCCCTTGACACCGGCCTCCCCACACCGACGCTTTCCTACGCATTTTTTACGGCCAAGGGCCGTAAAAAATGCCTTGACAACGCCGACGCTGTCATACACGGCGCTACATTGCATCCATTACTCAATCAAGCGGTCACGGTACCAGGCAATACGCGTAGCTCCTGATTGGGGTCTTTTTCTGGTTCAAGGATCAAAATAGATGCTGCAATCTGAGCCAGCTTTAGAAGAAATTAAAACTTTTGGTTGACAAGTCACGAGATTATCGATTATAGATTATCGTGCATCAAAGAGAAGCCCTGCCATCTGCCCAAGATACGGAAACCTAACTCGGTACAACCATGATGTCTGCCGCAATTGGGGACATCGTTCTTCAGCTTAGTACTCAACAAATTGTTCTTGAGAGGCTACGATGAGAGAAAACATCAGGAGAATCTTCAATATCGTGGCGCTGGCGCTGCTTATTTCAACGGCCAGTTGCTACGCACAATTCAACGCCGGGGTCCAAGGAACTGTTCAGGATCCGAAAGGAAACGTGGTTCCCAACGTAACGGTCACGTTGATCAACTCCGGGACTGGGGTCAAGCAGCAAGCGATCAGCAATTCCAGTGGCGTCTACCGTTTCACGAGCCTGGCGACTGGAAACTACATCGTCTCAACGACCGTGCAGGGGTTTCAGCCGACGTCTGTCTCGATCATTCTGACTACCGATCAGCTTCTAGACGTTCCGCTGAGTCTGACTGTGGCGGGAACAACGGCCACTGTCACTGTGACAACGCAGGCACCTCTGCTGGACACGTCAGACAGCCGTTTCGAGGAGACTCTCGACAACACTGGACTGAACGCCTGGGCGGCGTTGTTGTGATAATGGGGACAGCCACGGCCAAAGGCTCCGAAGGTTGGAGCGATACGCTTTATCGAGCACCGGATGTGAATGAAGTCGCAGGAAGGGCGCAACGGGTGGTTGCTATCCCTTATTATGCCAATGCCAACCGCGGCCCAGTGCAAATGGCTGTCTGGATGCCAATTGAAACCTAGTCTCATGTATCATCAATTTCTCTCGCGCGTTGTGCCACATCAAGATTGAACCAACGCGCCATGAGGAACTAATTTTTGCACATGGATGGAAACCGCTGTGTGCCTTGCCTGCGAATGACGCTCGAACAAACTCAGGAGCAACCCGAACCGAGTAGGGCACCGAAATGTACTCCTAGAATGGAAAGGAACTGGAAATGGAGCGGAGGAAATTTCTCAGGAATTCGGCGATGGCCGGCGGCGCGGTACTCGCGTTTTCAGGCAAGAGCATTTGGGCAGCGTCGGCGGATTCCCGCATCGAAGTCTTTCTGGATGAGCCAAAGGGTGAGATATCACCCAACATATACGGCCAGTTCACCGAGCACATAGGCGGAGTGATTTACGACGGCGTGTGGGTGGGCCCGAATTCAAAGATACGAAACCAGTATGGGATACGCTCTGAGCTCGTGGAGAAAATGAAGGAGATTCATGTTCCAATTGTGCGCTGGCCAGGTGGGTGCTTTGCGGACAGCTACGACTGGAAGGACGGAATTGGGCCTGCGTCGCAACGCCCGAAGCGCACAAACTTCTGGGAAGTCGATCCGGACGCAGCACGCCTTCACGAGAAGGGGCTCCAAATCTTCGAGTCCAACGAATTTGGCACAAATGAGTTTATGCGCTTCTGCAAGCTCGCCGGGGCGGAGCCGTACCTGGCTGCTAATTTACGGAGTCTTCCTCCACTGGAATTTGACCATTGGGTGGAATACTGCAACTCTCCCGCGGGAAGCACCACGCTGGCCGAGATGCGCGCAGCGGCGGGTTTTCAGGACCCTTTCAACGTAAAGTTTTGGGGCGTTGGGAACGAGAGTTGGGGCTGCGGGGGTAACTTCGCACCCGAGGAGTATGCATCGGAATTTCGCCGCTATACCAATTGGATTCCTCGCTTTGGTGTCGATCTGCAATTGATCGCGGCTGGGCCGAACGGAAACGATATCGACTGGACTCATCGGTTCTTTGAGCAGATATTTACCGGGCACCCCTATAACAACCCAAGTTTCACTGGATGGTCCATTCACCATTACGCGTCGAACCTTAGCCGCGGCAAGACAAGAGATTGGATTCTTGCCAAGGGCGATGCTCTGCAGTTTGAAGTGGTGGATTGGTATGAGTTGTTCCGCGAGTGCAATCGCGTGGAGAAGATCATGGCCGACCAATGGGCCGCCATGGGGCAGTACGACCCCGAGCACCATATAAAGCTGGTTGTAGACGAATACGGTCCCTGGTATCGGGAGGGAACAGAGCTGGACCCCACGCACATCTTTGGACAGCAGGTTACGGTGCGCGATGCCCTTGCAACTGCGCTCACTCTGGATGCATTCAATCGCAATGCAGAAAAGGTGAGCGTGGCTGCGTGCGCACAACTGGTTAACAATATCAACGCGCTCTTTCTCTGCCATGAAGATCGATTCTTCGCGACTCCAAACTTCCATGTCTTTGCGATGTATGCGGCGCATCAAGGCGGCCAATCTCTTCGCACGGAATTCTCGGCGCCGGATGTGCTTTACGAGCGCGATGGCAAGCCCGCAAGTTTTTGGGGCCTAAACGGATCGGCGTCGCGTAGGGGCAACATCGTGACGCTGACGGCTGTAAATCCGGATCTCTCGAGGCAATCCGACACACAGGTCGCTCTCCGCGGTGTGACGATTGCCGGCGCCAGCGGCACCGCACTGACCGCAAGCGACATGCACGCGCACAACACGTTCGAGAACCCAGACGCTGTTAAGACTGGACCGCTAAGTGTCTCGGTCAACGGTGAAATTTTGAACGTAAGTATTCCCGCTGCTTCGGTTATCAAACTGGAGATCACTATCGGCTAACTTGTCTGCACCAGGAACAGGGCCGTCCTGAAATGAGTTGAATTGGAGCATTAAGATTTCTGAATTCCGCTTGTTCCAGTGCCCAGCAGAGCTCCGTCCGACCATCAAGCTAACCGCAACTTTGCGAATTGCACGGCGCGAGGCTCACCTGCGCTGACCCAGGCCATGGTGGACCTTCCTCAGGCAAGACCGAGAACGTCTCCTCGCATCTCGATCCGGCTCATTCGACTATCCCATTCGGCAGGATGAGGACTTTGCATACCTCATTACCTTGCTGGAATCGGTCGAATGCCGCTTTGACTTCGGTGAGAGGAAATGTATGGGTCACGATCTTGCGAATTCCGAGAGAATCCGCCAATTCAATTGCCTGTTCGAAATCGTTTCGCCTATAAACGCGGGAGCCAACCACCGTGATTTCCTTGAAATTCACTGCCTGCATATCAACTTTGACAGGCTTTTTGCACACTCCAAGATTCACAATCTTGCCGCGGGACCGCACCAGGCCGGTCATTTCCCTGATGCTATCCGGCGCACCCACGCATTCAAAGACCAGATCTGCGCCGTCTCCTGAGGTTTCGCTGTCAACCAGGTCTTTGATCTCCGCTCCCGCGTTAACCGCCTCGAGGCCGAACTGCTTCGCTAATTGAATCCGAGAGGGCAGAATATCGCTGATGACGACTCTGCGGGCTCCTCGGGCGCGGGCGACAAGTGCAGTCAACAGGCCGATCGGACCAGCTCCGATCACGGCCACTACCCTGGCCTCGCTTTCGATTTCCGCACAAGAGACACCATGAACGGCCACGGCCAAAGGTTCGATCACCGCTCCGACAAGCGGGGACATGCCTGCAGGCAGCCGGAAAAGACTGCTCACCGGCAGCCGAACGTACTGAGCCATCGCTCCATCCTCGTCGAAGCCGTAAAGGCGCAAGGTCCGGCAAGCGTGAGGATCGCCAGTGCGGCACACGTAGCAATGGCCGCAGGAAATGAGAGGATAAGCTGTCACAAGGTCGCCCGGCTTCAGATTCGTCGTCCTGGTGCGGATCTTCTCAATAGTTCCGCTGAATTCATGTCCCAGCGTAAGCGGCGCCTTTGCTCGTGGGTGAATTCCGGCCACCACCCCCAGATCCGATCCGCAAAATCCGCACGCATGTATCCTTATAAGTGCTTCTTCTTCCCCGATCGGCCCAATCGCCACATCAACGGGTTCGAGCCTATTTGGTCCGAGATAGCGTGCGGCCAACATAGCAAGTCCCTTCTTTCCAGCGACCTATTTTGCGGTGTACCCACCGTCAATCATGAGGATGGAGCCGGTGAAAAAACTGGCATGATCGCTTGCCATGTAGGCATAAAACGAGGCAACTTCGTCAACGTCAGCAATACGGCCAATGGGATGATTGTCTTTGAGCATCTTCCAGTAGGCCTCCGGGTTTCCCGAAGCCTCCGCGGATCGATGCACAATAGGAGTATCGACTGTTCCGCAAGCAATTGTGTTCACCCGGATGTGATATTTTGCGTACTCAACAGCCATCTGCCGGGTCATCTGATGCAAGGCGCCCTTTGAAGGCGCGTAGGCTCCCTGGGTAGGAATGCCGACTTCGCCGGAGATGGAGCCGCTTATAAGGATGAGACCGTGATTCTGGCGGATCATGGCGGGGATGACGTGGCGACTTGCCCAATAAACCGCCTTAACATTGGAATTGAAGACCTTGTCCCATTCTTCCGGCGTGTGCTCATGAATAGGCTTCACCACGCTTACGGCGGCATTGCACACGAGAACATCCAGATGCCCTGTTGAATCGATTGCCTCGGCGGTGAATTTAATAGCAGTGGCTTCTTCAGCAACATCGCCGTGAACAAATTGAAGCTTATCGCCATACCGCTTTTTGTAATCCAAGAGCACTGGGGGGATGCCAGCGCGGCGGAACACGGCAATTACCTTTTCTGCATCGCAATCCAGGAATCTCCTGGTGATGGCAAGGCCAATTCCTGAAGATGCACCCGTAACGACAGCAACTTTCCCTGAAAGAGTGATTTCCAAGTGAGTACCATGCCTTTTGGTGCCGAAGAATCACAGACGCCCAAATGCGCCCATCTGATAAGCGATTATAGAGTATAAATTGAAAATTGGGTATATCATTGGCCTCTGACTCTGGATTTACCGGAGTGCCAAGCAAGGCGAGCCTTGGTTGTGGCGTACACTGTCTCTCCCCATATTGATGCCCCGTAATTCACTTTCGGGATCGGTCTTTCGCGGTCAGAGCGTTCAGTTATGCGGGTCTGGGAGAGCCAGCTCTTGCGCGTCCAAGTCGAGCCCATATTGCATATTCCAATATTGCACCGTTTGCTTCACAAATATCTGACGCGCCAGATGTCTGTCGCGGGTTTTGAGCCCTTCCAGAATCCCAAGATGTTGTTGAACAGCGGCAAGACGCTCACTCATCGCCTTTGGGTTGTCCGGCCACCGTCCAACGACTGAGAATACGAAGAGCCGTATAGTAATGGTTTCGAGCGTGTCGCGCAGATACTCATTTCCGGCCAGTTCCCAGATTTTGCGATGGAATGCGACATCGCTGTCGTGGAAGTTCTTAATACTCTGGCGATCCATCCCATTGCCGGTCATGGAGTTCACAATGGCGGTCAATTCCTCTTCTGCCTCGGGCGTAAGGTTCTCTGCGGCCTTTCCAATTGCTATTGCCTCAAGGGGGATATGAACCTCCTGGATGAGACGGTAGTCTTCGGGGCTTAACTGGGCGACGTAGGTGCCGCGCTGCTGCAACTTACGTAGAAGCCCTTGGTGCTCCAGTTCATGCAAAGCCTCGCGCAGGGTGGGTTGACCAATCCCGAGACGTGAGGCCCATTTTTGCTCAATAATACGGTCTCCGCCGCGTAACTCCCCTGAAATGATGCACTCGCGGATAGCCTGTGCGGCAGCTTGAGGTGCTGTTTGAATCGTGAGTCGCCCGGTGTTTGGCTTGCGCATGCGGCCATCCATGAGAAATTCTCCGTCAGAACAAAATCGATTTATATTCTATAGAATAATCTAACTCTTTCAAACCGTACAAACATTCCCTTATCGATTCCATCATTCAAATTGACCCTTCTGAAATACCCATGGGCGGTAATAGTCCAAAACCTGCACCCGAGCATTGCTTCCAACAAGGCCAAGGGCAGCCTGCAGCATGTCGGGATGGCCTATATTGTTGATCATCATGTCATAGTGACACGGAATGGCGACGACAGGATCGATAATCTTCACGATGTGCGCCGCCTGCATTGAATCAAGATTGTGAAATCCGCCATTGATGCAGATAGCACAAACATCGGCATTTCCTTCTGCTTAGTGCCTCAGAGACGCCGGCTTCCTGGATAGGATGATTAATTTTCAAGAGTGAACAGTTCCAGGCGAACCCTCCATACTACAGTCTGGTTGCGCTGCAACGTGATGGAAGCACACAAGAAAAGACGATCGTGATTTGGAATCCCCAGCATGATAGGACTCTCTCAGAATTACCGTTCGAAAACAACGTAAATCCGCGCCAGTCGGCTAAACGATACCGAGCTTCTTTTGCATGTCCTCCAGCGAGATGCCCTTGGTTTCGGGGAAGACGAACAGAACGACGAAGAACTGGACCGCCATCATGCTTGAGAAGAAGGCGAAAGGCACCGCTGCGGAATGCGCACTGAGGAGCGGAAATATCCATGACAGGATTGCGGTCATTAACCAATGCGTGAAACTCCCCAGGCTTTGCCCCTTTGCCCGAACGACATTCGGAAATACCTCACTGATATAGACCCAGATGACTGCGCCCTGCGAGAAGGCAAAGAACGCGATATAACCGATCAGCGGGAAGATGAGCAAATGTTCGTGGGTGCCGGCATGGAAAAGGAACGAAACAATCGCAAGGCAAACGCAGGTGCCGACTGACCCAATCAACAGCATGCTCTTGCGGCCGAGCTTATCAATGACCGACATGGCCACCATTGTGAAACAAAGGTTCGTTGCGCCGATCACAACAGCTTGTATGTCGCCCGATACTTTAGTAAAGCCGGCACGCTCAAAGATGTCGTTCAAATAATAGAGGATCGAGTTGATGCCGGCGAGTTGGTTGAACATGGCGACCGTGACTGCCAGGAACACAGGAAATCGAAACTTCCGCGAAAACAGGTGCTGCTTCTCGCCGGCGTGCTCAAGATCAATCGAATCGACAATCTGCCGAAGTTCTTCCTCGGCATTCTCTTCGCCGATCAACATCAGCACTTGCCTGGCTTCATCAACGCGCCCCTTCTTCACCAACCAACGTGGGCTTCGGGGTATGTAAAACAGCAGGAAAAAGAATACTGCTGCTGGAACTGCGGAGATGCCAAGCTTCCAACGCCATTCAAACTCGCCAAACCCCATGGTTCCGATGATAAAGTTTGAAAAATAAGCCGCCAGAATGCCAAAAACGACGCTGAACTGAAAGAAACCTACCAACCTGCCGCGCCACTTTGCGGGCGCGATTTCCGCAATATACATGGGACCGAGTACAGAGGAGCCGCCGATCGCAAGCCCAGCGACGAAGCGGAACGTCACAAACGAGAGCCAGTTCCAGGCCAAAGAACAGCCCAGCGCGGAAATCAGAAACAGAATGGCCAGTGCGCGAAGGCTGTCCCGCCGCCCGTATTTGTCTCCTGGAATGCCTGCTAGAACGGCTCCCGTAATTGTCCCCCAAAGGGCTACAGCCACCGTCAACCCAAGCGACGCGGGCGAAAGGTGAAATAGAGCCGTCAGCGATTTGGTAGCGCCCGCAATGACCGCAGTGTCGAAACCAAACAATAGGCCACCTAGCCCGGCGACAGCTGTGCTTTTGACCAAAGGCCAAGTCAATACCGCATGCGAGCGATTCTCGGTGGCGTCAGCAATGGAAGTCATATTTCTCCTGTCATCCAGGCGGCCAATTCGCCGGTCACCAAGGTTTGCCTGCAAATCAGAGTGGACATCCTGGAGTCAGGAGGTTTATAGATTATAGATGTAATATTCGTCAAGTTATCTTTCAAATCAAGAGCCGAGGTCCGGCGGCTTGCAAATCGCCCAACCTCAAGAAACGAGTTCAAAGAGATAACCTCGATGAACTTGGTCTGAAGACATTTGATTGGAAACCGCTTGCCCCGACCCTAAGGTTCCGTCGAGGCAACATTCATCCGAGAATTGTTTAAGCTAGAATGTCGCCAGCCAACCGCCGTCCACAAAGATCACCTGTCCAGTGATGAAATTCGCTGCTGGGCTGGCGAGAAAGACGATCGGCCAGGCAATGTCCTCCGGGGTTCCCCAGCGTCCCAGCGGGCATCGGCTCTTCACCCAACTGTCGAATGTCGGGTCCGAGATCAGGGACTTGTTTAACTCCGTATCGATGTATCCGGGCGCGATCGCATTCACGAGAATGCCATTTTGCGCCCATTCCACAGCGAGTGCCTTGGTCAACTGCCCCACCGCACCTTTGGAGGCGGTGTAAGGCGATGTTCCCGGCCGCGCCGCGGCCGTCATGAGCGAAGCGATGTTGATGATCCTGCCAGTTCGTTTCTCGCCGATGAGATGCCTCGCAAACGTCCGGCTGAGCTCAAAGACCGCTGTTGCATTGAGGGTCATCACGGAGTGCCAGTCATCGAGCGAAAGGTCGATCGCCGCGCCACGCTTTTGGATACCGGCAGAATTTACCAATATTTCCGGGGTACCCACAGTAGTGCACAAGCAGTTGAACCACTCTTCGATCCCGCTGGTATCCGAGAGATCGTAGGGTGCAACGTGAACGTGTCTCGCGATCTGTCTGAGTTCGTCCGCTGCATGTTCCAGTTCAAACCGGTTTCGCCCCACCAGGATCACGTCTGCCCCCGCCAAGGCAAGTGCGCGAGCCGCGCCGAGTCCAATGCCACGTGTAGCGCCGGTAATCAATGCGAGCTTGCCGTCCACTCTGAAGCGATTCATTTCGCTACCTTTAAAGGCTTGATAAGCACATTACAAGATTTTGTCGAAGAATGCGAGGCAAGCCTCGACAAAGAATTCATTATAGATTATCTTTTATCTTATGCGGACTCCTGCCCGTGAAAACTCCCGATGTCTCCAAACGCGAGACGTCCCCGAACCCGATTTCGGCGCGCAGAATATGTTGGTTAAGGTGAAGGCATCTGCCATCGCCAGCATCCCAGGGGTTCACAGTTGCATTTGTGCTGTGGAGTACGATCGTCTTGCCTTGCTCGCAGGCATTCGCGGCGACAGGCAAGTGATAGCGTTTTGACGAGGGCAATCTATTGATCAACTTTCTACCAAGGAAAAGAGACCGCTCCAGAATATCTCTAATCGTGGCGCTTCTCGTGGTCCAAACTGCAAGTGCACAGCAGCGGTCACCTGCGATCCCGTTGGTGGTGCACAATCCCTATTTCAGCATCTGGTCGATGGCCGACCGGCTAACCGACGAGCCGACTCGCCATTGGACCGGGGCGCCACAACCCATTGAAGGCATTGCGCGGATCGATGGAAATGCGTATCGGTTCATGGGGAAGCACCCCAATACG
>Ga0255351_1001155_pt1 | contig 10967 bp, 4 predicted proteins | sample HBST25r2metaG_FD_186024 | JGI IMG/M metagenome (GOLD analysis project Ga0255351, IMG submission 186024) | Peat soil microbial communities from Stordalen Mire, Sweden - H.B.S.T-25.r2 | ecosystem: Environmental > Terrestrial > Soil > Wetlands > Peat | place: Sweden: Norrbotten County, Stordalen... | reverse complement strand
CCTATTGTGCCGCCGTATTCGTTTCGCAGAGCGGGAGGGAGCGAGGATTGAAACTGGTTGCGCGCGGTAAGCGTATTGTTGGTGAAGTAGTAGTTAAACGTGCCGTGGAAGTCGTTCGATCCGGAAAGAGTGTAGATGTCGACGATCGCGCCGGCATCTCTGCCTTTTTGGGCGTCGAAATCATTGGTCTTGATATCCATCGACTGAATCGTGTCTGGAATCGGGGAGATCGTGGCGCCCCCGCCTCGGGACGGCTCATTGACATACGCGTCATCAACCAGGTAGCCGTTCTGTTCCTGGCGCAGACCAGCCGCATTGATGTTGATGGTAAACGCATTGGCGTAGTTGTCGATGGTGTTTGAGGTAACCGCTGCGCCGGTCATACCCGGAGTAAAGCTGGCCAGGGCGTAGGCGTTCTGGCCCATAAGGGGTTGCTGCTGAACCGTCAGTTGCGAAATCACGGCTCCCGTTGTCGGAGTTACCAGGTCGACTGATTCCACCGAAGCTGAAACCTCGACATTGACCGACACCGATCCGACCTGCAGGATCGGAGCAAGATTGCGGATTTCTCCCGATTGAAGAACAAGGCCCTTCAACTGCCAGGATTTGAAGCCATTCAATTGAACTTCCACGTCATACGTGGACGCGCCGATGCTGTCGAAGCGGAAGTATCCGGTCTGGTTGGTTCTGGTTTCCTTCGTTACTCCGATCTGTAAATCCGTGATGGTGACCTTGGCTCCGGGAACCACTGCTCCGGTTGACTCCGTGGCGGTTCCTTCGATTCCGCTTGAGAACTGAGCGAATGCTGGTAATCCTCCTAGGCTTATTAGAAGGACCGCGAGGCTCGACATTCTTGTCACAAATTTGATGCTAGTCATGTGGTCTCCTTGTAAGACTCGAAACTCAGGTATGCTCCTGAGATTTTCGGGGGTGCCGTTGAGTGTTTACGCCCTTCCATTCCGGGCGATCTTGTGAAAACCATTCGAAATCAGGTCTTCGTCCGTGGTTTCGGTTTGAGCCCTGGTATCCGGGTGAACCCCGGTCGCCATAGCTCACATGGCGTAAGCCATGAACTACGTTCCTGAACCTGCCAGGTGCTCAAGCAGTCTGCGCGGTCGACTGAGACCGCCTGCGAAGCCCGAGGCAGAGCATGGGGTTCTCATTTACGTGTCTTCATAATTCCGTAAGTGCCTCGGGAACCGTGTATTCGCCCCCGAAGGGGATCCGACCATTGCTTTGCAGCCCCGTCTGCCTGCCGTAGTTCTAAGAACGGCGCCCGCCAAGAGTCTTCAGCCGGAAGACCTGAACGGGAAACAAGTTAATGCAGGGTGGCGCATCGCCGGCTGCGGTTCGATGAAACCATCTTCCCTCGTGAAAAGGCTTTTCAAGTAGAATACTGTGTATTACAGTATGGCGGCAGAAAGCCGGTGCCTTGACTCGTTAACGAACCCCTTCAGGTTCTGCAAGATAGAGCCATGAGGGGCGATTCAGCATAGACGACGTGTTTGGCTCAGGTTAGCCCGTTGGCAAACGCGAATCAATAACGTCGCTCATTTGCTGAGAGAAGAGTAGAGCGATCGGTGGCGGCGGCCAACTCGATCGCAGAGCTCTCAAACTGGAAGGCGGTGAGTGCCATGGATCTGACAACCCATCAGGTTTGGCGCGAAAAAGTCGATGGCGAAGAACGCATGTTCGATGAACTTGAGAGAGCCTCAGTCCTGGGCGAACTGGATGCGATCCTGAACAGTCCACTTTTTCAAGGGAGCAAGCGCTGCCAACAGTTTCTGTCATACGTGGTCCACCACCGCCTGGCCGGAAACCACGAGCGACTCAAGGAACGCACCTTAGGAGTGGACCTCTTTCAGCGTCCTGCAGGTTACGCAACCGGAGATGATCCTGTAGTTCGCGTACAGGCCGGAGAAGTACGCAAGAGGCTGGACCAGTATTACCAGACCACTCCCAACAACTCGCCGGTCCGCATCGAGCTTCATGTGGGCACATACACTCCGGACTTCAAGTGGGCACACCCGGCGCCGCACCCAGAAGATTCACAGACGCCTCAGTCTGGATCGGAAGTTCAAGGGACACCCCATCGGATGGGGAACGTCCAGGAATCCGCCGAGGTCGCATTGCCGCCGTTGCCAGAAATAAAGCGTTCTTCCGCGAAGCATCAGCGGCTTCTGTGGGTTTGGTGGGCGGTCGGCATCGTGCTGCTGGCCGGTTTCGCACTGATGGGGTCAACCATCTATCGCACCAGAGCGCACAAATCGGCGTTGCAGAGTTTCTGGGCTCCCGCGCTCTCCTCGCCCGAGCCTGTTCTGATCTGCCTCGCCAAACCCTCCGTCTACCTGCCATCGGTCAAGCTTTACCAGCGACATTCCAAGACTCCGGAGAAGTTCCTGAGCCAGTTCGAGAGGCTAAGTCAAACGCCTGATCTGCAGCCTGACGACAAGCTCGTGTGGGGCGACATGGTGGAGTACCCCGACTATGGACTCGCAGCCGGGGATGTCTACACGTCGATTCGGCTTTCTTCTCTTCTCGGCCAGGTCGGAAAGAAGAATCAAGTCAGAATTGGAGGCAACTACTCTTTCGAAGACCTGCGCAACTCTCCCGCCGTCATCATTGGAGCCTTCAACAATCGCTGGACGATGCAAATGATGTCCAATCTTCACTTCAGATTCGCTGATGAGGGCGACCAATCGATCATTCTGGAAGAAGGCCCGAAGGGCCGGCGATGGTACTCAAAAGTTGATTCGAACGGAAGAGCCACGGAGGACTACGCGGTTGTCACGAGGCTTCTGAACTCCGGGACCGGTCAATTCGTTGTCGTTTTGGCCGGAATCAAGTCTTATGGCACACAGGCTGCGGGTGAGTTCGTTTCCAGTCAGGAGTACCTTCAGAACGGCCTCCAGTCCGTCTCGTCTGATTGGGAGAAGAGGAACGTGCAGATCGTTCTGGAGACCCCGGTCACTGACAACTTACCCGGTCCTCCTCATGTCGTTGCGAGCTACGTTTGGTAACAAACATCTTCCTCTGATGTGATCGGGCCCGTTTATCGTTCGTTATGCTCCCCTTTATGCATATGGCTTGCCTCCAGAGACAGTGTTTTGTACCGGTGCTGACTCTGGAACGAACCGCTCATTTCACGAAGCCAGGTGGACACAATTTCAAATCGGAGCCAAACGCACATTGCACAATCGTCCGCGGATTGCTTGCGTCTGCAATCTAGTGCTGAATCGCAGTCTCTGACCTTGAAGGCTTCGCCGTAACCTCGGCTGGCGTGGGCAACTGCGATCGGTCCCAGCCTCCGCCCAGAGATTCAATCAGTTGAACTGACGCTGTCATTTCCTGCACCTGTAGATTCGCGAGAGACTGCTGGTTTCCGAGCAGGATGGTTTGCGCTATGACCACGTCGAGATAGGGATCGATTCCCAATCGATAGCGCCCCAACTCGAGCCGCAAGATCTTCTGGGATGAGTCGACAGCCTCTTGCTGGCGACGGATCTGTTCTGACAAAAGGCGAACTTCCGCGAGTGAGTCCTCGACCTGCTCGAATGCCGTCAATACGGATTGGCGATACGCGGCAACGTTCGCATTGTACGTTGCGATGTACTGATTCACGGTCGCGCGGCGCAGACCGCCATCGTAAACGGTCTCGGAGATGGAAGGGCCGACAGACCAGAAACGGCTAGGCCAATCCAGAATATGCTTGATGGCAGAACTTTCTACGCCGCCGGTGGCTGAGAGTGTCAGGGTGGGGTAAAAGGCCGCATCGGCAACCCTGATCTGCGCATTCGCCGCGGCCATATTCCGCTCTGCTGCAGCGATATCGGGACGCCGCTCGAGCAGTTGGGAGGGTAAGCCGACAGGTATCGCCGGAGGCCCGCTGACTCTCGGTTCAACCGGAACAGAAAACGTCGACGCCTGCTTGCCAACAAGCATGGCAATCGCATGCTCGTACTGGGCTCGCGCAATCTTGTTATTGATTGCCGCCGATTGCGCGACCTGAAGCGTTGTTTGTGCTTCAACAAGGGATATCTGGTCGTCTACGCCGTTGTTATAGCGAGCCTGCTCAGATTCCAGGGCTTTCTTGTCGGCCTCTACCGTCTCGTCGAGAATCTGTTGCAGAGCATCCTGGCCGTGAATTTCAAAAAAGTATTCGGCGAGGCTGGCTTGTTCAGTGAGCCGTTCACTCTCAAGATCGGCCGCAGTCAATTGGGCGATGTATTGGCTTGCATGCACCGTGTTCCGGACCCTCCCCCACAGATCGGGCTCCCACGAGACATCGGCTGGAAAAGCAAACACCTGCGACTGTTTCCCGCTTGGCGCGCCGGTACTCGACGTGGAGCCGATGTTGGAAGATGTTCGAGACCGGGTGTAGGAACCCCCTACGCCTACTGTCGGGAAGTACTGAGAGCGTGCTTCACGCACCAAGGCACGAGCCTCCATGAAGTTCTCGAATGCCTGGCGGATATTCTGGTTATCGATATTGAGTTGATCTTCGAGCGCATTCAATTCCGGATCGCTGTAGATCTCCCACCAATTGCCGCGAAGAGCTGCATCCTGGGGCTTTGCGATGCTCCATTCTCCGGTTTCTTCAATCTGCGCGGGAGATTCTTTATACACCTGAGGCGCCGTTGTCGCGGGCGAAAGATACCTTGGCCCCACGTCGCATCCGGCCAGTACGGCACAAAGCACAGCGATTAATAACGCGCACCATTGAGCAAGCGGCCGGTGAGATCGCGAAATCGACATTTCCATAAGTGGCACTCCAATCCCACCCATTGCTAAGTGGCCTCCGCGGCCCCACGGTAGAGGGTCGCTGGCTGTTTGCTTCCAAAGCGAAGCCGCAAGCGGTCGAAGAACAGATAGACGACCGGGGTTGTGTAGAGAGTCAGCATCTGGCTCACAATCAATCCACCGACGATGGTGATGCCAAGCGGACGCCTTAGCTCGGAGCCGGTGCCCGTACCGAAGGCCAGCGGCAGCGCGCCGAACAATGCTGCCATAGTCGTCATCAGGATGGGACGAAAGCGAAGCTGGCAGGCTTCGAAAATGGCCTCGGTGGTGGTCTTGCCGTGCTCGCGCTCTGCAACCAGCGCAAAATCGATCATCATGATCGCGTTCTTTTTCACGATGCCAATCAACAGAATGATGCCGATGATCGAGATGACGTTGAGGTCGATTTTGAAAAGCATGAGCGCAAGCATGGCTCCCACACTCGCCGAAGGCAAGGTGGAGATGATGGTGAGAGGATGGACCAGGCTTTCGTACAGCATGCCGAGAACAATATAGACCGCAAGTATCGCCGTTATTATAAGCACGGGCTCACTGGCGAGCGAGGTCTGATAGGCCGCTGCTGTTCCGGCAAAGAAGCCGCGGACAGTTCCCGGCATATTCAGATGCTCCTGCATCTGGTTTACCATCCGGGTCGCATCGCTCAACGACATATTCGAGGCAAGGTTGAACGACACAGTAACGGACGGGAAGGAACTGGTGTGATTAATGACGAGGGGTGTAGCGCTCGACTGCGCTGAAGTTACAGTGGAGAGCGGAACGACGCCGCTGCCCACTGTATTCAGGTAGATGTTCTTCAAGCCGTCGGGACTCTGCCAGTATGGTGGCGCCACCTCTAACACCACGTAGTACTGGTTCAGTTGCGTGTAGATAATAGAAACCTGCGACTGCCCGAACGCGCCGTAGAGAGACTGATCCAGAGATTGCGGCGTGATGCCAAGCCTGGCCGCGGTGGGGCGATCATAGCTGATCAGCTCCTGCAGACCGCTGTTTTGCGCATCGCTGCTCACATCCTGGAAGCCGGACAGTTTCTGCATTCCCGCAAGCAGGACAGGACCCCAATGCGCCAGATCCTCAACGCTATCCGACTGAATCGTGTACTGATACATGGCATTGCTCGATCGCCCTCCGATGCGCAGGTCCTGTGCGGCCTGGAGGAAAGCGGAGGCGACAGGAAGCCGGTTGAGTTTGGGCCGCAATCGATCAATAATCGCAGGCGCTGTAACTTTGCGAACATTCAGAGGCTTCAGCGCGATATAAATCGTGCCAGTATTGGACGCGCCACCGCCGCCCGTATGAGCAATGACATCGGCGACTGCCGGATCGGCCTTGATGACATTGACCAGTTGCAGGATTGAGTTGTTCATCACCGGAAACGATGCGTCCTGCGATCCACGCACGCTGCCGGTGATGGCTCCCGTATCCTGTTGCGGGAAGAATCCTTTGGGGATGATGACAATGAGATAGAAGTTCAGGGCAATGGTGAGTAGCAGAAGAGTCAACATGGGCCCTGGATGCTTCAGGACCCAGGTCAGCGAGCGGCTGTACTTGGAAAGCATCCACGCGAAACCCTTCTCTGTGATTCGATAGGCGCGGCCGTGCCTGATCTCCCTTTCATTCCTGAGCAAATAGGCGCACATCATCGGAGTAGTGGTCAGAGAGATGATCATCGAGACAACGATGGCTGTCGAAAGCGTGATTGCAAACTCGCGGAACAACCGGCCGACTATGCCGGCCATGAGCAGGATAGGAATAAAGACCGCAATCAACGAAAGGCTGATTGAAAAGATGGTAAACCCAATCTCGCTTGAGCCCTGAAATGCAGCCTTCATGGGCGACATCCCCGATTCACGAAGCCGCGAGATGTTTTCCATGACTACAATCGCATCGTCAACTACGAAGCCAGTCGAGATAGTCAATGCCATGAGCGAGAGATTATCGATACTGAAGCCAAACAGGTACATGACGGCAAAGGTGCCAATCAGCGATACAGGTACGGCGACCGTTGGGATGAGCGTCGCTCGCCAGTTGCGCAGGAAGAGGAAGACAACAAGGATCACGAGGATTACCGAGAGGATGAGCGTGCGTTCCACATCGCTGACGGATGCGCGAATGGTTATAGTGCGATCGAGGACGATCGTCGTATGGATGCCTTGCGGAATTGACGCCTCGATTGAAGGTAGTTCCGCTCGCACTCGATCGACGGTACTGATAATATTGGCGCCTGGCTGGCGGAAGATCATGATAGTGATCGAGGGAGTGCCATTCAGGTACCCCGCGGTGCGAATGTTCTGCGCCCCGTCGGATACGTCGGCTACATCCGCGAGCCTGATTGCCGCTCCGTTCTTATAGCCGACGATGAGGGGCTTGTATTGATCGGCATGGGAGATCTGGTCGTTGGTAACAATATCCGCGGTCGTATTGTCATCTGAGATTTGACCTGCCGGCTCGTGCGCATTCTGCTGAGTCAGCACGGACTGAATATTCTGGAGTGTGAGACCGTGGCTGTTGAGCAGCGTAGGATTCACTTCCACGCGCACGGAAGGGCCGGCGCCTCCGCCAACTGTTACCTGTCCCACGCCCGCAATCTGTGAGAGTTTCTGCGCGATGACCGACGACGCTTCGTCATAGAGCGTCGGCTTGTCGTACTTATCCGAAGTGAGTCCCAGAATCAGGATCGGTGAGTCCGCGGGATTCACCTTGCGATAAGTGGGGTTGGCAGGCAGGTTCGCCGGCAGGTAAGTGCGCGCGGCGTTGATGGCCGCTTCCACATCGCGCGCCGCGCCGTCGATGTCGCGGCTCAAATCGAATTGCAGGGTGATCGAGGTGCTTCCAAGAGAACTCGACGAAGTCATCTCGGTCACGCCGGCGATGTGGCTGAACTGACGCTCGAGGGGAGTGGCAATGGAAGATGCACAGATTTCGGGACTCCCGCCCGGCAGGCTGGCCGAGACCGAGATGGTCGGAAAATCGACCTGCGGCAACGGAGAAACAGGCAGAACATTGAAGGCGATGGCTCCGACGAGCGTGATGCCCGCCGTAAGCAGGGTAGTAGCTACCGGACGCCGGATGAAGGGAGCGGAGATATTCACGATCCCTCCGCCGGTTGCGGCTGGCTGGCTGCTTCGGTTGTCTTAGGCGAATGGCTGAAGCGATGGCCTATTCGATCGAAGAAGATGTAGATGACCGGTGTGGTGTAGAGGGTGAGCACCTGGCTAAGCAACAGCCCGCCCACCATGGCAATACCGAGCGGCCGCCTCAACTCTGAACCCATGCCTTGACCCACTGCCAAGGGAATTCCCGCCAGCAGCGCGGCCATGGTCGTCATCATGATGGGGCGGAATCGCAACAGGCAGGCGTCATAGATTGCATCCGTGGCGCTCTTTCCGTGCTCTCGTTCACCCTCCATCGCAAAGTCAACCATCATGATGCCGTTTTTCTTCACAATGCCGATCAGCAGAATGATGCCGATGATCGCGACCACACTGAGGTCCTGCTTGAAAATAATGAGTGCCAGTAATGCGCCTACGCCGGCGGACGGCAGAGTGGAAAGAATCGTGATGGGATGAATGAAGCTTTCGTACAGGACACCGAGCACGATGTAGACCGCGGCCAGCGCGGCGAGAATCAGCAGGCCCTCATTGGCGAGCGAGCCTTGAAATGCGGCCGCGGTGCCCTGGAATCCATACTCAACACTGGCCGGCATGTTCAGATCTTTCTGCGCCTTGACGATGGCTGTGATTGCGCCTCCAAGCGCTGCATTGGGCGCCAGGTTGAACGAAACGGTGACCGCCGGAAACTGGCCCTGATGGTTGATTGAGAGCGGCTCAATTGCCTTTTCAACATGAATGAACGCGCTCAGAGGCACAGCACTGGAAGCCGCTGTTGTGGTTACAACCGCGGCTGCAGAATTGCCGCTGGCGCCCACTCCGGAGCCGATCGCATTCGTGGGCGCGCTGAGCGCAGCCGAGGACGGGGTGTAGGCAACCGCAGTCGTTGTCGCATTCGAGCCTGCCGAAGAGGATCCCGAGGAGGCAAAAGACGAGGAAGCTCCAGGCCCGGAGCCCCCCGCGGATGCATTCGTCTGGATGTATAAGTCCTGGAGTTTGGCTGGTCCTTGCTGTGCGCTCGGTGACGTTTCAAGAATCACATGATACTGGTTCAACTGCGTGTACATGGTGCTGATCTGACGCTGCCCATAAGCGTCATAGAGCGTGCTGTCGATGGTGGACGGCGCGATGCCAAGCCGTGAGGCGGTAACGCGGTCGATCACCAGCGATGCGGCCAGGCCTCCGGTTTGCTGGTCAGTCGCCACATCGGCAAGTTGCGGCAACTTCTTCATCTTTTCGACGAGCCGTGCGGTCCACAGATTCAATTCGTCGGAGTTGGAGTCCTCCAGCGTGTACTGGTACTGGGTTCGGCTGACCCGGTCATCAACAGTAATGTTCTGGACCGGCTCCATGTAGAGCGTGATGCCTTCCACTGGTTGAAGGCTGGTTTGCAGCCTGCGAATCACGTCTGATGCGTTTATCTTGCGTACGTTCAGCGGTTTCAGGTTGATTGAAATCCGTCCGCTGTTCAGCGTGGTGTTTGTCCCATCGGCACCGATAAAAGAGGAGATGCTCTCGACCGCCGGGTCCTCAAGAACGATGTGACCCAGTTGTTGCTGCTTGTTCTCCATAGCCGCAAAGGAAATAGTTTCCGGCGCCTGCGAAATGCCCTGAATTTCACCCGTGTCTTGTGTGGGAAAGAGCCCCTTGGGGATGATGATGTAGAGCACAACGGTCAACACCAGCGTAGCTACGGCAACCAGCAGCGTGATGGTCTGGTACCCAAGAACAAACTTCAGCGTGCGACCGTAAAACGCAATCATTCTATCGAAGACGCGCTCGGAAGCCTTGAAGAAGCGGCCCTGCTGCTCTTTGGGAGTGTGGCGCAGAATGCGCGAGCACATCATGGGTGTCAGCGTCAGAGAGACTACAGCCGACAAGATGATGGTGACCGCCAGTGTAACCGCGAATTCCCGAAAGAGGCGGCCCACGACATCGCCCATAAAAAGCAGGGGAATCAGCACCGCAATCAAGGAGACGGTGAGAGAGATGATGGTAAAGCCGATCTGCTCCGCGCCCTTCATGGCCGCCTGCATGGGGGAGTCCCCGGCCTCGAGATAGCGCGAGATGTTCTCGATCATCACGATCGCATCGTCTACCACAAAGCCCGTGGAAATGGTGAGAGCCATCAGCGAAAGGTTGTCCAGGCTATATCCCAGCGCATACATGGCGCCGAAGGTTCCCACCAATGAAACAGGCACGGCAATGCTGGGGATGATCGTTGCGTAAAGATTGCGCAGGAAGAGGAAGATGACCATCACCACCAGAGCAACGGTCAGCATCAGCTCAAACTCGACATCGGAGACTGAAGCGTTGATGGCCGTGGTGAGATCGGTAAGCGGCGTCACCTTGATTGAGGCCGGCAGGTTTACCTCAAGCTGCGGGAGAATTGCCTTGATGGCCTTCACCACGCTGATGGTATTGGCGCCGGGCTGGCGCTGAATGTTGAGAATCACCGCCGGCGTCTCGTTCATCCACGCTGCCTGCTTATTGTTTTCGATGCCGTCCACCACCTGCGCAACGTTGCTCAGCATGATGGGCGCGCCGTTGCGGTAGGCAACTACGACATTGCGGTAGTCGTCGCTGGTTACCAACTGATCGTTGGCGTTGATCTGGTAGTCTTGGTGAGGTCCGTCGAAGTTGCCCTTGGCGGCATTCACGCTCTGCACGGTGAGCGCCGTGCGCAGATCTTCAAGGTTGAGTCCGTAAGATGAGAGCGCCGTCGGATTGGCTTGAATGCGCACTGCCGGCTTCTGGCCGCCACTGATGCTCACCAGGCCGACCCCGCTCAGTTGCGAGAGCTTGGGCGCCAGGCGCGTGTCCACCATATCCTCAACCTGCGAGAGCGGTATGGAGTCGGATGTAATGGCCAGGGTCAGGACGGGAGCATCCGCGGGGTTCGTCTTGCTATACACCGGAGGCGATGGAAGGTTTGAGGGCAGAAAGCTTTGCGAGGCATTGATCGATGACTGAACCTCTTCTTCCGCGATATCGATATTCAGGCTGAGTTCGAACTGCAGCACAATCACCGACGATCCGCCGGAACTGGTCGATGTCATC
>Ga0255351_1001150_pt1 | contig 10980 bp, 8 predicted proteins | sample HBST25r2metaG_FD_186024 | JGI IMG/M metagenome (GOLD analysis project Ga0255351, IMG submission 186024) | Peat soil microbial communities from Stordalen Mire, Sweden - H.B.S.T-25.r2 | ecosystem: Environmental > Terrestrial > Soil > Wetlands > Peat | place: Sweden: Norrbotten County, Stordalen... | reverse complement strand
CTGAAAGAAGTGTGGTCTTGAGGGTTTGTCCCGACAGCCGGTTGGCGGACGGAATAAGCAGCCGATTACGACTGGCGTCGCGTCGGAATATGCGTTGGAATCGATTCACTTTGCACCTCCGCTGACTCAGGCGTCAGCATTAGGGCAAAGTTATGGCGGTTTTGGGGCCGCGTCCAATGAATTCCAGGGAGACCGTTATTCCATTTGGGAATAACGACCGGGTTTGTGGGGGAGGATTTTGCCTACAATTTGTAGTCGCGAATGGTTTCCGGTGCTCCTGCGCCACCCTTATATAAGGATGCTTCCACGGCCGGACGCACCATGACGTAGCAGGTGAAGCTGGTTCCGTCTGTCAACTCAATCTGGACGCGCGACCCGTCTCCAGTGTCGCGGTGAATCCTGAGCAATTGAATTGTCTTTCCTGCCACTTCCGGGCAGTCGATGAAATCTGTGTTCACAGATTCTCCCTCCTCTCCTTTTGAATCGTACCCCTTCCACCTTAATGCTGGACCATTCCGATGAATTTCCCGTCAACGGGGGCAGTTTCCGGCAGCGCACAGGGCGAGAGCGGCGCATAGATGCAACGCCAACCAGGACATTATCACACTCATCATGTGTAGACGCATAGTGGTCAGTCTTCGAGCATGGAGATGTGGCCCTACGCTCCGTTAAGTCCCGATTTGGCGCTAGGTTGCGGCAACTCCGCGACGAACGGGGCTATTCCCAGGAGGAGCTAGCCGAGCGCGCCGGTCTGCACCGCAACTACGTCGGCGGCGTTGAACGCGGTGAACGGAACGTCGCTCTGGAGAACATCGTCAAGCTGGCAAAAGCGCTATCCGTCAAACCAGGCGACTTGTTCGCGGATTTTTCTTGATGTGCAATATGCTCAATTGCTTGCACCCACGACGTGCCGAAATACATCCTGCCTAAGCTCTGTGCTGCATCGTGGTCAGATGAGCAGATCAACGAGCAGCGCACATTCACGGATGGCCGGATCGTCATTGCCGGTAAGCGAAGTGCGGAAGGAGCTACACGACTGAGCCCCAGACCTGCAAGCGATTCTTTACATCAACGTCAGACCGTAGTACCAGTCTAGCGATTGGGGCATGATCGGGCTGGGGCCGACCTGCGCAACCGTCAAGCCGGGGCGAAGCTCCGGCGCAGTGGACGGCATCGCCAATAAGGGGCGCTTGTGCCGATTGCTTGGGTATTGGTTTATCCCCCTGTAGGGTGCTAATATGACCCTGGGGATTTGCCTTATATTCGCCCAAATCTTGCTCTTTTACACCGTGGCGGTGTATTGTGGTGCAGTGAATGAGGTTCTGCACATGGCCACTAAGTCTGAGCGTGCAGGCAAATCGAAGAGCGAAAACATGCCGCGCGCATCGATCAGCTTCCCGCCCGAAATCTACAAATTGCTCGAAGACCTTGCCGCAAAGAAGAAAGTATCCATTGCATGGGTCGTTCGAGAGGCGGTGGAAAAGTATGTTGGTGATGAGTTTCCGTTGTTTGGAACCAGTTTACTCAAGCGAGGACAATAAATGGTTTGTGCAGCGCAACTCGGCACCTCTTTAGCGCTCACATCTTCTCTTATTGGGAGATCTGGCTGTAATTGCTTGCTTGCAAGCAACCGGGTCTGTATTCATTTAGCACTTCGTTAAGGGGACAAGCAATTGCTAAGCTTGATGCAAAGTCAAAAGCAACGGGAAATAAAACAGCCACGGACGCTGCTCGCCCTTCACGATTTGGGCGACCACAATCCGGCAATCACGATTGTTCCAAAACTCAGAGAAGCGAACAGAAATCACGGCCACCGTCGCGAGTTGGAAGCACTCTTGCGAAACATTAATGAATCCGTACCGTTTAAAGAGCGTTCCGACCTTGCGTCCTTCGTTAACTGGAAGGGCAACGCAGAATCGCCTATACATAGGTGGTTGCGTTATCGAGAAGCCTATTCTCCACACCTCATCACAAAGCTCGGGCTGGGCAATAGTATTCTTGACCCGTTTTGTGGTTGCGGCTCCATTTTGATTGGCGCTGCGGAAAACGGAAATACATCGGCAGGCATTGACATAAACCCTCTCGCCATTTTTGCCGCGAAGGTAAAACTCACTCCGTTGTCGCGCACGCAATTGCAGGTCATCCACAAATACGTAAACGCCCTTGCATCCGAAATAAGTGCGGCAAAACCTTGGCCAGTGCCCGACCTTTCCATCGCTTCGAAGGTATTCGAGCCCGTCATTCTGGACACATTGCTCCGTATCAGGTCGCTAACAGAGTCCGCGTTTTCCGCAGACAAGAAATGCCGCGACTTCCTGCATCTTGCCTGGATTGCCATTCTGGAGAGAGTCGGCAGCTATTTCAAGGAAGGTAACGGAATCAAGTACCGTAATAAAAAGCGGCTCAAGGTCGGATACACTCACCGTCCCGAAGGCCAGTGGCAACGTGAACGCTTCGGAATCGATCAGAAGACGTTTGTCCTTGATGCATTTTGCGAGCACATTAGGATGATGCTACAGGACACCCGATTCTGGCGAAAAGGCGCTTGGGGAGATCAGACCGTAATCGAGGGCAACGTACTGGAAATGGACCGGCTTCTGCCGCGTACGAAGTTTGATTCCATTGTGTTCAGTCCTCCCTATGCCAATCGGTTCGACTACTTCGAATCAATGAAAGTTGAGCTTTGGTTTGGAGGGTTTGTCGATTCCTACGAGTCCATTAATCGGTTTCGTAAAGCGTCGCTGCGGTCGCATCTTGGTGCCGATCTGAATCGTTCATACCAATCGGTCGGTGATCTAGAGCAACTGATCAATCTCATGGACCAGGATGCAAGCAGTTGGCGCATGGGAGTACCAGACCTGCTGCGGGGCTATTTTGACGACATGCGCGTTACACTGAAGCATTGTAAGAAGATGCTCTCAGGTGGAAAATGCTTTGTCGTCGTGGGCAACTCTGCATTTGCGGGCGTGATTATCCCAACCGACGTGATGCTGGCAAATCTGGGCCGAGAATGCGGGTTCAAAAAGGCTGAAGTTCTCGTCACGCGCCATCTAACGGTGGCCCCGCAACAACGCAACCAACTGTTGAGTTTGGAAAACAACATGCGCGAGAGTGTTGTAGTTTTTTCGTGAGGAGTGATAAGAATCTCAGTGGCATTAATTCAACCGAATTTGATGGGCACCTTTGAAGCCGCTGAGCGACCCAGTGATGGGCCGGATGATCTTTTCCGCGAAGTTCCCTGTTTCCCGCCCTTCGACACTATAGACAATGGCGAGCTGTTTTCGCTGAGTCTAAGCAATAAGGTTTCCGCGCTCACGCATGGCCTGCATCGCTTTCCCGCGAAGTATATTCCGCGAATACCCGCCTGGGTGATGGATGAATTCGCGGGCAAGGACGATGTAATTCTAGACCCGTTCTGCGGATCAGGTACAACGCTGGTCGAAGCGCTCCTGCGATCCAGGCAGGCGATTGGGATTGACTGCGACCCGCTGGCCTGCATGATTACGCGTGCCAAGACCTCCAGCCTGAATCCGGCCAGAATACAGAGTTTGGGATGGAAGCTACAAAAGATCCGGCATGACACAGCGCGTCCGCTTATGCCACCAATGCCGGATCTGGCGAATTTCACGCATTGGTTTTCCGAAGGCACATGGGGAGACCTCCAGTCACTCCTGACCGCGATCATGCAACTCGATTGTTCGGCCTGTGAGCGGGATTTTCTCCTCTGCATCTTCAGCTCCGTATTGCGATGGGTATCGAATGCGGATGACCAGACGCAGAAAACCTATGTTTCGGGAACCCTCAAGAAACAGCCGCCAGACGCCCTGCCATTGTTCTGGAAAGCCTTTGAAAAAGCTCTTGCGGGTGTGCAGGAGTTGGCGCGCCTCCGAATTCCTTCCGCTGACGCAACCGTCATCCAAGGGGATGCCTCCGACATCCGGCTTCCGCATCGCTCTGTGGACCTGATAGTCACCAGTCCCCCTTATCTGGATTCGGTGGACTATATGTACAACTTCATGCTGGAATATTTCTGGCTCGGTCCCCTCCTTGGCGTACCTGATCGCCGCATCTTCAATCAGATGCGCCGTGGCGTCACTGGCGCGAAGAATCCGCTCAGTAAAACGCTTCCGGAATTGCCTGACTGCCTAAATGACCTGATCTGCGAGCGAGATATCATTCCTCGCCGGGTCGCTGCAACCCGTGCTTATTGCGACAATATGGCGCGCCATTTCCATTCTGCCGCCAAGGCGCTAAAGCGGGGCGGGTACTATTTTCTGGTTATAGGCAACAGCAAGACACAGAAAGACGCGCTGCCTATTCATGATTCGCTCATCCGCCTGGCGACGGATGCGGGATTCAGTTTCGAGAAGGCGTTTGCCTATCGCATCCGACGGCATTACATGAAATTTCCACGTGCAGGTAGGGGTGGAATCATTACGATGGATTGGGTCATTGCCCTCAGGAACACGCACAAGGGCGCGTCGTATCCCGACCGGTTGCCCCTGCCTGATTTCACGCTGCGAGACGACGAGGTTGCAAATTGACATATGCCAGACACCCCTCTGCAAACCCAAGATTTCTGGCGAGTGAATAGCTACGGTTACCCAAACCCGTTTAACTCGGATACTAAATCCCAGGAGGCGTGGGCGACGTTCCGCTCGTTCTTTAGCCACGACAATGCAGCCTACACCTCACTTAAGGCTTTTTGGGCGTCTCACACAGCGCCCCGCAAGCTCGACGGACACGCCGTCGAAAGTTGGAAAGCGACCTTTGAGGAATTCGGTCTCCTTTATGTCATCAGCCGGTCGAATACGATAACGATCACCCCAGCCGGAAAGCAATTCTATGAAGCCGCCGAGCAGCAAAGTGCGGAAGATTTCATCTGGATCGCTATTAACTTGCTTTTCCGTTATCCGGTGCAGGGACCGCCTCGGTCGCGTGCCAAGAGCGCTGCGCACGGACAGGCCGACATTCTTCCGTACCGCTTTCTTTACTCCGCAATGCGCGATCTGGGAGACTACTTCTGGTGGACGGAGCTGGAGAGAATTTTCTGTCGCGTGTTTTCGACTTCCGAGGCACAAGCAGCCGTAGATGCTGTTCGCAAGATTAGGACGACGCCTTCCGAACTGGCAGAGTTCCCATTACCGGTCGATAAGCGGAAGGGCGCTTTCTACAACTCCCTCAACCAAGTAGCAAATCATGCGGGACTCAATCATCTGGTCCTCATACAGGATGACGAGAGCGAACACTACGGGTCGAGTGAGAGCCGACGCAGGCACCTCATCAACCGTGACTACCTGTCCTTGGTAAATGCAGCTCTCGGTGATTCAACGACGGCAACCGATTGCGGTGGAAGCGCGATGTATGTGGATCGCTTGCCAACAGCGCCTTCCTTCATCGACGAACAGTCATACTTTGATTATCTCGGTGCCCCTGTTCCAAGCCTGGTTGCCGCTGGTACCGCTGAAGAACCGCAAGCCGTGCTGCTTGCGGGCGATACCGTCTTCATTCTAAAGTTGGGAGATCACTTCGAGCCCGTTTCGGCAAATGCTCTGGAGCGGAGCATTCAAGGCAAGACACTTGTCCTTTGCCGCATCGCACGCAATCACATGGTGATCTTGTCCACGGACCTGAGCTGGACCTATCGGGTCGTTGGCAAAGACCTCACCGGCCCCAATACCGTGAGGCTCTCACTGCGCCGAGCGCGCCCGATTTCCAACATAGAACCGATTCAGAAGCTGCTTGGAGGTGACGATGCCTGATGTTAACGAAGGAACGCTCGTAGAGCAGGGGGCCATACCTCCAACCGAATTTCACGACAAGATTGAACGGATCAGGGAGATCTCCGACTATGACATTGACTCTCCCCCAGACTTGTCAGCGCGCTTGGAAAAGGCCACGCGAGGCTTACTCATCGCACCTGAAACCCTTCGGGCAGCGGCAGCGGCACTGCGCGTAGGGCATGTGGTCCTGCAAGGGCCGCCCGGAACCGGAAAATCCAGTTTGGCGCGCGCGCTTTGTGACGCTTTTCAGGTATCCACTTTCCCGGTAACGGCTCACGAAGACTGGACTGTATTCGATGTCATAGGGAGGCTGGAACTTCGCCTTCACAATGACCGCAAGGAAGAGATCGTCCCTGTGAACGGGTACTTCACCGAGTCCGTTGTGCGATGTGCGAATGCAATCGTGAGGCATTTCGACGATCCAGCGGAGCCGCAGGCCGAGTGGCTTCTTATTGATGAGTTGAATCGTGCCCACATGGACCGGGCTTTCGGCGAGCTGTTTACTGTCCTAGGGACTGACGCTGCTCTCCCCATAACGCTTCCGCATCAGCGCGAGGGGAACAGAAATCTCGTGATTCCCAGACGTTTCCGCATTGTTGCCACGCTTAATTCCTTCGACAGACAGTTTGTCAATAATTTAAGCCAGGCCATCCGTCGGCGCTTCACTTTCATCACCGTTAACATCCCGGATAAGCGCCCGGATAACTCAGCCTGGGCGAGTGCCGCGAATCCAGCTCCTCTTGCGATCCAGGAATTCCGTATCGTCCTCCAGAGGGTCGCAGCGAGAGTCGCAAGGCGACTGACTTCTCTGGATACTTCCAAAACTAAACAGATGGAGTCGGAACTGCAAAGCAGTCTTAACGGCGCGCTCGCGCCACTAGCGGGCAAGCTATTCGACCTCATCGAAAGCGTTCGTTATGCAGGATCGGAACAACGCATTCCGCACCTTCCGATTGGAACCGCCCAAATCATCGACACGATGGAGCTATTCCTTTTGCGACTGTTGCAGGACGATGTAAAGACCGAAGGAGCAGGGGACATCCTTGATTGGGCTGTATCGGTCAAGATTGTTCCTCTCTTTGACACGGACGTTGTTGCCCCCGAAGTATTGAAGGAATTCGCCGGAACGCTCACAGCGCCATTCGACAAGGCGACGCGCCGGGAGTTGCTCGGAATCGTCGCAGCGGGGATGCACTTCGTTGAATGAAGCGGACTCAATTCGTCGTTTTGTCCGAGAGGCATTGCCGCTCCTGTCGTCATATTTCTATGGTGAGCAGGTATTGCTTGAACCCACGGATCTTATGGTGGGAAATGAAGGCGAGGATGAGTACAAGGCTTTCGCCGATTTAATCAGGATGCGGCACGCCCTCGCGTGCGGGCTCAGGCTGAAGCCAATTCTCGAAGCCATCGAGCGCGGCGTATCACAGTCTTCAGAGATTGTTCGCGCAGAGTCCAAAGGTGCTATCTTCGGACGCCTCGATATTCCGCTCTACCTTAGCCGCCGTGGCACCAACTATTCGTGGCCGCGCACATTTCCTGTGCTTATAGCGGAGGCAACTGCCGGTACACCGGAGAATCAGCTTGTCGTCGAAACGTTGCGCCAGTTGGTGTGGCGACTCAATGTTGCGGGCAGCTTTGAAGTGAGCGCCGAGCGTACATACTGCCTCAATCTGTTGCGCTGGGGACGGGAGCAGTTGCACTCCGAACCCTGGAACAAAGTGATTCCCGCTCGAAGTGCACCACGGCTCTTACGCGAGACGGAACATAGACTCAGAAAGCGGCAGACAGGCAACGAACCCGCTTACGGGCAGTTTCTTGACTGGTATCGGCAGTGGTCGTTTGACGCATCCCGCAGTAGTCCCGATGAATCTGAAGATCTCGTCAATCTGCTCCTGGCATTCCCTCCGGGAGACTTTTTCGGCGACCGGGTATTCGAGATTTGGTGCCTTCATCAGGTAATCGAGTCCTTCCGACGTTGCGGAGCAATAGTCGCCGATGGTCCCCGGTTACTTTCACAGCGTTCAGGCCGTTCCATCTGCGTGATGTCTTACGAGGGGTATCGATTTGAAGTGTGGTTCCAAAAGTCGCTTCCGACAGCGTCGGCGAGATGGCAGTATATTCATTCGCAAAAATCGCTGGGCGGGATTCCCGATATTACCGTTATCGGTGACGATGGCCGACGCCTTCTCATTGACGCAAAGCGTCGTGAAGTCCGAACGCAGACGCGGTCTGAAGAAACGTACAAGATGCTGGGGTATCTTGAAAACTTCCGAGGAATATTTCAATCAACGCCCTTCTGGGGCGCACTCTGCTTCCTGTCGGACGGTGACCTTTTTACCGAAGTTGCGGCTGATGGCGGCCATAGAATCATCCTAGTCGGCGCACATGTTGATGATCCACGGATATGCGCATTCGGAGGCCGCATGGATACGCTCCTTTCTGAATGGTTGTCGCAGCGGCGTATTCCAGATGCATTTGCTTCGCTAGTCGTACCTGTGCAACTGATGTAAGAGGCCGGGTGAAATGGAACCTCGGTTCGCGGTGGGTTGATTCAACACGGCTCGGCGGAATGGGAATTCATCATGCTTTCCTACCCATTGATGCGGGCGGCTAATTTTAGCCTGGCTAAAGAAATCTATCTTCTTCTATTCTGCCGGAACCATCCATCCCCAGGGCAGTGCAGGAACGCCATCATCAAGCGGACGCGCTTTGCCACTATGAAGCACCACTCCCCTGACCATAGATGATTTGCGCTTCAAATCTTCACGGAAGGCGCGGATACCGGTTGCATCACTGGCCGTCACCTGACTGCTCGCTTTGATTTCTAGCGCCACAAACTTGCCAGCTTCTTCCAGAATGAAATCCACTTCGTGCCCCGAACGGTTGCGCCAGAAATGCAGCTTGCGCTGCCGGGGATCGAGTGATCTCCAAGTCTCCAGTGTCTGAAACAGGGTTTGCTCCAACCAGAATCCACTGTCCATTCTGGTCGTCACCTCTGCGGACGATCTGATTCCGGCAAGCCAGGCGGCAAGCCCGCAATCTGTCCACAGCAGCTTCGGCGCTTTGACCAGCGCCGCCGTGGGATTGGTCGCCAGAGGACGGAGGCGCGTGATCATGCATCCGGTTTCGAGCAGATTCAAATAACGGTGTGCCGTCGGGTGGCTGAGTGCGGCGTCGCGCGCTAGGTCGGCCTGGTTAAGCAGTTTACCGGTCCGTTGCGCGGCCAGCATCATCAGGCGTTGAAAATCGGGCAGGCTGGAGATGGCGCTCAACTGGCGCAAATCCCGCTCCAGATACGTCTGCACATAAGCAGCGAACCATAGGCCGCGGTCTGCTTCCAAGTTGATTTCGAGTGCAGGCGGAAAACCTCCCCGTAGCAGCCATCGCGTCCAGTCGCCCGGTTCATCCGGCCATTCGCGCCAATCGAAATCCGGGGCGAACAAACGGTCCAAAGGCGAAAGCGCGCCCTTGCGCTCCTGCCACTCGGTTGGGCAAAACGGCGGCAGATCGAGGTAGATAGCGCGGCCGGCCAGAGTTTCTGCCACCTGCTTCATCAACAGGAGATTCGCCGAGCCGGTCAGGATGAAATCTCCGGCCCAACGACTGGTGTCAACGGCACGTTTGACGGCAAGCAGAATCTGCGGCGCTCGCTGGACCTCGTCGAGAATGACCGGACGGGTGGCAAGCAGCGAATCTGGGTTGCGCTCTGCCTGGTCGAGAATCCCGACATCATCGAGAGTGAAGTAGGTCCGCGCAGGCTCAAGCGCCTGAGTCAGGGTGGTTTTTCCGGTCTGCCGTGCGCCCGTCAAGACGGTAACAGGCAGGACTCGCAGGGCGGACTGGAGATTGCTGCTAAACCAGCGTGGCTTAATTCTGTCCATATAGTGTAATAAATCATTTCACGGCGTGAAATGCAATAGAAATTCTCGATTCGCCGGTCCAAGCGCGTTGACCTCCAGTATTCATTTCGTATGGAGTGTTTCCAGTTTGGAAACTGGAAATCTCAGCGTGATGGCTGCCAATCCAACGACCGTTGGGCGGACGTTTAGGGAGGTAATTTTTCAACTTTCAAATCAAGACGAGAGCCTGCAAGCACTTGATAGTAATGATGGTTATTCGACAATGGGAGTCAGTTGGGAGTCTGTTTGGGGTTTACGGGAGTCTGTTTTTAGTCAATTTTTCGCTTCACGGAGTCGAGAACTGAGGAGTTGTTGGGTTCAGACTCCAAAACAGACTCCCAATAGACTCCCAATAGGGTGTCCAGAGGGTACTTTTCCGTACTTCCGGGTCGCCATAAGTGCTGTAAAGTCTGTAAAATGTGTGAGTTCCCGGTCACTCATAACCCAAAGGTCGCTGGTTCAAATCCAGCCCCCGCAACCAAATAAATCAACAGCTTACGGGATATTGAATTTACCACCAACCCCACAGAACCCCACAATAGTTCAAACCGCGACAGTTTGCGGCTCCGCAGGGTGTTTTTGCTGCGGCATCACCATCTGCACAACCTTTGAGTTGGCCCGTTGTTTGGCTCTCAGGCTGGCGTTGCCGTAGACATTCATTGTCGTGGCCACATTGCTGTGTCGCATCAGCTTTTGCTGGACTCCTATCGGGGCACCCGTTTCGTCCAAGAAGGAACGATACGTATGCCTGAAGACGTGCCAGCCAATTCCAGAAAGCCCGACTTTTTCTCCGGCAGGTTTCAGGATTTGTCGCTGGATAACGCTTGCGTGGTAGCAGCGGCCCGTAATGTGAGACGGGAATACAAGACCGCTTGAACGGTCCCCTTTCCAGCCACGTAGGATTTGAGCAAATTCCGGGTCGAGAGGAATGTAATCGTTGGACGCCTCAGTTTTCACTTTTCCGATTCGGCCGTTGACGACACCCTGTTGAACCAACATTGCTCCGGCCTCGAAGTCGATATGCTCCCAGCGAAGGGCCAGAACCTCTGACACCCGCATCCCGGTACACATCGCGACAATGACCATCGTTTTGTATGGCTCATGCAACGTAGAAACCAACTCCTGAAATTTCTCAGGAGTGAGTATCTGCGGCTTCTTCATCCGCTTGCTGGTTCCCTTCAGTTTCACAAGCTCCAAAGGGTTACGCTGAACGTCCATCAAATCCCACAGCATGGCCCGTTCAAAAAGAAGATGCAGAAGTGCTCCCACGTGCCCACGCGTCTTCGGCGACAACGGCA
>Ga0255351_1001137_pt1 | contig 11041 bp, 10 predicted proteins | sample HBST25r2metaG_FD_186024 | JGI IMG/M metagenome (GOLD analysis project Ga0255351, IMG submission 186024) | Peat soil microbial communities from Stordalen Mire, Sweden - H.B.S.T-25.r2 | ecosystem: Environmental > Terrestrial > Soil > Wetlands > Peat | place: Sweden: Norrbotten County, Stordalen... | reverse complement strand
CCTTGGCAACGGAGGGGCTTACGCGGTAGTTGTACGCATCGCATCCGCCAGCGGAGAAAAGCAGCATATCGAAGATGGCTGCGGTTTGCTCCTTCCCGGAGAGACTGGCGAGATGGGCGAGTAGTTGCTCGAACGTCTCAACGTTGCTCTCTTCGTCTTGCGGTGCAACTTTCCAAAGGGTAAGAAAGTCCTCGGCGTAGTCTTCGACCGCATAGGCAACCATGAACGCTAAAAGCCCCATGCTGTCTGCGGATGGAACGGTGAAGATTTTCTCGCCAAACTCCTTGCGAAGCTGCGCGGCGGTCTCTTCCTTCACTTTCTGCTCGATGCGCCGGAAGTCGCGGGGCGGCTGCTGATCGGAGCGTCTATCTTGCTCGACTCCCTGGGTTGCGTTTGGTTCCGGCTCGTCTTCGGCATCCGGGTTAGCGCCGAAAGCGGCGGGCATCGGGCGGGGTTTGACGGTTGAGTGCTTCTCGCATTCGATGGACGTGCATACAGTGAGGATTGCACCGGCATTGTGGCCGATGGCCACTATGCCCTGTGTGGCGTAGCTGCAACGGTCGCCGGACTTCAAGACGGTGTATTTCGACCGGGGCACGGTGGCAGAGCCTTGGGGCACGGCCCGGTAATCTCCCGCAAGCTGGACAAGGTTTGAAGCGGCGATAAAGCGGGAAACTTTTTCGCCATAGCAAGCCGCATCGAAGCATGAATCCTTCTTCACGTCGGGAAACAGAAGCGTGTTAAAGCCGCTGCGCTTGGGGCAGTTGAGGCAAGCTCCCGCTGCGGGGTAGAGAGTGTCATCCTCACGGCTGAACGGGGCTTCGGAAAGCTCCAAAACGATATTGCTGTCGATGTAATGGCTGAACTCTGTCACGCTGACAAGACGCTTTTTCTGTTTTCCCTCAAGCCAAACATCGGCAAAGCAATGGGGGAAAGCCTCCACTTGTTGCGCCGTGGAAAGCCGCGCTAATAGAAGGGCGTGGCCAGTGGCGATTTCGTCTTTCTGAAAGCTCTTGGCCGCTGCCGGAATGAGGTCGGCCAACTTGAGGCGCTGGAGTACAAACGTAACGCTCTTGCCCGTCTTCGCGGCCAACTCTTGAGCCGTGTACCGGGCCGGGTCAAGGCGCATCAACGCAAGAAAGCCCTGCGTTTCCTCGTAGGGGTGAACGTCGGCGCGGATGAGGTTTTCAATTACCTGAGCCTCTAGCGCCTGAGCGTCGGTGAGTTGGCAGACTCGAACGGATACGGATACGATCTCGGCAAGCCGTGCGGCGCGGAAGCGGCGGGCACCGGCAACGATTTCAAAGCGGCCCTCGGTGGCCGTGGGCCGTACAAGGATGGGCTGCAAAAGGCCTACGGCGCGAATGCTTTCGGCCATCTCATTGAGGGCCTTATAGTCAAACGTCTTGCGCGGGTTGGTTAGGGACTCGGTGAGTTGGCTGAGGTTGACGGTTTGGTATTCTTGGTTGACGGCTTCGGTGTTCATATCTGAATGTCCTTTCGGTTGACATCGTGGTTGTCGCGGGGCAGGTGTGGCGCATCTGCCCCATTTAGCGCGGCTCCCGCGCTCTCCTGCGGCGGTGTCAAGTGTCCGCTGTAATGCGGTCTCGAATCCCTGCCGTTTCAGGCTCCAATTCTGCCAATAGTGGGGCGGCGCGTTGCGCCGCCCTATGGATCGTGGCTGCGGTTCTATGCGTTGTTCCGGGCGGGAATCCTCGCGGGCATTTGCGCCCACCGGACCCATGCGCCGCCGTGCATGAAAAGCAACACTGCGCCGTCTTCGGTTTCGGCGGGCTTTGTAACGCGGCTGACTGCTACAAGTTCGGCTACTGCTTGGGGAGAATACGACTTGCGCGGGGCGGGTTCGTCCGCGCTGAACGAGGTAAGACTAACGGGTAGAAATGCGCTGCATGTCATTTCAAAGTGTCCTTTCTGGTTAAGTGTTAGTGTTATGGGCGGTGTGGCGCATCGCCCCGTCTGGCGCGGCTAAACTGATAACTTCCTACTCACTAATTATAGCACTTATTATAGTTTGTGCATATAATTATGAGACCGCTACTTAGGCGGCGATGGTCATTTCTTCGTCGGCGTTTGCCTGGGCCGGGGTGCCGGTTGTTCCGGCACTTCCCTTCCCTTCTTCGCTGTTGTCGGCCTGGGTCAACAGGCCGATGATTTGCTTGGCGGTAGCGTTGATCGTCTGCAAAGACGCGGTGAGCATTTCAGCGGTAATGCTGTAGGTGGCCAGATAGAACTGGCTTTGCGGCTTCATGCCAAAGTAGGAAAGAACTGCATAGGAAACTGACTCGGCCTCAAGTTCGCGCTGCTGTTTGGTGGTCTCTGCGCGGCGGGCCGCATGGCCTAGCAGTTCGTGGCTGAGTTCATGGGCAATTACTCCGCATCTGGCCGGGGTGTCCAGTGCCTCCTCGATCTCGATTGCGCCTCCCTTGCTGAGTCCTTCCGGCCCGGACAGGGCTTTGTAGGTCAGAGAGATATTCAGGCTGATAACAGCCTTTTCGAGCAAGGGCAAGAGTTCTTCGCCTCCTTCGGTTGCGTTGCATTCCAAGTCGGCAAGCTCTTCGCCTTCGGTCTGCGAGTAATCGAAAACCGAAACGGCGCGGAAAGAAACGGGCCTAATCACTTCCTCGGTTTTGCCGTTGCGCTCCTGTTCCACCTTGCGAATGATCGGAGCAAGGATGCGGATGGCGTGTTCGCCTTTCTTGACTGAACGGTTGAGGCTCTTCCACGTATGAAAACCGGCTACGCGGGTAGCGTCTGGCGACTGGCACCATATAAGAATTTGATTGCCATAACTGTAGCGATAAAAACGGCTAACAGTGTTGAGCCATGCTTTGTAAGTCGCGGATTGCTTGGCTGCGTCGGTCTCGGCGCAAAGGGTGGCGATTGAGTCGTTGATAGTCTTGGTCAATTCCTGCGCTTTGTCGTTGCTCATCGGTGGTTCTCCTTTGTTGTTGCTTTTGAATTGGGGCAGTGTAGTTGCTAACAACTACGCCTTGGCCCAGGCCCACGCCTGCGGGGGTAGCAACTGCAAGGGGAGGGGAATCTCCCAGGGCTTGCAACGGAGCGCAGCGAGAGTGGAAAGCCCCTTGGTCTGCACAAACGCAGCGCAGCGCAGTGCGGAAGACTGGGGAAACCCCTTGCGGGCGCGAGCGGGCAGAGCCCCTTAGGAAGGGTTTTTGCTGTTGCTATTCGGTATGGGCAGGCGCTGCGGACAGGACACAGGTACGCTAGAGGGGTAGCGCAAGACGTGCCGTTTTTTATTGCGGCGCGCCTGGAGCGTAGGGCAGGAGCCCTCACTGATGCGCAGAGATTTATAGCGTTGGATTTGCAAGAGAGATAGTGTAAGAGTCGGCACTACGTATCGGGTCTTCCGAATGCTGGTTGTGCGGGCAGAAGAGAGATGGATAAGGTCGTGGTCTTCCACCCTTCGCTTGGAAAAGGCGAAGGGTGGAAGACTCACTTTTGTGACTTCATTAAGGGGGCGACACCCGGCACCCTCAGATAGTGGCTGGGTAAAGGGCAGGGAACCTGTCTATCTCACTATTCTCCAGCCATCGTCGTACCTCTTGAAGTGGATGGTTCCCCTCTCCTTCTTCGTGGCGATAATATTGGCTTGGTCTGGCCAGTTCTGGCGACAATAGGCGGGAGGGTTTCCGCCGACGGCGGCTGAAGAGGGCGATCCATCAGACCATAGTTCCCGTTCGGAACACTTAGCAAAGTCTTCCTTAGTCAGCTGAGATATGCGCGTGAAGAGAGGCGTTGGGCTGTACTCGAACGTGAAGTCGACATCTGCATCAATCCCCTGTTGCGTGATGCCGGTAATGGTGGGATTGGAAGGTCTTGCCAACACGGCATGGCCTAACTCTACCCAGACCGATTCAGGCTGCCTCATTCCCTGAAACTGCACCTCCACGTCGGGAGAGGGAATCACCAAAAAATTGATGTACTTGTTATGTTCTCTGCAATCAGGCTCTGGATTGCACTGCGCAAAGGTGTCTGGTATCTTCCGAAGGACTCCGGCTTTCACCAAGTGGTTCAGGAAGTCGATCTCTGACTGGAGATTCAGTTTTGTGACCTCATAGCGCTTCCCGTCCCCCCAATTCTGCTCGTCCCAGTTCACTTGGGATATTACCTCCGCCTTGATCGGAGCGCCTACCTGCCTGGAGGCAATACCCTCCTTAATTAGGTGCAGGGCAGCACCTCTAGAGAGCTGTTGACCGGAACAAGAGGTCAAACCATAACAGAGAGCAAGAATTACGACACACTTACGAAGCATCCGATTTCCTCCTTTTCGCGTTCGTGGCTATTGTAGGGTACGCCGAGGGAATCACGCCAATCTCTTCGGCACAGTGCTAGTGCTAGGCGGAAGCTGAGGGCGGCGAAGGCGTTGACCCTGTGCCGGATGGCCTTTCAGCAGACAGAGTAAAGGCGGCTCCGTAGAGCCGCCTCTGGGTTGCGCGGTTGCTACTTGCGCTTCTTCGCGGACTTGGCCGTGGCACCGTCTTCTTCTGACTTCGAGTAGTTGATCCGGCGGATGTAGTCGGCCTTGATCGAAAACGTCTTGTGCTCCACGCCGTCAGCCGTGTACGTCTCGGGCTTGATCTTGCCTTCAACAATGACCGGCGTCCCAGCCTTGAGCGTGGCGGCGAACTTCGCCAGCGGTCCCCAAACCTGAATCTGGAACCAATCGGTGTTTTTGTGCTCGGCTCCGTCCTTGTCTTTCCATTCCTCGTTGACTGCAATCGAGAAATTGACCACATCACCGTTCGGGGTGGTTTTCTTTTCGGCGTTTTTGCCGAGGTTGCCTTCGAGACGGACGTTGTTTTTGTAGCTGGACATGATGTTTCTCCTTATTGAATTTGGTCGCGAGTGAATCGGGACATACTGCCGGAACGGACATGGGGCGCAGTGAACTCCCAAGTGCCAAGCAAAGTCTTTTGCGGAGAGGGACCACAGCTTGCCTGGGGAGAGGAATCCGCAAAGCGCAGCGGAAGAGTTTGCGCCGTGCCGCAGGGCGAGAGCGTTCTTGACGCATCCATGATGGCCGATTTGATTGAGTCCAAAAAAGGAGATCGTGTCCCAGCCCAAAGAAGTCCGCCGCAACCGCGCGCACCGGGCCGAAAATCCCCGGCGTTATGGTCAACCGTTGCAGTAGGTGGAAAGACTTGGAAGCGAGCACTACCGGCTTGGTTCCTTGTTTGGGGGCGTTCGTTGTGCTGGTATTCGCTGCCTCAATTGGAACGCCTGTTGAAGGGAAGATCGGGAGATACGCGGCAGAGTGGACACTGGAGAATCAAGGCCATCCACATGATCGGCAGAAACCGGAAAGGTGCCAGCGGAGCGGTCGCGCTGGCCTCGATAGGGCATTGGTGACAGCAGAGTGCGGATCTCGGCTGCCGAGTTGCAACGCAGCTCCACGAGGGGGCTGTAGGCCCGATGGCAGGGGCGTTGCGGGGTGTCCCCGCAGAATGGGGAGAGCGAGACAACGGCATCATCGTTGGCTCGGTCGTGGGGAAAGTCTTTTCCCCGTCCAGAAAAAGCTCTTGCTGTTGCTTCTGCCCTTTCAGAAATAAATATTATCTTGATCCAACTGACTCACGAATGTAGTCGTTGAAAGCGTAAAATAAAAAATCGGTAGCTGAACCAAATAAAACATTGGAGGAGCAAATTTATGTCACACGCAAATAACACTGATTTTTCGCAAAGAGAAGTTACCCTCATCGCGGCTGTCGAATCTAAGCTCCCTGATTTTGCCAGGGCTTGCCAAGACGGCTTTGATATACCGGCAATCATTCTTCATCAGGATGCGTTCGCAGCAGACTATCAAGAAGAGGAATACAGTCTCCTCGGCATGGCTATAAAGTTTGCTGGAATCTATGGAAAAGATGTTCACATTACCGGAGCCAATCGGCAAACAGCCAACCAAAGCAACAATTCTCAGTATCAGATGTGAGCGTAATCAGCGTCGGTCGGCCAAGTCGTTGCCTCGATGATTTGAAGAGCCTTTTCGATCTCATCGCGGGCAATACGGAGATCGGAGCCGCGAGACGATGGATCAGAGAGAACGCCAAGCATATTGACCATGATGCGCCCATCGCTACCTTGAGATAGAACCTCTGCGGCTTTCAGAGCATGGCTCTCAATCTGCTTTGTTGCCACTTCCGCCAATGCAATTGCCTTGTCGCTCACTTTTTCCTCCGCAGACAGACACATCCCTATGTAACTCATATCGTCTTCATAGTACCATCGTTACAGGGCTTTTATGCCATTTCTCCGAACGCGCTAATCTCGAAACGATCCAGGATTTGGCGGTCCGCAAGGACCGCCAAATCCTGGGCCACTGGATTCCGATACGAGAGGGATGCTCATGGTAGAGGGAAGACAACCCACGATCACGAAGCAGCGTTCGATCAGTTGCTCGTGTGGCCGAACGCCGATAGTGGCGAAGGGGCTATGCGGCAGTTGCTACACGATGAAACGGCAGGACGCCGAGTATTATGGTGGGCTGCGCGAAAAGGTACTCCAGCGCGACGGCCACGCCTGCCGCGTATGCGGCAAGGCGGGCCGGGGCAAGAAGTCCATCATGGTTCATCACCGGGTTCCCGGCAAGTCCGTTCTATCGCTGATGATTTCTCTTTGTCTGGGCTGCCACTCACGGGTCCATAAACTTGCGGTGATTGACGAAGCGGACGCGCCTGAACTGCTGCGTATTCTTTGGCGCGAACAGCATCCGCAAGGCACAGAGCAATATGCGTTAGACTACTCAACCGCGCTCATCACCCCTCAGACAGGATCGCTATTTTCTTGAGCGCGGCAGAGACTTATAAGAACGGTGAGCGATTGGATCGATTCTGCTTCGGAAAGGACTTCACGCCTGACGGGCTTCTCGCCGTGAGTATTCAGGCAACGGTATTGCGATTGTCCGGTTGCATCGTGACTGCACAAAAGCAATCAGGATAGCGACAATGAGCATGGTGATGACACTGCCTTCTGGCCCCGTGGTCCCGCCGCTGAGCCAATCAGGCCCGCTTGGAATCGTGTTGAGAAGATGGCCATTGCCATGGATACCGCTGTCGGATGTTCCAAATAGATAGGTCTGTGACCAATCCCAGGCCGCGTGGAATCCCACGGCAAACCAGATCGTGCCTGTCAGTCTGACTGTCAGCGCGAAAAGTACGGAGAAGAGCACACACGCGAAGATTCCAGAGGCTCTCTCGCCGTAATTTGGAAGATGGACAACCGCAAACAGCACGCTGCTGATTGCGGTAGCCGGCCAGAACCCAAGTCCCTTTTGCAAGGTTCCGAGCAAGTAGCCTCTGAAAACTGCCTCTTCGCAGAGGCCGGTTATCAGAAAGCATTGTGCCCAGATTATGCAGTTGTGGATCTGAAGCGGGGCGGCCTCGGCGCTTGGAGAGATTTTGAGAACTCCGAGCGCGAGCTGTATCAGGAGAACGAATGCGAGTGTAGACAGTCCAGCGGACAGGCCGAGCGCGACCTCTCCGTAACGCGGCCGCTTTCCAAAATTTCGTTCGGCAAGAGGCGTCTTGTCGATTCTGCGCATGATGAGCAGAGAGATGAACACCGCGATGGAGACGAATACTTCGCTCAAGAGCGCGTAGTTTGAATTGATTGTGCCAACGGGCGCGGCTGCGCGCAAGCGCGCCGTGGCCGGCCCGAAAACGGATGACAAGCCGATAAGGATTGCCATGAGCACTAGGAGGAAAATCATTGTCGAACGAATGCTCGTCAGAGCCGGATGATTTTTCATTGAACGATGGCCTCTCGCGCCAGAATGAAGCGCATAAATCACTTGTTTCAGCGTGAATTTTGGACGACTGTAGAAGCGTAGCCGTTGGATATTCCAAGCGACATGGAGCCACTGTTGTACAGGGAAAAGGCTTGAATCATGCCGCTTTCGCTGTGAGGAACAAAGGCATAGTCCTCAAGCAGAATTTTGGCTCCTGCGGCCAGGTTGACGCATGGCTCGAAGAGCGCCATCGGCTTGACATGGAACTTGTCTGCCATTTCGACGTTCACCTGAACGAGACCGACTGAGACGGTATAGCCCTTTTCGAGATACCATCTGGCCCAATGAATGGCCTCGGTTTTGCTGCTCGGCTGACGGCGCATGATGATTTTGCCGCTGTAACCGTGGTATCGAGCACTGCGAAGCGGGTAGTTGATCGAGAGCGCATAGGGGTACATCGCGCTTTCAGTCCTTGCGATGCCTTCCATAATCTGTGGAGAGACGCCGGGGGCACACCTTCGCGCAAGCCCCTCGAACTGGAGAAGTGAGAGCTTGGTATTCGGCTCGGACACTGACGGGTCCGATAGAATCCCCGGCGCGCTGCCGGCTGGCGTACCAGCCGCGAGCGCAAAGGCGAGAGCGAATACCAGACGTTTACATAGATTGGCTGAGACCACTGTCGTCGTCATCCGTGATGTCGTTGCTGTTGGACTGGCTGTTTTCGGCAGGGTCTGCCGATGGCAGGTGGGCGAAGGCTTCGGATACCTGCTCGAATTTCTCCATTTGATAGAGAGCTGGCGTGAACTGGGCAGGCAGGCCGAGTGCTTCGGGGTTGTGAAGCAGTTCGGATTGCAGCTTGGCTACTTCGGCTTCACCGGCGGTTTGAAGCTGTTCAACCCTCTGACCATACTGGTTATGTAGTTCTTCACTGAGGCCGATGGTCGGAAGTCCGACTGCTTGCCTGTATCCGTCGAGGGTATTTCTGTTTTCGGCAAACTGCTGTTCAAGGGCAGATTGGAGCCGGTCTTTAAGTTGTTCATACGTCCCTTCCTGGAGCCTGTTCGGGTGTTCCCAACCGGACAGCTCGGTGCTGTTATTCATGCCGCTTGATCGGTCGATGACCACGAGGTTAGCCTGGTCTCCGAATTGCTCATGGATATGGCGCAAGCCATTCGGCAACTCACTCTGTATGGTTGCCATTGCGTGAATGCTTGCGCCCCGGCCTTCGCTCTCAAATCGGGTCAACGTGTTTTGGAGAGCTGTTTCGGGCAGAGTGTTAACGGCAACGATGGTTGGGACAATGCCCGCGTCGATGGCCTCTCGAATCCTCGGAATCGAGGTTTCAGGATTTGAGAGCGGGCCTTCGTAGATTACGCGCACGTCGTCGGGCAGTTGGCCGCGGGGTTCCCCTGCGGTCAAGACGCCAGTTGTTTTCCCGGCGCCTGGTATGCCCGTCAGAAAGATGGCCTGGTCGCGCTCTGGGTGCGAGTGGTCATTGATTATCCGCGAGTATTGCTCGGCGGCGAGCGCGGCGGCCGAGTTGTGCAAGGGGTTGCTGTACCGGGCGCGGGCTTCATTGGATGCCGCGTATTCGGGGATTGTCTCTTTCATCAGGTCGCTGCTCACGTAGCGGCCTTCATGCGAACGCGGGTCCTGGATATACTTCTGCAAGTATGGCTCCGGGTCTCGCTCGACAGAGGCAGCAATGCGTTCCTGAAGCTGCTGCCGATCGCGCTGGGGGTACTTGTTGATCTTGATTTTTCTCATTCCATATCCCATTCGATTTCTTGGTCAGTGTCGTTGGAGATGGCGGGGCTGTTGGTATTCCTGGAAACCTCCGCATTCGTGTTTGCTGCGCTATTCAGTCCAAGATCGTCGATTCCATTTTCTGTTTGAGGCGTTCTCTCCCTGCTGATGGTTGCCGCCGCCTGGTCAAGGGTTTGGGGCTGCTCTTTGTTGAGCTGCCTCGCGTCGATTGCCGATTGCTTGCTGATGTCCGTGCTCAGTCGTTCGGCTAGGCGGCTGGCATCGTTGGTAAAAATCTGTGCGTCTATCTTGGCGCGGGAGATGGACACGTAGGCAAAGCGCGTGTTGATGAGGTTCTTGTGAACATCCATGTCCATGTTGACAAGCACTCGATCCGCCGTGAGTCCCTGGCTGGAGTGGCTGGTCACGGCGTAGCCGTGGTCGAAATTGCGCATCTGCCTGGGGTCAAAGGTGACGGATTTTCCGCTGTCCATCTTGACCGTTACCTCAAGGCGGTCCTGCTCTTTGGCCGACGGCGCGATGTTCTCGATTGTGCCAAGGTCGCGGTTGGCCACTCCAAGTTTCTTGTCGGGCATGGTGAACTGGAGCCGGTCGCCCACGGCAATATCGCGGTCGATCTCTCTGTAGACCGTGACTCCTTTCAACCTCTCAGGGTCATATGTGACCCTCTGACCGTCTGGTTTCTCGACGGTCAGATTGTTTTTTGCTGCGTCAACGCCCACAACTTGCGCGAAAGTCTTGGCGCGAATGTCGAGTTCCCTGCTTCCGCGCTGATACTGCAACACGTCACCGATGCTGTACTGAGCGGCCCATGTGCGATCAGCTCCGCTGATGTCGGATCTGTTCATCAAGATTTGAACGGAATGGTTCTCTTTGGAAACCTTGCCGAGTTCTTGCAAGCTCTCACGAACTGCCAGATTGATGTCCCGCCGCGAAGCGTTATCAGGGGAGACGACTATGGTGTTCTCCGCGTGCTGAACGTAACGGTCGGCGATTGCTTTGATTCGCGCGGTCGGGTCTTTGATCTCCTGGACCCGGCCCTGATCTTCCAGCATCTTTATTCCTGCGGTTGTTTCGTTGCGCGAAAGATGCTCAACCGCCTTGAGCAATTCAGTGTCTTTCTGTCGCATGATCTGGTCGAGCAGAGATGTTTTCATTCCGGCTTCCTGCAACTGCTCGAAAGGCTTGCCTGCTTCCACGCCCTGATGCTGGCGGGTGTCGCCGACGAATAGGACTCGGTCCTCGGCCCCAAGTTTCTTGAGGAGGTCGCGCATCTGAATTGTGCTGGCGAGACTGGATTCATCGACCATATAGAGATGCTTTGAGCTGTTGCCGTCGCCGCCCTTGGTCAGAAAACCTTGAAGAGTGTCCGCTGTAATTCCGGCCCCCCGGAGCTGCTGTGTAGCTCTGGAAGTCGGGGCGAAGCCCTGGACGACATACCCTGCTTTTTCCGCGCCCTCGCGGATAGATTCAAGGGTGGTCGTCTTCCCTGTTCCGGCCAGCCCTTGC
>Ga0255351_1001134_pt1 | contig 11076 bp, 8 predicted proteins | sample HBST25r2metaG_FD_186024 | JGI IMG/M metagenome (GOLD analysis project Ga0255351, IMG submission 186024) | Peat soil microbial communities from Stordalen Mire, Sweden - H.B.S.T-25.r2 | ecosystem: Environmental > Terrestrial > Soil > Wetlands > Peat | place: Sweden: Norrbotten County, Stordalen... | reverse complement strand
CTTCGCACTGCGCCTCGCGACGCACTACGCAAAACTCGGGGCCGAAGTGGATCGCTACTCCTTCCTCGTAGAACTCTTTCATTTCCTACTTCATGCCGGTTTATCCCGGCGCACTGCAGATAATTATCTTCGTCTGTGCGACAGTGGAAATAGAACGGCAAAGAGAAGCAGTGTGACCTCCTCGAACGGTCGGGGCGCAATCAGGGAAGGGGCGCTCCCGGCCGTTCGTCTTTTTCGCTGAAGTTAGTCCCTTGGTCCCTCAAAGCGACTCCGCCTCCCGGTAGTGGCCCAGTTCCTTGACCATCGAGCAGTGCTTCTTGAGCGCCTCCACGGCCCGCACGGCTTCATCTGCGGATTTGATCTTGCAATCCACATAGAAGATGTACTCCCAGGGCTTTCCGTGCACCGGGCGCGATTCGATTTTGGTCAGATTGAGGCCCATGAAGGCCATCGCGGAGAGCGCTGAAACCAGCGAACCCGGCCGATGCTCCAGCGAAAAAGCCAGACTCATCTTGTTAGACTCCGGATCGGTGACCGCCTCCGCCGCGCGCCGCACTAAAAAAAATCGTGTGTAATTTTCCGGATCGTCTTCGATGTCTGCTTCAAGAATCTGTGCCCCATAATGTTTGGCAGCCGCAGCGCTGCCGATTCCCGCCACCTGCCGGTCGCGCAACTCCATCGCCTGCTTTACACTGCCCGCCGTGTCATAGAAGGCGCAGGACTCCATCTGCGGGTGTGCGGCCAAAAACTTCCGGCACTGCGCCAGCGCCACGGGGTGCGAAAAGACGCGGCGAATCTCGTCGGTTGCGACGCCGGGGAGTGCAATCAGATTGTGCCGTATGCGCAGCAACGTCTCCCGCTCCACCCGCAGAGGGTGGGTCAGCAGCAGGTCGAAGTGCTCTGAGACGGAGCCAGCCAGACTATTTTCGATCGGAATCACCGCCGCATCGACCGCGCCTTCACTCAGCGCAGTGAAGACTGCAAGCGAAAGCGAACATGGGACGATCTCCCCGCCGGGAACCAGTTTGGTTGCAGCTTCGTGGCTGAAGGAGCCGAACTCTCCCTGAATGGCAATCTTCATCGTCTTCCCACCTCTCCTTTTCTTTCTAAGGGAACCGGATTCATACAAGCGCCGCAAAGTTTGGCGTTTGGTGTCCGCAATGGCTTTTGGCAGCGCTCGCAAGGCGGACCATAGAGCGAGATCCGGTGTTTCATAATTTCATCGTGATCCGATTCTTTCATTCCGGTGATTCGTTCGTACTCCGCGCAAACCGGCGCATAGAGTTCTGTCAATGGTGTATCTTGCAGCGAGGTCTCATGCTTGCGCCTGAAATCTTTGACGGCAAGCGTTGACTCGTTAAACAAACGAGCAATCACGGCGTACTCTTCCTCGTCCAGCATCGGCGTTTCCCGCTTACATCGCCAGCACCATGTTCTTTGCATTTCGACCTTTGCCTCGCCGAATAACATTACTCTGAATTCTGGCTGATTTCACTCTGGAAAGCCAGCCTCACGTCCATGACGGATCGTCTGAATCACTATTTCAGTTCCGAGATACCGGTAGAGAACTACGTAACCGCTCTTTCCAAAGGGGATATACCACTCACGGTATCCTTCAGGCAACCAAGGGATGGAAAGGCCGACTTCAGGCGCAGTTTTCAATGCTTGCAAGCTCTTGCGAACCGCCTGCACGGCACGGGCAGCGGCGCGGGTGCTTTTGGGTGCTAGGAAGGCCTGCAATCTGAGCAGGTCAGTGCGGGCTTTCTGGGTCCAAACTACTTTCGCCATGGCTATACGTGCAGAGCGGGAAGTTCGGCAACTTCACCAGCTTCCAACCGCGCAAGCCAGTCATCGACTTCGGCTTCTTCCAGGTGGAGGCCCGTGGTCTGGTAGTACTCCCAGTCAGACGCCAACTCGCCGCGTAATCGCTCGCGATCCCGGCTCCGCGCCAAAGTGGCTTCCGCGATCTTGCTGAGGATTCCCTCCACGTAGGCTTCGGCGGGAAGCCCCTTCGCCAGGGCTTGAGAGGCCAACAATTCAGGAATTGTGATGGTTATTTCCATACTCAAACTGTACCACGCCTTCAGCTTTAGAAGAATGTTTGCTGATACCCTGTTTCACCTAAGTAAAGCGGACCGCACGTTTTGCGGAAAAGGTGGAATACCACGAACCCTATCCTCCACTATCTAACCCACAAATCAGCCGCCACAAAGCCAAGAAAAACCATCGCGATCACGCCATTCATGGTAAAGAAAGCGGCATTCAGACGCCGCAAATCGCTGGGCGAAACCAGCGAGTGCTCATAGGCCAGCAGCAACGCCACCACCACGATTCCCAACTCGCCGAAAGCATGAAAATGAAAGAGCCAGCCAAACCAGATCAGCAGCGCCAGCATCGACAGATGCATGGCGCGCGCCGTCCAAAAGGCCGCTGGAATGCCAACTGCCTGGGGCAAGGAATTGAGTCCCGCAGCGCGATCATGCTCGAAGTCCTGACAGGCGTAAAGCACGTCAAAACCGCCCGCCCACAGCATGACCGCTGCCGTCAGCACCAGGATGCGCGCGTCCAGCGAGCCGCGCACCGCAATCCACGCCGCCGATGGCGCGAGGCCTAGCGCAAGCCCCAGAACCAGATGCGACCAGCGCGTGATGCGCTTCATGTAGCTGTAGCCCCACAAAACCACCAGCACCAGCGGCGAAAGGAGGAGCGTGAGCCGGTTCAACTCCGCCGCTGCCGTTACGAAGACAGCCGCCGTCAGAAGCGTAAAGCCCAGGACAAATTGACGCGAAAGCAGCCCGGCGGGAATCGCACGGCCTTTGGTGCGCGGATTAGCTGCATCCAGCTCCGCATCGGCCCAGCGGTTGAAGGCCATCGCCGAGGAACGCGCCGCGACCATCGCCACCAAAATCCACAGCAGGGTTCGCCAGCCCGGCAGGCCGTTGGCCGCCAGCAACACGGCCGTCAGCGCGAAGGGCAGCGCGAAGATCGAGTGCTCCCACTTGATCATCTCCAGCGTCGTCCGCGTCTTGGCCAGCAGGCTCGGCATCATCGTCCCCTTTGCAACAGTTTACCGGAGTCGCTGCGGCTTTGTGTTCAGGGCGCTTCGGACGCAGCTACCGTCGATGCGGCTCGTTTTTGGCGGGCGCAGCCGATAGAATGAATGTGGGGATAGTGACTGTGCGCCCGTTTTCCAGGAATCTCGCGCTGCTTTTGGCTCCCGCGCTGCTTCTGACAGTCGGCTGCAGCAGCGGATTGGTCAGCGCAAACTCCTCTAACTCGGTTTTTTCTGTTGCTCCCGGCGCTTCCGTCATCGACACGAACTGCACCGGCTGCAATGCAGTGAACGCAAGCGGTGCGCTGGTTCACCAGTTCTCCGCCAAGCTCACAAATGGCAGCCCAGCCGAGGTTATCTGGTCCGTCCAGGGCGGAGATGCGACCAGCGGACCCGGAACCATCAGCGCCAGCGGACAGTACACTCCGCCCAGCTATCTGACCGCCGACCGAGCCGAAGTCGTAGTCACGGCGATTGTAACGACAAATCCAAACCTTCGCTCCAGCACACTGCTGACCGTAACGCCCGGATTCCTGCAACCGCTTACGCCGGAGAATGCCGCGCTGGGCGCGAATGGGAGCGTCAACCTTACCGGTGTTCTGGCTGAAGCGGGCGGTTCGGCCTCGATCAACTTCGAACTGGCAAGCAGCGGCCAGGGTTCGCTCGGTCCGACCACGTGCCAGCGCGACAACAAGGCATTCACCTCCTGCACGGTCACCTATACCGCGCCTTCTTCGGTGCAGGCTACTGGTACAACCGCCGTGATTGCCACCGTCTCCAATCCAGCCTCAGGAGCGGGCACAAAAGCCTCCTCCGTCGTGCTGCTCAACACGGTTGGAGTCAACAGCAATCCGGCTGCGCACCAGGGCCAAATGCCAGCAACGGTCGCGCTAGGTAGTTCAGGCGGCAACAATACCGACTACGACACGCACGGTAGCCAGATTGTTGACTGCTGCAGCGGTACGCTGGGCGCGCTGATCGAGGATGCGAACAGGCGCAAGTACCTGCTGAGCAACAACCACGTGCTAGCCAAGAGCGATCAGGCATCCGTCGGCGACACCATCGTCCAGCCGGGGCTGATCGACAATAACTGCTCGCCGATGGGCGAAGGGGGCAGTCTTCAGGCGGTGGCTCAGCTCACGGGCTGGCTTCCGCTCAGCGCAAAGCAGACCAACGCCGATGCGGCCATTGCGCAGGTCTCGTCGCGCTCAGTGGACCTGAGCGGCAGCATCCTGGAGTTGGGTTCCAGGCAGGCGGATGGCACTCTCGCCGCTGCGCCTCCCGGCATCAGTTCGACTAATGGAAAAGGCGAGGCCGCAACGCTCGAAATGAAGGTGGCCAAGAGCGGACGGACGACGGGATTGACCTGTGGTGGCGTCTCCGCCGTCGATCTTGATGTCACGGTGGACTACTATCTTGACTGCGCGGAGACACGGCCCTACCTGACCAAGACCTTCAAGCATCAACTGGGCTTGAGCGGAAATCAGTTCAGCGATGCGGGCGACTCAGGCGCGCTGGTCGTCGATGCCGCGAATGCCGAGCCTGTGGGCCTCTACTTTGCCGGTGGAACGGACCTTGCCGGGGTCAGTCAAGGCGTTGCTAATCCGGCTCCCGATGTGCTTTCTGAGTTAGGTGGGCAACTTGGCGGGAGTTATACCTTCGCCGGCACAGCCGACCACGCGGTCAGTTGCCTGAGTTATGGCGATAACACCATTCTTTCGGCGCAAAGCCGCACTCTCAGCGCGACTGAGACAACACGCGCTCAGCAGGGCCTGACGCAAGCGCGGATGCTGGTCAACTCGGCGACTGGAGTCCTGGGAATTGGAGTCGGCCGGAGCATCGACCGCCCCGGCGAAGCGGCGGTTATCCTCTACATGGATGAGAACAGGACGGTCAGCGTACCGGCTACGGTGGACGGCGTGCGCACCATCGCGATTCCCACCACAGGCCGTGCTGTGAGCTATGGATCGGTGCCACAGTCTCCGTTTGAATCTGGACTTCCGGCGCTCCCATCCGCCGTGCTGGCGCAGGCCGTGGTGATCAAGAACCAAGCCACTTCAGGCCTGATGCGCCAGAATCCTGCTTTTTTCGGCGTGGGTGTGGGGCAGAGCCTGGATAATCCGCGCGAGGCCGCGCTGATAATCTATGTGGACCGCAACCGCATCCCCACTCAACTGCCACAGGTTGTCGATGGACTGCGCACCCGGTACGTAATCATGGATCGATTGCACGTTACCCGTTCGTATTCTTCTCCCGTGCCGCCGAGACGCCATTGCACTCCGCAGCAGACAGCAAGACCGACCGGCTTCGATCTCTTCAAAGTCTTCCATCTTCGCTAACAAAAACACTGCCGCCACGCCTTTCAGCGTGACGGCAGAGGTAGAGTTCTGTTGGGTTACTTTGCGGTAAACGTGTAATCGTTGTACTTCCACACGCCGTTGAAGTTGGTCCAAAGGCGGGCGTAGATTGTCCCGGCTGGTAGTTTGCCGGCCGTGACGGTGGTTGCTGTGGTGTGAGCGTCCAGCAGGTTGCCCCCGCCTGCGCTCGTGCCGAGGTAGAGCGTGTAGCCGGTGGCCCCAGTGACCGGTGCCCAGGTGAAGACTTGGCCTGTAGCGGCCAGCGCCGTGCCCTGCGTCGGTGACGCCAGCGTGGCTGCCGTGGCTGGGTTATAGACGTAGTCGATGTACTGCGCCCAGCTTCCGTTGATGTGCGAATAGAGGCGCGCGTAGATCGGCAGGCCGTTCACGGGCAGGCCGGTGACGCTGGCCGAAGTGGCCGTCGTCGATGTGCCGCTGTAGAGGTCGTGTGAGCCGGGGTTGGTGGCGCTTAGGGCCAGGATGTAGCCACTGACGCCGCTGCCCGCCGACCACTGGAAGGTGGCGCTGGAGCTGGTGAGCGTGCTGCCCGGCGCGGGCGAGGTCAGCGCGGCCAGAACCGGTGTGCCGGAGGTTGAGTAAGTGTAATAGTTGCTCTGCCATGCGCTACCGATAAAGGAGCTGAGGGTGACGTAGAGGGTTTCGCCGTTGATGGGCAGACTTACGCTGACCGAGGTTGTATTACGCAGAGTGGGCGACCGGTAGAGGTTGTAGGAGCCTTTGGATATGTCGCCTACGCTGAGAGCGTATTCCGTTGCGCCGGTGCCAGTGGTCCAGGTGAAGGTAACGCTGGAGGTGGAGAGCGTGGAGCCGGGGGTGGGCGTGGTCAGCACGGCGGGCGTCGGCGAACTGGCCAAGCCAGCGATGGTGTTGATCGAGTTGCTGTTCACCTGGCGCACGCGACCATTCTCTGTGTCTGAAAATAGAACCTTGGTTCCCGATATAGCCACTGCTCCGGGCGTGTCGAGCAACGCACTGGTAGCAAGGTTGCCGTCGCCGCTGAAGCCTTCGCCTCCGCTGCCGGCAACGGTAGCGACATTGCCGTTGCTGATCGAGCGGATGCGATGGTTGTCGCTATCGGCCAGGTAGACATCGCCGAAGGTGTCCACCGCAACGCCGCGCGGGCGCGCCAGTGCTGCGGAATCCGCCGGACCATCGCCGGTAAAGCCCTTTTCGCCCGTCCCGGCCAGGGTGCTGATTTCGCCGGTCGCATGCGTCACCATACGCACACGCTGATTGTGTGTGTCGCCGATATAAATGTTGAACGCCGCATCGACTGCGACGCCGTTGGGCGAATCGAGGCCAGCCAATATGGCCGCGCCGCCATCGCCGGAGAAGAACTGCTCGCCATCGCCCGCGACGGTTGTGATGGTCGTGCCGGAAATCTCGCGGATGCGGTGGTTATTGGTGTCCGCAATATAAACATTGCCGAGTGAATCGACAGCGACCGCGGTGGGATTATTCAGCGTGGCCAGCGTGGCCACCGCCCCGTCGCCAGAAAATCCAGCCACTCCGGTGCCCGCAATCGTGGTGATGTCACCGCTTTTCTCCAAGACTTCGCGGATAACTTTGTTGTGGGTGTCGGCAATATAAATGTTGCCGCTGGCATCTACCGCAACTCCAGCTGGGTGGTCGAGCTGCGCCGCCGTGGCCAGGCCGCCATCGCCGCCATAGCCCTGCTCGCCGTTGCCCGCCACCGTCGTGATGGTTCCAGCCGTGTTCACCTTGCGGATCACGTTCTCGTCCGTGTCGGCAATGTAAGTGTTTCCGGCCGTGTCATAGGCCACTCCGTGCGGCCGACCGAGCGGAACGCTGGTCGCCACGCCACTCGCCGGCGCGCTTTGTGCGGAAGCGGATATACCGCCTGCCACAACCATCAGCATTGCCGTAAGCATCCACTTCATCCAATAATTCTTGTTCATCGTACATCTCCCGATCATTTGGCTGTTATCCAGCATTGCGGATGATGACTTCTCTCCGAAAAAATGAATGATTCAGAGGTCAGAGATCAGAAAAAGCTTGCTGGTCAAGGTTTGTGATCCCCACCTTTCCAACAAAGAACGCGGGAAGTATGGTGTACCCAACTTTAAGGGTGCGCCACCCGCCGGAATCAATTCCCGAGCGCATACCAGGAAGTATTGCCATCGGAAACAAACTGGAGTGAAGCGAAACCGATAAGCGACGTTACAGATGACACACCCGTATTGTTGATATCCACGAAGACATCGGAACCCGAACGTGCAACATTGAAACCGTTGGAATAGTCGCCATACTGAACCAAGCGAACGACTCGCCCGGGATTCGCCGAAGCCAATGGCAACGTAATTGTCACACCTTCCGCCACGGCGTAGAACGTAGGAGTGTCCGTCACGGTGATAGTCGTGTTGCTACTCAGCTTGCCACCAAATGCAATTGTGCCGCCGCCTGCCGCTCCCGCGGCACCAGTAGCCCCCGTTGCTCCCGTTGCCCCGGTCGCGCCTATGGCTCCTGTTGCACCTGTTGGTCCGGCAGGCCCGATTGGTCCTGCTGGCCCGGTCGCGCCCGTAGCTCCGGTGGCGCCTGCTGGTCCTGGTGTTCCAGCCGCTCCGTCCGCTCCGGCAGGTCCGGCAGGCCCCTGCGAGACAACGGTGATGTCGAGATGCGCGGCGTGGCCGGTCTCGTCGTTCTCCTTCGAATCGAAAACAACGTCAGCCGAACTGCTGCTCAGCGCGACGCCAAAGTTGCTCGAGGGCGTGGTCACCCATTCCTGCACCAGCGCGGTAATGTCGACAATCACAAACTGCTGCGCCCCGGCTGGCGTCACCGACGCCACCGCTGAACCCGAAGAGGGAAGCGTGTTGTAAGTCACCGTGGACTCGCTCCATGCGTTATTCACCGGAGCCACATTCACCGTCCCCGAGGTATTCACCCGGTTCACATACAACTTCAGCGTCGCCGAGCCGATCTGGCTGGCCGTCGTTCCTGCGGGCAGCGAGGACAGATCAAACTGCAGCAGCGCCGTGCCGTTGTTGTTCACATACAGGTTCGAGAGGCTGCCGTAGTTTACCGCCGGGTGGGCACTGTTCACATACGCATCGCCCACCACCACGCCCTCTGTCGCACGCGCCGCGCTTACCGGCAGAACCGCCAGTATTGCCGCCGCCATCCACTTCATGCAAAGACTTTTGCTCATTGGTTATCTCCTGATCGAACGGTTAGTATCTTGCGTTGTAGGGGAAGAACTCGCTCGCGCCGCGCGCGGCAAGCCACAAACTTTGATAACAACGCCTCAACTTAGTGCGTGAAGAGAGAAGTCGGATCAAGGGGAGACTGGAAGAGAAGCCCCGCTGAGCCAGCCGCCGAAGCCGTATTGCCAATATAGCTGGAGACCCCTCCGGCGCCTCCCATCGCGCCGCCCGATCCGCCCATCGCGCCATAGGCTCCCGCCGTAATACCGCTTGGGGAATTTGCTCCCGCCGCGCCACCGGCGATGTTGGTAGTGCCCGGAGTAACAGCGGGCGCCAGCAGATGAATCAATCCGCCGCCGCCGCCGCCGCCGCCGCTGTATGCGTAGCCAGATGAACTCCCTGCGTAATAACCATTGCCGCCGATGCCGCCCGCGGCGCTCACCGTACCCGAATTCACCACGCTGGTTTGAGAAGCGAGAATCACAATCCCGCCTGCGCCGCCGCCGCTGCCGGAAGAGCTTGATGCCCCGGACGAATACGCTCCTATCCCATTACCCCCATCGGCGAGGATTTTTCCGCCGCTGCCAATCGTGATGGCGCCCGCCGCGCGAATGACCAGCGAGCCGCCCCCAGCGCCGGCAATGCCTCCCAAGTTGATACTTTCTGGATAACCTTGCCCGCCCCCGAAAGGCCCTGGATACAAGAGAGAGGCCAAGGTGGTTTTACTTTGAGTAGAACTGGTCTCGCAGAACGTAGCCGAAACGCACCATAAGGCGCTCGTGGCCGCATGGCCAACCACGATTCCATAGCCCGACGGACTTGCGGGAGTCTGCGCCACCGAGATGGTTCCGTTAATGGTTACCGTACCAGTGGACAAAAAGGTCAGTCCGCTGGGAATGGTCCAGGTAACACCAGGATTCACCGTAATACTCGAATACTGCAAGAATCCGCCGTTGGCATCAGAGGGAAGCGTCGCGCCGGTCCAATCTTCATTCGATGAGATCGTCAGGGCAGTCGTTCCAGAGCCATAAGCCACCGCTGCCTGCAAGGCTGCCACTGCTTGCGCAGCAGTCGCGCTTGCCCCCGCCGGTCCGGCTGGCCCTTGCGGACCCGCAGGTCCTTGCGCTCCAGTCGCCCCAGCCGGCCCTGCTGGTCCTGTTGATCCCGCCGGTCCAGCTGGACCAATAAGCCCTTGCGCGCCATCGATCCCCGCCGGCCCTGCCGGTCCAGTCGCCCCTTGTGCACCATCAACCCCCGCCGGTCCAGCAGGTCCCTGCGAAACCACCGTGATGTCGAGATGCGCTGCATGGCCAGTCTCGTCATTCTCCTTCGAATCGAATACAACATCGCCTGATGCCGTGCTCAGCGCCACGCCAAAGTTGCTCGCGGGCGTCGCCACCCATTCCTGCACCAGCGCGGTAATGTCGACAATCACAAACTGCTGCGCCCCGGCCGGCGTCACTGACGCCACCGCTGAACCCGAAGAGGGAAGCGTGTTGTAAGTCACCGTGGACTCGCTCCATGCATTATTCACCGGAGCCACATTCACCGTCCCCGAGGCATTCACCCGGTTCACATACAACTTCAGCGTCGCCGAGCCGATCTGGCTGGCCGTCGTTCCCGCAGGCAGCGAGGACAGATCAAACTGGATCAGCGCCGTGCCGCTTCCGTTCACATACAGGTTTGAGAGGTTGCCGTAGTTGATTGCCGGGTGAGCGCTGTTGACGTAGGCATCGCCCACAACCACGCCCTCTGTCGCACGCGCCGCGCTTACCGGCAGAACCGCCAGTATTGCCGCCGCCACCCACTTCATGCAAAGATTCTTGCTCATCGTTCATCTCCTAAATGTTGTCCTGCGTTGCTGGTGAAGACTTCTCTAAGAAAAACATGAATGATTCAGAGGTCAGAAAAAGCCTGCTGGCTAAGGTTCGTGGTTCCCACCCTAGCCGCAAAAACAAAGACGCGGCGAGGGTGGGGCACCCAATTTTTGGGAGTGCCCCACCCGCACGCCGTCTACTTCGTTGCGCCGATCTTGGTTACACTGTTGCTGATCGCATTCGCGACCCAGATGTTGGTTCCGTCGAAGGCTACTGCTTCTGGGCTGCTTCCAACCGCATACGTGCCCTCAACCGCGCCTGTGCTGGCCAGCAGCTTGGTCACGCTGTTGCTGTTAACATTCGCGACCCAGATGTTGGTTCCGTCGAAGGCTACTCCATTGGGGTTGCTTCCAACCGCATACGTGCCCACAACCGCGCCGCTGCTGGCCAGCAGCTTGGTCACGCTGCTGGCGTACATATTTACGACCCAAATATTGGTTCCGTCGAAGGCAACTCCCATTGGGCCTGTTCCAACCGTATAGGTGCCCTCAACCGCGCCTGTGCTGGCCAGCAGCTTGGTCACGCTGTTGCTGCCATAATTAGCGACCCAGATGTTGGTTCCGTCGAAGGCTAATCCATATGGGGCGCTTCCAACCGTATACGTG
>Ga0255351_1001133_pt1 | contig 11080 bp, 13 predicted proteins | sample HBST25r2metaG_FD_186024 | JGI IMG/M metagenome (GOLD analysis project Ga0255351, IMG submission 186024) | Peat soil microbial communities from Stordalen Mire, Sweden - H.B.S.T-25.r2 | ecosystem: Environmental > Terrestrial > Soil > Wetlands > Peat | place: Sweden: Norrbotten County, Stordalen... | reverse complement strand
TCTGCTTTCCCTGGAAAGCAGCCGTTTACAGGCGTAAACGTAAATCGAGTAAGTCTATGATTATATGAATGTTAACATTTGCATACGTTCCCTGCGCTCCACAGTTCCCGTTTGGGGGTGATGTGTCAGTGATTCTTCCGATGCGTAGCAGCGCGGGTACTCCTGGGGGGGCGCGAAACTGGGCTGGGAGTCGGCTCCTTAAGCCGGTTCCCTGTTCCATTGCGCCCGAAAGCCTTACCGGGATTTTCCGTCCGATTGTTCCCAATGCCGCTGAGAGCGCCCGTCCAAAGTGCGCGGAATTTTCTGGGGTTAGGGCTTACTCCGTGTGCGGGTACACGTCGCCCAGCCGATGGCCCAGTGACCACTTTTTACACGTATCCCGAACTGCGGCGTCTTTGAGCGTAGAGGGGTCAAGGCTGGCCCGCAGGCCACCGCGCAAGCGGCGCGAAGCGGCCTTTACGCCTCGTAGCGAAACCACCCTTGGAACTGGTTTGAATTCGAGCGGACGCGATGACATTCAAACCATGGACAGGCAGGTTTTCGGGCTGTTGTTTGTCGGCGCAATGGAACGGAAAACCGGGTTAAGCAAGTGGCCCATTTTGTACCGAATCGTTGCCGCTCAATTTCGCGGGTTTGGGCTTGCACGTTAGCGCACTATTTTTTCCGTTTCGTGAGCTGGCCCGTGGAAGTGGATGGTCGTTACGGTGTAACGCTAAAGTATTCCGCCCATTCCTCTTCAGTGAGACCGGCCGCCGCTTGTTCATCCGCAGCAAGGACTAACTCTTCAATCACAGATCGCTGCGTTACCGCGCCGCGCCGCGCGAGCCTTTGCAGCGCCAAAGCAGTAGCCGTAGAGACCCAAACGTTTATCCGTCGCTCACCGTTATCGCCCGCAGTCGCCCGATTCTTCCGGTACGCCGCCTGCCGCTCCGCAGTCGTCCTTGCCATAGCTACCCCGTTACACAGTAACAGAATCGTTGCCGGATAAATTCCGCCGGTTTGGGCTTAGAATCCCTAATCGAAATGGCGGCTGATGACACGACTGCTTGTTCTACCCCGATTGGCTTTAAATTGCCAACGTATACTTATTGAGACACTTTCTTGGGGGGATGATGAAGCTCGTTTTTTTCGTCGCCGTGCTAGCAGTGCCTTTGTGGGGCCAGCAGTCTGCCAATCCTTCTCTTGCTCCCATTCGTGCCGAGGCAAAGAAGGCGTTTGCGATAGAGATGGATCGTGCGGCCAAAGGAGACTGCCAGAATGTGGAAACCTCTGCGGCTGTAAATGATTGCTACGAAGCTACTTTTACCCAATCGAGATCCAATCTGAACGCGTTTCGTGCCGCAATCCGAATGAGTATCAAGGCCAGGCATGGTCTGTTTGACTCGCATATGCTCGGACACTTCGAATCATCCGAGCAAGCCTGGGACCTTTATTCCGTGAAGCAGGCGCAAGTGACTGCCGATATGGTTGACAATCCCGGAGACAGATCGGGTTCAGCGGCGGCAACGCAAGTTAACCTGATTCGCACCCACATGCAAGACCTGGACAAAATTTACAACATACTGCTGCACGACAACTGTGGCGCGTGTCTGGTAGACCAGTAATAGCCAATCAAGCTGTTTCGAGGGGATGGGCAAAAATCGCCGTATAGAGCCGCGCGAAAATTGCTGTTCTTCGCTGTGCGGGAATAATCCGCACGTACCCCACGTGCGGGCACACGTGCATCCGATACGTGCAGAGAAGAGGCAACCGCGTGGGAATTGTCGCGCAAACGTGCGCAGCCCACGTACATCGATTGGCGCGCGAAAAAATGCACGTGCAGGAGACGTGCGCGGCGCGGAAAAAACGCGGCCCGAAACGAAATGAAACGCCGTATTCATAACCCGTGGTCCGGTGGCAGAATGACCGTAGGCGCATTTTGGATAGACGGGGGCAGGCCGCATTGCTCCGTGTTCGTCCTGGGGCCTTTCTGTTCGATCTCGCACGACTCTACATTCAGGCGCAAAGGCTGGACCAACCCCCACCATCCACAGCCAGGTTTTTGTTTTTGTACTTACGCGGGGTGGGTGCGGGAGGGGCGCTAGCGCCCTCCCGCTGAATGCGAGCGAAAGCTCGCTGACCGCCTCGTAGAGGCGCTCCTTTTTGTTGCTGGGTGGTTTGGAGGGGCGCAGCGCCCTCCAATGTATGCGCAGCAGGTTCGCCCAAAGGGCGCTCCTTTTTCTTCTGCGTAGCGTAGCGGAGCAGCGGAACCGCTTCGGAGTTCTTCACAGTTTCGGGGTGAGCGACTACTAGGTAATAGATTATTTACCCGGATTTAACTACCGGTATAAGGTCTACCCTCTTATGCGTAAACGTCCTACCCTCTTATGCGTGGAAAAGTCCCGAAAGGGCCGTTTTTGTTGCCTACCCTCTTATGCGTGGAAAAAAGTTGAAATCCACAGGGTTACGCACTGGCAGAAAGCCCTATGCGGCCTCGCATGGTGGTCGGCGAGACAGGTGCATCGCTGCGTCTAAGCGTCAGAGTTCCACCGTGGGGAAGATCAACATTAGCTCCACGGTAGACGGCCAAGACTTTCCCAAGGGCCTCTTTGAAATCCTGCCTGAACTTGTAGCGGTCGTTGTACTGGGGGCCAAACTGGGCTTGCAGCGCCATCCATGAGATTGGTGCTGGCTTGTTGCTCGGAATGCGGCAGAGCCTATGTGCAAGCCATGTGTACACGTCCAGGGCCATAGCCGACTGCTGGAGAGCACGGATTGCGCGGGCGTCCAGAGGAAGCGCATTCTGCCCCATCAGACTTTCAAAGAACTCGTTGCTGAGCGTCACCGTGCTCGGCCACAGCATTCGCTGGCTCGGACTCTTGGGGAACCAAACGTCATAGCGACTAATCGGACTGGTAGCGTTCACCATCGAAACCTTGTCCTCGTCTTGGAAGAGGAGCTGCATTCTCGTCGCCGCAAGCCGGTTAAGCTGCTCTTTGAAGTTCCGAATGCTGCCATTTTTGCCGCCGGTGACGGCCAGTCCCAAGTCCTGCATAAATGCACTCATGCTGTTGGCAATCTCAACCACGGGCGATTTTCGCAGCTTTGCTTCCGTGCACAAGTGGATCATCAGCAGCCGAGGCTTGGCACCGTAAGGGATTCCCTGCATGGTCGCCTTACGGGTTTTGGGGTCGAGCAGGACACCTGGGGTCAAAACCAGAGAGGTGCGTCCGTTGCGTTTCTCATAGAACTGGAGGCCGGATTCTGGCTCACGGTATGGAAGGCCGCACTGGGCCAAGACCACGTGCAGGAATCGAAGTTCCGCAGGATCGTCGCTGTAGATGTCCTCTATAGCGTTCAGCAAGCGATTCTGGGCAACAGTGGGAGCCGCGAGTGTTTTCACTGGAAACTCCATCCCAGGGAGAACCTTTTGCGCACCTTCAACTGTGGTTTTTTTCATCTCAGGCAGCCAGTCCGCGACAAGATCGCCGACTGGCGTTAACTCGCCCGTGCCCTTCCCTGCCCTGCTCTTAGCCATCGCCCGACTCCATTACGCTTGCTTGTTAGATTTCATGTAAGCATGAAAACATGCAAGCATGAAAGCGCTCACGGTTGGAAAGTCTTGCTGAATGGTTGCCAGCTTAGCCGCCTTCACGTCCTTGATTGGCCAACGGACCTGCAACGGCTCCCGCTCCACCTTGGGCGCGGGCTTGCTCCGCTGCTTCGGCTCAGTTGTCGGCGTCGCTACCTGCGCGGCCCTTGGCACGGTCTGCACAACGGTCAAGGTGTCGGCATTCAATTCGAGTGCTTTAGCCATGTGCTTTTACCTCCCTACTGGATTGCATGATTTCATGTAAACATAGTTTTATGTTTCCCCACAAGGCCGAAATCTCCTTAGCTGCTGCTCCTTTTGGTTCCGCCTCGGTGATCGTCTGGCCCTTGGGATAGGGGGATTTGTATCCGGTGCGGTCATTGACGAACGTCTCCGCAACCTCCCCATGCTTGGACAGCACTGCGGCGGCTTGGGCTGTAATCAGTGTGTTGGCCTTGACGCGGGTCAACACGAATACAAAAGGAACTCCTACCTCCTTCAATGCCTGGACAGTGACCGGCGCGGCCGTTAGATCGTCCTCGCTGGCCTGAACGGGGAAGATCACAAAATCAGCCAGCTTGAAAAGCTCTTTGGCTACCTCTACGCGGCCTGACGCGGTGTCTATGAGACAGTACGCGGCCCCGTGCTGGCGCAAGAGCTGTAAACCCCTCTCCAGCCCATCGAAGGGTAGCTCTACGCGCTGCGGAGCCTCGGAGTCACGCTTCGTATGCCATGCGGTAAGACTGCCTTGGGGGTCAGTGTCGATCAGGAACACCGGCCCATCTCCGGCGCGTTCCGCCTCAACGGAAAGATGCTTTGCCAGCATCGTTTTCGCGCTGCCGCCCTTCTGCGAGTTGATTACGATTACCTGCATGATTTCATGCTCCCATGATTGCCTTGATGCGCACTTTTATACTTGCATGGTTTTATGTATACACGGTTTTAGTATATTATTCAATTGAATGCAGGGGTTTTCAATGTCGCAATCAACTGAAATCACAACTCTGGAACGGGGCTTTTCCGAGGTTGTCGGCCTCATTGCCGCCGCTCGGCAACGGGCATTCCAGGCCGTCAATACCACGTTGATCGATCTCTACTGGCAGGTAGGCGAGTACATCAGCCGCAAGATCGAAACCGCCGAGTGGGGCGAAGGCGTGGTGCCGCAACTGGCTCAATACATTGCCCAGACGCAGCCGGGGCAGCGCGGTTTTACTCGCTCTAACTTATTCAGAATGAAACAGTTGTATGAAACATACCGCAGCGATGCAATTGTCGCGGCACTGCCGCGACAATTGTCATGGACGCACAACCTCATCATCCTTGGGCAGAGTAAACGGCCTGAGGAACGCGAATTTTATCTGCGGATGGCGATACGGGAGCGGTGGTCAAGCCGCCAGTTGGAGCGGCAGTTCAACCTCGCTCTCTTTGAGCACACCGTGCTCTCCCCGGTAAAAGTGTCACCGGCGGTGACAGAAATACATCCAGAGGCGGCGAGCATTTTCAAGGATGCCTACTCCGTCGAATTTCTCGGCTTGCCGCAGGAGCATACCGAAAACGACCTCCACCGTGGATTGCTCGACCGCATGAAAGATTTCATGCTGGAACTTGGCCGAGACTTCTGCTTTGTCGGTTCCGAGTATCCGCTGCAAGTGGGTACGCGGGACTTCGCGCTGGACCTGCTCTTCTTTCATCGCGGTCTCAACTGCCTGGTCGCTATGGAACTCAAGGTGACTCGGTTTGAACCGGAATATCTCGGCAAGTTGAGCTTTTACCTGGAGGCTCTCGACCGCGACGTGCGCAAGGCGCATGAACAGCCCTCCATCGGCGTTCTACTGTGCGCCAGCAAAGAGGATAAGGTCGTGGAATACGCTCTGAATCGTACTCTGTCTCCGGCGCTGATCGCCGAATACCAGACGATGCTTCCAGACAAGAAACTACTCCAAGGCAAGCTCAATGAGTTGTACAGCCAGAATGCCAGCGAAGAAGACGAGGGTATCAGCAAGCCCAAGGCTATCTCACGCCGCAAGCGCCCGGTATAGGGTCTTCCGCCCGACTTTGAAAAGGTCGGCAACCTTCTGCCGGTCCTCGCCCTGGTCTATCAGCTTGCGGGCGTGGGCAACCTGCTGCGGGGTCATTTTCGGCTTCCGGCCGAATTTCACTCCCCGGCGCTGCGCGGCCTTCACCCCGGCGCGGGTCCGTTCGCTGATGAGGCTGCGCTCCAGCTCGGCCAGTACGCCAATCATCTGCCACATGGCCCGGCCTGTCGGCGTCTCGGTGTCGATCTGCTCTGTGAGGGAACGGAATTTAACGCCGCGCTCCTTGAGGTCGTCGAGCATGGCGATCAGGTCGCGCAAGCTGCGGCCCAGGCGGTCAAGTTTCCAGACAATGAGCGTATCGCCGTCCTGCAATGCCTTGAGGCAACGGAGCAGGGCAGGGCGCTTCGTCGTGGCTCCTGACAAACCCTCATCCTTGAAAACTGTCTTGCACCTGGCCCGCTTCAATGCCGCGAGCTGCAAGGCTGTACTCTGGTCGTCGGTCGATACGCGGGCATAGCCGTATTTCATGGGTTAATTATGGCCTTGACATTTGACCCATGCAAGCCCTTGAAAACACGGCACGGCGGTCGTGGGTCGAAACTTACCCTTTGTGGGACTGGCCGGACACCTGATAATTGCAATATGTCTGATTTTGCGAAAGATTGGCTGGCTCCCATCGTTACAGCAGTTGTGACGCTTTCATTGAGAGAGGGAAGTCCGCTTCTATGGAAGGCATACAAAAACCGCTACCGCGAGCCAAAGGAAGCGCATCGGCAGGTTCTTTTAGATCAGGCGAGTTGGTATGAGGATAGGGCCGCAAAGCTCGCGACGTTCCGCGTCCGACTCCTCTATGACGAAGCGCCGGACAGGTTCAAACTCGCTGAATATGTCGCAACACTTGACCCGAAAGACAGGGAATGGGCCATGAAAGAAACAGACGTTAAACGGCTACGAGAGTGGGCTGCGGCAAAGGAGGCGGAATGCCACGACAATGCAGCGGAGTGCTCACGGGAGGCCGACAACGTAAGTATGAGAACACTTTTCTGATTCCTCGATCACATAGGGCAAGAAAGTGGCGACGTAGGAATATGATCGGCACATGGGAAAGACCTTTCACAAAGCGGAAGCGTATTTTCAGACCTCGGATAATGAGGATGGAACATTCTGGATTTGGGCTTACGATCCACGGGGCGAAAAAATCAGCCTTGGGGATTGCCGGGACATCATGATCGGCCTCGATCTGGAACCTACGACAACGGTACAAGAGGCAGATTCGCTCTCGGCTTTGCTTCGTAAGCACGTAAAAGCCATTCACCTCCAGTCCATGTAGGGGGGGCATAAACCTGCACTTTGTGGAACGGCTGCGGAACGGTACGGCGGTGCGACAGATGATCAAAAGAGTGATAGGAGCGTTTCAGGGCGGGCTAGACGTTCTCTGCGACGAGAAATGGTTCCGGCTCTACGGGAACGGCCTTTGCATATTGGCGCTGGTCGTCGCCAGGTATGGCGCTGGCTTCACCTGGCGTCAGGTCTTGTTCGGCTTGCTAGTCGTCGGGATTTGGAATTCAGGCTCAGAACTTTTGCACCATGAAGAAAAGAAGCGCAAATTCCAACGGGTTCAATTCAGAATTGGCCTGACTAACCTCGGACAAGCGCTAGTTGACGCGGGCATCTATAGCGAGGATGAAGTAAAGCAAGACAAAGACGCGCTTTGGGAATCCCTTGGGGCATACTCCAGTGGATACATCACCTTCACTTGGCTTCAGCAAGATTTGTTTTTTATGAATACGGCAAGCTCTTTTGCGGAGTTCGCGGAGCTTACGATCAGCTTGAAACCCTTCGGAAGGCGCGCCGAAGAGATCGGCAATCCGCACCGCCGATTGCCTGACTGCATTGAGTTGCGTGGCAAGGGAGATGCCTACGAACTCGTCTTAATCAAATCTGAGAATAGGGCTGGCTGGATTGACCCTGAAGGCCCTATCGTAACCTTGATCAAACTTCCCTATGAATTCTTCCACAGCCTTCAAACGCAGCCGAAGCGTCACGAGAGTTTGACGGCCTATTTTGACAGGCAGCGTGGGATGTTGGAGCGAACCGGTCTGAAATACTGGGAGCACGAAGAAATGTCCGATGTATGGGATTACCAGGGAAAGTATGCGGACCTTCACTGGTGGACGTTTTAGAGTTAAAGGCATAAATGCAGTCCTCTACATATAGTCGCGGGCTGTTCTGCGAAACCAGTTCGGCTCAAATAGTTCTATGCCTATGTTCATGCTCTCAACATGGACAGTGGATGGCTCAGTTGTATTTTCGAGCTTCCATACAATACGAGAGCCATCGGGTTCCCAACCGAATTCAAGAAAACCCGGTTTTTCAATTTCGAGATCAATCCCCATTACCCTTTTGCCCGCCTGAAGAGCACTTAGGAGCCGATCAAAATACTCGTCACCCACATAGAGATGCGCATCTAGGAACGCAGGACTGGCGGGGAAAAAATCGAGTTGCTTTGAAGGGGGGTGAAAAGTCAATGCGCCAATTTTAGAGGTAGCCAAATTGAACGCCTGGATGAGTTCTTGGGTTAAAGAACTCTTACGCCTCAGTTCAACCTGAAGTTTACAGGATCGGCGCTTGCCTAAAATGATTCCGATCTGCGTAGCCCCGAATATATACTTTTCGCCAATATCCAGAACTCCGTTTGATTTGGTTGGCCTGCAATCAAAACACAATGCGATTCCGCTGTCTTCCCCATCGGCCTCGAAGGAAAGATAGGCTCTAATTGTCCGACTTCTCAGCAACATAAGGCTCTCTCCTGGTTATTTTTGCCCAACCCCTCGAATATGCTGAGCACAGCATATTCGAGGGGTTGGGCAAAAATAACCAGGCGGTTGACTTTCTCATGTCGTCGTCTACCTTTCGTTCCCTGTTAATGTGCGAATTATTGTGGCTTTGTGCTTTCAGCGGGCTGCATTTCAGGGGCCAGCTCCGGGTGAGATAGACAGACGATGGCGAACGCACCATCGGGGAACTCTTCGGCTGAGAAATCACAGTAGTGCGAGCCAACATGCACACGCATATCGCGGAGAATTCGCAACTCCGATTCCGCCCACTCTCGGGTCTCAATTTTCCAATCCGGCTCTTTGCCGTATTGGACTTCAACACCTTCGATGGGGTCAAAAGGGCGTTTGGGCGGCTGTACCTTGTCTTTGTCCTTCTGTCGATAGCCGAGCACGTAGACCTTCATGAGCAAATTGTATCGCGTCCGATAATGGGTGTTTTTGACTAAAACCGCGAAGAGTCAATTTTGGGCTGCCGCTGTGCGCCAAAGCCACCCGTTAGAGCACCGGCCTTCTAAGCCGGTGCTCTAACCAACATGTTTTTCCCATGATCGGGGGGCAGGCAGGAGTTACATACTGATTCCGAAGTCGTAGCCGTGCTCGATCTCCGGCGTGATCTCATGTTGTGGCGCGATGGACTGCTCGGGCGTCAGCTCCGGCGCAAGGGCGCTTTGGTGCGAAACATCATGTCCCAGCGCCGCTCCCAGCTTCTCGTGGTCGTTGGTGAAGATTTGCGCGTCGTATGCGCCGCGCGATACGGCAACGTAGGCCATGCGATTATTGAGCAGGTCCTTGGCCCCCAGCTCGGTATCCGCGTGGATCAGTACCCGGTCGGCGGTCTGCCCCTGGCTGGAATGACTCGTCACGGCGTAGCCGTGGTCAAGGTGCGGATACTTCAGTGAATCGATCTCGACTTGGCGGCCTCCGTCCATCTTCAAACTCATTCGCCCATCCTGGCCGATGCCCTCAACGGTCCCTTGCTCGCGGTTGGCCAGCTTCAAATCGCGCGAGGGCGCGGTAAGCTGCACCCGATCCCCCACTGAGAAAGCCCGCTCCTGTTCGCGGTAGACGGAAACACCCTGCTGGCGCCGTGGATCGTAGCTCACTTCCTCGCCGCTCTTGCGCTCGACGGTGAGCCGGTTGCTGTCCGCATCGACGCGGACCACCCGCGCATACTCGCCTTTGCCGATGCCGGTCTCCTTCGAGCCGCGGCTGTAGCGCAGCACATCGCCCTCGTTGTATCGGGCTGCCCACGCGCGATCCGCTCCGGTGAGGTCCTGGCGCGGTACAAGCACCTGGGCGCGGTGTTCCTCCCTGCCAACAACGCCCTTGGCTTGTAGCTCGGCGTGGATGGCCTGGTTGATCTCCGCGCGGGATCGGTTGTCGGGTGAGACGACCAGCGTGTTATCGGGCGACTTGGCATACTCCTTGGCAATAGCCAAGATGCGGTCTTCATGACCTCGCACTTCATGGATGCGGCCCTGCCGCTCCATACCGGCGATAGCCTCTCCCACCTGTCCACGCGCAAGCTGCTCGACGGTCTGCTTCAGCTCCGGATCGCGCTGGCGGACTATTTCCTCCAGCTTGACCGTCTTCATGCCCGCGTCCTGGAGCTGGGCAAAGATGCGGCCCGCCTCGACCGATTCATGCTGACGAGTATCGCCTACCAGCAAAACGCGGTCGTTCGGGTGCAGGCGGCTGACAAACTCGTGCATCTGTTTGGTGGACGCAAGCGAACTCTCGTCCATCACATAGAGCCGGTTCTCGCCGGTGTCCGGTCGCTGGCCTCGCGCAAGATGGGCCTGCAAAGTCTTGGTCTCGATACCGGCCTCGCCCAGCTTGTCCGCCGCGCGGCTCGTCGGCGCAAAGCCTTCTACCTTGTACCCGGCCTGCTCCGCGCCCTCGCGTACCACGGCCAGCGTCGTCGTTTTGCCTGCGCCCGCTACTCCATCCAAGCCGACGATCTTCTCTCGCGATAGAAAAATCTCATCGACCGCTTGGCGCTGGCCGGCATTCAGCTTCGGGTGCCGGTCTTCGGTGGCGATACGAATCTCTGCCGGTACCAGCATTGGATCGCTAAAGCCTCGCCGGTTGCCCTCCTGCATTTGGCCGATGGTCTCCCGCTCCATGCGCAGCATGGTAGCGGTGGTGTACTGCTGGCCCGCGCTCCCAAACCTGGCCGCCGCTTCAACGGCGCGGAACTCGCCTGTCTGAACCCTGCGGTCGAACTCCTGCCGGACCTGGGAGAAGTTCGCCTCGCCCATGCTCCTGCCGAGCGCCGCCGCCAGAATAGCTCGTTCATTCTCGACCGCCGAACGCTCGAAGAGGTGGTCGCGGGCATAGGTTACGGAAACCTGGGCGGCTTTGTCGGGAGCGTATGCGTGTTGCTGGACGTGCTGCCGCGCCTCGGCAACCACCCGGTCCGCCTGGTTGCCGTGCTGCGCGGCCAGCTCCCGATGCTGCCGCAACACTTCTTCCGGCGATAGCAGTTGCTTGGAATCCCGCGTCCGGTGCGCGGCGATCTGCGCGGCTGCTGGACTATCAAGGCCGCTGGCGCGCATGTGGTCTTTCACCTGTTCCCGGCGCAGGCTGTTGGCCTCCATGTATTCCTTCGTGTATCCCTTGATTTCAGGCTGGCC
>Ga0255351_1001120_pt1 | contig 11163 bp, 6 predicted proteins | sample HBST25r2metaG_FD_186024 | JGI IMG/M metagenome (GOLD analysis project Ga0255351, IMG submission 186024) | Peat soil microbial communities from Stordalen Mire, Sweden - H.B.S.T-25.r2 | ecosystem: Environmental > Terrestrial > Soil > Wetlands > Peat | place: Sweden: Norrbotten County, Stordalen... | reverse complement strand
GAAGAGAACCGACGTCGCCAGTAGAATGCCCCAGAACCACAGCCGATAGCGTGCCAGCAGCTCCTCTTCCTGCGAGACGTCGATGGCGATTTGAACCGTGTCGCTGTGAGTCGGCGGCGTGCCGACGGCAACCGTAGCGCTAGTAACCTGGAATGGTTGGCCATGTCTGCCCGCCATCGCAATCGAACGCTCGGAGCGGCCGCTGGTTCGGCTCGCGAGTTCTGCAATATCCAACTGTTCGGCCATGCCGGGCGTCGTCATGATCGGCATGCCATGTTCATCGAGGAGGCGAATGTAGAAATGCTGGTACAGGCGGGCCTCAGACTCGAGCTCAATCTCTTCGCGCAGTGCATCCTCGTCGTCCGGCCGTTCCCGCAGCATGGTGCGCAGCACGTGCAGCTTGTCGGCAAGGAACAGCTCTGTGCTTCGGTCCAGTTCCGTCCGTAGGACGATGTAGAGACTCGCCGTGGCCAGAATTACCAGCATCAGGCCCGCCAACGAGTAGGCCGCCGACAGCCGGAACGCCCAGGTCCTGCGCGGGCGCAGCGCAGCCCAGGCGCTACGGCTAGGCTTCGCAGACATAGCCGGCGCCGCGCACCGTGTGAATCAGCTTTATGGGGAAGGGGTCGTCCACCTTGCTGCGCAACCTGCGCACATTCACATCCACGACGTTCGTATCACTGTCGAAGTTCATATCCCAGACCGACTCGGCGATCTGCGTGCGCGACAGCACTTCTCCGGCGCGCCGCGCCAGCAGGGTCAGCAACAGGAACTCCTTCGAGGTGAGGTCGAGCCTCTGGCCGGCACGCGTCGCGCGGTGGCGAAGCAGATCGATCTCCAGGTCGGCCATGCGCAGGGTCTCCTGCGGGCGCGGTGTCGAGCGGCGCAACAACGAGCGCACTCGGGCCAGGAGTTCGGAGAATGCGAACGGCTTTACCAGGTAGTCGTCGGCGCCCAGCTCGAACCCACGCACGCGTTCGTGCACGGCGTCGCGCGCCGTAAGCATCAGCAGCAGCGCCTTCTGTTTGGTCTCGCGCAGGCGCGCAAGCACCTGCCACCCGTCCAGCAGTGGAAGCATCACGTCTAGAATGACGAGGTCGAAATCGACTTCCTGAGCCAGGTGCAGGCCTTCCAGGCCGTCGGCAGCTACGTCGATGACGTAGCCGGCTTCGCTGAGTCCTTTCTTGAGAAACTTGGCAGTTTTGACTTCGTCTTCGATAACCAGGATCTTCATTTGTCACGCGCCTTTTTGAAATCCGGATTTGCTTGTCAGCTTTCAGAACTCAAGCCGCAACGCGAACTGCATCTCGCGCGGAGTTCCCGATCCCACCGGAGTTATCGGCGTGGTAGTGTTTACCGTCTGCTGAATGCTGCCGAAGCCCGAAGCGCCGTAGGTGGCCTGCGGCGGTCCCAACTGCGGATGGTTGAAGGCGTTAAAGAACTCCGCGCGGAATTCGAGCGCCCACCTTTCCCATAGAGAGATCTGTTTGCCGGCGCCAAGATCGACCTGCCATGTGCCCGGACCGCGGAGGAGATTTCGCGGCGCGTCACCGAATTCTCCAGCCGGCGTCTGGAACGCCTTCGGATTGAACCACTCGCCGCCGTTCCTGCCCCCCGGCGGAGTGAGGGAAACGCCCGGGACCAAGTCAGGACGCTGAGTGCCGGAGTTGCCATCTGGTGCGATGTAACTGCTGGGCATCAGGACATTCACCGGGAAGCCTGTGCGAGCCAGCGCCGTCGAAGTCAGCTCCCAGGAGCCGGCAATGCTGCGCAGAACTCCAGGCTCGCTCAGGTAGGGTTTGTCCGGTCCGAACGGCAGTTGATACACGACATTGGCATTGAATACCTGTCGTACATCCCAATTGCCGCTGGCGCGATCGCAGGGTTGGCACGCCACATTCTGCGGTACCTGGGAATCGCCGTCGCCGCTCCCATCTGAATCGTCATCGATCTCGTGGGACCACATGTAATTTGCCGCTAAAAGAAACCCGTTCGAGAACGTTCGCCTCACGGCTGCCGACAAACCGTGGTAAACGCTCTCGCCTCTGTTGCCGCGCCAGGCGACTGCTGGGGCAAAAGCCGGATAAGGAACCGTTCCTGTGGCCGGATTGATCATGTTCACCGCGGAGATGGTCAACAGGTTGATGCCGTGGCTGCCCACATATGAGATCGTGCCCACGAAATCTGCCGGCAGTTCACGTTGCACCGAGAGGTCCCACTGTTCCACGTATGTATCCTTGCGTTTCCGGTCATCGTCATCCGGTGAAATGATCCCGGTGGTAGCAGACAGATCCTGCTGTGTGATCGGATAGCTGAGCGGTAAGCGCGAGCTACTCGTCAGCGAATACGATGCCACTTCATTGCTTTCAGGCAGGTTCTGGTCGTCCAACTGCCCGTCTTCGTGGTATATGCCAAATCCTGCGCGAATCACCGTCTGCCGGCTATTGTCCGGAGACCATGCAAATGCTACTCGCGGATCGATATCGCCGTAGGTCTGCTGGCCGAAGCTGGCGCCGACGCCGCAGGACCCTCCGCAAGTGGCGAAGTCAAAGGGAATGGCCTTGCCGTTCACCTCGTGGAAGAGATCGAAGACTGTGTAGCGCACGCCCAGATTCAGGTTGAGATTCCGCCGTAACTTGAGTTCGTCCTGGAGGTAGCCGATGTAATCGTTTTTGCGCAATCCGTTGACGGGCAAAGCATCCGTCAGGCTTGCTTTCTTCACGACATTCGCTGCGAGATTCTCAACCGAGGAAAACGTGATTTTTCCGCTGATCGTTTTTCCCTGGTTCATCTGAATCCGCCGGATCTCGACTCCCGCCTTCACCGTTTGCAGGCCTTTGGTCCACGTGAGGTTGTCGATATAGGAGAATGAGTTGCCCACGCCGATGCTGACTCGGTTGTAATTCTGCGTGCTAAGTCCCGAAACGGCAATCTGATAGTAAGTACCGGTTTGACTGAAACTGTAGGTGTTGGACGTGTCGCGATTGAATCCGAACTTGGCCTCATTCACCAGGTGCGGACTGAAAATGTGCAGCAACTCGAGGGCTCCATTGATGGGCGTCGAGACCTGCTGCTGCAGGTCGGCCGCGGTGACCGCATACGGCTGCGTATCGACCGACCGGTCGTAATTGAAGCGCATAAAGCCCGTGGTCTTGGTGGAAAAATGCTGGTCGAGCCGCAGCATCGCCGAGTTCTCGTTCACCACTTGCGTGCATTCGCAGGAAAGTTCATCCATGTTGGGGTCGCTATTCGCGCCGCTCGTTGGCGTCAGAACCGTTCTTGGACCTGCTACCGGGTAGGCGTTCATGATTGCATACACCGGCGAAGTGTTCGGAACTGTTAGGCGGTAAGCGGGGCTCGGCACGTAGCCGATCACCGGATACCCCCAGTTCTGCCGGTATGCTTCAGAAGCGAGAAAGAAAAACGTCTTGTCGTGTACGATGGGGCCGCCCAGCGAGCCGCCAAACTGATTCAGACGGAGCGGTTGTTGCTGTTGGCCGCCGGAGGCCCAGTCGGGCACCGTTGCATCAAAGTAGTCGTTGCGCAAGTACTCGAAGAGGCGCCCGTGCCACTGGTTCGTGCCCGAAGGCGAAGTCACGTCTAATTGCGGTCCTCCCGTTGCACCAACCTCGGTGGTCGACATCAGGGAGTCGACGCGAAACTCCGCGATCGCGTCCAGCGGAATGGCGAGCCGCACCCAGGCGCGCTGTGCCTGATTCACGATGTTGGTCGCGTCAACGCCATCATAGGTGAAATTGTCGTCGTCAGTACCGCGCCCGGCGAACCGAACCGCCCGCTGGTTGCTGCCGCCGGTGTCGATGGCGCCGGGGACGAATGCCGTCAGCGAGGCCCAGTTGCGCCCATTCAGCGGCAGTTCGTCGGCTTGCGTTCTCTCGATCAGGCCCGTCACCGCGCTGGAGTTGCGGTCCATCAGCGCCGAAGTGGGCGAAACTTCCACGCGCTCTTCGCTGCCAGCCACCGGCAAGGCGGCATCGAGTGTGCGCGTCCTGCCGATCACCTGCTCCACATTGACGAACTTCAGAGTCTTGAAACCAGGGTGTTCGAAGGTGACTGTGTAAGTGCCCACAGGCAATTCGGGAATGTCGTAGTTCCCGGTCGAGTCCGATATGATTTCGCGCCGCAGCTGGGTAGAGTTCTGCACCGCCGTAATGTGCGTCTCCGCCAGCAGCCGGCCCGACGGATCAGTAACCATTCCAGTCAACCCGCTGCGGTCCACCTGCGCGAAAGAGATCCCGGCAAGGAAAAACACCGCGCTGAATCCGATGAATGCGCGATAGCCTCGGACCTTGGAAGACCTTCCGGCGAACTGGAGCTTCCCCTTCAACTCGCAATGCATAGCCCCCCCAAAGAAAAAACGGATTCCAGACGAATGCGAAGATTGCGCGTCACGCCGCCGCTCGCTGCGTGCATCGGAATCGCACTCCGGATGTTCAAGTTGTGACAGTTGGAAACATGTGTCCTAGTTTCCGGCTGCAGGTGGAGAACCGCATCGGCTTCTCCCGCAGCGGTCGTTCAAACATTGCCGCATTTGCGAGGTTCGATCGCGCTCAATGACATCCACGCGTCAGCACGATCCCCGAAGGACGCCTCGAACGCGATGTATGACGATTTTGTCATTCTTCTTTTATATGCAGATCACGCCCAAGTTAAGGTTCCATCAAATATCGATCTCCGTGGGACCCGCAATTTGTCGAACGCGAGAATCGTCCAGAACCGATGATGTTGCCGTTTACCAGAAAGATACGAAGCTCGGCCGCGGAACGTTGTCCCATCGCGCATTCACACAACCGTAACGGGATGACAAAACTGTAATTATCGCGTCATGCTGGCGTTCTTTTTGCGGTTCTAGACTGGGTCCGTTGGCGCATCTCTACCGCTGCGCCACGTTCTGCAATCGAAGAGAAGGCAGGAGCCTGCTTCATGTCTAATTCCCGGACTCAACATGCCAGCAGGCCGACAGCAAGCTGGGGCCGCTTTAGGAAGCGGAACGCATACGGCGTACGTTGAGAAAAATACGCTCCGCAAGTCAATGGCTTACTTCTGTCAAAGGTCAATGATGACTCAGCACGGTTAAGGGAGCGGCAACTGTTTGATTTGACGTGCCGTCGCCTCGCTTACCGTACACGAAGTTCCGTTTCCTGAAGCGACCTCAAGTTGCATTGCCGATTCCGGGTCGCGTGATGGAAGAAACCAAAAGAGGAGAAGGACATTATGTTGCGAATTACGTCTCGAAATTACCCTCGCAATAGTTCCCGGATCAACCGTCTGCGTCTGATCGCTGGGCTGCTGTCGATGGGGCTGAGCGTTCCGGTGCTCGCGCAGTCCGTACAGTTCCCGACCTACAATCCCGGCGAGAACCTGACCGGGTCGCAAGGCCCCTCCTACTCGAATCCTACGCCTGACCCGTGGGTCGTCAGTGACGGCGCGATCATCACCCCAGTCGGCACCCAGGTCTACCTCGGCATCACAACCCGCGCCAAGGCCATCGCGCTCAACCCCCTTGGCAATCACACCGCCGCCGTACTTCAAATGGGCGCCCCACAGGCCGTCACGATCTTCAACACCCAGACCGGCGCTGTCCTGCAGAACGTCAAGTACGGCAACTCTGCTACCGGCAGCGCCACCGGCATCGCCTATACGCCGGATGGCGCGCACCTGCTGTTCAGCCAGGACAGCCACTACGTTGCCTACGTCAGCGTCAGTCCGACCACGGGCTTGGTCACGACAGATATCGCTGAAATCACTGTTCCGAGAACCCTCGCCAACATCACCTGCTTTCCATACACCTCTCCGTACAACGCTGCGGCGACCCCCCCTTCGGGCAGCCCTCCGGGAACCACGGGCAGCGCTGAAATCCCCGCCTGCAGCACCTACTCGTCGTCGAGCACTTCCTATCCCCTAGGCATCGCGGTCTCGCCGGATAACACGACCGCCTATGCCGTGCTGGACGTCAACGATACGCTGGCCAAGATCAACCTGAGCACGAATGCGCTGGTTTCGCAGATCCGTGTCGGTAACGTCCCGCACAGCGTCGTGATCTCTGCGGACGGCACAACCGCCTACGTCTCCGACGAGGCTGGGAGGATTGCTACCGCAAACGACTACCAGGAATACTCCGACGGCACCCCGGTCGTCGCCACTTATCCGACTGGCGCCACGGCCACCGGCACCGTTTCCGTGGTCAACCTGGCCACGTTTACGGTGACGGACACCATCTCCACCGGTCTGCACCCCACCGGGATGGCCTTCTGGGGCAACTACCTATTGGTCGCCAACGCCTATAGTGACTCGATATCGGTCATTAACACGAATACCAACACGGTCGCGTATACCATCAGCCTTGGGCTCCCGATCGCGGTCCCAGGTTCAACCACGCCTGCCTTTGGCGCCGGGCCGAACTCGATTGCCGTCGATGAAGTGAACAACATCGCTTACGTCGCGCTTTACAACGCCAACGCGATCGCCGTAGTCAACCTTCCTCAGAACGCGCCCGGCACGCCCGTCAGGGGCCTGATCCCGGTAGGCTATGCGCCGAGCTCGGTTGTGCTGGACAGGTTGAATGGCGACAACGTGCTGCTCGTTGCCAACGACAAGGGCATCGGCACCACGGGCTTCGTGAACACTCCGGCCGAAAATTCGACCGTAACCTCACACGGCGTGGGGCCCTCCCTCAACACCCACGAGGACCTGGGCACCGTCAGCATCGTCCCCGTGCCGACACTCGGGGAGTTGGCTGCCTTCACGAAGCAGGTCCATCAGAACAACCACTGGGATATGGCTGTGAATATATCGAGCGCCTCCGGCGGCAATCCGTCTACCGCGCCGGTCGCAATCCCGGCGAAGATCGGCAGCCCGTCGCTCATCAAGCACGTGTTCGTGATCATCCGTGAAAACCGTACCTACGATCAGATGCTGGGCGACGTGGTTGGCGGCAATGGCGACGAAGCGCTGGCGATCTTCGGCGACGGCGCTGTCGCCCAAGCCGCAAACGGCGGCGACAGCGTCACGCCCAACGCGCACGCGATGGTGCAGCGCTTCCCGCTCTTCGACAACTTCTACGACCCAAGCCGGCAGTCGGCCGACGGTCACAACTGGATCGTTCAGGCCATGGCGCCCTACTCCGATGACATCCAGTCGCCGGACTGGGACCGCGACTATCCCTCAAACGGCGGCGATGCGATTGCTTATCAGCCGCAGGGCAACCTGTACAACCTGGCGGCCAAGGCCGGTATCAGCATCAAGAACTACGGCGAGTACGTCGAGTACGATACGTTCAAGACGCCGACCGGGTCGACTACCGAGCCGAGCTGGACTCAGTTCTACAACGACTCCCAATGCTTCGAGGGAGGGCCTGAATGCGGGGAGCCTGGGACAGCGGGCGAGAGCACGCTTTACTATCAGAACACGGTCTCCTCGTGGTCCCCGCTCCCGGACGTGCAAAACCACACGGTCCAGAATTACCCGCAGTTCGATCTGGGCATCCCCGACCAATACCGCTTCGATATCTGGAATCAGGATTTCCAGAAGGACGCGGCCAACGGTACAGTGCCCCAGTTGGAAATGATGTGGATCAGCTCCGACCACACCGGTGGCCCGCCGACCGCGCAAGCCATGCAGGCCGATAACGACCTGGCCCTCGGACGCTTTGTCGACGCCATCAGCCACAGCTCGATTTGGTCCTCCTCCGCGATCTTCGTCGAGGAAGACGACGCGCAGGACGGTCTCGACCACGTCGACGGTCACCGCAGCCCTGGCTACATCCTCAGCCCCTACGTCAAGCAAAACGTGAACCCCGATGGCACCGGAGCTGGGGTAACCGAAGACAGTACCTTCTACACGCAGGTCAACATGACCCGCACGATCGAGCAGATCCTCGCTCTGAAGCCCATGAACCAATTCGACCTGGTGGCTTCGCCGATGAGCGAAATCTTCATCAACAATCCGCCCGCGGCGAACTTCCTGCCGTGGTCGCACGTGGCCAACCAGATCCCGCTGTATTCGGGCACGACCGCGAAAGTGGACCTCCCGACCAACAGCCCTAATGCCAAGGCTCTGCAGGTAGGTTGGCTCAAGAAGAAGGCGGAAATCTTCGCCGGCAAACAACACATTCCCGACTCCGAAGATCCGGACACCGTCAGGCACTACAACTGGTACGAGGCCACCGGGTTTACCGTCCCCTACCCTGGCGACAAGACGGTTCGCCCCGCGAGCGACTTCAATCGCCCGGCGCCCAAAGCGAATGCTGACTTGGACGATTAATACTCGTCCCCAACCACAACGGCCCGCACCCCGATCACCGGGGAGTGGGTGTTGAACTGCCAACACAGGAGATGATTTATGATGAGGAAGCTCTTCGTACTCGCAATCGCACTTTTGGGGGCTGGCTCTTTAACGGCGAGCGCTACGCCTATTATCGGTTACGTTCCGCAGTCAGCCCAGATTCCCATTCCGTCCGATTTAGTCGAAGGTGGAGGACCGGTAACTTCGGGTAACTACACCTGGAGTTCGACCAACCTCTATAACGGAGGGGGATCGGTTTTCGGCTACACCAGTGGCTATGGTTTCGGCGGCAATGGATATTGGGACAGTGCCATGGGTCCCATCATTGCTCTCAATGATAGCTATGACGATTATGGCGTTACAGACACCATGACCATCGCTTTCACGACTCCGGTCTATGAGGTCGGTGACTTCTTCAATTACGTTCCAGGTGGAAGCACGCCGACGACCATCGCCGTCTACGATGCATCCATGGATCTCATTGAGTCCTACAACCTGGACTTTTTGACCAGCGGAGGTCCGGACACGGGCGAGTGGCTGGGCTTCTTGGAAACCACACCGATCAGTTACTTTACGATGTCGGACAACTACATCGCCATGGCTACTACACCGACGCCGGAGCCCTCCACTCTGACCTATTTCCTCCTCGCAGCAGCCGTTTGCGGAGGCGCAATGTTTTTAGCCGCCCGCAAAAGGTCCGTTATCCCACCGGCAGTGTAGTTACTGATCACCTCCGCTTTGTTCTTCCGGTCGCCCGGTTTGGCATGCTGATAGCATCCCAAACCGGGTCCTCGTTTTTTCTGAGCATTCGGCGATGTACCGCCGCTTTATCTTCTCGTAGGCTTCTATCGCCTGGCAACAGTAAAAGCCCTCTCTCCGATGACAGGGTTGAGAGCCGGTTCCGCAAATTCAGGCAGGGGTTTAAGTGGAGGTTCTGTTCGCCCACAGCCTAAAATGGCTGGGATGAGGAGAGCAGATGAGCAGACGTCCGCGTCGGAACCACACAGCAACGTTCAAGGCGGAGGTGGCCTTGGCCGCCATCAAGGGAGAAAAAACATCTACTGAGTTGGCCGAGGAGTTTGATGTGCATGCCAACCAGATTACGCAGTGGAAGAGCCAGCTTCTGGAAAGCGCAGCCGGAGTTTTTGGAAGCGAGGCGAAGGCAGAGGCCGCAACGGCGGCGGTGGATCTGAAGTCGCTGCACGCCAAGATCGGCCAACTGACGCTGGAGAACGATTTTTTAGAAGGCGCGCTCACCAAGGCGGGGTTGCTGAGCGCAAAGCGATGATCGACCCAGAGCACGACTTTCCTATCAAGCAGCAGGCAGAGGTGCTGGGCATCAGCCGCAGCACGGTCTACTATGAGCCGCGCCCGATCTCTGACGAAGATCTATGGCTCATGAGGCGCCTCGACGAGTTACACCTCAATTATCCTTTTGCCGGCAGCCGGATGCTGCGCGGCTTGCTCTGGCAGCAAGGGCTAGAGCTTTCACCCCACGGACCAAGACCAGTCCGTGGGGGCCCCGAGGTTGGTCGCAGGCACATCAAGACGCTGATGAGGCGGATGGGCGTCGAGGCCATCTATCGCCGGCCCAACACCTCGAAACCCGCGCCAGGACACAGGATTTACCCGTATTTGCTGCGCGGTCTGGCCGTCACGCGGCCCAATTCGGGGTCCCTGCCGCGCGAACTCTGCGCGGTGGGGTGGAAGCAGGTCTGGGCCATGGACATCAGTTACATCCCCATGGCGCGGGGATTCGTCTACCTGGCCGCGGTGGTGGATTGGTTTAGCCGCCGCGTTCTTGCGTGGCGACTGTCGATTACGATGGAGACCAACTTCTGTATCGAGGCGCTGGAAGAGGCTCTTTCTAAGAATGAAAAGCCAGAGATATTCAACACCGATCAGGGCAGTCAGTTCACCAGCGATGACTTCACTGGGCTGCTAAGAAAGAACGGCATTGACATCTGCATGGACGGCAAGGGCCGTTGGCGAGATAATTTTTTCGTGGAGCGAGTCTGGAAGTCGATCAAATATGAAGAGGTCTATCTCCATGCATAAGAGACGGTCCAAGAAGCCAGGACTTCCATCGGAAAATACCTGGAGTTCTACAACGCCACCCGGCCGCACTCCAGCCTGAATGGGTTCACGCCCGACCAGGTCTACTTCAACCGCTTGCCGAAATTCATGGCAGCCTGAACAAAAGCTTTGCTGGTCGAGTTCGTGGCCCAGTTGAAAGCCGAGAGCCAGGATGCCGCTCCGCAGTGGCTTGCTTGGTGAGTTTTTCAAGGCATGGGGAAATCTATCGATCCGATGTTGAAAGAAAAGGCCGGGAGCGGCAGTCGTGCCCACTCCCGGCGCTCATCGGTGTCGATGAGTCTCCAGCCGGTTATTTCTTGGCGGGTTGCTCTCCAGCAGTGCCCGCCCCCGCTTCACCGACCGGCTTCAGAATGCGATAAAGTGGTTCTGTCGGTCAATCGACACGGGGACAATGGCTACATCGTCTCCCCTGTCAACTTCAACCGCCAGCCAGAACCTCTGGCAGCATAAACCGAAAAACTGACCTTCCACTTAAGAATCGGCGAAAACTGTCCGAACAACCGGGACCACCGCAGAGGGGGCTTTTTCTTCACGCTTCGAACGTAAAGCCCTCACCGACCTGAACCCGCCCCGCCACCGGCGTGAACGTTACTGCCCAGGATTCGTTCCGCGACACCGCAAAGAACACATCGCCTGTCGATTTTCCTTAATTATTGATCCGGCCCATAAAGGGTGTTAGGCGGCGTATGCGACTCTGGGGTCTCTGAAGAAGGCCTTGACCCGTTGTGGTGTGTTGGTCAGTTGATCCATGTGCTGGGCGGCGGC
>Ga0255351_1001118_pt1 | contig 11167 bp, 8 predicted proteins | sample HBST25r2metaG_FD_186024 | JGI IMG/M metagenome (GOLD analysis project Ga0255351, IMG submission 186024) | Peat soil microbial communities from Stordalen Mire, Sweden - H.B.S.T-25.r2 | ecosystem: Environmental > Terrestrial > Soil > Wetlands > Peat | place: Sweden: Norrbotten County, Stordalen... | reverse complement strand
CGCCATAGCCGCCGCGATTGCCGTAGCCCACACGCCCGCCCCAGCCGCGTCCGCCGTAGCCGCCGCGCCCGTACCAGCCACGGTGATACCACGGCCCTGCGCCGAGGAAGACGCCGCCATAGAACCAATCAGCGCCATAATAGCCGTACGGGGCGCAGGCATAGGGGTAATAGGCGTAATAGCCCCAATCGCAGACCGGCGCGGCGTATTCCTCTGGAGCTGCCGCAACCACCGGCCCTACGCCGACTCCCCACATCACTTGAGCATGAGCCGCTGCCGCAAAGGGCAGAGCCAAAAGAACTGCCAACAGAACCAGACGCGCTCTCCGCATAAATCCTCCTTGTGCTGGTGGTTTCCCAGGTCTCAAAAGCGAGACCTGGGGCACCCAGCTTCGTGGGATGATTACAAAAGCACTGCCGGTCTCCGGGGTTCGTCTCCCTACCGGCTTCTGTACTCTCAGACAGCAATTCGGCGGGAAAGTTGCGGTCCGCGCGAAAAAATTCGTTGGGCGGAGAGTGCGCGGGATGGTAGACGGAACCCTCCTACCCTTTCACGGTGGCCAATTCGGACGCGTTTGCGCCAAAAAACTCTGCGCCAAGGGCTTTACAAGTGAGGCAAACGTGGGAAACTGTTACAAGGGCATTGCATGCAGCAGCCTTTTGTTTGAGGGAATTAGGATATGGCACAAGAGAATTCATTCGACATTGTCAGCAAAGTGGAGATTCAAGAGGTCCGCAACGCCATCGACCAGGCGCTGAAGGAGATTCGCCAGCGCTTTGACCTGAAGGACTCGCACTCCGAGGTCAAGCTCGCCGAGGGCGACAAAGAGATTCAGTTGGCCTGTGACGGCGAGTACCACCTGGAGGCAGTCAAGGAGATTCTGGGGCAGAAGCTGGTCAAGCGGGGCGTCTCGCTTAAAAATCTGGAGTACGGCAAGCTGGAACCGGCCTTGGGCAACAGCGTGCGGCAGAAGATCACCTTGCAGCAGGGCATCCCCATCGAAAAGGCCAAGGAGATCGTCAAGCTGGTCAAGGAATCGAAGAAGAAGGCGCAGGCCAGCATCCAGGGCGATACGGTGCGCATCACCAGCAAAGACCGCGACGAGTTGCAGGGGATCATTTCCCTCTTGCGCGGCAAGGATCTGGGCGTGGAGTTGACGTTTACCAATTACCGTACAAACTGACCGGAGCACTTTGAGCACACTGGCGATAGCGACGGCAAAAGAGGTCTTCGAGCTGCTGCGGGATGATCTCGTGGCGATTGAGCAGGAGTTGGGGCGAGACGCGGCCTCCGGCGTCAGCACCATCACGGAGATTGCCGAATATCTGCGCGGCGGCGGCGGCAAGCGCATCCGGCCTATCTTGCTTTTATTGTCCTCGCATGCACTGGGCTTTACCGGCCAAAGCGCCATCCGGCTGGGCGCGGTCGTCGAGATGGTTCACTCCGCCACTCTGGTTCACGACGACATTATCGACGGCGCGAATATCCGCCGCGGACGCCCTTCGGCCAACACCACATGGGGCAATGAGAAGTGCGTGCTGGCAGGCGACTGGCTGTATATGCAGGCCTTTCATGTGGCGCTCAAAGAGAAGAATCTGCGCGTGCTGGAGCTGCTGATCGGCCTGACGCAGCAGATGGTCGAGGGTGAGCTGCTGCAGATTCAAAAGCTGGGCCGGGCGATCAGCGAGGCTGAGTACTACGACCTGATCTATCGCAAGACGGCCTGCCTCTTTTCGGTTTCGATGCAACTGGGCGCGGAACTGGCTGGCGCGGACGAGGCTGTCGAGGCGAGCCTGGGCGCGTATGGCCGGACCGTCGGCCTGGCCTTCCAGATTGTGGACGACGTGCTGGATCTGACGGCCACGGAAGAGATTCTGGGCAAGCCTGTGGCCAGCGATCTGCGCGAGGGCAAGGCCACGCTGGCGGTGATTCACTCCATCGACCACGGCACCGCTGCCGACCGCCGCACCATTCAGCGCGTCTTGAACGACCGCAGCTTTGAGAATGTGAGCCGGGAGAAGATTCGCGAGATTCTGACCCGCAACGGATCGGTTGAATATGCGATGGGCGTGGCCGACCGCTATGCCGAGCAGAGCCGCCAGGCTTTGGCCGCGATCCCGGATTCGGATTACAAGCGGGCGCTGCTGTGGGTTCCGGATTTTGTTGTGGCGCGGGAAAAGTAGTAGGCTTTCCGACTCTTGAGTGGCAAGTCATACAAACAAAGGATGATTGCGCGAACCCACCCTAGCCGCAAGAACAAGAACGCGGCGAGGGTGGGGCACCCAAGTTTCATGTCCTAAGGGTCGGTAACGCCGGTGGAGAACTCCGTGAATTTTTCGGAGTACGCCACAGTTTCTCCCCCCCACGTGACTATTGGTATACCCATATCCAATTTGAGGGCGACGAATGTAGCATGAATCCGGTATTCTGCCCGATATGCAATTGCCATCAGGGGATTCTTTACTGGTTCAGATCATGAACACAGAGCTGGCCGATGCGACAAATCGGGCTGGGGAGTGGCTGGTCTGCAAGGTGGGCTGTACGCAGTGTTGTCACGGAGCTTTTGTGCTGAGTCCGCTGGATGTTCTGCGGCTGCACGCCGGCATGGAATTGCTGCGGGCCAGCAATCCCGAGCTGGCGGCCGAGGTGACGCATCGCGCCGACATGTGGATTGTCGAACATGGGCCGGAGTATCCCGGCAGCCTGGAGACGGGCCTTTTGGGCAACACAGTGGAGGAGCGGGAGCGCTTTGAGAGCTTTGCCAACGAGGCGGCCTGTCCTGCGCTGTGCCCGACCACTGGCGGTTGCGATGTTTACGCATGGCGACCGATGACCTGCCGAGTCTTTGGCCCACCGGTGCGGATGGGCGACGGCGCGGCGCTGGCGCATTGCGAACTGAATTTTGTGGGCGCCAGCCAAGAAGCGATGGCCGCCTGCGAGATGCCGCTGGCCTACGACCTGGAGGCTGATCTGCTGACCGAGATTCCCTCTCAGGGCGAGACCGTGGTGGCCTTTGCGCTGGTGGGGCTGGGCGAGGAACCTGCGGCCTAGTCCACAGACAGCTTGATCCAGTCCTTGTTTTCTATAAAAGCGCGGGCGAGGACGCTTACGCTACAGCCGGCCGGGAGGTCGGCGCTACAGATGATTCCGAAGCATAATCAAGATTCTGGTGGTTTCTTTGCCGTCGGACGAGCCGGTCCTCCGGTTGGCAGACTATAATGGCAAAGAATCGCGTTGAGCGACAATTGCGCCTGCTGGGCCACACAGCCAGCATCCATCCGAAGCTGGATTGGATGCGGCGGAGGCTCGGTGAGCGCGTAGAGAGTTGAAGGTCCAAGTTCATCCATGATCCGTTTCCTGCAGAGAGACAACCGCTTCACCAAAGCGTTCTTTTTTGTCGTCATCGCCGCCGCCTCGGTGGGCATGGTGGTGTATTTGATTCCCGGCCTGATGGGCATGGGCGGCTCCACGGCCGACACCTACGCCATCATCTACCCTCACTGGTACAGCAAGATCTTCTCTTCGGGCGTGACGATCAGCCAGCAGACGGTGAGCCAGCGGGTGGCCCGGCAGTTGCAGAGCAACCCTGCCTACGCTGATAACCCGATGATTGCGCATTACTTTGAGCAGCAGGCTGGCCAGCAGTTGGTGCAGGAGCAGGTTCTGCTGATTGAGGCGGAGAAGCTGGGCATCAAGGCCAACGACAGCGATGTGGCGAACTTCCTGCATCAAGGCCAGTTCGGCGAGTACCTTTTTCCGAACGGCCAATTCATCGGCTCGGACCGGTACGCCGATTTTGTGGCGCGTCAGTTCAATATGACGGTGGCGAATTTTGAGCAAGAGGTGAAGCAGGAGATTCTTGTGCGCCGCGTACGGGCGTTGATTACCGCCGGAGCCAAGGTGAGCGATGCCGAGGTGCGCGCCGCCTATCTCAAGCAGAACGTCAAGATCAAGTTCGACTACGCGGTCATCGCCTCCGACACGCTGAAGGATTCCATCAAGCCGACGGACGCCGAGCTGGAAGCCTTCTTCAAGAAGAATGCCGCGCGCTATGCCGCGACGATTCCGGAGCAGCGCCAGGTCACCTACTTTGCAGTTGGACCCAGCGATCTGCCCGGTGGAGTTCCGCAGGTGAGCCAGTCGGAGGTGCAGCAGTACTTCCAGCAGCACCAGAGCGAGTATTCGGTTCCGGAGCAGGCTCGTTCACGGCACATTTTGATCAAGGTGGCGGCAGGTGCCGACGCCAAGACCGACGCCGCAGCCAAGGCCAAGGCCGAGGGGTTGCTGAAGCAGATCAAGGCGGGCGCGACCTTTGCCGATCTGGCCGCGAAGAATTCGGACGACCCGGGCAGCAAGGACAAGGGCGGCGAACTGGGCTTTATCAATCGCAACACCCAGTTTGTTCCTGAATTTCTGAATGCGGTCTTCACACAGAAGGTCGGCGATACGCAGATTGTGAAGACTTCTTTTGGCTATCACATCATCCAGGTGGAGGAGCGGCAACCAGCTCATGCCATGACGCTGGCGGAGGTTGGGCCGACGATCCAGATGACGCTGATCCGCAAGAAGGTGGCCGCGACCGAAGAAAGTTATGCGCAGACGCTGACCTCGGAGGCGATCAAGAATGGCTTGGAGAAGACGGCAGCCGCGCATCATCTTCAATTCACCACAACGCCGATGGTCGGAGAGCGGGGCGTGATCTCCGCTTTTGCCGATTCCAGCCAGGTTTTGGGCAAGGCCTTCGCCGCCAAGCGGGGCGATCCGGCGCAGTTTGCCTCGACGGGCGAGGGGTATGCGATCTTTCAGGTTACCGGGATCGCTCCGGCGCACGCGCCCAACTTTGCCGATTGGAAACCTCTCGGCGTACGGGATTATCAGAACGATCAGCTCCCCATCCTGCTGACGCAGAAGACCCAGGAGCTGGCAAACAAGGCCAAGGCCGGGGGCGATCTGGCCAAGGCTGCCAAGGAAGTGGGCGCTACCTTCAAGACCAGCGAACTGGTCAGCGGGAGCGGGCAGGTGCCGGATCTGGGCGCGGTTGGTCAGGTGGCTCCGCAGCTTTTTGAACTCAAGACAGGCGACATCAGCGGTCCCATCAACGCGGGCCGCACGGGTGTGGTGGCCAAGCTGGTGGACAAGCAGGAGCCTTCCGCCGACGAGATGGCCAAGAACCTTGACCAGACGCGCGATGGGCTTCTGGAGCAGCGCCAAAACGAAGCCTTTGGCCTCTTCATGAACACGCTGATGGACGACTACCGCAAGCACAAGCGGATCTTGATTCCCAAGGCGAAGACCGAAGAGACTCCGGCTACGTAGCGGAAGATTGCACGATACAACAAAAAGCCCGCATCCTCAGTCTGGATGCGGGCTTTTTTGTTTATATTGACCGCAGAATGGAGTATACGAAAACGCGGATTCTTCGACTCATCACCCCCAAACTCCACCCCACGAACGAAGACCTGTTCGTGGGGACCCCGGAAAACTGAAGAGCGTTTGGGGCCTCGTTCGCTCCCTATGAACAAGGTTGCTAAATAAAGCGGATATGGAACAAATACAGCAAGTTAGCTTCCGCTGCGCGGAAATCGCGAGTTCGCGAGTTCGCGGCAGTTCATCCCAGGTGTAACTTGCATCGGCGAGTCAAGCTGCTCAGAATGACGGTTCTGAGGAGGAAGGGAAGGGGGCCCGGTAGCCAAGAGATTTAGAATCAGGTAATGCTCTTAATAAATTTGATTGCTTTTCCGTCTGGCCTGGAAGTTGGCCGCCATCTGCGCGATCTCAGCCTGGGCGCTCTTCCCCTGATTCTGATTGTTGCTACCGTTCTGCTCTGGGTGATGTACATTCTCTGCCTGCAACGTGCGCTGCGTCATTGCTCTCCGGAAGCTCGGACGATCTCTCCGGAAGCGTTGTGGCTGCTATTGATCCCGGTCGTTCGCAACTTCTGGCATTTTAAGGTCGTGGACGGCCTCGGCGCGTCGCTGGGCAGCGAATTCAAGAGTCGAAATCTGCCCGATGCTCCCTCCAAACCTGGAAGGGCGCTGGGGTTGGCGATGAGCGCTCTGCCCATTCTCTGCGCTGGATTGATAGGCGCTACCCTTCGTCTGGCGTCCAATCCCGCCAAGGTGGTTCTGGTGGGCTACCTGGGGAGGATCAGCCTGCTTCTCGTCCTCGTGGGCGTGGTTTTGTGGATCGCTTATTGGGTGAAGATTGCCGGGTACTCCAGGCTGCTGGCCAAGACGCCTTCCGCGCCGGAGGCTGAATCTCCATCCCCGAAGCCCCAAGCGAATCGAGCCTTTCTTCCGGCTGGAATCGTGGGCCTATCCCTCTTTCTCGCAGTTTCTCTGCCGCCCGCAGTGGGCTTTCTGCTCTTTGTGAACTCCAGCCGGGCCATGGACGCCTCCGATGCCTACGCTGCGGTCTACCCGCGCTGGTATAGCCGTTACCTGTTTTCCGGCGAGTATGTCAGCCATCGGGAGGTGCGGAAGGTCACCATCATGCAGGTGCGGGCGCGCTATCCGCAGTATGCCGACAACCCAGCGATCCTGCACTTCTTTGAGCAGCAGGCAGGCGCGCAGTTGGTGGAGCAGAAGGTGCTCGTGATCGAGTCCGAACAGCGCGGGTTGCGCGCCACCGATAAGGATGTGAACGACTTCCTCCACCAGGGGCAGTTTGGCGCATATCTTTATCCAAACGGCAAATACATCGGCGATGATCGCTATGCCGCCTTCATCACACAGCAGTTCGGCTTCAGCGTGGCGGAGTTCAAGCACATTTTGAAGCAGGATTTGGCGATCAAAAAACTGCAAGACAAGGTCACCGCCGGCGTCAATGTGAGCGACGAGGAGGTGCGCGATAGCTACCGCAAAGCGAATGCCAAAATCAAGTTCGACTACGCGGTGATTGACTCGGGCGATCTGCTCAAGACGATCAACCCCTCGCAGAGCGACCTGGAATCCTTCTACCAGCACAACCTGGCGCGTTATGCGGCAGCGATTCCGGAGCAGGCTCGTTCGCGCCATATTCTGATCCTGGTGGCTCCGGGGGCCGACGCCAAAGCCGACGCACAGGCCAAGGCCAAGGCGGAAGGGCTGCTGAAGCAGATTCAGAGCGGCGCGGACTTTGCCGATCTGGCGCGCAAATTTTCCGACGATCCCGGCAGCAAGGACAAGGGCGGCGAATTGGGCTTTGCCCGGCGTGGGATGACGGTGCCGGAGTTCGACAAGGCGCTCTTCAGCCAGAAGATTGGCGAGGCGCAGATCGTGAAGAGCCAATTCGGCTACCACATTGTGCAGGTTGAAGAGAGGAATGTGGCGCACGCGCCCAGCTTTGTCGATGTGAAGGGCGATGTGGCCGACGATTTCCGCCGCGAACAGCTTTCAATTCTGCTCAAAGAGAAGACGGCGGATTTGGCCGCCAAGGCCAAGGCTGGCAACGATCTGGCCAAGGCCGCCAAGGCGGAGGGCGCCAGCTTTCATTCCAGCGATCTGGTGGGCGCCAGCGATCAGGCACCGCTGTTGGGGCAGATTGGACAAGTGGCTCCGCAGCTCTTTGACCTGAAGCCGGGCGAATTCAGCGGGCCGATCAATGCCGGGCGGACCGGCGTGGTGGTCAAGCTGGTGGACAAGCAGTTGCCCTCCGCCGAGGAGATCGCCAAAAACTTCAACGCGGCGCGGGATGGACTGCTGGATCAGCGCAAATCCCAGGTCTTCAATGGCTACCTGAAGACGCTGATGCTTGAATACAAGAGGAAGGGCCGTATCTCCATCTCCGGCGAGAGTGCCGGAGAAAATCCCAGCGCCGAGTAGTGATTGATAACGTCCTGAACAGACGCAGAAACTCCCGCATCCGGCCTACGGAATGCGGGAGTTTTTTGTGTCTTTGGGTAAGATCGCGGCTTGAGCCGTCCGTCTTTCCCAGCGCTATGCCGCTGGTTTCAGGCTCTTTACGCTCACTCCTGGAATGGCCGGGTGCAGATGTTCCGACATGGTGGCGTGGGTGCCCAGATATTGCAGAACATCATTGATGGTATCTTCAAAACGCGAACCGGTCTTATGGGTGGCTTTGACCCCTTTGGCTACCATTTGGCAGACTTCAAAGCGGTTCATTCCGTGCGCAAGGGCACGGTGAATTTGGTCGGATCGCATGACTACACTCCGGTCAACAGGTGGATGTTGCGTGCGGTGCGGAACTCGTCAGGAGCGGTGGGGCGGCAGCAGCCGAGCAGGCTTGTTCAAGCAAAAGGAGGGTCTGAATATCTCAGGTCTATCTTCATTGTACCCCGGAAACGGCTGCTGCGCCGTCCACAGTCAGGAACAGTAGGAAGAAGCGCGATTCTCCGAAGCGTTAAAAAAATCTAAAATTCCTCAATATTTGGTGCGGAAGAGGGGACTTGAACCCCTAAGCCTTGCGGCGCTAGCTCCTAAGGCTAGTGTGTTTGCCATTTCACCACTTCCGCTTCCTTTAGTCAATTTACCACGGCGGAGGTTTTTCGGGGCAGTCACGGTCAAGCGCGTCTTGCCGCTGCCAGCCGGAGGCCAAAGCCGACGAAGACGCAGCCGGTCAGCCGATCGAGATTGCGCACGACCTTCGGTTTTGCCAGGAAGCGACCGAGAGGGACCGTAAGCGCGATCAGAAGCGAGAACCATGCCAGGGTTATCAGCACATGAATACCGGCAAGCATCAGAGAAAACCCGGCAACATTCACGCCCTGCGGGATGAATTGCGGAAGAAAAGTCACATAGAAAACCCCAACCTTGGGATTGAGGATGTTACTGAGAAAGCCCCGGTAAAACGCGCCTTTGTTTCCCTTGCCATGAGCCGGAGCGTCGATTGGCGTCCGGTCGGCGGTCAGCGAGGCTCGTGGCCTGCTGATCAGCTTGACGCCGAGGTAGACGAGATAAGCCGCGCCCGCCCACTTCAAGAGATTGAAAGCCAGCGTGGAGGCCGCCAGCAGCGCCGTCAAACCGAAGGCCGCGCTCATTCCCCAGACCAGCAGGCCAAGGCAGATGCCGGCAGAGGCCGCGGCCCCATCCCGTGGTCCGCAGGAGGTTGATGTGCGCAGCACCATGGCGGTATCCACGCCGGGAGTGATCGTCAGCAAACCGGCGGCGGCAATAAAAAGGAGCACCAACTGAATCATGAACGGCAACCTCCAATATTCAGAGTATCTCGCAAACTCAAGAGCGGACAAATTCGACTCCACAGACTCTCACGGCGCGGGCGCGACCTTCCCACCCCAAACGGGGTAATCTAGAGGTCATGAGCCCATCCGCACAACCGCCGCAAATGAATCTCGTTCAAGCTGACGACTTCCGCGAGTCCTACGCCAACAGCGTCCAGGTCCGCGTCAGCGTCTGGGACTTCCAACTGGTCTTCGGCCTGGCCTCCAGCGAATCCCCCGACAAGATCACCATTCGCAACCACTCCGCCATCTACCTCAGCCCGCAGCAGGCCAAGGCCCTGTGGAATATGCTGGGGCAGAATCTGGCCCAGTATGAACACGCCTTCGGCGAGCTTAATCTGGAGCCGCAGAGTCACAGCTTCCCGGCCGGACCGATTAACTAGGGACCAAGGGACCAGGGCACTAGGAAAATCTGGGTGCCCCAGGTCCGGATTTTCGGACCTGGGAAGACTACGAATCCAACTCCCGCCAACCTCACGAGGAATGCACGCATTGCGCTGGAGAAAGTTCATCCCGCCGCCCGCCGCCTGGATCGTCTTTCCGGCGCTCTTCGCGGCGCTTCTGCTGAGTCATCTGACCCTGCTTCGCCTGCCTTACTACTGGGACGAGGCTGGCTACTACATTCCCGCAGCTTGGGACTTCTTCCGCACCGGCTCACTGATCCCCATCAGCACGCTTACCAACGCCCATCCTCCGCTGCCCAGCGTCTATCTGGCGATCTGCTGGAAGCTCTTCGGCTTCTGCCCTCTGGTCACGCGCATCAGTGCGTTGGCAGCCGCCGCGCTGGGCCTCACCGCCGTCTGGCGGCTGGCGATGCGCCTGGTGGGCGTCGCCTCGGTCGCCTTTTGGACCGTCGCCCTCACCGCGCTTTATCCCGTCTGGTTTGCGCAGAGTTCGCTGGCCCACGCCGACATCTTCGCCGCCGCTTGCACGCTTTGGGGTCTGGTCTACGCGCTGCCCGCCCGCAATCGCCTGTTGCCGCACAAGCCATGGGCCGCCGCGCTCTGCTTTTCCGCCGCCGCGCTGTGCAAAGAAACGGCTATCGTCCTTCCGCTCACGCTGGCCGCCTATGACCTCTTTGAAAGCTTCCACGCTCCCGGCATGAAGCGCACACGCCTCTGGCGCGAATCCGCCTGGCTGGCCGCTTGCGCGCTGCCGCTGGCCGCTTGGTACGCCTACCATCGCGCCAAGACCGGCTTTCTCTTTGGCAATCCGGAGTTTTTGCGCTACAACGCTCAGGCCAACCTCGACCCGCTACGCATCCTGGCCGCCTTCGGTCATCGCCTGCTGCATCTGACTGCGCACATGAACCTATTTGTGCCGGTGCTGATTGCGCTGGCCGCGCTGCTGCTTCAGCCAAAGCCTGAACAGGAAGCAGGGGACAGGGAACAGGGAGCAGGAAACAGGGAGCAGGGAACAGGAAACGCCGATGAAGCTGGGTGCCCCAGGTCCGGATTTTCGGACCTGGGAAACTATGAACCTCAAACTCTAACTGATAGCGACGAAGCCCCCGTTGGCAACAGCTCCCGCCCCGCCCTGGAGCCCGCCGCGCTGCACAGCATCTTTCTGCTGCTCGCCGTGAACGCCGCCTTCTTCAGCGTTCTGGGCGGAGCGCTGCTCACCCGCTACCTGCTGCCGATGTACCCGCTGGTGCTGCTGGTGGCCGTCTCCACCTTTTATCGCCGCGTGCCTTGGTGGCAGGGGCTGGCCGCCTTCTGCGCCGCGGCCTTCGTGGTGGGTATCTTCATCAATCCGCCCTATGGCTTTGCCCCGGAAGACAATCTGGACTACGCGCGCGTGATCCGCCTCCACCAGGCCGGGATCGCTCAACTTGAACAGCGCTACCCCGGCGCGACGGTGCTCTCCGCCTGGCCGGTCACCGACGAGCTGACCCGCCCGGAGCTGGGCTACCTGAAGCAGCCATTTTCAGTAGCTCCCATCGAGGACTTCTCCGCCGCCCAGATTGCCCGTGCCGCTCAGGAGCCGGAG
>Ga0255351_1001116_pt1 | contig 11175 bp, 7 predicted proteins | sample HBST25r2metaG_FD_186024 | JGI IMG/M metagenome (GOLD analysis project Ga0255351, IMG submission 186024) | Peat soil microbial communities from Stordalen Mire, Sweden - H.B.S.T-25.r2 | ecosystem: Environmental > Terrestrial > Soil > Wetlands > Peat | place: Sweden: Norrbotten County, Stordalen... | reverse complement strand
ACCCATGGGCGAGAATGCCCGCCTGCTCATAGAAAAAGAATTCAGGTGGGAGGAAAATGCCAGAGCCTTTGTCGCTGCCATCAGAGCGGCAGTTCCTGTCGTTTAGCGAGTTTCTTGCGGCCCTGCTTCCGGCGCTCGACCGGGAAGGGGTGTGCTTCTGCGTTTTGCGGAATTATGAGAAGTTCCCCGCCGAGAACATTGGCAGCGACATCGATTTTCTGATTCATCCGTCCGATCTGGCGCGCGCCATCCGCGCGCTTCGCTCCGTTGCCGGCATTCGCATTACCGGATACTCCGAGCGCTCCTGGGTGGCGCACGCCTTCGTGGAAGGCGTGCGCCAGGCTCCGGGAATTCGCGCGCTGCAGGTCGATTTCCTTTGGCTTTTGAGTTGGAAGGGACAGACTTACCTGCCGACTGAGGCCATTCTGCAGGCGGCGGCCCCGCGCCAGACCGGCAATTTGAAGTTTCTTGTGCCGTCTCCGGTTCACGAGGCGATTGTCTCTTTGTTCGCCAGCCTTCTGGTCGGCGGCTGGCTGAAGGAAAAATACTTTCCCAAGGCTCAACAGGCATTTGCAAAAGACAGGCCGGGGGCGATCGCCGCTTTGCAGCGGCAATTCGGGCTGAAGCAGACGGCGCGGCTGGTTGATGCGGTCATTGCTGGCGACCGGAAGAAGATACTGGGCTGCGTCGGTCCGCTGCGCGTCTCCGTGACCCTGCGCGGCCTGATGCGCAGGCCGGTGCGCGGTTCCTGGGCCGCTGTCCTCTACTTTGCGCGGGAGATCGCGGTTCGCTTTTCGCCTCGGAATGTCGAAACCGTGTGCATCCTGGGTTTGAACGGCGAAGACAAAACGATGCTTGTCGAAAGCCTGGCGCCGCTGCTTCAAGCCTCGGCAAAAGAGGTGGAGGCGCGCATTCTCCATCCGCGTTTTCACGGGGCGCGCAAATCGTGGTGCAAGACGCGCACGGATGACTTCAGCGGGCAGTCGAAGAATGGCTATTTCTCCTCCATGGCAAAGGTTTTTGTGTGGCTGCTCGACGATTGGCTGAGCCAATTCATCGGGAAGAAGAATCTTACGCTTCGAATCTGCGGGTGTTCTTGCCAGGACTTATTGATCGACCCGGCGGAGTGCGGTTATAACGGTCCTGTGTGGTTTGCACGTCTCGCCAGCAGGTTTTCTCCGTCTCCCGATCTCTGGATACTGCTCGACCCGGCCACGAGGACCGAAGGCTTGGAACTTTCCGCGCAGACCGTCCGGCAACTTGAAGCCTATCGTTCTTTTGTGAAGGCGAGCAAGCAGCACATCATCCTGAACGCAGGCAAACCCGCGGCAGACCTGACAGAAGACGCCTATACTGCGATGATCGATATGCTGGCTCAGCGCACAAACAGCAAGCTCCGGAACCGGTTCTGAGGTTCTGGCGTTGACGATCCGCAAACAGTTTCTCAAACTTTTCGATCAAAGGAAGGCTTTCAACTGAAGATCGTCATTCTTGGCCCCGATGGCGCGGGTAAAAGTTCGGTCATCGCGGGACTGACTGGAAAACTGGAGCAGGCGGGACGCACAGTGAAGGTGCGCCACCTCAAGCCGCAGATCCTCATCCCGCGGCGTGGAGAGCCGGGGGCGATTGTCGTTGATCCTCACGGCAAGCCGCCCCGTTCCGCGCTGACTTCTGTTGCAAAGTTATGGGTCTGGCTTATGGAAGAGTGGTGCGCGGCTATCTTTGAAGACGAGCGGAAGACCATTCTCATCTGCGACCGCTACTATCACGACTTGCTGGTCGATCCGGTGCGCTATCGCTACGGGGGGCCGATGTGGGCAGCCCGGGTGCTCGGTAAACTGATGCCTCGGGTAAGTTTGTGGATTCTGCTGGACGCACCGGCTGAAATCCTGCAAAGCCGCAAGCAGGAAGTTTCCCTGGATGAGACAGCGCGGCAGCGCCAGGCCTATCTCGCCTTTGTTCGCCAGCAAGACAGGCATGTGATCGCAGACGCTTCGCAACCGCTGGACCGAGTGATTGGCGAAGTGGAGCAGGCCGTGACGGCGATGGGCGGCTTCAAGGCACTGGGGGAGAACCGATGAGGGTTTTGCTTTCAGCCTATGCGTGTGAGCCAAATCGAGGATCGGAGCCGGAGGTCGGCTGGCAGAGGGCCCTGCACATGGTGGCGCACGCCCATGAGGTATGGGTGCTCACGCGCTCCAACAACCGGGCGGTCATCGAGTCTGACGCTTCAAGTCATGCTCCCGGACTGCATTTTATCTACTATGATCTTCCCGGCTGGGCGCTCCGGCTGAAGAAACAACCGTGGTTCCTGCCCGTTTACTTCATCCTTTGGCAGTGGGGAGCCTACAGGTTGGCCGCCCGGCGCCATCGCGAAAAGCCATTCGACGCTGTTTACCATGTAACCTTTGCCAGCATTCAATTCGGCTCCTTCATGGGCCGGCTCGGGATTCCGTTTGTGATCGGACCTATCGCGGGCGGAGAACGAACTCCCTTGCGCCTGCGCCGCGGCATGCCCATCGGCGGCCAAGCCCTGGAACTGATGCGCGATCTGGGAATCCTGCTGCAGCGCTCGAGCCCGCTTTCGCGTTCTGCTTTCGGCGCGGCCGAGCGTATCTTGGTGACGACCGCGGGGAGCCTGCGGCTAGTCCCGCGCAAATGGCGGTTCAAGACATCGGTGCACCTTGCCATTGCAACGTCTGGTCATGCCGAAGCGAGGGATGTGCGCTGGCCGCCAGACTCTCCGAGGTATGTGTTCGCCGGCCGTCTGCTTCATTGGAAGGGCGTGCATTTTGCGATCCGGGCGCTGGCTGAAGCCAGAAAATCCCTTCCCGCGGTGACTTTAACTCTCGTCGGAAGTGGGCCGGACGAGCGGTGGCTGCGCCATCTGGCCAGCCAATGCGGGGTAGAGGATGCAGTCGAATTTTCCGGACAGCTTCCCCGCTCGCAGCTTTTGTCCTCGCTTCGGAGTTATACCGCGCTGGTTTTTCCCAGTCTTCATGATTCAGGAGGATTTGTGGTGCTGGAGTCTCTTCAGGGTGGTGTGCCGGCCGTTTGTCTCGACCTGGGCGGCCCGGGAACCTTGGTCAACTCCTCCTGCGGCATCGTAGTTCCAACAGCAGGCGCAGACGAAGCCCGCGTGGTCTCCGGCATCGCCAACGCCATGATTCGCCTGGGAACAATGCCCACCTCGGAGTTGAGGAGTCTGTCCATGGGCGCGATCGCCAGAGCAAATGAGTTATCGTGGGAAAGCCTGACACAGAGCATCGCCGGCAGCAGAGGTGTTGAAGGAGCGGAACCGCCCGGCAACTCAAACTGATAGCCTTTCATTCACGGCATACGATTGGATGTTGCCCGTGACAAGCGGACATCGAAGTGTTGAAATGATCGAAAGAGGACAAGGCAGCCAAATGAATCAACTTGCACATTGGACCGGCGATCATTTGCGGGAGGCTCCCGGCGGGCCGCCGCCCAGACGGCTTTCTGTGTTCAAGTTCTTTTTGCGGTATCCAATCTTTCTTCTTGCCTTCGGTCCGCCTGTTTTCAGGACGAAAGGCGTCGATGTAACCGAGGGGACCCTGGATGTCTGGAGCTTTCTTCAAGTCGGCTTATTCTTCGCAGTTGCCGGTTGGGCGATACTGCGGCTGTCGACCGCCCAGTCCATTCTGATTCCGGGAAAGATACGGTCTGTGCTCAAGTATGGTTTTTTACTCAGCCTGCTGTTTATGGCATCTACTCTTTATTCCCCCAGCCGTGTTTCCACTGGAGCATATTCAATCTTGTACTTCCTTACCTGGGTATGCATCGTAGAGTTCATCAACGATGCTTACCGGAATCCCCCGGACTGGGTGCAGTGCCTATTGCAGCTCAGGTTGATCGCTTTGTTGCTGTTCGTTCTGGTTCTTGCATGCCTCGCTATTGATCCGGTTATGGTCATGGCGATCTTGCCAGGAATTGGAATCCGCCTCTCGGGAAACGCGGTTGCCCCCGTGCCGTTTATCTGCCCGATGATGATGCTTGTATCAGCCTACGCCTTCCTGTATTCCCTGGAGCCAAGAAAACGTTCCGTCTTCTTTTTCCTGATCGGCCTGGCCGGCGTGCTTACGACGCGATCGCGTGGATGCGAAATCTCCCTGTTTCTCTCGCTCTCAATTCTCGGCATTGCCTGGGCAACGGCCACCAAACGCTCCGCGTACAAGTTCATCGCCGCTCTGTCTGCTCTTGTCTTGCTCTCTGGAATGGTTGTAGCAGTTTTTGGAGGAGAGCATATTTGGAAAACTTTTAATCGCGGCGCAAGCGCATCGAACATCGAAAGCTTCAGCGGGCGGACAGAGATGTGGAAGTTTATCATTCATTACTGCATGACCCACCCTCAGGGAATGGGCTATGTGGCCGGCTTCCGTCTTGTGTTCAGGAATTATTACTCATTGACCACGGGAACGAACCTCAGTCAACTCGGCACCGCCCACAACACCCTCTTTGATATTCTGGCCGGCGCAGGCTGGCTGGCCCTGGCGGTCTATCTGATTCTGTTGGCAAAGCTCGTCTGGCTCGCATGGCGTTTCATCAGAAAGCAATCCCGGCTGAATCCGGCCGATGACAGCGCGTCCCGCCACGGGATTCGATGCTCGCTGGTGCTGCTTTTTTATTGTTTTGTATACGGGATGGGAGCTACGGAATTCTTGGCTCCCTTGAGGGCTGGATTTAATTACGAATACATCCTTATCGCAATCATCCTAGGCGCCTGCGCGAGAATGCTCGCGGTTTCCCGCGGCGGTCAAGTTTTCTCGCCGTCCGGACCGGCGAAGGGCTTGCGGATCAAATGAAGAACTGGAGCCAGCTGAGCGAGTTCGCGCAGCTTCTATTATGCAAGTGCTAACTGAGTCGAACGTGCGGCCCCGATCTCACCGCGAATAGCCTTGGCGAAAAGTTCACCCAACTCGATCCCAAGACTTATCGATCCGAAGTCACCGCAGACGTTAGGAGGAGAACGGCAGTCATCGGGTTGACGGCTGCCGCTCTGTCGGGGGGAGGGAGAACTGTTAGCGATGTCTGCTGGAAGTTCCGTGCGGGCCAGTGCGCGAGACTGTCTCGTCTCCCGTACCACGCCCGGTGACCGTGCGGTTGGAGCTCTGTCCATTCGGACCCGTCAGAGTGGACGATCTGCCACCTGGATAGCGCGAGGTGTTCCGTATCGCAGTGTTGCCGTTCGGGCCGGTGGCGGTGGTCGTGCTTGTGGTTTGGGCGACAACCGTAGACGCGCACAAAGCGAATGTGGCGATGGCAAGAGCGATTGATTTGGAATTCATTGAACTCTCCTCATGGCTAAGATCTCGGCCAATTTTTCACCATGCCAGTCACTCTTGTCCAAGACAGCCTTTTCTGCTGGCCGCGGATATGAGTGTCGCTTGCGGCTGACGGCCCAATCGGGTTCCAAGTCTGTTGAAGCCAATACTCGAAAGTTGCATTTTCCGGTTACGCGCGAGTTTCGCATTCCACCCATTCTGGAGCCGGACGGCAGCAAGAATTCTATCCTTCCGCCGCGGCGGAGAAGATCGACGATGAGCTTTGCCGGAGAAGTTTGTTTGTCAAAGAGCTTTTATTTGCGTATTGTATTTATGGAGCAGGCGGCTGATGCTGCGCGGCGTTGTAACTTGGCCCGCCGCGGCTGGACCGGCTGCAAGAATCAATCAGGGAGAATCCATGGCAATTTCAGAAATTCTGGCAAGCATCGATCGCGACATTGCCCAGCTGCAGCAGGCGCGCGTGCTGTTGGGCGGCGCTCCGGCAGTAGCTAAGAAGAGAGCAGGCAGACCGCGGAAGGCTGCGGTTGAGACCAAGAAGGGCGAAGCCACCGCATCCGCCACCGCCAAGCCCGCGAAAAAGAAGAAGAGGAATCTATCTCCCGAGGGACGGAAGCGGATCGCCGAGGCCGTGAAAAAACGCTGGGCCGCGCAGAAAGCGGGAACGGCAAAGTAACCGTCAGCCGGGACCACAAGCTGAATATTTTCAAGCCGCTCCTTCATGGGTAACACCAGCGCGTGTTTCAGAGGATTGAGATAGCACGCGGCGATGGCTCCCGGTTTGGTTTGTAAGTCGCGGACGGTTTCTGCCCAGGAAGCTGCCCAGGGAATGCGGCTTGAGGCTGTTGGGTCGGCGGATGTGTCCAGCCGCAACGTCGAGGTGCATTCTTGCGGGTAAGGTTCCGGCTTAGGGGCTTGTTGAAGAAGCAGTGCCGTGAAGGCGTGAATTTGTGGTGCCTCAGGTCTTAAAAGCGAGACCCTGGGGCGCCCAAATACATGGATACGATTACAGAATCACCCGGTCCCGGTACTGTTCGCGTACTTTGAGGATTTGAATTTTTCCGGCGCCATCGGCAAGATGCGGCTGCGCATGAGGATTGGTGCGCTTTGCGTCTTGCGCGCTTGTGAATCAGTGGATGAGATAAACTGCCGTTTCATGTTCGGCCCAGGATGAGTGCTCAAGCGCGAGTTGCTGCGAGACTTCCAGACGGGCGGGCTGATCTTCGGCAGGGAAGAAAAAACGGCTCAAACTGGATCGAACACCTCTGCTTCAGCGTCCAATGTGTATCCTTGAAGGATCAGGATGCTGAATTGACCGGGTTCCAGACGCAATTTCGCAGAGATAGCCGCTCGAAGCCGCGCGCTTTGAGGGCGGCGGCTCTGTTGTGTCTGGTTTTGGCGGCTCTTCTGGCCGTCATCCAGGTGGCGCACGTCCATCCGGTGGACAGCGATCCCGACCAATGCACGCTATGCATCGCCATGCACTCGGCGGCGCCGGCGACGGTTGTGGCCGACCCGGTTGTGCTGGTCAGAGTCGGAATCGACCCGCCGGTCTTTGAAACCCGTGCGGCCGTCCGGTACTGGCGTCCGAAACTCCTCACCCGTCCACCTCCAGCCGGCTGCTAAGCGCTCTTCCCGATCTTCCCTGTCCGTTTGCTCCCGGCTGCCGCGCGATTCGGCGCGGTTGCGGCTGCGCAGATTTTTCGCAGGCTGATTGGGAAGCGGAGATGCGCCTTTTCACTGCGCAGAGAATGCCGCGGCTCATCGAGTCACGGCCTGTCTTGCATTGTTCATCCAATTTTTCAGGAGGCTTCTCATGCCGTTCAAACGCGGCGCGATTGTTCGCGTACTTCCCCTTCTCATCTTATTTTTTGCGGTGTTCGGCGCTCAGGCGCAAAGCGGCAATGCCGGCGCGGTGCGCGGCACCGTGACCGATCCCACCGGCGCTGTGATTCCCAATGCCACGGTCCATCTGACCAACGAGGTCAGCGGATTGGACCGGAGTGTAACGACCGATGCGACCGGGAAGTTCGATTTTCCCGGCGTTCCCTTCAACCCCTATCGGATCGAGGTTTCGGCTCAGGGTTTCGCGTTGTCGAGCCGGAGCTTCGAGATTCGCTCCGTGGTGGGAACCAGCCTGAACCTGGTACTACGCGTTGCAGGCGCGTCCCAGACCGTGACCGTGGAGTCTTCCGGCGACCTGGTGGAAGACGACCCGACCTTTCATACCGAAGTGGACCGCGATCTATTTATCAAGGTGCCGATGGAGAGCCAGTCTTCCACGCTCAGCTCCCTGGTGACGGAAACCACGCCTGGAGTGGCGGCCGACTCGAACGGCCTCTTCCATGGCCTGGGCGATCACGCGGAAAACTCCTTTTCCGTGGACGGCCAGTCGATCACCGACCAGCAGAGCAAGGTATTTTCCAACCAGCTTCCATCGAACGCGATTCAATCCATCGAGGTCATCAGCGGCGCGCCGCCGGCCGAGTACGGCGACAAGACCAGTCTGGTGATCGTGGCCACCACGCGCTCCGGGCAGGGCGTCACCAGTCCGACCGGCGACATCAGCAGCTCCTACGGCTCCTTTGGATCGGCGACGGGCGGCTTCGACCTGTCGTATGGCGGCAAGGACTGGGGCAATTTCATCGAGGCCGACGGCCTGGACACCGGGCGATTCCTCGATCCGCCGGAGTTCAAGGTCTTCCACGACAAGGGGAACGAGGAAAACTTCTTCGATCGCGTGGACTACAACGTAACGCCAGTGGATTCGCTGCATCTGGACCTGAATTACTCGCGCTCCTGGTTCCAGACGCCCAACTCCTACGACAACCTGAACGTGCCGAACGTGCTCAACGGTACTGGCGCCAATCCCAGCCCCACCATCGGCAGCGTGGGCAACACCGATCAGCGCTCCAAGATCGGAACCTTCAACATCGCGCCCACTTATACGCGCATCATCGGCAACGACATGGTGTTGAACCTGGGAGCCTTTGTGCGCAAGGATAACTATAACTACTATCCCAGCGACGATCCGTTAGCCGACCGGGGGCCTGCCAACCTGCAAACTTCTTCGATTGGGCAGAATCGCACGCTGACCAATGCCGGAATCCACTCCGACTTCTCTTATGTGAAGGGAATCCACAACATCAAGGCGGGCGTGCAGTACGAACAAACCTTCCTGAGGGAAAACGACAGCCTGGGGATCGTGGATCCAACCTATAACTCACCCTGCGTGGATGCAAGCGGCGCCCCCGTGGCCGGTTACTCCAATCCTTCGCAATGCCCGACGGGTGAGCGGAACACGAACTATCTTTCCGTTCTGGCGCTGTACGACCTGACCCGCGGCGGCCTCTTCTATCACTACGCCGGCCGCGCCGACATAAAGGAGCTGGCCCTCTACATCGAGGACGAGATCAAGGCGGGCAACTGGGACTTCAACCTGGGGCTGCGCGAGGACGTGTACAACGGCCTGACGGACGCCAACCAGACGGAGCCGCGCCTGGGCGTCGCGTACAACGTCAAGCCGACCTCGACTGTGCTGCGCGTCTCCTATGCTCGCACGCTGGAGACGCCTTTCAACGAGAATCTGGTGCTGTCCAGCGACGGCTGCTCGAATGCCGTGCTGGCGCCGCTGCTTTCCTGCGCGCCCGGCGTCTCCAACACCCTGGCTCCCGGCTACCGCAATGAGTTTCACGCCGGCCTGTCGCAGGCCTTCGGCAAGTGGGTGGTGGTCAGCGGCGAGTACATCTGGAAGTACACGCACAACGCCTTCGACTTCAGCGTGCTGGGCAACACTCCCATCACTTTTCCCATCGACTGGCATAACTCGAAGATTCCCGGCTATGCCTTGCGCGCCGACGTTCCCCAGATCCACGGCTTCAGCGCCTATTTCGTTGCTTCGTCGGTGGCCGCGCGCTTCTTTCCGCCGCAGTCGGCCGGCGCAGGAGCCGCCCCCCAGACTGGCGGACAGCCTTTCCGCATCGACCACGACGAAAAGTTCAACCAGACCACCCACCTGCAATACACCTACGAGCGCGGCAGGCTGCTGAACGGCCTGTGGGGCGGCTTCAACTGGCGCTACGACTCGGGCTTGGTTGCCGGTTCCGTACCCTGTTACAATCCGCTCTCGAACGATCCCAACAGCGCCTGCGGCCCAACCTCCACCACGCTCGACGGCCTTCCCGCGGTCAATCTGAGCGGCCTGACCGCCGATGAGCTGGCCCAGGCCGGACTGATGTGCAACGGCCATCCAGCTACGGTCGGAGAGATATGCCCGGCGTCAGAGTATTCCTCGACGCTGGTGAGCATTCCCGCTCCCGGCACCGGCGACAACGACCACAATCCGCCACGCATCGCGCCCCGCAACCTCTTCGACGCTACCGTCGGCAAGGATAACCTCTTCCACGCCCAGCGCTACAAGATGGACCTGGACCTGACGGCCATCAATGTGACCAACAAATACGCGCTGTATAACTTCCTGTCCACCTTCAGCGGCACGCACTATGTCACTCCGCGTGCGTTGACGGCGAAGCTAACTTTGAATTTCTAACTTGAAGAGCGTTTTCGGGCGGGCGGCGAGGAGAAAAGCCGATTTTCGTCGTTCCGCCCATCAATTTTTCCCCTGCAAGCGCGGAAGCAGCCCTCCTCCCGGCGAATTGCGCAGCCCGGCGATGGACCAGCCGGCGGATCTGCTCGCGGTTCCCCCGCTGCTTTATTCCCTCACGCTGATGCCCAGCGCCTTCATCTTGCGATACAGGTGGCTGCGCTCCAGGCCGAGCATCTCGGCGGCGCGGCTGACGTTGTTGCGGGCCTCCTCGACCTTCTTCAGAATGAACTCCCGCTCGTAGGCGTCGCGCGCCTGCTGCAGGGTGGAAAACTCCTCCGTCGAGCGGGTGCCGGCCTTGTGCGTGAGCGGAGGCAGGTGCTTGCGTTCGATGCGCAAGGTGCGGGGATTGAGGATGAGCACCCGCTCGACCACATTCTTCAGCTCGCGCACGTTGCCGGGCCAGTGATAGTGGGCCAGCGCCTCCAGCGCCTCCCCGGCGATTTCCATGCGCGGGCGGCCGTACTGGCGGCCAAATTCGGCCAGAAACTCGCGCGCCAGAAGCGGGATGTCCTGCTTGCGCTCGCGCAGCGGCGGCACGAAAAACGGGACCACATTGAGCCGGTAGAAGAGGTCTTCGCGGAAGTTGCCCTTGGCGATCTCCTCTTCCAGATCCTTGTTGGTGGAGGCGATCAGGCGCACGTCCACGAGGATCGGCTGCGTGCCGCCCACCGGCGTGAATTGCTGGTCGTCGAGCGCGGAGAGCACCTTCGATTGCGTCTTCAGGCTCATGTCGCCCACTTCGTCGAGGAACAGCGTTCCACCGTCGGCGCGCTCCAGGGTTCCGCGCTGCTCGGTGAGGCCGCCCGGTTGAGCGCCGTGCCGGTATCCGAACAGCTCGGCCTCGATGTGCGTCTCGGGAATGGCGGCGCAGTTCAGCTCAACAAAAATTTGGTCCCGCCGCAGGCTCTCGGCATGGATGGCGCGCGCGATCAACTCCTTGCCGGTGCCCGACTCGCCGTAGATCAGCACCCGGCCGTTGGTGGGCGCCATCAGGCGAATCTGCTGGCGCAGCGCCTTGACCGGAACGCTTTCGCCGGTCAGCACGGAGCCCACGTTGAATTGGCGCTTGAATTCCAGGTTTTCCGTCCGCATCCGCCGCGCTTCGACCGCGTTCTTGAGCACGATCAGCGTGCGCTCGAGCGAAAGCGGCTTTTCCAGGAAGTCGTAGGCTCCCAGCTTGGTGGCCTTGACGGCGGTTTCGATGCTGCCGTGGCCGCTGATGATCACCACCTCGGGGCGCGTTTCGGCTCCCAGGCGATGCACATC
>Ga0255351_1001097_pt1 | contig 11312 bp, 13 predicted proteins | sample HBST25r2metaG_FD_186024 | JGI IMG/M metagenome (GOLD analysis project Ga0255351, IMG submission 186024) | Peat soil microbial communities from Stordalen Mire, Sweden - H.B.S.T-25.r2 | ecosystem: Environmental > Terrestrial > Soil > Wetlands > Peat | place: Sweden: Norrbotten County, Stordalen... | reverse complement strand
GACGAAGGCACACAACCTCGGCATTCTGGCTTCCACCGACATCCTGGCAGTGGACCAGGCTTCCATCGACATGGTGTACAAGCTGCCTGAAGCTGAACTTCATGACCTCAAGGAACGCATTGAATCTCGTCACGGCCTTCGGCAGCTCTCCTACATGAAAGAGATGAAGATGGGCAGAGACGAATACGAGCTGGTCACGGTTTAGGAGTCAGGCCCGCTGTTATTTAATAGCACGCCGCGCTCATCGGTAACACACATCAAGAGAAGATGGAAATGAAGGTCAAATGCGACCGGTCGCATCAAGCGCCTGCCATTGCTCGCGGAATGAAGTGAAGCTGTTACTTCGTTTGTGGCGTCGCATAGGCAAATGCACGCAAACGCCCACGTGGCCTGAAGAAGTACTGGAATGATGCAAAATCGCCTTACCACTCGGGATGCGGCTCAAAAGAATGTCGTGGACGCCGCTACTCCTTGGTCTTGAGTTTGCTGTCGTTTTCGCGGATAAACGCTTCGATCTCAGGAGCGCTGGCTAGAATACGAAGCCACTGTTCCTTGTAGAGGGTAACGGGGAAACGGCCCATTCCGTAGAGGGATACGGCACCTTTCTCGCTGACCTTGAGACTCAATCCTGCTGCATCCTTGCTCTTGAGCTTTGCGTTTTCTGCGCGCAGGCGCTCCAACTCGGCTTTCATTTCCGCTTCGTTCATGCCGTCTCTCCCATTCTGTTTTCCGCTTCAACCGTCTCACTGCGCACTGGTTGCGCCAAGCCAGTAGTATCCGCCGCACCGTCCAAAAGCGCCTCGATCCGCTCGACTTCGAGTCGCCTGAGTTTCGCGGTGCTGGACCACTGCTCCATCCGATCAGGATCCGTGGAGAACTCGGCGGAGATTTCCATCCACCTATTCTCGTTCTCGCGGGCCGCCTTGAGCGCGGCCTGAAGCGTCTCGATTTGCTGACCCCTTGATGAATTCATTCAGGAATCAGTTTATATCGTCGTCGCTGTTCCGCCGCAAAGCGGCCATCACAACTGGTTCTTCAACTGCATCATGAAGGATGACTCTCCGGCCTCCACTCGCCCTGGATCAGAGCGACGGTTGAGTCGCGGCGGTTTCCAAGAATTGAGCGACGCACTCAACATAGGGTCCAAAGCCAGGTGTGTCAACTTGAATCCCCGGCAGGATTGTGCGTCTCATTGTCCAGCATTCTCCCGACTATCTTCTATCTTGACTGCAAGCCTTTTCGATTTCCGATAGACGTTGAAGACTGCCAGCGTCCAAAAAGGCGCAAGATCGACTCCAGGCACAAGCTTGCCAAAGAAGGACGGCAAGAACTCCCATTGCCAGCCAAGAAGGTAGACCATCACCGCTCCCATTCCGAGATCAAGCACGTCATCAACAGGCGATTCGGCACCCTCGACAAATATCGGTAGTAGGACGATTTGAAGCGCGTCGGCAATGATAGCCAGCACAATGGCGGCTCGAAGTCTAGGACCGGGCAAGATTGTGAAATTCTTCTGGGCCACACGCACCTGCTGTCACATACTACTGCTTCATTCGATCATTCTACGCCGCAACCCCAATCAATAAGGACAAATCATGAAACCATCCAAGCTTTACGAGGCGCTTCATGCGCTGATCGGCGAACGTGTGCCTCTGCATATCTGGGGCGCGTGTGGCGTCGGCAAATCGCAAATCGTCGCCCAGGTCGCGGACGATCTCAACTTTGATTTTCTGGACGTTCGCGCCGTGCAACTCGATCCGGTTGATCTGCGGGGACTGCCGCGCATCAAGGATGATCAGACTCAATGGGTGCCGCCCAAGTTCCTTCCCACTGCCGGGAAGGGCATTCTCTTTCTCGATGAGCTGACGTCGGCGCCGCAGATGACGCAGGCCGGTTGCTACCAACTGGTGCTCGACCGCAAACTCGGCGAATACGTGCTCCCTGACGGGTGGGTCGTCATCGCCGCCGGCAACCCTGCATCGGAGCGAGGTGTGCATTTCTCAATGCCGCGGCCGTTGCGCAATCGATTCGTTCATCTGGAACTCGAAGCAGACTTGAACGACTGGTGCAAGTGGGCCGTGGGCGCGGGCGTGCGGCCGGAGATCATCGCGTTTCTGCGCTTCAAGCCGGACCTGCTGCATACCGCCGATGCGACCTCGGACGTCAATGCATGGCCCACTCCCCGATCCTGGGAGATGGCCTCCAATGTTCTGCGCGGCATTGCGAACCGTCGGAAGACCACTTTTCTGTCAGGCGCAAGCGAGTTCGAGGCGCAGTTGCTCGACGGAACGGTGGGGCCAGCGGCGGCGGCGGAGTTGATTGCCTTCTTGCGGCTCTTCCGTCAGTTGCCGTCGATTGACGAGATTCTTCTCAACCCGGAGACGGCTCCGCTCCCGACGGAGACATCGGCGCAGATCGCAATCGCCACGGCGCTGGGCCGGGCCATGACAGACAATTCCGTGGCCAGAGGACTGAAGTATCTCGACCGTATGCCAACTGAGATGCGCGTCATGGCGATGCGCGATGCGGCGGCGCGGGACACCGCCATCACCCACACGCCGGAGTTTGTTCGCTTCGGTGTGCAACAGGAGGCCATTCGATGATTACTGAACGCGCGATGCTCGCCGCCGTCCATATCAGTATTTGGACGGCCATCAAACACGACCGCAAGATCAGCCGCGACGTCGCCGACCAGCATGGAGCGCACCAGGGCGCGGGCCGGTACAACAAGCAATTGCTGCGCGGCGCCGACAAACTCGATGAACTGCGCACACTGGCTGGGCAGGTGCGGCAGTACTTCTACAAGATCACGTTGCCGTGGTCCGATGAGGGATTCCGCCTGCTGCCGTCGAACCTCTACTTCGATCTGACAGCTCGGATGCGCGAGTTCGAGGCCAGCTTCGAGCAGGGTGTGGAGAGCTTTCTTCAGGTCTATCCGCAGTACATCGAGCAGGTGCGCCCGGAGTTGAACGGACTGTTTCGTGAGGAAGACTATCCCGCCGCCGACAAGCTGCGAAAGAAGTTCGGCGTGAAGCTGGAGATCTTGCCCATCCCGACCGGCAACGACTTTCGCGTACAGATGTCGGCCGAGGAGCAGGCGCGCGTGGCCCGCGAGATCGACGCCAATGTTCGCGAGTCTCTGACGCGCGGCACCGAAGATTTGTGGAAGCGGCTCAGAGACGTGGTTTCGCACATGGTGGACCGCTTAAACGAGCCGGAGTCGCGCTTCCACGCGACGATGGTCACAAATGTCTTCGACCTGGTGGAGTTGCTGCCTCGTCTGAACGTGAATGGAGATGCTGACCTGAACCGTTTCGCCGATCAGATCAGGCAACGGCTGTGCGGCTTTACGGCGCAGGACCTTAAGAAGCACGACCTGTTGCGCGTGGCCACGGCAAATGATGCAGCAGAGATCGTAGCCGAGATCGACAGCGTTTTGCGGGATCGCGAAGCCAGCGTGCCGGAGGAGGAACCGGACGCTCCAACGGTCGATGACATCCTCACCCGTATGTCGGCGTACATGGAGGTGCCTGCGGCGGCATGAGACACGAGACACCAGCATCCATTCGCATTCAGAAAGCGCGCACTACTTTGTTGCTTGATCATCCGTTTTTCGGATCGCTCCTGTTTCGCTTGAAGGGGCGAGAACAGCGGTCGATTCCAACCATGGCGACTGATGGCGTGTCGCTCTACTATAACCCGGAGTTCGTCGATACGCTGAACTCGGCAACGCTGGCCGGGGTGTTGGCCCACGAGGTCATGCACCCCGCGTTGCAGCATCATGTACGGCGGTCCGGGCGCGATGCAGAGCGGTGGAATGAGGCGTGCGATTACGCCATCAATCCGCTGCTGCTCGACGCTGGCCTCAGTCTGCCGGATGGCGTTCTTGTCGATCACCGCTTTCGCGGAATGAGCGCTGAACAAATTTACAACCTACGCGAGGCAGAAGCACAGCCACAGTCTGGCGGCCAGAATAATTCAGATGCCGATGCCGGAGCTAGCGCGGGCGAAACGCCAGAAAGACAAGACAACATAGATGAGCCAACTGCGCCAGAGACGGAGGGCGGCATCGGCCAGGTTCTTGATGCACCTCTGCCTAACGACGAAACACCCAGTGTTGAAGAGCAGGCGCGAGATTGGAGTGTTGCCGTCAACCAGGCCGTCACGTTATCAAAGCAAGCCGGCAAGAATCCAGCGGGGCTGGCCCGCACTCTCGAAGGAGCCGCAGAGGCAACGGTGGACTGGCGCGAACTGTTGCGTCGGCTCTGGTCCGATACCATCCCCGCGGATTCGAGTTGGATGCGGCCCAACCGCCGCCACATCTGGAACGGACTCTATCTGCCTGGAGTTGTGCGCGAGGGTGTCGGAGAGATTGCCATCGCCGTCGATTGTTCCGGCTCGGTAAATGCTCGTCTGTTGCGACTCTTTGAAGCTGAGGTTTGCTCAATCATCGAAGGCCAACGTCCTCAGTGCGTTCACGTCCTGTACTTTGACACCGAGGTACACAAAGTGGAAACCTATCAAGCCGGAGAGCAAGTTCATCTTAATCCCGTTGGCGGCGGAGGCACCGACTTCGCTCCATGCTTCGATTGGCTGGAAGAGCATGGGACCAGGCCGCAGACTCTGGTCTTTTTGACCGACCTCTACGGGACGTTTCCCGACGACGCTCCAGACTATCCCGTGCTCTGGGCCTCGACTGGCAGTCGCCATGCGCCATTCGGCTGCGTTATCCCCATGCAAGCGGCGTAGCTAATGCTCATCGGAACGAACCTGCTACGGAGCATCCCTATGAACAACCAGTTCTTCATCTTCACCGATGGCTCGGCCATTGGCAACCCCGGTCCTGCCGGCTGGGCAGCTATCGTGCTCCACGGGACAAAGCGGCAGGAGATCGCCGGATCGGTTCCGTGGTCAACCGTCTCTGAAATGGAGCTTCGCGCCGCAGTCGAGGCCCTGCGCCTAACACCAACCTGCGCGCGAATTGAACTGCGCTCTGACTCGGAGTTGCTGATCGACGGAATGCGGTTCCTGGTCTTTCGCTGGCAGCGGTTTGGCTGGCGCAACAGCCGTGGCTTTGAGCTACAGCACCAGGAACTGTGGCGCGAGTTGATCCTTCTCAGCGCACAGCGAACAATTCGCTGGCGATGGATCAAGGGCCACAATGGTCATCCGATCCAATCCCGCGCCGATTTGCTTGCCTACCAAGCCGCGCGCGCCCAAGCAGGCAGTTTGCCCATGGCTGCATAGCAGCGCTATCACCTTGCTAGGCGCAAACTCTATGGAGGACTTCAATGACCGATGGCAACACACTTTTTGAAATCGACCGCGAGCTCGACTCGATGCTCGATCAGATCGAGGATGAGGCCGAGGAGAACGGCACCGCCTCTCCCGAGTTGCTCGAACGATTCAGGCAGTTCTGCGAGGTTGAAAGTGAGAAGGTGGACCGAATCGGCCGCTTCCTGACGTTGATGGACAGCCGGTTGAAATACTGCCGTCAGCAAGCAGAGCACTTTCAGAAACGCGCGCGCACCGCCGACGCGAAAATGGTGAATACGAAAAACATGGTCCTCTACTTCCTCATGTCGCGCGGATTGAAGAAGATCGATGGCAAGGAGTTCACGCTTCGGATGCAGAAGAATAGCCAGGATTCAGTTGAGATCACGGATGCCGCCCAAGTTCCGATCACATGCCGTGAACTGGAACTTCGCATTCCAGGCCGTCTCTGGCAAGCGGTCGTCGCATCCCTTCCAGAGGACACATCTAAAGCATTGGCAAGCTGTATTCGCGATGACAGACCGAGCAGCGATGCGATCAAGGAAGCCGCTAGTCGCTTCGAAGAAGTCCCGGGCGCACAAGTCAAGCGCGGCGTCCATCTGCGAGTGGCCTGACCGCATTCAATTCCTCTCTACCGAGTGGAATGGAATGAATTCCTCGGTGACGGGATGGTCGAAGAACAGATTGCGGAGACGAGGGATCTGGGTTCTCGCTTCAAACTCCCCAACACCACGAAGTTCACGGATACTCTTGACTCCATCAAGAGCAAATCGACCTTTGCCTACGATCGGGCTGATCCTGGTCAATTGATTTCGGTCAGGCAGCAAATGCTGGACCATGCCGATGGCCGAGGCGGATTGAGCAGCCATAAACACGCTCGCAAGCTTCGTTGTCCACCCCAAGCACCCCAAAGAATGGCTACGTCCCCAATCTATATCGAGCGGAGCTGTTGTACAGCCCAAGCTCAAGATCTGAACATCCGCTGCCGGCCATTGCAGTATGCCGATCGCCTCAACTGTTGCAATGGCAACAGGATTGTTGGCCCAGACGCCACCGTCGATCAGAGGTATGCCGGATTTCGAGAGGTAGGTCGGAAAGTAGGTCGGTGCCGCAGCGGTCGATAGCGCCACCTCAATAGCTTGGCATTTATGGTCACGTTCAAAACGCGGATGGTGAGCAGTTTTCCATACATGCACCTCTCCGGTTCCAACATTGAACGACGGAATCACCAATCGCTTTGAACTCTCGCCGAAGAGCCGATCAGCGAAGACATCATGAAGAGCCGTTCGAAGCGGAGTGGAGTCATATTTCGCTCGCAGCAACCATCGAAGTGCGAGCAGACGCCGATCACCCCGAAATATGGCTGGCCCATGCACCTCATAGAATTCGAGAATCTGCCGAGCCGACAGACCAAGACCAAGCCCGATCGCAATGATTCCGCCGGTAGACGTTCCAACAACGAGATCAAAATATTGAGAAACAGACTCTCCCAGTGAGTCTTCCACTGCGGCAAGGAACGACGCGGGGACTACACCTTTAATGCCACCCCCGTCGATGCAAAGAATTCGCCGTACCATCAGTCCACCCCGTTCAGATATTCCTATATGCGCTGCTACTCGCTCTTGTGTTCAGGTTTGTCTGGATGCGTTCCACCACCAAGCCACAGCCCCGTAGCAAGCCATACTTCGTAGAAGTAAAGCCACAAACTTGCCCATGGGAGTGTTGACTCAGCAACGAACATTCCTGGATGCCAATCGCCATGCAAATGGAGACACAAACAGCCGTCAGAGTACATATGCGGTAAGCTGGCCATTCCCTCCCGAGGTTTCAATTCCGGTTCAAGAACACGCACTTCGGGAGACCACTCAGGACGGATTCGAATGGAAACACTGTAATTAGCGCTTAGTGGTGTAGGCTGCATGGTGCCAATCAAGATCGCCTCCACCTGCCGGCGCTTTCGAACTAGTTGAAAGCTTGGCCAAGCCGAACACATCCTGTAGATCTGTTCGTCAAGCGTGAACCGGCGCCGTTTTGTAAATGCTCTCTTAGTTCCCATGAAAGGTATTGGACCTCATAGCCAACCCAATTGCAGGAGCAGCCGAAATCAATCCACCGGGCACTACGCGCAAAGATTTTTCCTCTCGAAGCTTTTGTAACCGATTTGCTTGCGCCGCGACTGCGACCATTGCAGGTTCACCGAATAACTTCTCAAGAGCCTTCGATACATTTTGGATTCCAGACATGGCCATTAGGTCTGACCAGAGCCTATGCAATTCACGTATCCCAGTGACGAAGGCGGCGTATTGCACCGGATTCTCCCAACGTTCGCTTAAATCCTCTTCGGTGTGCGCGGGATTGAGAACGATGATTCGTGGCCAACTGCTGCCGATAAGCGCAACAATCCTATCCAAGATGTCAGATATGGCCCGCGAAACAGAACCTTGTCCTTCATAATTGAGAGCAGCGAGCGTGGTAAGAACCATCGAAATTGGCGCAACATCTGGCTGCTTCTCGTACCGTATATCACGCCAGCGCTTGAGCAGTTGAACAGCCCGCTTCAGCGTCGCCTTATCTTCAGCGGCTTCCTGGTCAGGAATCGGCTCAGCCTTGGAAACAAGCCGGGCACGTTCGGCCATCAGAACTTGCATTGCAAGTTCGCAACGCTGCTCAAACCAATCAGCGTACCCCTTTGGGTTTGAGGGCTTCCACCACCTGGACTCCCGATCTGGCACAACAAGGCAGCCGTCATTCGAAAAGCCGTCTGGACAAGCCGGCAGAATGTCCATATGAAATTCGTCGGCGTAGTTTAGCCGCACACACCGGTTCTTGACCTCTAGGATTGATGCGTAAACCTTGTGTTCGCGCAGACGCGCTTCCATCAATTTCAGAAGCTGTAATGGAGAAGAAAATGAACTCGGGTGCGTTAGTACCTCACATACGAAATCCAAATCGTACTCGTTGTGTCTGATGGGCCGAACCGTCGTCCCGATTCGCATTGATCCCTGGGGGTAAATCGAAGGCCGATATGATGCAACCCCGCTACCATCGGCCTCTAACCATCGGCAAACCGCTTCGTAGCGGTCGACAGCCAGTTGGTGGCGTGAAGAAGTGAGCTGAATCTGTTCGCATATTCGCCAAAGCAGATCGTCCATTTGCGTATGTTGGTCGGTAGCGAAAAGTGCTGGGGAAGCCGCCATGAATCAACCTCCTGTATCCCAATACGGGATTCATTCCCGAGGAACCGAACTCGTTAAGGGAATATCGAATGTTTCACGTGTAGAGTTCTGTTCCGCGTCTATAATCAGGGTAGGGCATATCTGTTTCGCCTGTCAAGTCGTGTTTCACAGATGATTAATGGGGGGAGTATGCGAAAACGATCGCTTGAGAGCTTAGGCGGGCTCGTCAGGGACAAGCGTGGCCAACAAAAACTGCGCGAAACCGCGTTGCAGGTGGGAATCGGCCCCGCGACCTTGATGCGAATCGAGAATGGCCGCACCCCGGATGTCGAGACATTCGGGAAGATCTGTCGATGGCTGGAGATTGACCCCGGCTCTTTCTTGGGATTTGAAGCAAAAGAAGACCGGACGACCGCGCAGAACGAACCGATGATTTCAGTGTCGGCACACTTCAAAACCGATCAGAACCCTCAACCAGCGACTGTCCAAGCTTTGGCCCAGATGATGCTCCTGGCAATGCAAATGCAGCCCAAACCCTCGAACGAATTATGAGCGCAACATTAGAACGCGGATTCAAGGCGCGAGCCGAGAGAACCTCCATGGGACTCCGTGGAGAGTTGGGCCTGAGCGCTTATGAGCGCCTTGACCCCCATCGTTTGGCTGCTTTTCTGCAAGTCCAGCTCATTGGGCCGGCCGAAGTGCCGGGTATCAAACCGGAAATGCTCGACCAGCTCCTGAAGGCTGACCCGTGGGGCTGGAGCGCCCTGACCATTGTGCAAGGCGAAGCTGCAATAGTGATTTACAACCCAGAACACTCTTCAGGCAGACAAGCTAACGACATCACGCACGAGCTGGCCCACATTATCCTGGGACATCAGCCGGCAACCATGATTATGTCGCACGACGGCAAGATGGTCATGAGAACCTACAACCAGAAGCAAGAAGACGAAGCGAACTGGCTTGCCGGGACCATCCTGCTCCCCAGAGACGCTCTCCTTACCCAGAAGCGCAGGGAATCCACCCCGCAGGAAATCGCTTCGGCATTTGGAGTGACCGAGACCTTGGTTCAATACCGGTTGCGTATCACCGGGATTGAATCACAGCTTCGTGCGGCGCAATCGTGGAACAATAAGCGGTGATTGCCGAGATCCAACATTGTTGCTGCGGACTCTCCTAGAATCAACCTCTATATTTATACTGCCAGACGAGTACTGTAAAGACTCGAATGATCAGTATTGCGTCATGATGCAACAAGGTCGCGTCGCAGCAATCGCTCATCCGCTTTCGATCCTTGAAATTCCGCGGCTAAGAACGGCTGTTGGCAATACTCGTTTGGAGGCCGACTGGTTGTTGTGATGATGTACTGAAAAGGTGGATCATCTCCCAATCGCTCAAAGCTTCGGACCAGCTTGAAAAGACGGTGGTAGATAGCTTCTCCAAGGTCGGCCTCCCTCGGGCTGTCATGCACCAGAAAAGCCGGCAGCATAGTCCTTCCCTCAATGTTCATCAGTAACGTTGCCAGATCGAACGCGATCGCCTTCAACGATTCCATGGCCATGCCGCCAACTTCAACGTCAGCTTGCAGCCCTTGACCAGATAGCGTCAGCGACGCCTTCACCTGATTTCCCAAAAGTCCCTTACACACATACGAGAAAAGTTCTTGCATCCTTGCCAGGGTTTCACTATGTTGGCTCCGGCATTTTGCTTCTGAATTGGAAGCTAGTTCATCGGACTTCGCGAGGTTCTTTGTCTCTGCATTCAACGCTTCAACTCTGTCAAGACAGCCTTGATATTCAGAGACCTTGAAAACAAGTCTTTGGGCAGTTGACCACGCCAGACGCCTCTCCTTCCCGGCCTTCTTGCTCTTTTCTTCCAGCTCTGTAAGTTGAGCTGCAAGTTTCTCTTCTTCCTTGCGCAAGATCTTCAGGCGAAGTTCTCCCTCGGAGATCACGCCATTGAGCCGGTTGATCGTATCGTTGCACGCCGTGATCTGCTTGCCGATGCGCTGACTTTCCTCATGAGGTTTTGTGGGATCCCACAATTCTGGCGAAAGTCCGCAGCCTTCTCCCAATGCTTGATCAATGGGAACGATGCATACTGGGCATACCTGACCGAGAATCGCTTTGATTTCCTTCGCGTCCACGGTAGAACGTTCTCCACGAAGCTGGCTTACTTGCCGTTGTCTCAGGTCTCGTTCCGCGCTGTGCCTCTTAACTTCGTCTTTGATTACTGCCTGCTCCGCTAAAACCTGGTCTCGCTCCTCGCGAAAGGACGCCATTGCCGCATTGTTCCCGGAGGGAGGTTCCTTTTCGCATTCCTGTAAATTACTTTCTGCGGTATCACGAAGTAACGCAAGCCCAAGATCATCGCCAATCATCTGTTCACGGTCAACACCAAGATCGCGAATCAGGTCCACTGCGATTTGCTTGCTTTGCCTCTGGAGATACGCCAGTTCTCTTTCACTGGTACGCTTCGCCTCGGCAAACCCTTCCCGTTGGGCTTTGACATCCATTTCTTCCTGACGAATAAATCGAAGGAATGCCCGTACCACAATCAAAAGTTGATCCTTGGTGGGATTGGTCGCAATGGATCCGGAGTCGGAACGTCGATGACGCCAATCGAGGATATGATCAAATCGGCACTCCTGGTCTCTCGTAAGCCAGGCAAGTGCGAACAGCCACGGAGCATTCTGATGTTCTACAGGCAGATACTTTTCAATTCCATCTGAAAAAAGAGCTGCTCCCAAAGCATCAAGAAAGGGCTGGATGCCCTCTCCCGGATCTTTCACAGGAGAGATGGATTCCAGCGAAACACCTTCCCTCGCGAAGTGCTTCCTGGTCATTCCAATCGGCCGAATCACCG
>Ga0255351_1001086_pt1 | contig 11407 bp, 6 predicted proteins | sample HBST25r2metaG_FD_186024 | JGI IMG/M metagenome (GOLD analysis project Ga0255351, IMG submission 186024) | Peat soil microbial communities from Stordalen Mire, Sweden - H.B.S.T-25.r2 | ecosystem: Environmental > Terrestrial > Soil > Wetlands > Peat | place: Sweden: Norrbotten County, Stordalen... | reverse complement strand
CAACGAGCCGACCCGATGATCCCTCATGGCGGAATTGGAACAAAGCGCAGACGAGATTGATCGGTTTAAAGCGTTGGATGAAATTGCCCGGATGGCGAAATTGGCAGACGCAGCGGACTTAAAATCGGAATACTGAAATTAAAGAATCGACATAAGCACAATGAAAACAAGTAGTTATTGACATTTTTCCGCTTCGAGAATATCTTACACATAGCTTACACATTTCGGCCATTTTGGCCGGGATGGGAGGACATCCGTCCGTGGCGGAACAGTACACGATTCTCGGCGGCAAAGTTTACGTCTATCGACGACCGAACAGCAGTTGCTGGCAGTGCTCCACATATCTCGCAGGTCGCAATCGCCGCCGCAGCACGAAAGAAGACAGTCTCTCCAAAGCCAAGGAAGTCGCCGAGGATTGGTACCTTCAACTGCGCGGCAAGCTCCGCTCCGGAGAAATCAGAAACGAGAAAACCTTCCGCGAAGCGTCAGACCAATATCTCCGCGAATACGACATCATCACGCGGGGTCAGCGCAGCAAGCATTACGTCAGGGGCCTGCACGAGCGATCGGCTAACCACCTGGTCCCGTTCTTCGGCAATCTGGGCCTCTCGGAAATCACCTCCGGCAAGATTCAGGACTACAGGATTCACCGGCATGAAGAATCCGTCGCCAAGCGCGGCAAGCCGCCCGCCCATAACACCATGCATCAGGAAATCGTGGCGCTCCGCCAGACGCTGAAGACCGCGATCCGCCAGGGTTGGCTCGACCGGCTTCCCGATCTCTCCGAGCCCTACAGATCATCCCCAAAAATCTCGCACCGCGCGTGGTTCTCGCCGGAGGAATACAAGCAGCTCTACGAGGCGACGCGAAAGCGCGCGCACGAGCCGAAACAGGCGCGCTTCAAATGGGAATGCGAACAGCTTCACGACTACGTCCTGTTCTCCGCCAATACAGGCGTCCGGCCGGACGAAGCCCGACGCTTGCAATTTCGGGACGTGGCAATCGTCGAAGACGACGCCACCGAGCAAACAATCCTTGAAATCGAAGTACGGGGAAAGCGAGGCGTCGGCTACTGCAAGAGCATGACCGGAGCCGTGCGTCCGTTCGAGCGGTTGAAAGCCAGACTCCGTCCTTCCCGCGCTTACGAAGCGAATGACAAGGACGGACCCAACACTACAGCAACCAAAACAGAGGAATTGCGCCTGCCGAAACCCACGGACCTGATTTTTCCGAAATGGCAGCGCGAGCTTTTCAAGACAATTCTGGACGAGGAAAATCTCCGCGCTGACCGCGATGGCCGCCCGCGCACTGCTTACAGCTTGCGGCACACATACATTTGTCTGCGCCTGATGGAGGGCGCCGACATCTACCAGATCGCCAAGAACTGCCGCACCAGCGTCGAGATGATCGAGAAATACTATGCTGCGCACATCAAGAACAACCTTGACGCCGCCGCGATCAACATCATGCGGCCCAAACCAAAAAAGACGCAAAAATCCGCCAAGCGTTCCGATGCTGCGCGGCAGAACTCTGAAGCGTAGGCGCAAATTCCAGCAGCCTGATTTACCATAGGAATCGAACGGCCACGCGGGCGTGGCGGAATGGCATACGCAGCGGACTTAAGGAAAACTTGAGTGCTCGCCGGGAAACCGGCGATGCAGAACTGCCCAAATTCGGGGAACCCTGAAATGGCAATCCCGAGCCAAGCCCGGCGGAGAACTCCGCTGGGAAGGTGTAGAGACTAGACGGGCAGCACCTAAACCTCAGAGCACCGGGAAAAGGTGAAGGGATAGTCCAGACCGCAAACCCGCCCCTGCGCCGATGGCGCTACGGCGAGGCGGCGAAAGCCGTAGACGGTATGAAAATCCGCAGGCCGCAAGGCCGTGTGGGTTCAAGTCCCACCGCCCGCACCATCCCTTTCCTGCCTGATCTTCTATTGCTTCGAACCACACTGCTTCCCCAGCGTATCGGATAGCCGAGCTTGAGCGCAGCCTGATCGTCGAACGCACCCAGGCCGGGATAAAGGAAGCCCGCCGCCGTGGCGTGAAGTTTGGCCGTAGGAAGAAATTATCCCCCCTCCAAGTTGCTAAGGCCCGGAAGCTGATCGAGCAAGGCGAACGGGCTGGGGATGTAACCGCGCTCTGGAATGTGGGCCGGACGACTCTCTACCGGGCCTTGGCCGCATAATCCTATATTGGGTATTGGCGGTCGGGAAAAATGCGCTTAAAAGGGTATTTGCCAACTTCAGATCGTACAAGGGCTACTGAATAATACTGGAGACTGAATGCGCTTAAGCTGGAACGAGATAAAAGCACGAGCGGCGCGCTTTGCCGACGAATGGAAAAACGCCCATTACGAGAAGGGCGAGAGCCAAACCTTCTACAATGAGTTCTTTGAGGTATTCGGCGTTACCCGCCGTCGCGTTGCCAGCTTTGAAGAACCTGTAAAGAAGCTTGGTGATGAGCGAGGGTTCATCGACCTCTTTTGGAAAGGCGTTCTCCTGGTTGAGCAAAAGAGCGCTGGCCGAGATTTAACGCGAGCAAAGCAGCAAGCTCTCGACTACTTTCCCGGTCTCAAGGAAAACGAACTGCCCCGTTTCGTCCTCGTCAGCGATTTCCAGACTTTTGAGCTTCACGACCTCGAAGACGACACAACAAGCCGCTTCACCCTGCGCCAACTGCCCAACCATGTTGAAGAGTTCGGCTTTATTCTGGGTGTCCAGAAGCGCTCGTTCCGCGATCAAGACCCAGTAAACATTGAGGCCTCAGAAATCATTGGTAAGCTCCATGACGCCCTCAAGGACTCTGGATATGAAGGCCACGAGCTTGAGCGATTTCTAGTACGCCTCGTGTTCTGTCTTTTCGCTGATGATACCGGCATCTTTGAGCCTCGTGACATATTCTCTACGCTCATTACACAGCGCACCAACCCGGACGGCAGTGACACGGGGTTGTGGCTTAGTCAGCTCTTCGATGTCCTTAACAAACCCGTTGCGCAACGCCAGAAAAACCTCGACCAAGATTTGGCGCAGTTTCCGTATGTCAACGGCGACCTGTTTGAAGAGCGTCTATCCCTCCCCTCATTCAATGCCCCTATGCGTTCGCATTTGATTGACGCGCTTGATTTCAGTTGGGACGCCATATCCCCGGCTATATTCGGTTCGCTCTTCCAGTCAGTCATGAACCCGCAAGAGCGGCGCGCCCAGGGAGCGCACTATACAACCGAGCGGAACATCCTCAAAGTGATAGAGCCGCTTTTCTTGGACGGACTGCGCGCCGAGTTCAACCGCCTTATAGAGCGCCGCGATAGCAGTCGCCGGAAATCAATAGAGACCTTTCACAAGAAACTTTCCACTCTTCGTTTCTTTGATCCGGCGTGTGGTTGCGGTAACTTCCTGATTATCTCGTACCGTGAACTTCGCCTGCTCGAAATCGAGGTGCTTAAAGCCCTTCGCAAAGACGGGCAGCTATTCCTTGATGTATCCCAAATGAGCCAGATCGATGTGGACCAGTTCTATGGCATCGAGCTAGGCGAATTCCCAGCGCGCATTGCCGAAATTGCCCTGTGGATGATGGATCACATCATGAACAACAAGCTCTCGCTTGAATTCGGTGAGAGCTATGTTCGCATTCCCTTGAAGAAGTCGCCACACATCGTTTACGCCGATGCGCTCGAGATCGATTGGGCCGGATTGCTTCCCCCTGCCGATTGCTCTTATGTCCTCGGCAATCCACCCTTCGGCGGCGCGAAGTATCAAAGCCCGAAGCAGCGTGAGCAAGTCCGCCGAATTGCCCAGCTTGGCGGCAGTGGCGGCACCCTCGATTTCGTTACCGCGTGGTTCCTAACCGCAGCTAACTATTTACGCCAGTCGCGTGCACACATAGGGTTCGTCGCTACCAGTTCAATTACGCAAGGCGAACAAGTGGCGCAACTCTGGCCCGTTCTTTTTGAGCGCACTGGCCTTGAAATCAGCTTCGCGCACCGCACTTTTGCATGGGGAAGTGACGCGCGCGGTATGGCACACGTTCATGTCGTAATCATCGGTCTGACTCGTCGCGATCAGGAACCGCCCGTGAAACGATTGTTCAGCTATAGCGACATTCATGGGGACCCCACTGAGAGCGAACATCAAGCGCTTACACCCTATTTGTTTGATGCGGGCACTGTCGTAAATCGCCATCTTGTTGTCGAAGAAACAAGCCGCCCACTCTGCGACATTCCGAAACTTGTTATAGGATCTAAACCAATCGATGAAGGACATCTTATCTTTTCAGGCGAAGAGCGTAAGGCTTTCTTGCAAAATGAACCGACCGCCAAGAGATTCATGCGTCCATTCGTCGGCACCGATGAGTTTCTCTATGGTCTCGATAGATGGATTCTGTACCTGGATGGTGCATCACCAGTGGATATTAGGGCAATGCCGAAAGTGAAGGAACGCATCGCCGCCGTCCGAGAATTCCGGTTGAAAAGCAAAAGCCCAGGCACCCAAAAGCTCGCTGAAACACCCACCCGATTTCATGTAACGGTTGTTCCGAATAGACCATTTCTCGTTATTCCGGAAGTAAGCTCAGAGCGCCGCGACTATGTTCCAATCGGTTGGCTCCAACCACCAACGATACCTAGCAATCTCGTTCGTGTGTTACTTGACGCTGACCTCTGGCATTTTGGCATTCTTACATCTGCTATCCACATGGCATGGTTGAGGCAAATCGGAGGCCGCCTTGAGAGTCGCTACAGGTACTCAATCGGAATTGTCTATAATCCCTTCCCTTGGCCCGAAGCGACAGACCGACAGCGGGCTAAAATCCGGTCACTTGCCCAGGCAGTCCTTAATGCCCGGATGCAGTTTGCAAACTCCACACTTGCTGACCTGTACGACGTTGATGCGATGCCGCCAACACTACGAAAGGCCCACCATGCCCTTGATGACGCCGTGGACAAGCTCTATCGTTCCGCTGCATTTACTGGTGATCGTGACCGCGCGGAGCATCTTTTCGGACTTTATGAGAAGCTCATAACACCCCTTGTTGCTGCTGCCTCCCGGCCAGCCCGGCACGGAAGGAAGCGCACATGACGTCTTTCATGCCCGGCTATCCATAAATCGTCACTGCGCCGCCATGAACAGGTGATGGATGCGAAAAAGGCCCGTCTCATTTGTGCGCTGATGGTGCGTCTCTCGTGCTCGTGCATCACCTTTCAGGATGTCTGAGGATTGGAATGTTCCAGGTGCAGTCATGCAGAGTGCTGTGTAGTGGGTTCGAATATTCCCTTCGACGCTTGTCATGGCCTGAGAGACATTTCCGTCAAGAACGTACCCAAGCATCCCCCCATGACGAACAGCCTTGGAGTATTGGCCTGTAACGAACCGCAACATGCCGTGTGTGACATACTCCGTTGCGTATGTTCGCAGCTTACCTCCCTTCTTGACGTTTAGCCGCTTGCTTTCCAAACAAAAATATATGTCCTCGCGCGGAACTAACGGGATAAATGCAATATCAAGTCTGCCAAGCTCTTCGCCCGGCATCGGGTCCAGCTCGACTACCTGCGTGCGAATCTGAAACATCAACTCACGAGCAGTGCGGTTTTGTGTCAATATCCGACACAAAGCAACCGTGATATTGTCTTCTTTTTCATCCGGCGCGGGTGACGGCATTTCCTGCCAGCTTTCCACAACGAGGTTGAGGATTTGTGGCAGCATCGGGTCGATCAAATCAGACCATTCCGTAGGTGCACCAATAACGCTCACGCCACCCCCTGCGGAGAGTTCATCAAAATCGAGCCCGCAATCTCATCCGCGTCATTCAGGGCTGCCGTCTCTGTCCAGAATCGCCTTCCGATTGGTTTCACTATGTAGAGATGGTCCCGATCAAAGACCTTTGCTCCACGAATCAACTCGAAGGCGTTGAGCTTCTGGGATGTAACTTTACGAAGGCGATCCAACGCCGTCATGAGGTCTTCGGAGTCATGATTCACGGGTATCGATGTTACCCCGGCACGGGTCTTTTGCAGAATCGCCACACCAATTCCGAGATTCGTGGAAACTTGGGAATAGCCTTGAACGACGAAGGGTCCACTTCTCGCCCACCCGTTAAGCGTTCCGCAGAGTCGCTCAACATAGAGGCGTTGCTGCACCTCAGTGCTCGGTGAAATTGTGGGGACAGTCTGACGTGCTCTTGTTGGCCGCACACTGGGAGCGATGACCTTCGCGGTATCGTCGATCAGAACACTCTCAATCGGGAGAACATCGAAATACTCGCCAACCAATTTCTCAATCGCCTCTGTTGCTTGTTGCACAATGCCCGCACGATCAACGAAGTGCCCCGAAGCTTCGTTGGAGGCCGAGGTGACGGTTTCCGCAACTTCTTTGACGATTTCTCGCGATCTGCGAGGATTAGGCGTTGCATCCGGTAGTGGGAAAGGAATGCGGAGGAGTTCTTCTACATGGATTTCCTGGCGGCTTACGCCCCAATTGGATGAGGTCTGGAACATGAAGTATCGTGCCAGCGAGGAACGCAGGTACGCGGCCAGAAATACAAGCAAGTCGCGATCCTCTTTGGGGCCGCTGATACCACGTAACGCGTGCCTGAAAGACACATCAAAATCCGCGAATGCAATACTCGTGAATCCCTTTGAAACGAGAACATGCGGAGCGCGAAATACTAATGGATTAGACGTTCTTCTTACGCTCAATTCACGTGAGGGTAAATTCAAACACGCATCCTTAGAAAGAAACAAATTGAGATCAGCCGATGTTGCCTCAATAAAAAGCTTTGATGTTAATCGCAGCGGTTTGGCTTTCGAAGGATCATCATTCTCGCCCATCGGCTGAAAGCCCTCGGCAATCAGCCATGGCTTGTTAGTATTGCTCTCTCGCGTTTGATGAACGTGGTCACGCAGCCGCGGATACAGCGAAAGACGATCAATCAGTCGCCGATCTCTAGCTGTCGCCCAATATTGTTTCTTCCAAATTTGTGGAGCGTCTCTTCCATCCAGGTCATCCAAAACGTCACCCAAGGTCACTGTACTGCGATCCTCCGGCATTATCGCGATGACCTCGGCGCGCGTAACAAGCCAGTCTGTCTTAGGTGCCCAATATTCAATCGAATGTTGCCGATTCTTTGGAGCCGGTTTTCTGTACGTGAGCACAATTGCTGGATGGCGAGCTTCTTCGAACAAGAAAAACTGGTAGTCTGCCAAATTGAGGATGCAGTCGACAGCGTGGGCGTTGAAAAACCGACGCTGAAATTCTAGCGCCGTACTTCCGTGGTTGAAGATAGTGCCATGCGGCAAGACAAAGCAGATTTTCCCGCTGTCTTTTGCGTGATGTGCTGCTTTCCATGCGAACGCGGCAGATACTTGCTTATCCGGGACTGGATACGAGTGTTCGGGATCAGAGCACCATGTCGCTGAAGGGGTGCCCGGCAGCGAGATACTCCCCCAGGGGGGGTTGCCAACCACCAAATCGACATCGATGGGATACGTTCCGTTGTCAGTGAAGAAATCACCGCACCAAATATTACCTTCAATTTCCTTTCCGACCACTGCGTCCGGATAGTGGATCAGTGTGGGTAATCGGTGCCCCTTCTGCTGAAGCTCCTGAATGTCCCTTGGCGTAAGTTGATCGAGATAGGCCAGGTAGAGACTGAATGCGGTGATCCTGCAAGCAGTCGGATTTATGTCCACACCGTACAGGCCACACAATACTTTTCTCAGCTCACGCGCCCTACGGTCGTTTCTCGCTTCCGGATTGGACTGCTTCCACTCTTCGGCCATGCGGTTGAATAGACCAACGAGAAAAATTCCGGACCCGCAGGCAGGATCGAAACAGCGGAGGCCTAACAGCGAAGTCGATGTCGCGAGTGCCATGTCCAAGACGAGTTCCGCGAGGAACCGTGGCGTATAAAACGCGCCTTTGAGCTTATCTTCTCCGGTCAAAAATCGTTCATAGATCGCGCTGATGGCCTCTACCGGGATCACACCGAAATCGTATGGCCAGAATGAACTCTGCCCGCTTTGTGCGTTTGTCGCTCGAAAGAAATCATCCAACGGCGCAATATATGAGACCGATACTTGTCTCTGCTCTACATCCAAGTCATCACTAAAGAGGTCGCCGTTGAAATCTGCGCCGAGTCTTCGGAAGAGGTCATATAGTGCATTTTTGGCTTTGCTCTTCGGTTTCATTCCGAGCACGTCGCGCAAATGAGTGGCGTCCAGCATACCGATTTCGCGCAAGTATGCTTGGCCGATGACCTCACGGTCAAAGAGGTAACAGACGAAGACGAGACGACAGAGTAAAGCGTCTAGTATGCCAGCATCGAGCCGACCGTCAGACGACTCCGCTAATTTATTCCTCGTTGCTTGCAGATTATTAAGCAAATCCCTATCGACACGCTGATCTGGATCAAACGATCTCGAATGGCGACGGAAGTACTCACCGGATTCGACAGTAGGAAGGAATTCACGGATCGCGACAGAAGCTCGCTGGAGAGTGTCTACCAAAGCCGGATTATGGCCACTGCCCGTTGGTGGGAGTGGACGCACAAGACCGGAATAGACCTGAACCTGAATCGGGTCAACCAGCACCAGGATGGGAGCGCCGCCGTGATTCCAGAACTTGCGATGAAGGCTGGCGACATCTTCGGATTCGATACGCCTTACCTGTTTGAAATAGACCAGAGGGATATTCTCAGTGCAGAGAACCCCGTCCAGCTTGAGCAAGTCAAAAGCCCGGCGCAAGACGTGGCTTTGCGACGCGTCCAGCCCCGGCGCGTTGAGCTCCGCTTTGCTGGCAAAGAACGTCTTCGGATCAGAGTCACCGATGCCAAATTCGCTTCGCCAATTGTTCGCCTCAGCCATCTTACTCATCGTACAACCAACTTCCCCCAAATGGAGACATTTTTAAGCCTAACCTGATCCCCTTCCCTTGTGCTTTGGCATCGTCCTGCAAAAGGCATTTTCCTGGAATTTAATTCGTAACCCCAGCACCCTACACAACCAATCATGCGGACAGAAGCCCTTCCGTGTCATGTCCGTGATCGCTGCCTGCATCCCTCTTTCTTGATGCCCCTCAAAAGGGCGGGGCGAAGGCACTTTAGCCGCCGCCGCCTGCCGTCAATGACGGATTTTGGCTCCCCCCCTGCCCTGTGGTCACGGTTCCCCCAAAATCCTATGGACAGCCGCGCTCAGTTGCGACGGCGTGACGTGCCGTCTTTCGCCCCCGCCACCAGTCAAGGGGAGTGCGGCATAATCGAAGACTATGATCTGCCGATGGTGCCAACGCGACAATGGCAAGACAGGCCAGAGCGTTGAAGCGCGCTTTTGCTCTGACTGCGGGAGGTACGGCCCCGATGAGAGCGTGGTCGATGCTGCGGCATGGTGCGATCGTTGCGGTTACACCGGACCTGAAACGGTTTGTCCTAGATGTGGCTCCCAGCAGCTTGATCCTTGGACACAAACTCGCATTGAGGAAGCCCTTGAGCGTCGGAAACAGCGTGCTGAACCCCCGGAGCCGCCGTTAGACGGTGACGATATCCCGTTTTAATGTATTCAGACTGACAGGCTGAGCCGCCTCCCTGCCCCTTGGCTGCCTACCAATCCCGGCACCTTCCAAAAGCTGTGGCGATAGTCGTTATCGCTCTTCCCAACGTACCTTCATAACCTGTTCCCTTTTGAGTGAGGGCTCCTGCCCTACGCTCCAGGCGCACCGCAGTGAAAAACGGCGCGTCTTGCGCTACCCCTCTAGCGGACCTGTGTCCTGTCCGCAACGCCTGCCCTTGACGAACAGCAACGGCAAAAACCCTTCCTTGTATGTTGCGGTCAGAGGCGTGAGGATGATTTCATGTCTTGGCGGTAAGGCCGTCCCTTCCTTAGGCCAATTGTAGTTGAGCCTGTCCCTTAGATCGGCCACCGCCCCTCTGTTTGCACGCCGTGGAGAATCGAAGGCCTTTTGAGCCTGCATGTTCAAGGTTGGCGCAAACAGACAGTCCGTCAAGGTAGGACGGGGCGGCAGCCGAGACCATCTTAACTCTGGAGAAGATCGATGAACAAGCCCACTTCCACTTCCACATCCACCCTGTTTTGTGGCATCGATGTCAGCGCCCGTTCGCTGTCTGTGGCCCTGATCGAGCCGGATCACTCCGTCAGCCAGCGTGAGTTTGCCAACAGCACCAGCGGTCACAAGGCGCTGCTTGGCTGGTTGGTCAAGCACAACGCCCCGGTGCGCGTTTCCATCGAAGCCACCGGCATTTACTCGCTGGATCTGGCGCTGGCACTCAATGCTGCCCCGCATATCGAACTTGCTGTGCTGAATCCCAGACAGGTCAACCGCTTCGCGCAGACGCTACGCCGATCAAAGACCGACGCAGCTGACGCTATCGTTCTCGCCGAGTACAGCCAGCGCATGCCCTTCACCGCATGGCAGAGGCCTGGCGTAGAGCATTTGCATCTGCGTACCATCAGCCGTCACATCGAGTCGCTGGTGGTTGATCTGGCGGAGGTGAAAAACCGCCTGCACACCGTCGCGAACAGCTCCACCACGCCACGTGTGATCCTGGTTGATCTGAAACAAGCGCAGGCGGCGTTCGAGCGGCGTTTGGTGAAGATGCGTAGCGAGGCATCGAAACTGATTCAAGCCGAGCCGGTGCTGCGCCTACGATTTCAGTTGCTGGTCAGTGTACCGGGCATTGCGCAGGTCAGCGCACTGCATATCCTGAGCGAACTGCTGTTGCTGCCACCTGGAATGACGGTGCGGCAGTGGGTGGCCTATAGCGGGCTGGACCCGGTGCATCAGGTATCGGGCACTTCGCTGCACAAGCCCTCGCATATCAGCCGTGCTGGCAATCGCCACCTGCGGCGTGCGCTCTATATGCCGAGTCTTTCGGCAGTGCGCTTCGATCCACATCTGCGAGCGTTTTACCAGACTCTCAAAACGCGACATAAAACTGGCTTGCAAGCGTTGATGGCGGTCGAGCGCAAACTGCTGCACGCAATCTATGGAATCTTCAAAAGCGGCCAGCCGTATGACGGAAAACGGTTGTTTCCGAACATCCAGTTGGAGGTAGAATCAATCGCCGGGTGAAACAGAAGCTGGCAATGCTGGGAAGCAACCATGCCGAGGGATAACCCGGTGGGCTCATCCTGACGATGAACCGAGGGGGCGGGCAGGAGCAGAGATCGCTCGCCCCAAAATCATCAGAGGGATAGACCCCATGCCTTGAAAATCCAAAGCCTAAAATACCAAAAATGCTTGACTTTCAACAGAGAATCTCAGGGTTGTTGGTTTTGTTCTTGTTGGTTGAGGAGCCAGCTTGCGGAGGGCGTAGCCCGGAGCAAGCTGGCTCCTCAAGCGGCCTGCGCCTGGGGCTCGATTTCGGCCCCTGGTTCCTCCTCCATGCGCAGGTAGATTCTG
>Ga0255351_1001085_pt1 | contig 11411 bp, 6 predicted proteins | sample HBST25r2metaG_FD_186024 | JGI IMG/M metagenome (GOLD analysis project Ga0255351, IMG submission 186024) | Peat soil microbial communities from Stordalen Mire, Sweden - H.B.S.T-25.r2 | ecosystem: Environmental > Terrestrial > Soil > Wetlands > Peat | place: Sweden: Norrbotten County, Stordalen... | reverse complement strand
GAGCTTTCTACCACCGCCTCTTCGCCTTCAACAAGATTCAATACATTCACCGTCCCCTGTGTGTGGTGAGGAACAGGCTCATGGAACCAATGGCGTCTGGTTTCGATAAACTCGCGTTCGTGCAAACCGGTGCGCTCTTCCGTCCAGCCGTCGCCGGAAGAAATAGGCTCGATGCGAGCGATGAGATTATTCCGCACCCAGGCTGTAGAGCGGTCCCACTGGATATTCGCCTCGCCGTGGTCGATATGAATCGGACGCGGCTTGTCGTCCAGTCCCACGCGATCCCAGTCCCACAGCTTGAAGGTAAAAATGTAAGGCGTCGCGCTGATTTCGAGCACCATGCCGTTTTTCCCCGAGCAATGAACCGTGCCGGCGGGAATAAGAAAATGGTCGTGCTTGTGAGCCGGCCAGATATTCACATACTGCTCGGCTGGAAAGATGAAGCTGGTCTCTTGCGCCGCGCGCAGATCACGCAGCATCTCCGCCGGCTTGGTGCCGTCGCGCAGCCCAAGATAGACCGTGGCGTCCTCGCCGGCGTCGAGTATGTAGTAACTCTCATCCTGTGTGTAATTCATTCCGAACTTATCCTGTATATATTCGGTCAATGGATGAACCTGAAGGGAAAGATTGCCGCCTCCCATCGTGTCAAGGAAGTCGAAGCGAATGGGAAATTCGGTCCCGAAGCGCGCATGGACGCTCTCTCCCAGCAGTTCATGCGGGTGCGCAAACACCAGATCAATAGCGGGGATTTCTACTCGCGTATCGCCGAAGCCGAGCAGCAGGCTGTTCTCCTCCGGAACGCAGTCGAAGCACCAGGCATGGTTGAGACGGTCGAGCGGAAGATCGCAGACATTCTCCATCCAGTGACCGCCCCATGGTCCGGGATCGAAATAGGGAGCCACGCGGAAAGGTCTTTGCGAGGCGTTGCGCAATGCTCGACGGAAATCGTCCCCGCTGATCATCTTCGGCAACGCGGGCTTATTTGTGTCCAGCAGAAAATCAAGCCGTGGCAGCAGCTTTTTCTTCAAACGGTCCGCGGCTCGCCACTCTACAAAATATCCGCATTTATATTTGCCGCCGGTGGCGTCTTCCGCGTTGTAGAGTCCCAGGTTTCCGTTCTCTTTTCTTCGCCAGCGTTGTTGTATCTCCCAGCGCGCAATATCGGCATAGACGATCAAATCGGGATTGGCCGAGAGAAGCGCGGCTCCGGTTCCTATCACCAATAGGCGTCGAGCGCGATCGCTCTCAATCTGGCAGCGGGCGGTTTCCAGCCGGGCAGGATCGAAATAATCTTCAATCACAATGCCGTTCATTCGTCCAAATACAGGGTCGCTGCCGAGAAAGGGAGATAGCATTGCGCGAATTTCTTCGGGACTCTTGAGCAACTCCGAAGTGCGGATGATCGCGTCGGGCGTCAGCGCGCTGCACAGGCCGCGCTCGATCTCGCCTGCAAATGTGCCCGGATAGCACTCCACGCAGATTACGCCGCCGTGCCCGGGCAGCCTGGAAAGCAGCCCGCTGCCAATCTCAGCCCATCCTTTGGCGCAATCCTTCTCGGCTCCTGCTTGAATCGAAGGAAACTTATCGTAATTAGATTGCCGCGTCATTCATATCCTCCAGCAGAAGCGGAATAGCTCCGAACAAGGCAGCTTCATTGCCCAGCAAGGCCGCGCGCGCCTGCGGTTTTCCCCATGAGGTGCGTGCGTGTTGATCCACAAGTAACAGCGCTCTAATACCTGTACCGGTCACGAACACTCCTTTCCACAAAGAACACCGCGCTAAGCCAGCGCCAGGCTGGCCGTGGCCAAAATGAAGATGGCGAGAATCAGCACAACCACGCCCGCCAACTGAACGGCGAGAGGCCTGCGCCCGCTCTGCTTCCATTCCCCGGTCAGGATGCCCAGTAGGCTGGCCGCAATCACAATCAGAGACATGAAAAGCGGCCAGCCCAGAACGGCGCCCAAAGGCCCCAGTTGAACGACCGATGCGCCATAGAGCAGCGTGCTGCCAAACCAGAAAGCGGCCATCGCAAATGCAAGCGTCCAGTGATTGAAGCCGCCGCGCGCAAAATTACTTCCGCTCGAATTTTTCCGCAACAGATAAATGCAATAGAGCAGGTTGGGAACGGCTCCGGCGGCCATCAGCGGCAGCCACACCGCGTTGGCGGCGCTGGTAGCGCTGGCGCCGTGCCGTGCGGCCACGTCAATCAGCGGAGCGCCGAAGGCAAGGCCGAAGTTCACAAACGATGCGCCGCATCCGCAGATGATGGCCAGCACCAGGCCGGCGGTCGCATTGCCGTGCCCTTTGCCCGCGGCTCCGGGCTTTGCTCTCTCGCGCAATCTGCCGGCAACGGCGCAGATCGCCACGCCCAGCAGAACCGTCGCAATGCCCAGCAACAATATATGTCCCGCGGGAGTGTCGAGTTTGTCCCGATGCAGGCGCAGCATTGGAATCAGCGCGCCCACCGCTGCAGAGGTGCCCAGCACCAGAGAAAAAGTCAAAGCAATCCCAATGTCATCCACGGCGATGCCGAAAAACACCTGAGCCAGTCCCCAGCCCGCTCCAAAGGCCATAACGCACAGCACCTGCGTGAGGCCGGAGAGGCGATATACCGCTACAAGTTCGGGCACCGTGCTGAGCGTCACCGCTGCCGGCAACAACAGCAGGGCAAAGATGGTCCACACCAGCCATGTATTCTCCCACGCCCAGCGGCGTGTAAATTTCATGGGCAGCGTAAAGCTCGCATTCATCAAGCCTGCGATCGTCAGTAGCAGAAATCCGAATTCGGTATGATTCATCTCTGGAGCTTTCCCTGCTTTCACGCCCCGCGTCCCTGCCGGGTCAAAGGTTCATCTCGCGTTTCTCTCAGCCGTGCGCCGAGCCAAGGCTGCCCGGTCACATTGGCCGTGGAGTGAAGCCGGACTCGCCGGCTGGACTTGAAACGTGTGGTGGACTTTGCACGAATTGAATCCTCTGCATATATACGTTCTTCCATACGCCTTTGTCAATGCAAAATGTTCGTTTTTACCTAAAACGGTCATAATTCAAGACGTAATAATGCCTAATAAAATAAAAATACTGCCGAATTGGCTTGACAACGCATGTTGACGTGTTTTATCTTCGGTTGTCTTTGAAATTCGCAATTTGTCTGCACTCAACTGACCAACTGATAGGAGAGGCGAAATGGCTGGTGTTCCAGTAAAAATGAATGTTCTAACCTCACGGTGCCTTGTCGCCGTTCTGGCGCTCATCTGCTTGTTGTTTACGCTGCCGGCCTCGGCTCAATTCGATACCGGCGCCATCTCAGGCCTGGTGACGGATGCAACCGGCGCCGTCATCCCTCACAGCTCGATAACCATTACCAATATGGGCACGGGGATCCAAACAGCCGCATCCACTGACGACGCGGGGAGTTTCGCTGCCTCCGGGCTGCCCTTTGGCCATTACGTGGTTTCGGCCAGCGCGGCCAATTTTGGCAAGGCTACTACCCAGCCCTTCGTATTGAATGTCGGCGCCACGGTTCGCGTTAACCTGGTCCTGGCAGTCGCGGCGGCCAACGAATCTGTCGAGGTCACAGGCACGACCACTACGGTTGACACCTCTTCGAGCGCATCCGGCACCACACTCGACTCCGCCCAGGTAAGCAATCTACCTGTCAACGGCAGAGACGTCAGCGAATTTCTCGAGATCTCGCCGGGCTCAGTCGGCTCCACGGCGTTTTTCCAGGGCAGCGTTAACGGGCTCGATAACATCTTTACCGGATTGAATATCAAGCTCGATGGCCAGTCCGCGAACCGCGGCGATGTCAATGGCTTCCTCGAGACCGAAGGCAAGGAAGGCGCGCGCGTCACTCGCGCAAGCCTTGATAGTGTCCAGGAGATCGACTTCGCCAATAGCGGCTACAGCGCGCAAAGCGGTTTCTCGCTCGGGCCGCAGATGAATATCATCACCAAGTCCGGAACCAATGACTTTCATGGCACTGTTTTTGAATTCCTGCGCAACGACGCTCTCGACGCCAGGGATTACTTCACGCCGGGCCCGAAAGTGCCCTTGAAGCTCAATCAGTTTGGTGTCAACCTCGCCGGCCCCATCTTCAAAAAGAAGCTCTTCTTTTTTATGAACTACGAGGGAGATCGCACCCACATCACGACCCCCGAACCCACCTACGAGGTTGCCAGCGCATATGTTCGCTCGCAATTTGACCCGACCATGGCGCCCATCCTGGCCATGATGGCTCCTTTGCCCGCAGGCTGCGGCCTGGGCTCGACGGTAGCTACATGCGCCTACGATACCCATTACCCTGACGGCTCAACCTATGACCTCGTTTTCACTCCCACCACTCTTCCAACCATCGTTCGGGAAGATACCGGCTCGGCCAGGCTCGATTACCACATCAGCGACAACGATAGCCTGATGTTCCGCTATAACATCAACGACTCCCTGACCACGAACACCTACGGCAACGCGCAGGGACAGGTCTCTCCGCAGACGCTCCGCACGCAGTTGGCTAAGATCGACGAGACCCATATCTTTAGCCCCACGCTGCTCAATGAATTCAGCGTGGCAGTCAACCGCTTCTATTCCAATACGGCGTCAAACACCGGCGCTCCCTATTTTTCGATTGCGAGTTTCTTCGTCAATCTCGGCGCGCTGCCCGGAGCCAACTCGTTCAACCAGACCAATGCGAATACCTTGCCCGAGATATTTGACAACGTGACCAAGACAGCCGGAACTCATACGCTGAAGGCGGGCGTCCAAATCCGCCTCAACAGGCTGAATACATGGTTGCGGCCCATCGAGAGCTACGAGTACTACAGCTTCGGAAGCCTCGAAACAAACTTCCCCTTTGCATTGCAGAAGCAGGGAACTCCTGGGTTCATCGGCAACGATAGCTCCAACTGGGATGTCTATGCGCAAGATGACTGGAGAGTGAACCGCAAGCTCACGGTCAACGTCGGTCTTCGCTATGACTACAACACCACATGGAATGTAGGCCATGGTGACCAGCAGCAATTCATCTATGCGACACAATCCTTCGGTCCGGCGGGCCAGAGCGCGTACAGTTCCTCAAGAACTGACTTTGCTCCTCGCCTAGGCTTCTCCTGGGATGTCTTTGGCAAGGGAAAGACGGTGGTTCACGGCTACGGCGGCCTGTTCTATATGCCCATGCAGCCCTCCCCCAATACCCTGGCGGATAACATGCCGGCCAATGCAACCATCTCTGACACCTTCTTCAATCTCACCATCTTCGGCGGCACAATCCCATCCATCTCCTACCCCACGCCGAATCCGCCGTTGCTTGCCACAAACCAAAGCGTATACATATTTCCGACGAATCCCAAAGATCCATATTCCACTAACTGGCTCTTTGGAATCGAGCAGGAAGTCGCAAAGAATACTGTCCTGACTGTCAATTACACGGGCAATAAGGTGCAGCATACGCAGGCTGGCGTCGCATTTCAGGGGATAAACCGAAATCCTTCCAATCCAAACACCAACGTCCCCCGGATTCTCTCTGCGACTTCGCCCTACCAGGACGAGAACTATATGCCCAACAGTCTCTACTCAAACTACAACGCATTGCAGGCGCAGCTTCGCAGAAACTACAAGCAGCTCGCGCTGGAGGCAAACTACACGTGGTCGCACGAAATCGATGACGAGGTTAACGTCTTCGCCGGCTTTTCGGATCCGTTCAAGCCAAACCTCGACCGTAGCAGCGGCGATTGGGATACGCGGCACAACCTTACAGCCAGCGCGCTCTACACCTTCTCTGACCTGAAAGGCTCCGCCCGTCTGATCCAGGAAACCCTGGGCGGATGGCAGGTATCCAGCATCCTCCAAACCCGCTCCGGCCTGGCGCAAAACGTCGAGGTTACTAGCGGATTCTTTGGCAACTATATGCGGCCTAACTCTGTATCAGGCCAGTCCTTGAAGGTCGCCAATGCCAGTTGGCCCAATTCGAGTTACAACATCAACGCGTTCGCGATGGAGCCGGGGTTCAACGGAGTTTGGGGCAGCCCAACGACACTTGGCAACATCGGGCGAAACTCTATTCGCGGCCCGGCGTTCTTCCAGTGGGATATCTCAGGGATGAAGAATTTTCCCATCACCGACAAACTCAAAATGCAATTTAGGGCGGATATCTTCAATATCCTGAACCATCCGAACTTCTCCAACATCGACACCGGCATTTGCAGTTCGGTCTCCTACCCCAGCGCCACCTCTGCGGTCTGCACGCCAAACACGCCCACGCTTCAAAACGGCACCTGGAGCGGATTCGGAGTCTCCAGCGCAACGATCGCCGGAGCCGACACAAACCAGATAGGCAATGGAACCGCGCGCCAAACGCAACTCTCACTCAAGATCATCTTCTGAGGCAAATGTGGGTGCCCCATCCTTGCGGCGTACTCGTTTTTGCCGCAAGGGTGGGAGCGCACAAATTTACACGGTCACAGACCCGGTGGACGGTCGCGCCGAACTTGTAAAATTATAGAGTCATGAACTGCCCCCGGCTTATTAGCACTCTCCTTTGTCACCCGGTCAGGAAAGGAACTTTATGCAACACACGCAAGCGAGAGTACTGATTCGTTGGACGGCAATTTGGTTCATGGTTTGCGTATCTCTTGCGCTGCCGGCCTATGCCTTGTCTAGCAGCAAAGGCAGTTGCATGCCAGCCTTTCCGCTCGACGCCTCTTGGCAGGGCGCCGATGCCGCCTATTCCATTCCGCTTCCCGATGGCCGCGACGTTTGGATCTTTGGCGATACTCTCTACGGAAAGAGCCGCTCGCTTCTTCCCAGCGGCGATCCGTTAATGGTCCGGAACAGCATTGGAATTTCGTCTTGCGACAGGCACGGCAAGGCGACGCTCGACCCTGTTATCCGCCGCGACGCAAAGGGAGAAGCGAAGGACTTCTTCACCGCACAGCATCCGCACACCTGGTATTGGGCCATGGATGGATTCTTTTATAACAAGAGCTTATGGGTCACTTTGCTCTGCGTCCGCAATGCGCCGGCGTCTTCACCTTCGGCGATGGGGTTCGAGACCTGCGGAACTGATCTGGCCAAGGTCTCCGGGCTGGGCAATGATGCGCAAAAGTGGAAGGTCGAGTACTTTCCGTTGGTAGCTGATGGAGTCAAAGCATACCCCTCCGCCACCGCCGTTATTAGCGGCGAGTATGCCTATATCTTCGCCCTCTACGAAGCGGGGAATCGCCCGGCCTTGCTGACCAGGATTCCGCTCGCAGGCCTGAATGAGCCGCGCCAGAATCTGGAATACCTCGCGGCAGACAATACATGGCAAAAAGGATTTGACCCGGAGAAAGCAAAACATGTCATGGAGACCGCAAGCGCAGAAATGTCAGTGCGCTGGCATCCAGACTTGGGGAAATGGGTTGCCGTTCTGTTGGACCCGGCCGGTTTCTCAGATAAGGTACTGCTAAGAGATGCGCCGTCACTTACAGGTCCATGGAGCGGAGGAGAAGTAATCTACCACATTCCAGAGGTGCAGTCGACCTATGCCCACTATGACAGGGATACGTTTTGTTATGCCGCCAAGGAGCATCCAGAGTTCGAGGATCCGGGCTCGCTGGTTTTCACTTATGTCTGCAATACGCTGGATGTAAAGAAGATTACGCGCGAGCCCTGGATTTATTTCCCAAAAAGCGTTCAGATGCCGTGGCCGAAGCACTGAGCTTCACCGCGGCGCAGTTCAAGGCTCAAAGGCATCCCAGATATCTTCCACTGCTGCCGGTTCCGAGACCCACTGCATGGAGCTCGGATCGCGCGCAAATTGTTCATAGATGGGCAGTGCGTCCGATACGCCCAGTTCAGGATAAGCGCGAGCGGTTCTGCATACCAGTCGAGAGGGCGCATAAGTCGAGTTGCGCTGCCATTCTATGCCGTCTTCCCGCAGGAGTGGACGCCAAGCCAGTCCACCATGCGCGCGCACATCATCATAATCGAATCCATATTGCCGGTCGCACCATGCTCCGAACATCATCCGGGCCTCTGGATTTCCATTGATGATGCAGTGCGCCCAGCCAGGAGGGATAACAACCTTGTCTCCAGGGCCGGCCTCAATTGCTACGCAGTGGCCAGGATCGTCAAGCACCTTCTCTTGCGCATAGATGATGGCGTTTCCTTGCCATATCTCGATAAGTTCTGGAGTGGACCATCCGCAGTGGGGAGCTATGGCATGAACATGGCCCTGGCTGCGAACCGGCTCATCGCCCAGCCGCCCGCTTTCATAAGCAACAACTCCGAACAGCAACATCCGCTGCCTTAGCGCCTCGGTATGTTCTTTCCGCCTTACATCCATCGCGATGCAATAAACAGGATCGGGGCCATCGCAGTTTGGAGAGAGCAAACTATAGCGGATGGCATCCAGGCTGCGTAACTCCGGATAAGGGCCGAAGACGCCTTGACCGTAGTCAAATGCGAGCGGTCCGGCGCTGAGCCGAATATCGAGTTGAGGATAAAACGGCATATCGAAGCAGTTACAATCGTGCGCTTCCGTGTTGTTAAACGTCTTGAGCAGGATAGAACTCCCGGCTCAAGCGTGTATCACTGCGGGCCCTCCGCCGCGAAGCAGGACGCGCGCCCCAAATCCTTTGGCCTTTATCGATGAATAGTCGTGGCCTGCATCGCTCGGCCAGCATGCCCCAAAAAGCAATGGTTCATCGCCGGTATTTACGACGCGATGCGCAAGGCCGCCGGTAATGTAGTGCAGGCTTCCAGGGAACATCGCATCGGTCCGGGTGGCGCGGCTCTCATCCATAAGTACCAGCAAGCCTTTGCCGCCGATGGTGCCGTAATATTCTCCCCGGTCGCGCCTTGAATGAAAATGGCCATGGGTCATAAAGTACTCATCGCCTACTCGGCCGGGCTCAATGATTGTCGATCCCCAAAAGAGGCCGCCCGTCGTTCCTTGTGCCACTGGCTCCGTCCACTGAACGCGGTACACTACGGTGTTTTCATCCATGCGGCGCAGCGAATCGGCGTCGTGAAACAACCTTGCCATATCTCTCAGCGTTTTCGTTGCCTCTTGAACGGCTGAGCCGCGCATCATCCCGGTCAGCCAATCGATCTGAGCTTCCGGGGGCGCGTAGTCTCCGCTAGAGATCATAGTCAACCACCTCCGGTCCTGATGGCTGCTTCCGGAAAACCGCAAAAGCAGAGTGAATTTCCATAGCCAGCCAGAGCGGCAATAATATATATATAGTACACGGCCGCCTTTGTATTCGGATGAACACCAGAATGCAAGGTCAGGCATGCGAGGCTATGTTATATGGCAAAGCAACACTCATTCTCGACTTCCCAATCTTCGGGAGTGAACACAGCCGGGAACGCCTTATCGGACAAGCAATCCTTGCGGCTCACGGCGATTCTTGAAATCCTGCGGGAAACCGGCTCGGTCTCCGTAGATGAACTAAGTTCACGATTCGCCGTTTCGGTGGTTACAACCCGGCGGGATCTTGACCTTCTGGAAAAAGATGGGCGACTGCGCAGGACACATGGCGGAGCTGTCTCCATCGAGCCGCTGTTTTATGAGCCTTTCCGCAATGACCGATCCTTTCAGGCGCAGGTTGAGAAGTTCGCGGATGAAAAGCGCCGCATTGCCCGAGCTGCCGCTGCATTGGTAGGAGCCGGCGAGACGATTGCACTCACCCCCGGAACGACGACCACGGAAGTAGTTAGAAGCCTTCCTCAGAACTTTAATATTACAGTGGTCACTAATACGGTTAATATTCCTATGGAATTGTCCAAGCGCAAAGACCTCAATGTCTATGTTACAGGAGGCCATCTGCGCGGAGACTGGTTCTCCCTGGTGGGCCCCACGGCAGTTCAAAGTTTAAGCGGGATATTGATCCACACGCTGTTTATTGGCGCGGATGGCCTTGATCCGGAATGGGGTGCGACCTGCTTCAGTTCTGATGAGGCTGATTTTAACTCGGCATTGGTCAGGGCTTCGCGGCGGAGGGTCGCGGTAGTGGATCACAGTAAGTTCGATGTTACCGCCGGCTGGCGAATCTGCGGAATCTCGGATATTCATATGGTGATTACCGACACCGGAACTTCGGAAGAAACAGTGGCGGCATTTGAAAAAAGCGGCGTCGAGGTGCTGCGCGTTTGAGCGCGAGCATGGTATAGCATCGAGTTATCGGCCGTTCTCAGTCGCAGCGTTCGTGAGACAATGCTTTTGGCGGCCATCTCTTCCCATCTCCACTGCTGCCGGACAACATAACATGGCTTTATCTTCCCGCATATTGAATCTGCTCTTCGGCCGGCCGCTGGCCACCAGCGAAGAACGCGCCGAACACATCGGCCCGGTCGCAGGCATCCCCGTCTTCGGCCTGGACGCCCTCAGTTCAGCCGCATACGGCCCCGAGGCCGCGCTCACGCTGCTCATTCCGCTGGGCCTTCTCGGCGTTCACTACATCGTGCCGGTGAGCGCGGCCATCGTGGCATTACTCGCCATCGTCTACTTCAGCTATCGCCAGACCATCGACGCCTACCCCCAAGGCGGCGGCTCCTACACTGTGGCCAGCCGGAACCTGAGCGAGGGCGCGGGCCTGCTGGCCGCAGCCGCTCTCATGATCGACTACACGCTCACTGCCGCCGTGGGCATCTCGGCCGGCGTGGGCGCGCTCATCTCCGCCGCTCCCGGCTTGCAGCCGTACACTTTGCAACTATGCCTGCTGGTATTGGCCATTTTGACCGTGATCAATATGCGCGGCGTCCACGACACCGGCGTGGTCTTCATGATTCCCACTTACTTGTTCACGGGAACGCTCTTGATTGTTATCGGCGTCGGCTTGTGGCAAGTGCTGCACAGCGCAGGCCCGCCCCATCCTGTCACGGCGCTGCCCCCATTGCCCGCGGCCACCACTGCTGTCAGCCTGTGGCTCCTGTTGAAAGTCTTCGCTTCCGGCTGCACGGCCATGACCGGCGTGGAGGCGGTGAGTAACGGCGTGATGGCCTTCCGCGACGACACGCGAAGGAACGCTAAAATCACGCTCACCATCATCGTTGTCCTGCTGGCGGTGCTGTTGGCCGGTATTGCTCTGCTGTGCCGCGCCTACGGCATCGCCGCCACCAACCCCAACGGTCCCGGCTACGAGAGCGTGCTCTCCATGCTGACGCGCGCCGTCATGGGACATGGAGCCTTCTACTACATCACCATCGCATCGGTGCTGCTGGTGCTCGCACTCTCTGCCAACACAGCTTTTGCCGATTTCCCGCGCCTCACCCGCGTCATCGCCCTCGATGACTACTTGCCCCACGTTTTTCTGCTGCGCGGACGCAGGCTGCTCTACTCCTGGGGAATCTATGTTCTGGTCGCGCTCACCGCGCTGCTCCTGATCATCTTCGGCGGCGTCACTGACCGGCTCATTCCGCTCTTCGCTGTCGGC
>Ga0255351_1001081_pt1 | contig 11432 bp, 12 predicted proteins | sample HBST25r2metaG_FD_186024 | JGI IMG/M metagenome (GOLD analysis project Ga0255351, IMG submission 186024) | Peat soil microbial communities from Stordalen Mire, Sweden - H.B.S.T-25.r2 | ecosystem: Environmental > Terrestrial > Soil > Wetlands > Peat | place: Sweden: Norrbotten County, Stordalen... | reverse complement strand
AAGCGCCCCATCAATCCACCCGCGGCCAGCGCCATGAAGATATAAACCAGTTGCAGATAGCGCATGGGTTGCAGTGGCGCCAGCCGTTCCAATTTGGCCGGCGTGAGGATGATCATGGCGACAATCTGCTGAAATGCGCCATAGGCAAACACCGCAAGGGCGAAGCGGGCCAGCCGGGTTTCGCCGTGCTTTTGCGCCACGCGGCTGAGCAGCCAGAATAGAAACAGAGGCGCCAGTGCGCCTAGCCACTCGTACCACGCCCAGTGGTAGAGAAAGTAGTAGCCGCGCGTCGCGAGAGCCTCCCGCCAGCTTGGTGAGGCCGGCTCGAACATCCAGCCCAGCGGCACGGCGGCAGCCAGAGAGTCGCGCAAGGCGCGCAAGCGGAATGGAACCGGTTCGAGCAGTGCCAGCGTGAGGAATACACAGAACGAGATGCCCAGCGCGGCCATGATGGGATGCAGCACAAAGGCCAGTATCAGCAGAGGAACGGCGTGCCAGCGCTTCCCCTCCAGAATCCGTGAAATGCCCAGCAGGATCAGTGCGGTTGCCAGATTGCGCGGATGCAGATGCTGGTCGGCGATGTTGAGCGCCGTCCCCGCCACAGGCAGGGTCAACATGGCTGCCACCATGGCTACGGCGGCCCATTGCGCTCGCCTATCGCCGAATAGTTGTTTCGCGATTCTGTCGCAAGCCCAAAGGATGAAGAACAGCGAGACGAACTGCCAGCCTAACTCCGCCCAGGCCAGCGGAATCCCGGTCCACTGAACAAAGTGGGCCATCCAGCCGTCAAAGAGAGTCGCTTGCAGTTGCAGCCTGAAAAACTCCGCATTGTGCGGGAAGAGTGCGGGGTTGAGATCGGCTTTGACCGCTGTCAGATAGACGCCGTCGTCTTCAAGGCCGGGGTGATAGCCCATGACCAGAAAGCCTAGCGTGGTAAACAGCAGAACGGGCAAAAATTCAGAAAATAAGCGCTTCAGCCTCAAACAGAGATTCCCCACTCGTCAGACCAGCGCGGATTCGAAACAGACCGCTGCAAGTCCTGGTCATTTGTCCGGAAGAGCTCCGGGGTGATTCTCGACATTTCAAGTTTAGACCGCCCTGCAGGTTTCCAGCTGAGGCCCGAGCCGGCTTATCTGCCAGTCCAATCTGCTCGAACCGCCGGCGCTCGAAACAAATTGGCCGAAACTCGAGTTCAGGGCGTGCGATGAACCGTGGGGCAATGGACTGGCCGCAACCGGGCAGTGAAGTGTATCGTCTAACAAGTTGTAGAACTGTTGTCCTTCAATCCCCGTTCAGACTGGTTCATCATGCCGTCAACCGCGTTGAGTTCATCTTATATGCCGTTAGCCGCGGAGGGTTTATTGACTCAGTCGGAGGCGGGCCGCGTGGACCACGATCAGGAAAAGCTGGCGCTCGTGATTCCTACGCTCTGCGAAGCTGAAAACATTGGCGGCCTGCTCAACCAAATTCGATCCGTGCTCGATCCGTTGGAGACTCCCTACGAAATCCTGGTGGTTGACGATGACAGCGGCGATGGCACCGGCGATGTGGTCTCGGCCATCGCAAAGCAGGATCCGCGCGTGCGCCTGCTGGTGCGCAAAGGAGAGAGAGGCTTGTCCGGCGCCATACTCCACGGCTGGCGGAACACGGACGCCGCGATTCTCGGCGTGATGGACGCCGATCTTCAGCACCCTCCGGAATTGCTGCCGAAGCTGCTTTCCGCCATTCAGGGTGGCCGCGATCTGGTCATTGGCAGCCGCTACACCCCAGGCGGCGACCTGGGAAAATGGAATCCAGCCCGGAAGCTTTTGTCAGCCGCCGCCGTCTGGGTGACCTGGCCACTGCAAAGGTCGAGGCTCCGCGCCAAGGATCCCATGTCCGGCTTCTTCCTGGTTCGACGCAGTTGCCTTGACCAGGTCCCATTCCAGCAGTCCGGCTTCAAGTTGCTGTTGGAAGTTCTGGTGCGCGGACACATCCGCTCGGTCGAAGAGATCCCGTTCGCCTTCGGCCTGCGTTACCGCGGGGCCAGCAAGGCCAACTTCAAAGTCGCTGTGGATTATGCGCGCCTGTTGGCAAGGCTCTACGCCGCCAGATTCGGCTTCGGACGCCGCGCCTGATGCACTTGGCCAAAAGCCCGCTTGAGATTTAGATCGCCGGCAGAATCATCCGCAGCACCAGAAATCCCGCTACGCCTGCGAAGAACACAAGCGCCATGCGGATGCCAGGCTCGCGATTGACCTCGGGCACCAGGTCTGTGGCCGCCACGTAAATTGCCACGCCCGCGGAGATCGGCAATCCATAGACCAGCCAGCTTGGAACCAGCTCGATGACCAACACGCCGACCAGCGTAGCCGCCGCCAGCGCCACCGCGGAATAGAACGCCGTGGCGCGGCTGCGTCCGCTGGCCAGCATCACAGACGCCATGGTGAACCCTTCCGGCGCTTTGTGCAGCAAGATCGCCAGAAAGATCAGCCAGCCCAGCGTGCTGTTGACCACAAAGCCCGAGCCGATGGCGACGCCGTCAAACAGCGCATGTACGCTCAAGCCCGCCATCACCGAGTTGCCTGTGCGCCGGGAGACAAACTCGCCGTGATGCGTTTCCTCGCCAAAGTGGAAATGGGAGTTGATGGTGTGCTCCAGCAGATGCACCACGCAGTAGCCGCCCATGATCAGGATCGGTCCGAGCTGCGGGTTGCCAGTCTGGTTCCACAGATGCAGGCTCTCTGGCGTCATCTCGATGAGAGCCGTAGCCATCAGGAAGCCGGCGCCGAGCGCGACAAAGTAGCGCAGGTAGCGCTCCACGCCGTGCGCCCGCACCAGAACAAACCCGCCGGCCACGTCGGCCAGCGCGGCAATGGCGCCGAGCAGCAATGAGAGCTTCAGCAACGATCCAACCTTTCCTGCCCCTGACTGGCGGCGCTTTGAAAGGGCACGACTTCAGTCGTGCCGTAAACGTCACAGAATCGACGTGGGCTTTAGCCCCTGAGCAATGAGAGCTTCAGCAACGATCCAACCTTTCCTGCCCCTGACTGGCGGCGCTTTGAAAGGGCACGACTTCAGTCGTGCCGTAAACGTCACAGAATCGACGTGGGCTTTAGCCCCTGAGGGATTCGTATACTATGGTCCTTCATGATCCTCGCGCACATCGGAGCTCATCAGGCGATCATGGTCGTCAAATTGGAAGAGGACAAGACAATTGGTCTTGACCCACCCCCACCTGGAATCGGGGATGGTGGCTAGAATGAAATTGCCAGCCGTTGCATCCCTACGGTATTCAGAGTGTTCGATTTTCCGCCCACTCAAATAACTGAGAACTTGCGCAGGCGTCGAGTGCATCGGAACAGCCTTTGCCAAACTTTGCCCCACAACCTGTGGATCAGGTTTCGGGCCGCAACCGGAGAGCAGCAAACAGCAAAAGACACACGATAATCGGAGAGTCACCAATACCGACACCGCTTGATTTCTGTGTATTCGCATTGAACCGCCCCTCAGGGGCTAAAGCCCGTACCCTTCAAAGCAGGCGGTTTTTTACCCGCTGTGCCGGATGTGCATCACGTCGCCGTCCTGCACAATGTATTCCTTGCCTTCAAGGCGCAGCGTCCCTTTGGAGCGCGCAGCCGCCTCGGAGCCCGCCGCCAGCAGGTTGTCCCAGCGGATGGTTTCCGCGCGAATGAAGTGATGCTCGAGGTCGGAGTGTATGGCCCCTGCGGCCTGCGGCGCCTTCGACCCCACCGGCACTGTCCAGGCGCGGCACTCGTCCTCGCCGGCGGTGAAGAAACTGATCAATCCAAGCAGCTCGTAACTCTTGCGGATCAGCCGCACCAACCCGCTCTCATGCAGACCGTAGCTGCCCAGGAATTCCGCCGCTTCTTCGTCGTCCATCTCCGCCAGTTCCGCCTCCACCTTGCCGCAGATGGCGGTTGCGCCGGCGTTGGGCCGCTGCGCAATTTCGTCCAGCTTGAACAGGCTCACCGCCGCGTCAAGGTCGGTGCCGAGCGTGGTGCTTTCGCCGATGTTAAGCGCATATAAGATGGGCTTTTGCGACAGAAACATGAAGCCCTTGATGAGCTTCCTCTCCTCGGGAGTCATCTCCAGCTCGCGCAGCGGCAGCTCCTTTTCGAGCGCTTCTTTTGACCGCAGCAGCAGAGCCTGTTCGCGCTCCAGTTCGCTGGTGCGTCCCTTTTTCAGGTCCTTCTCCAGACGCTCCAGCCTCTTTTCAACCTGTGTGAGGTCGCTGATCATCAGGTCGAACTCGACATTCTTGATGTCACGCAGCGGATCGATGGGGCCCACATGTGCAATCGAGTCGTCGTCGAAGGCGCGCAGCACGTGAATCAGCGCGTCTACCTGGCGAAGGCTGGTCAGGAACGCAGTCTCCTTCAGCGCCTCCTGCCCGATGGCCGCCACGTCCACAAATTCAACGGCCGCGAAGGTAGTCTTGCGCGGCGAGTAGAGAGCGGACAGCTTGTCCAGCCGATCGTCCGGCACGCGCGCCACGCCGATGTGCTCCTCGCGCGGGTTCGAGTAGCCGCTCCGCTCCTCGAGTTTCGCCTTGGTCAGAATCTTGAATAACGATGTCTTGCCCACCTGTGGCAGGCCGATAATGCCAGTCTTCATGCACGTCCCATTACGGCCCCTGCACGATGAGAACCGCGCTTCCGGGCCTCTTCGATGATACAGGAACAGAGATCAGGGGTCAGAGATCAGAGATCAGAATGCGCCATTCGTGCAGACAAAGCTGGGTGCCCCATCCTTGCCACGTTCTTGTTTTTGTGGCAAGGGTGGGAGACCACAAATCTCAACCGGGCTCTATCGCTCCGATCCCCAATTCCTACTCCCTGTTCTTCCCAGATTCCGCCGCCGCCACCAGCGCCACCGTAGCCAGCCCCAGCAGCAGAATGGCTTCTTCCACGTACTCGCTTCGATTGTGCAGCTTGTTGAAGTCGATGTTGCTGGGGTTGGCTGCGTCGGCTGCATGGATCGCGCCGCCCGCGGCAATCCGGTCCCGCTCCATCGCCGGAATGATGGCGAACTGCGAGTACACCGTGCAGGCGATCATCATGACAAGCAGAGCCATCGGCGCCACCACGCGGCGCGGCTTGTAGATACCCCACGCGGGAAACAGCGCCAGCAAAGCCAGCGCCACCATTCCAGAAACCAGCCCCATGCCGTGCAGAATGCGCAGCAATTCACCGACAATCGTACCGGCGGTGTGCGTGTCCGGCAGCAGCGTATTGAATGTGATGACGGCCACCACGGGAAAGAAGATCTCCGCGCCCAGCCACACGATGAGCGCGAGATAGAGAAGAGTGCGGAGAAGAGTCTTCATGAATTCAGTTCTCAGTGGTCAGTTTTCAGTTGTCAGCGGACCCGCCGAAGATCGCCTGAAAAGATTGTAGACTCCAGAGTCTGCCGATCTCTCTTTGCAGTGCCGCCGGGGTGTTTCAACGGACACCGAGCAGCACTTCTGAACCGATCACTGACCACTGATCACTGACCACTGACCACTAGCTTTTCTTTAACGCCCGCTTCAACACGGTCTCCAGCGCCGCTTTCACTTGGACGTATTCCTCGGGAGCAATCGTGCCGGAGATCTTTTCGCTCTCCAGCGCAAACAGCTCTTCCTTCAGCACATTCAGCAAAGCGGTATTCTTTGATGCGGGCGAAGCAAAGACGGGATAACTTCCCGCTCCCGCATCGGCCACGGCCCCAGGCGCGCCGGCCGGCTTGCTCAGCAGGAAGGCAGCGCCCGCGAACAACAGCAGCGCCAGGCCGCCCATAATCCACCATTTGTACTTACTGATCGCGTCGGACCCGCCGACGGGCGGTCCGATGCCGCCGCCGGGCTGCGTCCCGGGCGTACTCGTGCTCGAATCCTGCGAACCGCCTCCGCTGTCCTGCGCGCCCATGCCCGCGGCAGGCTGCTGTCCAGCCGCGGCGCCTTGCTGCTCGCGCGGAATCGCTCCGTTGCCGGAAATGGTAAACTCCAGCGGCTTGCCCGGAGTGCCGTTCTTGGCCACAAAGGTCTGCACGTTGGGATCTTCCGGCACGGACTTGAAGGCTGCGCCCGCGCCTGCGGTAAAGGTCATGCTCTTGGGCAGAATCACGGCCACGTTATCGGCCGGCAGCAACACCTGGGACTTGAAGGTGAACGTGCCGCCGCTGTAGGGCACGTCGTAGCTGAGCTGAAAGAGCGTTTCCTTGTCGCCCTCGTCCGGCTGGATGGGGAAGTTGAACGAGTAATGGCCCTTGGGGCCGTCCGGGTCCAGCTTGACTGAAGTGGGCAGGCCCGTGGGACGTTGCGCGCCTACGCCGTTCACTACCGCCTCAGCCGGAAGCACAACTCCAAATGAGTGCGGACTCCACTGCGTCATCGGCGGCGAGCTGTTGTTGTGTACGAAGTACCGCTCCGTCACTTTGAGTTGGCCGTTGTCGCTTTCCACCTCCATCACGTCCGCCTCGATGGAGACGCCCTGAACCTTGGCGGCTACATCGTAGACCGGGATGTCGGCCGGCGCGCCGCCCTGGGGCGCGGCAATAAAGTAGCCTGCGCCCTGGTGTGTTACCCGCACCAGGTAGGGGCTGCTGCCGGGCTCCTTCAGCGAAAAGCGTCCGTTCGCGTCGGTCGTTGCATGGGCCACTTCCCCCATGCCAGCCTGCACGTCTACCAGAACTACAACGTCGCCCACGGCGGGTTTGCCGGTGGTCTTGTCGGTCACCGTGCCGGTGACGGTAGCTGCCTGCGCCAGAACGCCTGCTGCCAGCAGGCTCAAAGCAAGAGTGCGAAGAATCAAATGAGTCGATTTCATAGTCGTGATGGATTCCTTCAATTGTGAAGCGCTAAGTTCTGTCTAAAAAGCCGTGAGCGTTGAAGAGGGTTTTCATCCGATACCGTCGCGAAACTTGGGGTCGGACGCGTGCATCCCGTTGCAGAAAGGCTTGTTCTGGGACCTGCCGCAACGGCACAGCGTCATGCGATTGCGAATTTCGTAGGCCTGGCCATCGGCGCCGATGAGATGAATACCCCCGCGCACCCACAACGGGCCGCTGCACTCCTGCGCCGGATCCTCGACTAATCCGATCGACTGCGTCAGTTTAGGCTCGACCGGTTTTCCGGTTTCCTTGTCGATGGCTACCAATCGGCCGGAAGCGCAGTTCCCAACTTGCCGGATAAACTGCTCGCGCTTCTTGGGTTCGTCGGTCCCCTCCACCTGAGTCCACACTTGGCCATGCGGATCGCAAAAGCGCGCGAACGCGCATAAGACTTCGGCGTCGGCCAGTTGCATCGTTGGTCCGTCGAACAGCTTCGCCTGCTCCATCATCGGCTCACGGCTGGCCGTCTCAGTCCCGTCGAAGCCGACCTTGGCATGCGTGCCGTCGCAGAATGGCTTTGTCTTCGATTCTCCACAACGACAGAGCGCGTATTGCGCGGAGGCAGGAAGCGATTTGCCCTCGATCCATTCGGTCGACTCGCCTGCTTTGTTGACTCCGATCGTCTGAAGGGCCAGCGTCACCGAACCGGAGACAAGGTAAGGACCATTTGCCGTTACGGTGATTGTTTTGTGGCTGGACATATTCGCCCCCTTCCTCGATTGCAAATTCCAGACCGCTTCACGCCTGCTGCAAGTGCTCAATCTCGGCCAGCAACAGCGCCGTCTCATTTTCAAGCTGCGCCCGCTGCGCCTGAAAATCCTCTTCAGGATACTTGCCCGCGCGATACTCGAAGCTCAGGTCGCGCAGGTTTTCGTAAAGCTGGTCCTTGCGCTCCAGCAGGTAATCCAGACGGGTCTTCTGGCGCTGGCTGGCAAATACGTTCTCCGGCCAGAAAGTGTAAATCAGCAGCGCAACCGTCAACAGTCCGCCCATGACCACGCCTTGCAATGTTGTCATCGCTCAAAACCCTCCGTCGTTGCCGGTGTCTGTCTCCCGGCGAATCTTTTCTCGTCGCGCCTGTTCGGCCGGGTCCAAAGTTGCCAGGTCGGGGCCGCCCGCGGCCTGCGTTCTGCCCTCCGGCCGATTTGCCCAGCGCCGCACCAGAAGAATCGTCCCCAGCAGCGCCGCTCCGAACACAGCGAAAGGCGCGATCCACGCCACCAGATCAAAGCCATGTGCGGTGGGCGCGGCCAGCACCACGGCTCCGTACTTGGCCACGAATGAGTCCTTGATCTGCTGGTCGGTCTTACCCGCGGCGATGGCCGCCTTCAATTCATTCAGCTCCCCCTCGCGCGAAGGGCAACCGGCGTGATCGCACTCGCCGAGAAGTTGCGCGCAACCGCATTGGCACATGAGCCTGTGGCCCAGGTCGTTGAGACGCGAACTGGAATCCGTTGCGCCCAGCGAAAAGCAGACGGCCAAAGCCAGCGTCCCCGCTTGCACCGCCTTCATCAGAAAAGAAAATCCCTTGAGCTGTCTCACAAGCGGCCTCCCTTCAGCGCAGGCTCAGAAGGACCTGTTCGGCCAGGTGCGCGCATCGAAGCAGCCGCCGGGCTCAAACTGGGAACCAGCGCCACCAGTGTGCCGAAGACCAGCACCACCAATCCCGCCCATATCCAACCCACCAGCGGATTCAGAAACGCTTTGATAATCGGCTGCCCCGTATCGGGGTTTGTCCCTTCATACACCACGTACAAATCCCAACTGGGAGTCGAGTGAATGGCCACCATGGTCTGCGGCTGCTCGCTGGCCAGATAGACGCGCTTCTCGGGAGTCATCTGAAACTGCTTCTTGCCGTCCTTGTACACGTCGAGCAGGGCGTATTCGGAGTTGTAATTCAGATTCGAGTCCTGGGTAAAGCCGACGCACTCCAGCGTGTAGGGGCCAATGGGCAGCTTGTCATGCAGCGCCAGCTCCCGCTCCTCGCTGCGGTTGAAGGCCGCGCCGGCCAGCCCGATCACGATAATCACCACGCCAATGTGAATGATGTAGCCGCCATATCTCCGCGTATTCCTGCGCGTCAGCAGCCACGTGGCCACAATCAGGTTGCGCCCCGTTTGCTTGGAGATCACACCGGCGCCACGCAGAAATTCGCTCAGAATGGCGGTCATCACGGCCGCGCTCACTGAGAAGGCCACGAGTGCGTAAAAATTGCCCTGATCCAGAGAGCCGTCTTTCCACGGCCGCACGCCCACAACGAAGCAGACGATCACCGTAGCCCAGAAAGCGATCACCGGCAGCACAAAGTTGCGCCGTATGCTCCTGAACGACGTAGCCCTCCACGGCAGCAGCGGGCCAACACCCGTCAAGAACAGCAGGAACAGTCCAATGGGAACCGCGACCCGGTTATAAAACGGCGCGCCCACCGTGACCTTGTTGCCCACCACGTATTCGCTCAGAATGGGGAACAGCGTTCCCCACAGAATCACAAAGCAGGCCGTCAGCAGCACTAGATTGTTGAACAGAAAGCTCGATTCGCGGCTGACCAGCGACTCCAGATGGTGCTCGCTCTTCAGGTGGCTGCGCTGCAACACGTAGGTAAAGATGCATACCCCCAGCACGATCCCCATGAACACCACAAACCAGGTGCCGATCGACGACTGCGCGAAGGCGTGTACCGAGCTCACCAGCCCGGCGCGCGTAAGCAGCGTGCCCAGCAGCGTCAGCAGAAATGTGGAGAAGATGAGCCACACATTCCAGCTCTTCATCATGCCCTTCTTCTCCTGCATCATCACGGAGTGCAGAAAGGCGGTGCCGGTCAACCACGGCATGAAGCTCGCGTTCTCCACCGGGTCCCAGCCCCAGTAGCCGCCCCACCCCAGCACGGCGTAGGCCCAGTGCATGCCCAGGAAGATGCCGGCCGTCAAAAACAGCCAGGTCACCATGGTCCACACGCGCGTGACCTTGATCCATTTTTCCCCTGGGTAGCGCATCATCAGGGCGCCCAGCGCAAACGCGAAGGGAACCGAAAAGCCCACGTAGCCCAGGTAAAGCATGGGCGGATGAATCACCATCTCCGGATACTGCAACAGCGGATTAAGCCCGTTGCCGTCATCTGGGATGGCTCCCCGCATCAGCGCAAAAGGCGGCGCGGCAATGTTCAGGATCAGCAGGAAGAAAACCTGGATTCCCGCCAGAATCGTTCCCGCATAGGCATAGAGCTTCACGTCCGTCTTGTGCGTGAGCCGCAGTACAAATCCATAGGCAGCCAGCAGCCACGCCCACAAGAGCAGCGAACCCTCCTGGCCGCTCCACAGGGCTGAAAATTTATACGCGGCGGGCAGGGCGCGGTTCGAGTGTTCCAGGATGTAAGTGATGGAAAAATCGTTGGTAAAGACTGACCAGACCAGCGCAAAGGCGGCTGCGGTGACGGCCACAAAGCTGGCAATCCCGGCCCGGCGCGCAGTGTCCGCAAGTCTTTCCGGCGAGATCCGCACCTGCTGCCCGGTTGCAATCAGCCGCAACGCCAAAATGCCCGCCAGCAGATTGTAGCCGGCCAGTATCAACGCGATGATTAAAGCAAAACTGCCAAACGCTCCCATTAGGACTCCATGATGATTCTCGCACGCAGACGGGGAGCCGGATGATCTCCCAACGTGGCTATTCTCAAACCATCATAGGCTTCCAGCATGTGATCTGGCTCACACTAAGGGTGGAGGAGGAGAAGCGGGGCTCTTGGAGTTGGATCGAACGCTCAAGCCGGCTTGAGTTCATGCTGGGCAAGCAGTTCGCCGGTTGCTCTCAGCATCTCTTCGTTCGTGAAAGGTCTGGGCAGGAAGCGAACCCGTCCGCCGGGATAATCGGTCTCCGCTTCACTGGCAAAGCCCAGGACCAGAACCGGCACGTTTGGCAGGCGCGTATGCAGTTCGGCCACAAACGCCGGGCCGCCGATGCCCTGCATGGGTTCTCCCGAGATGATGAGGCCAAGATTGCCGGCAAACTGGGGCTGCTCCACCAGGCAGAGAGCCTCGGCTGCATCGCTAGCCCGCTGCACATCGTTGAAACGCCGCTCCAGGACCGATTTGCGTTGAAGCGCCTGGAGGGGATCGTTGTCCACCAATAGAATGGTCGCCATGCGCCCCTGAATCCAGCACCGCCTGTGAAGGCCGCGCGTCCCTATTTACCAACTCAGCAAATAGGATGTGATCAAGCCCTATCCGGTTGCCTGTGCATGCTGTTTGGCAGGTGGCCCGCTCATCAGCCCCGAAGAATCACCTTAAGCCTTGAAAAGCTGTGCCCCGTTCATCGCGGCTTTATCGCGATGAGCGGGCGGGTGGCATCGGGTGCCCCATCCTTCTCGCTCCTGAGCGCAGTCGAAGGAGCTGCATTTTTCAATCGCGGAAAGGATGGAAGACCACGAACCCCATCACCCAAACAGAAACTCCTTCTCCCGCAGCTCCTTGATGCTGTCACGCAGCCGCGCAGCCTTCTCAAACTCGAACTTCTTGGCCGCCTCGCGCATCTCCGTTTCCATTTTGGCGATGAACGTATCAAGCTAC
>Ga0255351_1001066_pt1 | contig 11513 bp, 8 predicted proteins | sample HBST25r2metaG_FD_186024 | JGI IMG/M metagenome (GOLD analysis project Ga0255351, IMG submission 186024) | Peat soil microbial communities from Stordalen Mire, Sweden - H.B.S.T-25.r2 | ecosystem: Environmental > Terrestrial > Soil > Wetlands > Peat | place: Sweden: Norrbotten County, Stordalen... | reverse complement strand
TCCCTCAGGGGCTAAAGCCCCTCCGATTTTGCAGTGTTTTGCGGCACGGCTGAAGCCATGCCCTTTCAAAACAGCTCTACACCAAAAGTGAATTCGCTCTAGTCATTGGAATAAACAGGCCCAACTCAAGAGTAGCAGGATGCGGGAAATAATCGGAAAAGCGCATTCATGCGATTGGCCTGCCCTGCGATTCAATCGACTTTGTTGGGAAATATAGGAACTTGTTGGAAATCGATTGAGGAACCCGGATTGTGGCCCTCAGGGGCTAAAGCCCCTCCGATTTTGCAGTGTTGATGTACGGGCTAAAGCCCGTACCCTTCAGCTAGAGCATTTTCGGAAATGGTATAGACCGAAATTTTACTGGTATCCCACCCATTCCGCAGAAAAACGCGGAATGGATGGGGCACGGAAGTCTACATCAAAAGCTAAAATGCTCTAAAGCCCGCACCCGTCGGCCGACGGGAGTATTTCAACACGCTCATAGAGCCTGATTGGCCTACGGAAGCCAATTTTCACGGGCTCTGCTCGACGTTGATGCTGACGCTGCCGGTGTTGCCGGCCACGGCCAGGGCAACCAGGTTGGTGGCTACGCTGGGCAGCGACGCCGGCGAGAAGCTGACAGTACCGTCCAGGGCCGAAGTGGCCGTGGCCACCTGGGTGGCCAGCAATTCGGCCTGGGCGCAGCGGCCGTGCACGGGACAGGCCGGCGCCCAGGCATAAAGCGCCTGGTAGAGCGAGACCGCGCCGCCGGCCATGGGGTTGCCGTCCATGTCCAGCACCCGCAGCACAATCTGGCTGGGAGTTCCGCCGACGACCATACTTTGCGCTGTGCCGGAGACAGCCTCCAGGGTCGCGTACTCCGGGCGAGCGCCGAGAGCGGTGTAGGTAACGCAATGGCTGCCGCCGTTCAGGCAGGCCGTCGCGGTCACCGCTTGCCCCTCGGCGAGCGGCCCCACCGTGAGCGCCTCGGCGGCGATGCCGTTGGCGTTGGTGGTGGCCGATGTGCTGCCCTGGATGGCAATGCCGCTGCCGCCGCTCTGCCAGATCACGGTTTGGCCGCTCGCGGGAAGGCCGCTGCTCAAAGCCAGCGCCTGCGCCGTCCAAGTGAAGGTGGCGCCGGCGGCCAGCGAGAGCATGGGCGAAAGCGAGCTGAGCACCGGCGGCGTTCCGCCCACAAACTCCGCCTGCACGCTGGAGCCGTTGGTCAGCGAGGCGGTCACAATCGACCACGCGCTGCCGGTTGCCGTCACGTTCAGGGTGGCGCGGCCGTCGCCCGTGGCCGTCACCGTGCAGGTGGTCAGGCCGCAGGCGAGCTTGGCCGTGGCCGTTCCATTCACCGGGGGGGTCACCAGGGTGTAGAGGACCGAGATCCCGCCGGCCGGGCTCAGGTTTGCCCCCAGCGCGGTGACGGTGAACGGCTCGGGGACGCCAGTGGGCACCGTACCCATGGGCGCGGTCACCATCGTCAGGGCGTCCCCCGTACCCGCGTTGTAGCTGATGCCGCTGGAGATGACGGCCGCTGCATAGTAAACCGGAAGGTCGTCCACCTCCACGTTCACCGAGCCGGTGACGCCGCTCGATGCCGCCGGCGCGATAGCCGTGATCTCGTTGGGAGACATGCTGGTGATCAGGGCCGCCTGTCCGCCCACCAGCACCGTGTCCGTTGAGCGGAAACCCATGCCGCGAATCACAATCGCTCCGCCAGAGGCCGGCAGCCGCGCGGGCGATACCGTGTCGGCGTAGAGCACCCACCCCTCGTAGGCGTAATCCGGCCGGCCGTCCCCGCGCTGGTCGGTAATGCCCAGCCGCACCACGTCGTCGCTCGAGGTGCCGGCCTGAAGCGCGCTTTCCCCGGTGACCGCGCCGCCTTCGAGGCCGCCGATGAAGCCCGCCGCCGCCGTGCCCACCGGAGCGAAGGCGTCCCAGAGACCCAGCGCCGGCATGGCCTTGGCGTTCGTGGGCGCGCCGCTCTCATCCAGCGCCTCGGTGACCACGGTAAAGCTGCGCCCGCCCCGCACCGGAAAGGTGAACCAGTCGGTCTGGCCCACCTGGCTCAGCCGCCCCATCCACATCCCGCTGGCCGCGAGAACGCGCGGCGTGGCCTCGGTTCCGAGGGCGTCGTCGTTGCCGCCCACCGCCGAGTCGTCCACATTGACGGTGAGCGTCTGCGCGCTGCCTGCCGACATCGACGGCGCCGAGATGGACGAAAGCGTTCCCGAGGGCTCCGGCGAGCCGTCCAGGTAAGGGCCGACCGCGTTGGCGTGAATGTAGTCGGGACTCACCGCCTCGAAGGTGACCTGGTAGTTGGCCGTGGTCGCGCCCGGCGGCAGCGGCATTCCGCTCAGGTCGAAGAATCCCTGCTGGGCCGCCTCATTCGATCCCCACATCGTCAGCAGGTTGCCATTCACGTCCGTCCAGCCGGTCACCGGGTTGCCGTGGTTGCCGCTGAACAACGCTCCGGAGACGGCGGTCACCGTGTACTGGTAGAGCGGGTTCCCGTTCGCGTCCAGCGGCCGGGCCACCACGTTCACGCCCTGCATCCCCACGCCGGTTCTGAAGCTGATTGTGCCCTGGATGGAGACCGTGTTGGCCGCCGTGATCTGCTTGCCGGGAAAACTGGCCAGGTTGCCGGCGGTGATGGGGTAAAGCCGGTTCAACGCGGCGATGTCGTCCCAGCGCAGCACCGTGGGGTTGGGAATGCAGGCTCCGCCGGCGGCGCCGCAGACTCCACTCTCCGGCTGCATGACCGGCCAGCCCAGGGTGCCATCGACCTCGCCGTTGGTCAGAGCGCCGGGGTTCACCTGCGCGTAGTCCAGGCCAAGAATCCGCCCAAAGGCACGCTCCAGCTCAAAGCTCATCATCTCCAGCCGATCGGAGCTGGTAGCGCACAGCCCGTTGAGCACGATCGCCGCGTGCGCGAAGGTCGCGTCCGGGTTGACGTTGTCCACCCAGGCGAAGACGCCGTTGTTCTGGCAACTGCTCTGTTCGGCGGTTTCCGCGCCAAAAATCGCGTCGATCACCGAGCCGTCCGCATCGAAGATCACGGCCACCGGAAAGCTGGTAGCCGAGGGGGTCAGGTCGGCCGGCGCGGTGATCACGCCCAACTGATTGAGCTGCTCGTTGGTTACCGTGAAGCCGGAGCCGTTGACCACGATATTCCCGCCGCTCACGTCCTCGCTCAACGGACCCTTGTCGGTGAGCGTGACCCCGGCCGTCGGAACCGCGCTCCACAGAGCCGCCGCCGCGTCCACCATGGCCGTCGCCTGCTGGTTCGAGACCGAGCCGTTCAACGGCCCCTGATCGACGTAGTAATTCAACTGGCCGTTGGCCCAGTGAACCGGCTGGCCCATCACCCCCGCATTGAAAATGCTGGTCCCGGCCACATACCCCGGCCCGCCGGCCACAGCAGCCGCCGGCCACAGCAGCAAAAGGGCAGCCAGCACCCTGGCTGCCAGGCGGCGCAACAGGTCGGGGCGAGGTTTGAACATGAGCGGCGCTCCACGCGGAGACTGCTGGGCCGCCTTGGAATCTTTGTGGAAAAATTTGCAGCAGACTCTGAGACGGCCACAGTCTTCTCATCGGCGCGGGAGCGCTCAAAGTGAATCTCTTTATCGATCCGGACCTTGAGATTCATCACAGATTTGGGCACCCCCACTCTTGCCGCGTCTGTGTTCTTGCGGCTAGAAGTGAATTGGCTTTGCGCATACAAAAGATCGGGATCCATAAGGGACAAAAAGATTAAGAAACAATAAGACTCATGAGTTTTCCTTGATTGGGGGCCTGCGAGCGAGACGGCTGCGACCGAAAGACATCTCCTCCTCGACTGCGCGCACCGGGCGGGTCTTTGAAGACTGAAAAACCGCCGCGGAGAGTTCAATCCCCGCGGCGGCTTGAAAGACTGGAGGCGCCTTGCAACGGACCGGAGGCAGACCGTCCGTTGCAAGGCGCAGAGTCCGGGTCGTGGGTCAGTTTGAAAGAAGATTCCCTCAGGGGCTAAAGCCCACGGTGATGTTGCGGAGTTGATGTACGGGCTAAAGCCCGTACCCTTCGGCTTGAGCCCATACCCTTCAAACTGACCCACTACCAAAGTTCGTGGAGTCTATTGCTAGAAGACGCCGGCCATGCAAACTTCCGACGGGTGGAAATGCTGCTCACCGGCGCCGCACTCGGTCAGCACGACGGGGGAGAGCGTGAGCACCGGGCATTGCGCGTAGGCCAGCACCTTATAGACGATGCCGGCGCGGCTGATTGCGGCAAAATGGGAGGCGCCCTGCGCACCCATGACAATCAGGTTGGCGCGCTCCGCTCTGCCTTGGTAGAGCAGATCCTCGCTCGGATCGCCAACGACGGCCCGGATGCGCACGCCGATCTTGCTCCGCAACTCGGCCGGAATGAACGAATCCAGTTCGTCCTCCATCTGGCTGAGGGTGCGGCCGGCGAGAATCTCCTCGCGCTCCTGGTAGGGGATGACGTGCTGCAGCAGCAGGCTGGCCTTGTGCCTGTAAGCCAGTTCCGCGGCAAACCCGGCCACCACGCCGCTGGACTCCTGAGCGCCGACCGAGCACAAGATGGTACGCGTGGAAAAGCGGCGATAGGCTCCTTCGACCACGTAGGGGCCGACGATGCTGACTGGCACGCAGGCGTTGCGGAGCACGGCCTCGGCTACCGACCCAACCAGTAGCTTGCCAACGGGTCCGGGTGAGTGGGCGCCCATGACGACACGATCGACTCTGTGCTCGCGCAGAAAGGCGAGGATTTGCTCGGCGGCCACCCCGGTGCGAACCACGATCTTGCAGTGGACGCCAAGGTTTTTGGCGCGCTCGACGAGAGGTTCATAGCAGCGCTTTTCGGCGCGCAGCCGGGAATAGTCGTGGTAATAGGTCGCGGGGTTCTGGGACGGGGTAGTGTTGGGGCTTTCGCAGGAATGAAAAACAATGAGCTCGGCGCCAAACTCGGAGGCCTCGGCCAGTGCAAAGGAGAAGGCCTTTTCGTTGGCGGGAAACTCGGAAGCAAGGAGGATGGTGGAGGGTTTGCTCCACCCCAATTTGATCATGGAAGTCATGGGGAACCTCCTGAGTTGTATCGTGCGTGGCTGGACGCCGGATGTGCACCAGGATCGTCGAATCCGGGTAAGAATGAGAGAATTCAGCCGCGAACTCCAGGCGAAGGTACAAAGGTTGCGGGGAGGTCGATGAAGCTTCGAGCGCCCATCGGAGCATGGGAGGCTCAAGCCTTCATTTCCTTTTTCTAATGCTCCCTCTCTGAATCCATCCGGGATCGCGCGTTCTGAAGAATCGACGAATTTGGACAAAAAAAGGAATCAAAAAAGGAACTAACTGGATCAAATGTACGCCCAAAATCCGTGCATGGCGCAACTGATTCGATGTAAAAATCCGAAAAATGCACTGGAACCGGTGCAAAATCGTGGATGCAAGCCTCAGCGGCCGCGAAAAGACTCCCTTTCCCGGCACGAAGCTAAGCCCTCCCTCTCGCAGTTGAGCGGAAAGCAGAGCGGGTCCGTGGCGGCCAGAGCACCGAAAGCTTCACCGAGAGTGGCGGCATCCACCGGGCTACAACGCTCACCCTCCACCGAAGCGAGAAACCGGGTTGATGACGCAGTCATTCCAGATGGATGCGCGTCCTGACCGGGTCAATTCGATACAGACTTCCCCAGTCGTTCGGTTCAGATCATAGAAAGGCGTGTGCTGCTATAACGACATGCGCCAGAGAGGGTCGACCATGTTCAATTCAAGCTCTTTGGTTCGCGTCCGGCGGATGCCGGCGCTTCACCTTATCGACGAGGGCCTGTCGCTGGGCAGATCGGTGCTGCTGCTGGCGCTGGTGGCAGTCGCACTGTCAGGATGCGAGTCGAAACAGAATCAGGCGCTGGATCAGGCCAAGAAGCAGGCGGCTGCGACCGGGCAGCCGCAGCAGGTGGTTTCAGTCGATAAGAATGGGACCACGACGACGACCGTGGTGCAGCCGCCGGCTGCCGGACAGACGAACGAAGCCGTCACGACGACGGCAGTGCCGGTGGCGACCGGGGCGCCCCTTCCCGCACCCTCGCGACCGACGGTCTCCGCGGCGCCGGTCAATGTGACCATTCCGGCAGGCACGATGCTGACGATTCGGATCGATCAGGGCATCAGCGTAAAGACCAGCCGCGCGGGAAACAGGTTTACCGGCGAGATCGTGGACCCTGTTCTGGGCGGCAACAACAGTGTGCTGGTGCCGAAGGGCGCATCGGTGGGTGGCGTGGTGGCTGTGTCGCATCGGCGCGGGCACTTCAAAGGCAGCTCGCTGCTGGAGTTGCGTTTGACCTCGCTGACGATGGATGGAACACGGTATCCGCTGGCGACGCGGGATCTGGCGCGCAGCAAAAAGGGCAAGGGCAGGCGTTCGGCGGCCATGATTGGCGGAGGAGCGGGGTTAGGGATGCTGGTGGGTGGCGTGGCCTCGGGCGGCGTTGGTCTGCTGGTGGGCGGTCTGGCGGGTGGCGGCGCCGGAACCGCGGTGGCGGGACTGACCGGAAACCGGGATATCAATATACCGGCGGAATCGATCGTGCGCTTCAAACTGGCGGATGATCTGGTGGTGCAGCCGGCGCAGTAGTGTGAACCTGCCGCTTGAAAAACAACTTTGCGGGGCGTGGAAGCGCGCTGGCCGGGTAGCGCCGGTTTCAGCGGCGGCGAAGGCCTGCGGCCGCGGCTGTGTTACCGTTGCAATACGGCGTCTCGAAGACAGACATTTTTCTGTGTCCGGAGCCAAAAACCTGCCGGGCTCTTCTTCCGCATAGGGAAGATACCCGAAGACAAAAGTGGAGTTTGCGTGCATTTGCCATCTTCGATGGGTGGATCGGCGGAAACCAGGGGCGGTGAGCGCAGAAAAGGAACGCCGCGGCAGATGGAATTGACCCCGCTCTTCCTTGCCGCGACCCCAGCTTCCGCGTCGGGGCCGGAGAGAGGCTTTGTGTCCGGCTCCGAGTCCGAGTCTGGGTTTGACCCTGCCTCCCGACCAGCCTCTTCGCAGTCGCCTGAACAGCCGCCGCAACGGCTCCCGCGCTGGCTGGAACGCGCCGAGCTTTTTCTACGCGTGCTGCTGAGAATGTATATCGGCCTGGCGATCTGCTATGTACCGTGGTCCAGGATGTTCTGGGAACAGAACCCTTTATTTGCGCAGTTGCCCGCCCTCAGCGCCTTTGCGGCCAACGGGGCGGTGCGCGGAGTTGTCTCTGGCCTGGGAATTTTGAATCTGTGGATTGCATTTCAGGATGCGCTCCATTACCGGGATGAATAAGCCATGAGCGAAGAAAAACAGGGAACAGGGGACGAAGAAAAACAGAGAACAGGGATCAGGGAACAAGGGACAGGAACCAAAAGCAAGAGGCCGGCTCCCTCAGTCCCTGGTTCCTCTCCCGCGTCCATTCCCGGCAACGGCTCTCCGCCACCGCTGGAGGCAGCTAAGCTGGCTTATGAAAACTCCGAATTCCTCAATAGCGCCGACGGACGGCTGATCCGGATTGTGGCCGAGTACATGGAGCCGCTGGCGCGCTTCCGCCGAGAACAGATCCAGGACACGGTGGTGTTTTTCGGCTCGGCGCGGTTTCGTGGGCGCGAGGAAGCCGGCCATGCCCTGGAACTGCTGGAAAACACCGGCTCCACGCAGGCGGCGCCCAGCCACGAACAGCCGGCCAAGCCGCTGGAGATTGCCGCGGGCCAGGCAACGGATCTACAGATCAAGCGGGCCGTGGCGGCCGTCGAGATGGCCCGCTATTACGAGGATGCGCGGCGGCTCTCCGGACTGCTGACCAGCTGGGCAAAGACCATTCCTTCGCGGCGGGCGCGGTTCGTGGTCACCTCAGGCGGCGGACCGGGCATCATGGAAGCGGCCAACCGCGGCGCCTACGAGGCGGGCGGCAAGACCATGGGGCTGAACATCGTGCTGCCCTTCGAGCAGCGGCCCAACCCCTATGTCACGCCCTCGCTCAACTTCGAGTTCCACTACTTTTTCATGCGCAAGCTGTGGTTCGCTTACCTGGCCAAGGCGTTGGTGGTCTTTCCCGGCGGCTTCGGCACGCTGGACGAGATGTTCGAGATTCTCACCCTGGCCCAGACTCACAAGCTGGCCAAGAAGATCACCGTGGTCATCTACGGCTCGGAGTATTGGAAGAAGGTTTTCAACCTGGAGGCGCTGGTGAATACCGGCGCCATCTCGCCCAAGGACATCGAGCTGTTTGAGTTTGCCGATACGCCCGAACAGGCCTTCGAACTGCTGCGCAAGGGGCTGACGGAGAACTACCTGGCAGCCGAGGCGGCCACGGGCGCACTCTCCGAGAGCCAGTCGGCGCAGCTCGACCCGGAGCTGATGGCCGAATTGAGCCTGGAGGATTTTCTCGGGCCGGAGATGGCGAAAACGAAGAAATGAGACATCCCGAACGCCTCATTCCTGGATTTTTGCCGGTTTGATCCGGTTTTCCCCGTGCCTTTTTTGATTCCTTCGTCAATTCAAGGCCTATTCGCCTCCCGTTAACTCTCCATTGATGGCCGGCACTGCAAACTGGTTCCAGAAATTCCAGATTGCCTGCGGCATTGAGGAGTGGAAATGGCCCATTCAACCATCTCGTACCTGTGGCGCGCCCCGAAAGCGGCGCACGGCTTCCGGTCCGGCGTCTCACTGCACGGCCACACCAACCAGTCGAAAGAGACTCTGGATTTTCTGGCCAGTTTCGGGGCCCAGTATCCATGGATTCGCCCGCTGCTCTCGCGTCTCGAACAGCGCTCGGAGCAGTTGTACGGGTTGCGCATCGATTACTCGGCCAGCTACTGGACGCCGCCCATGACGCCCAAACTGGCCTTTGACCTGGAAAGCAGCCAGATCGCGAAGCTGGACCTGGCCCCGATGGTCTCGCTCACCGACCACGACAGCATCACGGCGCCCATGCTGCTGCGCACGATCGCAAGCGCGCGGCAGATTCCGGTTTCCGTGGAGTGGAGCGCTCCCTACGGCGAGCAATCCTTTCACCTGGGCGTGCACAACCTGCCCAGCGCCAGGGCGACGGAGTGGATGGAGACGCTGGCCGAATACACCGCCCACCCCAAAGACGAACGGCTGACCGAGATTCTGCGCGAACTCCATGAGCTGCCGAATGTGCTGGTGATCTTCAACCACCCGCTCTGGGATCTCTACCTGGTCGGCCAGGAAAAACACAATTTTCTGGTCAACGAGTTTCTGCAGAAGAACGGCAACTTTCTGCACGCGCTGGAGCTGAACGGGCTGCGCAACTGGGACGAGAACCGCGCCGTGCGGCAACTGGCCGAACAGTGGAACATGCTGCTGATCTCTGGCGGCGACCGTCACGGCGTGGAGCCGAACGCCAACATCAACCTGACCAACGCCGCCAGCTTTACCGAGTTCGTGCATGAGGTGCGGCGCGAAAAGAAGAGCGATGTGCTGTTCATGCCGCAGTACGCCGAGCCCTGGAAGCACCGCCTGCTGCAATCGACCCTCGACGCCATCCGGCACTATCCGGAGTTTCCCCAGGGTTCGCGCACCTGGGACGAGCGCGTCTATCATCCGGACGCCAGCGGAGCCGTCCGGCCGCTCAGCGAACTGTGGCCCAACGGACAGCCGCCGCGGGTGATGAGCTGGATGCTCAGAATGGTGCAGTTGATGGGCGTGGGACCGTTTTCCGGCGGGCTGCGCATGGCCTGGAGCGACTCGCGCCAGTTACGTCTGGCGCTGGGCGAGTAGGACGCCCCGGAGGTTATGAGCGTTGAAGGGGACGGGCTTCAACCCGTCCGTGGCCTGTTGATTCCGATTCGTGGCTTTAGAGCATTTTCGGAAGATGAATATCAATCTTGGTCAGGCGAACGGCGTGTGCTTGAGCAAGTGGCAGATGTGGGCGCTCAAGCATTTGGCAGGGGCTGAAGCCCACGCCGAATTTGGTGGGTTGCTGTGCGGGCTGAAGCCCGTACCCTTCACGGTAGCCAGTACCCTCCACAGGAATGAGTTGTCCTTTGCAACTGGGCACACAGATAAGAATTGAACGAAATCCATGAATGAAAAAATGCCCCGCGTGGCTTATTTTCCCGACTCCTTCCATGAGGTCAACGGAGTGGCGCACACCAGCCGCCACTTCGAGGCCTTTGCGCGGCGGCGCAATCTGCCTTTTCTGTGTGTTCGCGCTGGAGACCGCGCCCAGGCCGTCACCGAGGACGGGAACCTCTGGACGCTGGAGCTGCCGCGCGGCTTTCTCTCCTTTGCGCTCGAAAAGGATCTGCGCTTCGACCCCGCATTTCTGCGCCACATTCCGCTGATCGGCGAGGTTCTGGAGCGCTTCCAGCCGGATCTGATTCACATCACCGGCCCCAGCGAGGTGGGCATCCTGGGCGCGAGTCTGGCGCACCACATGGGATTGCCCCTGGCCGCCAGCTGGCACACCAACGTGCACGAGTATGCGGCGCGGCGTTCGGAATGGTTTCTGCGCCTGCTACCGGAGCACCAATCGGCCGCCACCGGACAGAAGATCGAAGATCTGGCCATGGCCGTCGCGGCCCGCTTCTACTCCGTGGCGCAGGTGCTGTTCGCGCCCAATCCGGAGCTTTGCGCGCTGCTCGAACGGACCATCGGGCGGCCCTGTCACCGGATGCCGCGCGGCGTGGACGCGGAGCTTTTTCATCCTGCCAAACGAACGCGAAAAAGTGGAGACGGCCCCGCCGTTCTGGGCTTTGTGGGCCGCCTTTCGGTCGAGAAAAATGTCGCCTTGCTGGTCCAGGTGCAGCAGGAGCTGGAGCAGATGGGAGTCGCGGACTTCCGTTTTCTCATCGTCGGCCAGGGCGGAGATGAAAACTGGCTGCGCGAGCGGCTGCCGCAGGCGGAGTTTACCGGGGTTTTGCGCGGCGAGGCGCTGGCCGAGGCCTACGCCAACATGGACCTGTTCGTCTTTCCCTCGCACACCGACACCTTCGGCAACGTGGTACTGGAGGCTCTGGCCAGCGGCGTCCCGGCCATCGTCACCCCCGACGGCGGACCGCCGACCATCGTCCGCGATGGTCAGACCGGGCGGATTGTCCCCGATGCGGAGTTTGCCTCCGCGGTGGCTGGACTGCTGGCCGACCCGGCGCGCCACGAGCGGATGCGGCAGGCCGCGCGCGCCTACGCGCTGACGGCCAGTTGGGACTCGGTCTTCGAAGGCGTTTACACGGCCTATGAGTCCTTGCTGCCGCAGCCGGCGCAGGCCGAAGCAGCCGTCGCGCGATAGCAGGCCGCGATTGCGCCTCTTCCGCAAATCAAGTTCCGCAGATCAAGAGAATTCGCATGAGGCGGCGCGAGAAGTCTGCTCCCGTTGGGAGGTTGGCAGTCCGGAACCTTCATGCGATTGCCCTGACCGCAGATCGAAGCCGCCCGGCCGGCGCGCCCTTTGCACTACACTCGATGAAAAGGCGATTGCACCGCATCACGCGCCCTGCATCGCCCATTGAGGATTCGCTCCGATGAAAAATTCCCCTCTGGCC
>Ga0255351_1001063_pt1 | contig 11533 bp, 10 predicted proteins | sample HBST25r2metaG_FD_186024 | JGI IMG/M metagenome (GOLD analysis project Ga0255351, IMG submission 186024) | Peat soil microbial communities from Stordalen Mire, Sweden - H.B.S.T-25.r2 | ecosystem: Environmental > Terrestrial > Soil > Wetlands > Peat | place: Sweden: Norrbotten County, Stordalen... | reverse complement strand
TGCGTCACGCATCTTCTGGTATTCGCGGTCAGTGAGGGTCTGGGCGGGGGCGACGGTGATGGAGTCGCCGGTGTGTACGCCCATGGGGTCGAAGTTTTCAATGCTGCAGATGATGATGACGTTGTCGGCCAGGTCGCGCATGACCTCGAGCTCGTACTCCTTCCAGCCGAGGACGCTCTCTTCCACGAGGCACTCGTGGACGGGTGAAAGATCGAGGCCGCGGGCGAGGATTTCCATCAGCTCTTCGCGATTGTAGGCAATGCCGCCGCCGGTGCCGCCGAGCGTGAAGCTGGGGCGGATGAGGACGGGAAAACCGAGTTTGGAGGCAAAGTCGAGGCCGTCGCGGAGGTTGTTGACCAGCGCGGATTTTGAGACTTCGAGACCGATGCGGAGCATGGCGTCTTTAAAGAGCAGACGGTCTTCGGCCTTCTTGATGGCTTCGAGCTTGGCGCCGATGAGTTCGACGTTGTAGCGCTCGAGGATGCCGGTGTCGGCGAGATCGACGGCCAGGTTGAGGGCTGTCTGGCCGCCAACGGTCGGCAAAAGCGCGAAGACGCCGGAACCGGGCTTCGAGGTGAGCATCTCGGACTCGATGCGAATGATTTCCTCGACGTACTCGCGGGTGAGCGGCTCGATGTAGGTGCGGTCGGCGAGGTCGGGATCGGTCATGATGGTGGCCGGGTTGGAGTTGACGAGGACGACCTCGTAGCCCTCCTGCTTGAGGGCTTTGCAGGCCTGCGTGCCGGAGTAGTCGAACTCGGCGGACTGGCCGATGACGATCGGGCCGGAGCCGATCACCAGGATCTTTTGTATGTCATTTCTGCGTGGCATTTTTCTTGATTTCCTATTTCGTCAAACTGGTGCGTTTCATCAAATTCGGGCTTTGGCTTTGAAAGGGCACGGCTTCAGCCGTGCCGCATAGAGTTCCCACAAAGTCTCCGGGCTTTAGCCCCTGAGGGATGGGGTCGAGTTTCCAACCTGGGTAAGCTGAAGAGTATTTGTATTCGGCGGGGATGGCACATAAGTGCTTCTTCACCGGGTTCAGATGAATGTAATGGAGATGCTTGTCATAGTCTTCAAAGTCTCGAATTCGATGATCTGCAAAGCCTCTACCCCAGATTTCTAAATTGGAGCCAAGTTCCTTCTTTGCTCGGAAAGAGAATCCGCCTTTGATCAATTGGACAGCTTTTTCCAGCGATGTGATTGGCGTCATCAATAGGTGGAAATGATCGGGCATCAGAACGAATTGGTGCAGGAGATAGGCATCCCCACGATGTGAGTGTAATGTCTTGAAGAACAGGCGCGCCCAAGGCTCGGCGTGGAAAAGTGCGCGACGTTCCCACGTATCGGACGTGATGAAGTAAGTCTGCGCGTTGTTCGTTGCGTGCTCGCGTGCGGGTTTCAAAACCATCCCTCAGGGGCTAAAGCCCGGCTTCTCTTCTTGCTTCTTCGGCACGACTGAAGTCGTGCCCTTTCAAAACATTCCCAAAGATCATCACTTTCCTGCGCTCAAAAAACAGCGGAGCCGGGGCCCCGCTGCGGTTGCGAAAACTGTCTTCTGTGTGGCTAAGTGCTTCATCCCTTCCACTCCTCCATCATCTTGCGGAAGTCGTGGAACAGGTAATGCGAGTCGTGCGGGCCGGGGGCGGCTTCGGGGTGGTACTGGACGCTGAAGAGCGGCAGCGTCCTGTGGCGCAGGCCTTCGAGCGTGTTGTCGTTCAGGTCAACGTGGGTCAGCTCGACTTCATTGGCGTTGATGGAGTCTGGATCGACGGCGAAGTTGTGGTTGTGGGCCGTGATTTCGACCTTGCCGGTGGTGTTGTTGCGCACCGGGTGATTGCCGCCGTGGTGCCCGAATTTCAGTTTGTAGGTCTTCCCTCCCAGGGCGAGACCGGTAAGCTGATGGCCAAGGCAGATTCCAAACACCGGGACGCGGCCGAGGAACTTCTGAATGGCGCGGACGGCGTAATCGACCGGTTCGGGATCGCCGGGGCCGTTGGAGAGGAAGATGCCGTCGGGCTTGAGTTCTAGCACGTCCTCTGCCGTAGTCTCGGCCGGAACGACCGTGACGCGGCAGCCCTCGCGGGTGAGCATTCTGAGGATGTTCTGCTTGATGCCGAAGTCGTAGGCGACCACATGGAGATTCTTCCCTTCCCACACGTCGTTGGGAGGGAGCAAAGAATCGCCGCTCTGGTTGCCGGGGCTGGAGGAATCAAATTGGTAAATGGACTTGGTGGAGACCACGCGCGCCAGGTCGGTCCCATCCATCTTGCGGATGCTTCTGGCCTTCTGGACGAGGACTTCGGGATTGGTTTCAACCGTCGAAATGACGCCGCGCATGACGCCGTGGGTGCGCAGGTGGCGAACCAGGGCGCGCGTATCGATCTCGGCGAGAACCGGGACGGAATACCGCTCCATGTACTCGTCGGTGACCTGCTCGGAGCGCCAGTTGGAGCTGATGGCGGAGAACTCGCGCACGATCAGGCCTTCAATATAGGGCCTGGCCGACTCGTTGTCTGCCTGGTTGGTGCCGTAATTGCCGATCTGGGGATTGGTGAGAACAACGATTTGACCGGAGTAGGAGGGATCGGTGGCGATTTCCTGGTAGCCGGTAAGGGATGTATTGAAAACGACTTCGCCCTGGCATTCGCCAGTTGCGCCAAGCCCGAGGCCAGTGAAGATGCGCCCGTCTTCGAGCGCTAGGATTGCCTGCATTGCCTCTCCGAGGAGTGGATTCAACCTATGCTAACAGGTTTGGTCGTGGATTTCAGGGCAGAAACCCGCTGCGCCCTCGCCTGTTTAGCGGACGACGCCGGCGTCGCGGGTGGGCCAGTAGACGAAGACGGCTTTGCCGTAGATGAGCGAGCGCTCGACGGGGCCGAACTCGCGGCTGTCCGAGGAGATGGAGCGGTGGTCGCCCATCATGTAATAGCTGCCGTCGGGAACGATCATCTCCTCAATGGAGCGGGTATCGCGGTACTCCTCGGGCACATAGCGCTCAACCTGCCGCTTGCCGTTGATCCAGACGGCGCCGCGATCGATGCGCAGCCGGTCGCCCGGAAGTGCAATCACGCGCTTGATGTAGCTCTTTTCCGGGTCGCGGGGATAGTGGAAGACGACCACGTCGCCCCGTTCAATGGCAGAGAGGTGGTAGACAAACTTGTTGATGAACAGGCGGTCGCGATCTTCCAGGCGCGGCAGCATGCTGGTGCCTTCCACGCGGACGGGCTGGTAGAGGAAGGTGATGATGAAGATTGAAGCAACGGCGGAGATCAGCAGGTCGCGGACCCACAGGCGAAAGGCGCCGCGGTTCTGCTCCGGTGGGGGCGTGGGGCACGCTGACGGCACGAGGTGCGCCGATTCAGGGGTGTTTGGCTGGTTCAGGGGGTCGTTGGGGGCCGTTTGCATCTCTCTTCTAGATTACTCGCAACCGAGCCCTCCGGGGGGACAGAGGATGCGCATGTGCGCCGGTTTGGCCATCGGCTTGGGCTGGTTGGCCGAAGGAACCAGGGCCGGAGCCGTTCCAGGGGCGCCAACTTCGGCCAGGTTTGCGTCTTCGAGCAGCAAGGGGCGCTGCAAGAGCATCTCCACCTGAGAGCCCGATTCGATGTTGACGTCTGCGCCGCGGGTGAAGAGCGAAACCAGGCCGGCGGTGGCAAGTCCCGCGCCGATTCCAACGAGGCCTCCGGCAAGCGGATGCCCCGAGCCGAGGCCGCCGATGGAGCCAACCGTGCCGCCGACCGGAATGGCGACCTCGGCTACCTTGGCGGCGTTGCGGCCTTTGTCGGCGTTCTGCTCGATGGTTCCCTCTCCATCGTCCTTGACTTGCTGTTTGCTTGCGCCGGGAAGGCTGTTGACCAGTCCGGGAATCTCAACCACCGAGCCGTTGGGAAAGATGATGGAGGTGAAGTGCATATCGAGTTGAGCCCTGCCCTTCACGTGGCCGGCGCGTTCCACACGGTCCACCACGCCCTGCACATATACGCCCGCGGGAATCATTACCCTGTTGCCGACCACCACGGGAAAAGTCGAAGACAGGTATACGCCATCGCCGAGCTTGGCGCTCCTGGTGTTGATGGAGCTGCGCAACTGGAGCAGGACTTTGGTTCCGGCGGGGACGGTGTAGGTCTTCTTCGCGGGTGCGGCCGGGATGGTATCGACCGGCGCGGACGGAGGGGCGGTTACGGCGGGAGCGGCTGTTTCCGGCGGAATGGGCTCCTGGGCTGGCGCAGAACCGGAGGCCGCGGCAAACAGTCCCAGGGCAATTGCGACCGTCACTCCTTTGAACACACGCATACCATCCTCCGGGAGTCCGTTACCACGATAGACGATTCACTTGCATCGAAGGATAGCTTTTTTCGAAACGAACCCGCGAAAAATGCGCCTGTATCACTGCGGTGGAAGCCGATTCGCGCTACGATGCAAGACAGCGATGGAGCCAAACCCCTCTCAACCAATACCCTCCCCTGCCGGTGAGCGCGATCGCTTTGCCGCGGCGTATCGCGTGCTGGAAGAAGCAATTCGAGCGCAGGCGTTTCCCGGCTGCGCGTTTGGAGTTCTAAGCGGCGGCCAGGTGGTGCTTCAGGACGCGCTGGGCTTGTTCACCTATGAAGAAGGCGCGCCGGCCGTCACTCCGGAAACGATCTTCGATGTTGCCAGCCTGACCAAGGTGGTGGCGACCACGGCGGCGGCCATGCTGCTGCATCAGCGCGGCTTGCTGGAACTGGACACGCCCCTGGGGGAGTTTTTGCCGGGCTTTGTGGTGGGGCGCGCACCGGGGTCCAAGGCCCGCCTGGTCACCCTGAGACACCTGCTGGCGCATAATTCCGGGCTGCCGGGATACGTTGAGTTCTTTCAGACCGCAACCACGTCCTCCGCCCTTCTGCGGGCCTGCCTGGAACTTCCGCTGGCGGCCGATCCAGGCGTAGGCGCCGAGTACTCCGATCCGGGCTTCATGCTGCTGGGCAAGGCGCTGGACGTGATCAACCGCGAATACCTGGCCACATGGGTGCGGCACCAGGTTTTTCAGCCCCTGGGAATGGCTTCCACCGGGTTTTGTCCTCCACCGGCGGCCCGCCCGTTCATTCCGCCTACCGAAGAGGACACGCATTTGCGTCACCGGCGGATCCAGGGTGAGGTGCAGGACGAAAATGCCTGGCTGCTCAAGGGTGCGGGCGGCCACGCAGGGCTGTTCTCGAATGTTCCAGACCTGCTGCGGTTTGCCGGTGAGATTCTGAAGGCCGGCTCGGAAAGCGAAGAAAACGGGCTATTTGAGCGCGGCACGTTGGAGATTTTTGCCGAGCGGCAGGGACCGGAAGGCAGCTCCCGGGCGTTGGGGTGGGATACGCCGTCGGAGAACTCCTCGTCGGGCAGCCACTTTTCTGCGCATTCGATTGGGCATTTGGGTTACAGCGGCTGCTCCCTGTGGATTGACCTCAAGGCGGGGGTTGCGGTGGTGCTGTTGACCAACCGGACCTGGCCGGACCGGAAGAGCCAGTTGATCCGCCAGGTGCGGCCCGCGTTTCACGATTCTGTGCGTAAAGTATTGGAAATTATGTAAACAATTTCATTCCGTGGTCATGATCAACGTGGGTCCCAGCGGCGGAATTCTCTCCGGTCTTGCGCGTTTTACAGATACAATCAAGTCTCGGAGACTTACGCATGATTACCAGTTCACCGATCCAGGAGACGGCCGGCACACAGCCGCACGATACCAAGAAAGACCAGGCCTCCCTGCTTCAGCAGTTGACCACCGAAAGCCAGAATGAGGCCTCTCAAGGCTTCGACACAAAGTCCGCACTCGAAATAGCCCGGATCATCAACCACGAAGACTCGAAGGTGGCAGCAGCGGTCAAGAAGGCGCTGCCGGAGATTGCCCAGGTAATCGACCAGGTGGCTCGCAGCCTGCGCGACGGTGGCCGATTGATCTATGTAGGCGCTGGATCGAGCGGACGGATTGCCGCCCTCGATTCATCGGAGTGTCCACCGACTTACTCGACGGCTCCAGGACAGGTGCAGTACATCATGGCCGGCGGACCGAAGGCACTGGCCTCGGCCGTCGAGGTCAACGAAGACTCGGAAGAGCTTGGCCAGCGGGATATTGCACGCCGGCGTCCGACGCGCAAGGACGTGGTGGTGGGGCTCTCCGCCTCAGGCCGCACCCCTTATGTAGTTGCCGCCGTGGCCTATGCTCGCGCCCGCGGAGCGCACACTGCCGCTGTTACGTGCAATCACGACACGCCGCTGGCAGGAGCGGCAGACATCCTCATCGTTGCCGAAGTGGGCCCGGAGGTCATCTCCGGCTCGACGCGCATGAAGGCGGGGAGCGCGCAGAAGATGGTGCTGAACATGATCACCACTGGCGCCATGACGCGGCTGGGCTATGTGTACGAGAACCTGATGGTCAACGTGCACATGCAGAACTCGAAGCTGGTGGAGCGCGGCATCCGCATTCTCATGTGCGCATGCAAGATTGACCGGGAGACGGCGGTGAACACCATCAAGAGCGCGGGACGCAGTGTTCCTGTGGCGCTGGTGATGCTGAAGGCGCGGGTGGACAAGCCGGAGGCAGTGCGCCGGCTGGCGAAGTCGGATGGGAATGTGCGGCTGGCGATCGAGGATAATGTGCTGGAGCTGTAGAAGAGATTTTACCCGCCATCTTCTAGGCTGAGGTTAGGCTGAGGTCTTTTCACGTGGGCAAGTCCGGCTGGACTGATGATGTTCGCAAGAGGCTTCGTAGTTGGCTGGAGCAGCTTTCAGGAACATCCTGGATCGGCGTACTCGTCCTCGCATCGGCCATTCTTATTGCTTTGATTGAGTTCTTGATGCATCTGAAAGATGCGCGTCAACTGATGACCAGCGTCTTCATTTTGGGACTTCGAATTGAGCCGAAACCTGACAAGGTAGAGATTCAAGGCTGGCTCTTCTTCCTGGCGTTCCTGATTATTTTCCTTCTGGCATCTTTTTTTCTCCTGTGGATGCGTGCGGAATTCGCTGAACGAAACGATGATACTGTGCGCACGCTGCGAGGTGTGATGCGTGCAGCGGGCCACATTTGCAAACGTCTCTTCCCAGCGGGCCACGTGTCCGACTTGACCATCGAAAAGATTCACGTCACTTATCAAATAGAAAAAGATTTTACGGCTCAAGTGAGGCGTATTTACAGAATCCGCGCAGGTAAAGCGCCGGTATATTTCATCGAACGTGGATTCCGCGTTCGCGACCACGCAGATCCAGCCGACAGCCTGATCGATATAGATTTCAGAGTTCGTGACATGGATGATCCTGGCGGTGTTGTCTATCTACCCATGGCAAATGACGGCAGGAATAAGTCCGCGTGCGTCTTCTTTTTGCCGAGGATCGAACCCGGCGAGCATAGATCGATTGAACTTTATTACAAATGGCCGGGCATGGCGCGAACGCTGAAAATAGAGGGAGAAGAGGAATTTACCCTCCGTCACACTTCTGCGGGGCAGATGGACGAATTCCGGATGGAAATCTATCTTGAGCCCGGGAGCGGAGGGACCCTATCCTGGGAAGAGAGCGGCCGAACGCTGCCAAATAAAGAACTTGTCGGCTCAAAATCTCAGCTTAATTGGCCTGGCGTAAGCTATAGAGGGAGCAACATTTCGCCGGAAATAACCGACGCAGGGATCCGGCTGAGGCTCAGGTGGAAAAAGGACGAGAACTAGCCTACGTGGCCGTCCCATTCGTCGTCGCGCATCTTCATCACAGTCTCACCTCTCGAACTAACTATCTACCATATCGACCCCAAATAGCAAATTCTTTCAGTTAGATGCTGCAATCGGGATTATTGATCCTCCAGATGCGGCCCCTCACTTCCCTGCCGCTGTGATACCTGCCAATTTACACTTGAGACTCAGGAGTCATTCAGGATTCATGGATAAATTTGTCATACGCGGCGGGAATCCGCTGGTGGGTACGGTGCGCATCTCGGGCGCAAAAAACTCGGCGTTGCCCTGCATGGCCGCGGCCATTCTTACCGAGGAAGAAGTCACGCTCGAGAACATTCCGCAGGTGCGGGATATTGAGACCGAGCGCAGGCTGCTGGTGGCCATGGGCGCGGAGGTTGAGCTGGGCTATGGCCGCGCGCAGCACCGCACCAAGATCTGCTGCAAGACGCTTTCAGATCCCGAGGCCAAGTACGAGATCGTGAAGACAATGCGGGCCAGTTCGCTGGTGCTGGGTCCGCTGATTGCGCGCGTGGGCATGGCGCGCGTGGCCATGCCGGGCGGATGCGCGATTGGCGGACGGCCGATCGACCTGCACATCAAGGGGCTGGAGAAGATGGGCGCCACCATCACCCAGGAACACGGCTATCTTGAGGCGCGTGCGGACAGGCTGCGCGGCGCGCACCTGGTCTTTGACAAGATCACGGTTACCGGAACGGAGGACCTGCTGATGGCCGCGGTGCTGGCCGAGGGCGAAACGCTGATGGAGAATTGCGCACGCGAGCCCGAGGTCGCGGACCTGGCGGCGCTGTTGACGGCGATGGGCGCGAAGATTGAGGGCGCGGGCACTTCAACCATCCGCGTGCAGGGCGTTGCCCGGCTGCATGGGGCGCGCTATCGCATCAACCCCGACCGCATTGAGGCGGGTACTTTCCTGGTGGCAGGCGCCATCACGAGCGGAGACCTGATCGTCGCCAACTGCAACGCGTCGCACCTGAGCGCAGTGATCGCCAAGCTCGAAGAGGCAGGCGTCCGCATCGACATTCTCGGGCCGGACACGGTGCGGGTGCGCAGGGATGGCCCGCTGCGGGCAGCGGATATTTCGACAGAAGAATACCCCGGCTTCCCAACCGACATGCAGGCGCAGTACATGGCGCTGGCCACGCAGTCGGAGGGAGTGAGTTCGGTGAAAGAGAACATCTTCGAAAACCGCTTCATGCATGTGCAGGAACTGGTGCGCATGGGCGCGAACATCAAGGTGGATGGGCGTACGGCAACCGTGCGCGGCTCGGCCAAGCTGTCGGCGGCTGCGGTGATGTGCTCCGATTTGCGCGCTTCGGCGTCGTTGGTGCTGGCTGCGCTGGTGGCGGATGGCGAGTCGATTCTGGATCGCGTGTACCACATGGATCGCGGGTACGAGCGATTTGAGGAGAAGCTGCGCGGCGTGGGTGCGCAGATCCGGCGCATGGGGAATGTGTTCAACACCAGGGAGAGTGAGTCGGCTGCGGATTGAAGTACTAACGCCAACTGACGGCCAGATGCCAGCGCAGGCCGTGCTGGGCTGTCTTGGTGAGAACGCGCTCATACTCGCGCAGTTCCAGCAGAACCGGCTGCGTCTCCGATCCGAGTGCAGCAGGAGCCTCGGCCAGAAAATGGATGAGGGCGCGAATCGTGACCAGGCCTTCTGCGGCGCTGAACCACTGCGGCTGGGGCAAATGGCGGGCCCATTCGGGGTTGCCGGCTCCCTGCTCAAGGAGCAGCGCCATCGAATTCTCATCCGCTGAAAAGAACTCGAGCAGCGGGCTGACCCTGAGCCGCCCGGCCAAGGATTCCAGAGCATCTTCGTTGCGGGCCAGACCCTGGCCGTTCACAAAGATGTCGAATCCCGGGTCCTCTCCCTCAACGACGATATAGAGACTAGCAGCCATCGCACTGAGTCTAACGGACATAACGACTTATGTGCCAGAAATTCCCACGACGGTCATCCGATCAATTACCGGGCCAGGGGCTGGCATTGTGTTCCTTTCGATCACCACAAAGTTCTCCCTTTAAGGCAAAAGAGTTATTGTCGATGTTATCTAAATCAATGATTCTGTAGAGTCCTAGTCATTCTGTGCAGAGGTACTCGCAGTGAATTGGAGCGATCTCCCGGATCTTGTCGCCGTTGCTCTGCTGACATGTGCCTTTGCATCCGTCGCACGGCGCAGCCCCACTTCTGAATCGGGAATATGGCTGACTGGCTGGGCGATGATTGTCCTGCACTTTGCGGCCTTTCTCTTCCTGAAGCTTCCGGGAAATGAAGGGATCGTCGCAGAAGCGATTGGCCTCTCCGCGTTGATCTGGGCGGGACTGCTGTTCATGTGGTCGTCAGTTCCCTACCGCGGTGAGATATCGAGCCGCTGGATGTTTGCCCTGTTGGCCATTGCGAATACTTTATACATCGCTCTCGCCACAATGAACCCGATCGCAGCCTGGGCGCTGACCCCGGCAGCTGTTCTACTGGGCGTGTTGCCGCTGGCGGTCACGCTGTGGGTAGTGAGGAAATTCAACCCCAGGCTGCGCTGGATTCTGGTTTGCCTGTATGCAGCTCTCTCCATCTTTATCCTCCTGGTGCAGCATCGGCTTGCGAACGGCATCGATCTGGCTGTGAATGCCGTACTCTTCACGGTCTATTTCAGTTGCGGCATTCACTTCTGGTATAGCTATCGCCGGGTTACAGCGGGGGCGTTCATTACCATCGCTGGATTCGCCACGTGGTCGGTAGTCTTTGTGATGGCGCCTTTGAAGGAAGCATTCTGGCCCGCAGTCCAGATTGAGAGCGAAGTCTGGAATCTACCCAAATACGTGGTCGCCGTGGGAATGATTCTGCTTCTGCTGGAAGAGCAGATCGAACACAACAAGTACCTTGCGCAGCATGACCATCTGACCGGACTGGCCAACCGCCGGTTTTTCCAGGACAAGCTGGAAGCCGCGCTCGAGCACGCCCGGCGTTCCGAAACACAGGTTGCCCTGCTGGTGGTCGATCTGGATCAGTTCAAACAGGTCAACGACACGCTCGGCCACCATGTCGGCGACCAGGTGCTGAAGCGCGTGGCCGACATGTTTCTGGCCAGGGTGCGGCGGACTGACACGGTGGCGCGCACCGGCGGCGACGAGTTTTCGATCATTCTCTCCGAGCCGACCAGCCGCGATCGGGCAGCGATCGTGGTTCGTTCGTTGCTCCAGTTGCTGCTGGAGCCCATTCAGTTGGACGATGCGGTATCGGCGAAAATCGGCGCCAGCGTTGGAATCGCGGTGTTTCCCGACGACGCGAAGGACCTGCAAACTCTCTGCATCGAAGCTGACCTGCGGATGTATGACTCGAAATTCGATGCTGTTGAACCGCAGGCCCAGACAACTGTTTCGCAGACCTCGCCCGATGACCTGCGTAGCAAACCGCGCGTTCCCCATGCATTGCGCCGCGTAACGGACCGGTGAATCGATTGCCGGTGGAAACGGAAAGGCCCGGAGCTGAGTCCGGGCCTTTCAGGCTGTTGACAAAAGGTTGAGTCGCGGAGCGAGCGGAATGGGGCTGAAGCCCCAATTCTCTCTTTTCAACGGCCTTTTGCGGCACGACTGAAGTCGTACCCTGATACAAAGCGCATCCACGGCAGAGTTTGTCAGCAAGCAGAAAGGCCCGGAGCTGAGTCCGGGCCTTTCTTGTTGGTACTTTGCTTAGGGCCTGTTAACACTACTGGGGTGGACGGCGTTGCGGATGAAAATCGGGCCAGAACCGGGCCCCCACGGACAGCTCTTGGTCCGTGGGGTGGAGACGAGGCGGAGGACGAAGGCTTAGGCTATTC
>Ga0255351_1001062_pt1 | contig 11544 bp, 3 predicted proteins | sample HBST25r2metaG_FD_186024 | JGI IMG/M metagenome (GOLD analysis project Ga0255351, IMG submission 186024) | Peat soil microbial communities from Stordalen Mire, Sweden - H.B.S.T-25.r2 | ecosystem: Environmental > Terrestrial > Soil > Wetlands > Peat | place: Sweden: Norrbotten County, Stordalen... | reverse complement strand
CGACCGGCGAGAACCATGAAGTTACGTTACTTAGCTACATGTTGCTTCTAGACGTCGCCGTGTTGGTGCTGGTGGTTCTCCGGCCGTGGTCGCGGCTCCTATTTTCCGCCTACATCGGTTCCGCGCTGCTGTTCTTGGCATGGGGTCTGGAATACTACTCCCACACGCAGTGGGTTCGCACGGCGTTCTTTCTGGCGTGTTTTTTCATCGTTTTCGCATTGGCACCGCGCCTGGTGAGGGTCAAGAAAGCGGAAGGTGAGGCACCTTTCGGGTGGGACACGCTCGCACAGGTCGTGTTGCCGATTGCGAATGCGGCTCTGGGGTTCGTGGGATATTACGCGATGGCCGAGAATGCCGGGACTGACTGGGTAGAGCCCTGGCTGGCGGTCGGCTTTGCCGGGTTCTATCTGCTCCTGCTGCGGTTGCCGGCACGAGGAAAGTTGAAGGCCAGCCCCGCGCTGCTGTCGGCACTGCATCTGTCCGTGGCCGTGGTTTTCTTAACGATCGCGATTCCGTTGAAGTCGCATGGTCGCTGGCTGACGATTGGATGGCTTACGGAAGGAGCGGCGCTGCTGTGGGTTGCCCATCGGGTGCGGTCGCGATTGCTGCGAGGGCTGGCACTGATATGCCTGGCTCTGGGCCTTATGGCGCTTTTAGTTGTGAATCCTGATGCAATAGCGACGCCGGTGTTCAACGAGCGGTTCGGAACCTATTGTGTTGGAATTGCGGTTTTTGCCTTTGCGGCGTGGCTGGCGGCGCGGGCTAGGCCCGAAGCGGACCACTCAGAGGCGGACCAGAATCAGACCATTCAATGGACCGGACTGGCGGGGATCTCGGTCGCGGTGGTGAATGCACTGATCCTGTTGGCAGTGGGCCTTGAGATCCACAGCTACTGGTGGAACTTGCGGTGGCATGGAGACGCGAACCTGTACAGCGACTTCAGCATGTATGCGCAGTTCACTTATTCGGGATGGTTCATGCTTTTCGGCGCAGCCCTGCTTGCAGCGGGATTCTGGCGGCGTTCCGCATTCTTGCGCTGGCAGGCTTTGCTGTTGGTGGCGGTCTCAATCGGAAAGGTGTTTATTGTAGATGTCAGCGAGTTGAGCCAAGGCTATAGGATTCTGAGTTTTTTGGGACTCGGTGCACTGCTGCTTGCGGTGAGCTTTGTGTATCAGCGCGATTGGCTTAATCTTCGTGGGCAAGATGGACAAAGGTTATGAAGATTGCTGCTGTAGTTCTTCTGTTCTCCATCGCCGCTGTTTTTCCGGCGGTCCGATACTTCCGCTACGAACGACCTGTGAGCGTTGCGCAAGGCGGAGGGCAGACTTGTATGACGATTGATCCAGCGATCTTTGCCCACGCCGAGCCAGAGCTTGCCGATCTACGTGTTTACCAGGAGGGGATTGAGACTCCTTACGTGATTCAATTGGCCAAGCCAATAAAGGAAGTAGAAAAGTCTATTGCTCCGCTGAATCTGGGAGATCGGCATGGACTGACTGCTTTTGACGCTGAGATGCCCGAAGCGCATTACCGCGAGGTGGAGTTGGCCATCTCTGCGCGAGACTTTATTGCTACGGTTACGGTAGAAGGCAGCCAAACCGAGGACGGGAGTGCGGAGACTCGGATTGGCTCCTATACTGTCTTCGACCTGACCGGGCAGAAGCTGGGTCGGAGCACGGCTCTGCATCTTCCTGAATCGGATTTTCGATTCCTGCACTTCACCATCGCGGGACCCTTGAAACCTGAAAGTGTAACCGGCATCTCAGTTGAGCACTTGCCTGCCATTCTTCCAAAGTTCGAGACCGTTGCGGCGTCCTCGGACGGTGTCCATCAAGGCCGTTCAACAGTGTTCGAATTCATGGTGCCTGCACACGTCCCGGTGGATCGTGTGACATTGGTACCGGGAGCCATGCCCGCGCTATTCAACCGGGACGTGAGCATTGCCGTGGCGGCGGCGCAGGTAAACAAGTCCTCAGATGAATCGGAGCCTGCGCGGCCGAACGTTTATTCGGGAAATGTTTTGCGTGTTCACAAAATAGAGGAAGGTCACACGATCGATGAAGAACGCCTGTCGATCGATGTGCCCTCAACGCCGTTGGAGTCAGCAGCAAAGTGGACGGTGATGATCGACAACGGAGACGATGCGCCATTGATACCCGAGACGGTGCGGCTTGAGATGGTAGAACGGAGTCTATGCTTTGAAGCTGTCGCAAATCGGCAGTACACCGTCTTCTATGGCGATTCCGCGCTCACAGCACCGCGGTACGACTATGCCACGATGTTTGTTGCGCAGTCAGATCCGACGGCTGTGACGGCGGGAGCTGAGCGTGGGAATGCGGCATACCAGCCGCGGCCAGACGACCGGCCATTCACGGAGAAGCATCCAGCCCTGCTGTGGGCGGCGCTGATTGCCGTGGTGATGGTGTTGGGAGGAATTGCTCTTCAATCCGCGAGGAGGAGCAGCGGTGCAGCAAATCCTCAAGGATAAGCGGACGCAGTTTATGCCGCCTGCCGGGCAGTCGAATACAGACACTCGCGCGGCAGGCCGATTTTTCGAGGCCAGAGTCCATTCCAAAGCTATGGAACTCAGCCGTTGCCGAACCGTCGACGATCCATGCAGGGGTTCTGGATGTATTACCGGCTACGACACCAGGCAACCAGGCAGTAACTGCTTCGTTACTGACGAGTTGTTAACAGGACTGCGGGTCGTTTCATATAGCAGTTCAACCGTGGAAGAGAAGCTGGCATTTAGAGCCTTGAATCCCCGTGGCAAAGCGCAAGTCCATTTACAGGTCCAACAAGGATTCCCTACACCTCTTATCAATGAGTTGGAGTGCCACCAGAGCTCTATAACTTGTTGAAAATACTTAGATTGTCGCTCTGATAATCCAGGAGTCGCTAGTTCAAATGCCCCATGGCCATCCGAGTTCTTTATCGATTTTGCGGTCTAAGGGCGGTTTTCGGTCTCCCCAAGGCTCCGTATTGACTTCTACGCATTCTCGGTACAACGTACGTACAATTGAATCCTGAGAAAGAGTGGCCTTTAGGACCCTAAGCGACACCAAGCAAAGCATTTAGAGTTTTTGCTCTTGGAGTTCTGGACCAGGGGGTCGGAGGTTCAAATCCTCTCTCCCTGGCGGTTGAAACGTTAACTGGGCGACGTACTTCTCACACTCGCCTAGCTGTACCCTGCTTGGGTCGGATACCACAAATGCCACACCTCGGTACTGGACCACGTGACCAAAATGTGACCAACTCAGGAGTAATCGTTACAACAATGAACAACTTGCAAGTACTTCAGTCACACCGTGCCGTGCGGGGCTTGTGGCTATAATATCATTATTATGAATGACTTGTAGCCAGTTTCTCTGTGCGCTAAGGTTGGACTCATAATCCCTTGGTTGCCTGAAGTCACTGTTTGCAGTGGGATCATCACTCTCATTTAGTCTTTCCCTCTGCTGTCTGGTTAGAAGCCTGACCATCCGGCGCTGCACAGGCCCCAACCTGCATGCAATCGATACGACGAAGAATGAACTGGTAGGGAACTAGCGTTTTGCTAGAGCGACTTCGCGGTTATCGCACCAGCAGAAATTCTATCTAGCGCCTGGCGTCAGCCATCTCCCCCGGTTGGGAATCGCTCTCCGAATGCAGAAACGCCGCGATCTCAAGGGGGACGATGCCGTAGCCTAACTGCTCGGCATCGTGCTTGACTCGATCGAGTTCCGGCATGGCGGATTTCCCGTCCTCGCGCACATGCAGTTCCGCCAGGGCCAGCCGCGATTCCATCCCCGGGTAAACTTGATTGTTCTCGTGACTCATCTTCAATGAGCGCTGGAAATCGGTATTCGCCCTGGAGTACTCATGGCTGAATAGGTACACATAGCCGCGCTGCAATATCATTTTCTGCAGAAAATATCTGGGCAAGGGGGCTTCTCCCCGTGCAAACACTTGCTGAATTACCTGATTCGCTTCCTTCAATTTGCCTTGCCGAGCTACCGCTTCAGCCAAATCCGTGTAGGCAGCCGGGTCACCGGAGGTCCCGACGCGCGCAACGGTCCTGCTCAAGTCAATGTTCTGCCTTGCCAAAACCTCAGCTTTCACCGGATTTCGCACCATTTCGAGACGAATGATATCCGAGCGCACCTCGTAGATTTGCATTCTTCGGCCAATTGCGTTCATGCTGGCAAGAGATTGATCAAGGATGAGCGCAGCCTGGTCGAGTTTTCCTTCCCGGAATAGGATCCCCGCAAGACCTTCCCGGTCGATGGCGACCCGATCCTGCTGTCCCAGGGCTTCATAGTCCTGAAGTGACTGCATAAAGTCTCGCTTGGCATCCTGATCCTTGCCCTGGCATGTCGCCACGCCGCCGAGATCCTGCAAGCGGTTGGCAACTCTGCTCTTGTCGCTGACGGCTTCGCTTAAAGCCATTGCCTTGAGGTAGTAGGCCTTTGCCTCTTCGAAATGCATGCGGCTCCCGGCAACATCTCCGAAGAGACTGAGGATATTGCCTTCTTCCGCGACGTTTTGCGTTTCCTGGTAAATGGCCTGAGCCTGACTGAAGAGCTTCAAGGCCGGGGCGAAATCTCCGCCATTTGGCGGATCGACGTACATGCGAACGGTGCCCAGGAGGGTGAGAGAATAGGCGATACCTCCCTGGTCGCCGATGGATTTGCTCAGGCTCATCGCTTGCTGAAGAAGTTGCGTGGCGGTGGGCGCATCGTCTTTGTTAAACGCCAGCAACGCCTGGTGATCCAAGGCATCGGCCATGCCCCGCCGATCGCCGATCGATTCATATTTCTTCCCTGCCAATCGCCACAAGCGCAGTGCTTCATCCCAATTGTCCAATTTGTCATCCGCGTTGGCCTGACTCATGAGCGCATCGGCCACCATCAGGTCTGAACCTTGCGCCTGGGCGCGACCTTCGGCGCGAATGCCGGCCGCAAGCTCCCCTCGAAAATCACAGATTGCGGAATCGGCAGAGGCCTCCGCCAAGTCGACCTGTGGACTTGTCTGGGCAGCCACATTCCTGTCGCGCAGAGTACGCAAGGTTGCAAGGGCAAGCTGACCGTTGCTTGCATGGATCTGAGCCTTGGCGAGTTTGAGACCGTAGGCCACGTTCTCCGGATCCAGCTGAAACAGCCTTGCATACGCACCCACCGCAGCCGGCCAGTCATTCCGGGCCTCAGCAGCCAGGCCCTCGTACTCAGCCTGTTGCTCGGGAGAGAGATTCTTTGCCAGGTTCCTGGCGAGCAAAGCCTCATCCTGGCTTCGCTCCTCGTATCCGATTTCGGCCCAGGCGTCGGAAAGGGCGGCATGCGTGGCAGCGTGGAGAGGCTCAATCTGGGCGGCTTCGGTGAGCAGCGCACTTGCCTCCTGGGGCTCAAAGTGCTGCAGGGCCGAAGTCCCCTCCGTATAGAGACGAGCGGCCGTAAGACTCACCGGGAGCGTAGCCCGGAGATAGCTCATCGATTGGCTTGAAAGCTGCTTCAGCCCAAGTTTTCCGCGCAGCGAGTCGCCCGCATTCACGACCAGTTGAGAGATATCGCCTTGGGGTCCGATCACTGTGAGGGAGTCAGCGCTCTTCTGGTCCCGCATGTTTTTCAGGCAGACATCCAGGCGCCAACGCTCTCCTGAATCGCCATTCTTCATTGCGGAAAAGTCTCCATAGACAACCATGTCCGCGTTGAATGCCCGGCGCGCCGTTTCGAGCACGCGCGGGGGCAAGTCACCACAGCCATTCCCGCCCGCTCGCTCGATCAGAGTGGGACTTTCGCCGCCCTGAACGATCTCGAGTTCGCCACCCGCGCCAAGGTCGTTCGAGAGCCATTCGGCAACCGAATGCGAAATCCATGCGTCCTCGGTAGAGGCCGCCGTATCTCGAATTCCCAGAATCAACACTACGGGGCGGCTGCGAGCAGCGGCGCCGGTTTTGCCGTGCAGCCACCAGGCAAGCAAAGACGCCGCCACAATCAGGCATGCGGCAGCGGCGATTTCGCTGACTGCGAACAGGCGCATGAAACGCGCGCTCTTTGAACGAGGAGCAGAGTGCGGTTGTTGCTGAACCCCGGAGATGCCCGTCACCAGATCCGGCGCCGGTGATGGAAGCTCGTTCGCACGCGGTTCAGTTACGCCGCCCTCGGATATGCCGGACGACTCGATAGTCACTTTGTCCAGGAATCGGTAGCCGCGCCCCTTGAGAGTTTCAATGTGGCGCGGCTTCACCGCATCGTCGTTCAGGCTGGCGCGCAGCTTGGCAACGGCTTTGTCGAGCCTCCGGTCGAAGTTTCCCTCGACCTCTCCCGGCCAAAGCGCCGCGATGATTTCTTCCCGCGAGACCAGATCCCCCTGAGCCTCGATCAGCATTTCGAGCACCCGGGCCGGTTGGCTTTCCAGGCGCAAGCGTATCCCATTCCGAGAGAGTTCACCCGTTCTGGGGGCGAATTCATAGGAGGAGAACCGGGCTCGCGCGCTGCCATTCGACATTGCAGCCATCCTGGGGTCAGTTTTTCAAGCGGGGAAATTGGCGATTCATTATTTCAAAGAGGTTATTGCTTGTCAACAACTTGGACGGGAAGGTTCCGGGAAGGTTTTATGGGGTTGCACGGCGCATCGGAATTTGCGAAAAGAGTGGCTAACTGTTTCCCCGTTGAGATGTTCCTGGGCAGCGCGAACCCCGAAGCCGTCGGGAAATCCGATGAACATTCCGCTCTTGACCTTTGCCCCCCAGAGAGTGGTTCCCGGTTCGCGCTCGCCGTTCATTCAAGGTTCATGGAGAGGTCCAATGGAAAACTTCGCTTCCAACTGCTTGCGTCCGTCCCGGCAATTGCCGACGCCGGTTCGCCTGTTTCTCCAGGTTGGCGTGGCCATGCTTTGCGTGCTGATGCCTGCCGCGGCCTTTGGCCAGGTAACTGTCAGCACCCAGCCCGGCGAGTGGACCTGGGCGGGGGGAAATACCCACGGCTCCGGAGCCGTGTGGGGCACACTAGGAACGCCGGCGGCCGCGAACATTCCTGGAGATCGACAGAACGCAGCCCAATGGACCGATTCCAGCGGCAATTTCTGGCTCTTTGGAGGTAATGGCTCCGATTCTTTAAACAATTGGGGCTATCTGAACGACCTTTGGGAATACAACCTGGCCACCAACGAATGGGAGTGGGTGAGCGGGAGCAGCACCATCAACTGCGTTGCAGCTGGATGCTTCAACCCCGGAGTGTATGGGGCTCAGGGAACGCCGTCTGCCGGAAGTATTCCTGGAAGCCGCCAAGATGCACCAACGTGGATCGACAGCAGCGGCAACCTGTGGCTCCTTGGCGGAATGGGCTACGATGCCGGCGGCACCTTCGGCAATCTCAACGACCTGTGGGAGTTCAATCCGACCACGAAACTGTGGACGTGGATGGGCGGAAGTTCGCTGCAGAGCGGCGCACAGCCCGGTGTCTACGGCACGTTGGGTACTGCTGCGCCCGGAAACATGCCGGGAGGCCGCAGCAGCGCCGCCAGTTGGACTGACAAGCAGGGCAATTTCTGGCTATTCGGCGGCAGTGGCTACGATTCCAAGGGCACCAATGGCACCCTCAACGATGTTTGGGAATTCAATCCTTCCACGAACCAATGGACATGGATGGGCGGAAGCAACATTGTCTGGATGTCGGGGATCTATGGCTCCCTGGGAACGCCTGCGGCTGGGAATATTCCCGGAGCACGGACTTACTCGTTGACCTGGACTGACGGCGCCGGCAACTTCTGGCTGTTTGGCGGCGATGGGTTCGACGGCAATTACAGCTTCGGCCGTCTCAACGACCTTTGGCAGTTCAACCCCTCCACGAATCAGTGGACGTGGATGAGCGGAAGCGCAAGGATTGGCAGCACCTGCCAGAGCGCGGGGAGCTACACCTGCGGTCAAGTTGGCGTTTACGGTACGCTTGGAACCCCTGCACCAGGAAACATGCCGGGAAGCCGCGCAAACTCGGCCGAATGGACTGACAGCACCGGCAACCTATGGCTCTTTGGCGGCACTGGATACGACTCCACGGGAACCTATGGCGATCTGAATGAGCTCTGGGTGTTCGTTCCATTTACCCGACAGTGGGGATGGATGGGAGGCAGCAATACTGTTGGCGTTAACGGCGGCCAGCCGGGAATATACGGCACATTGGGTATGCCCGCAGCTGGGAACATCCCCGGAGGACGGGCTGACGCCGAATATTGGACAGACATGAGCGGCAACTTCTGGATGATGGGCGGCTGCGGCTTCAACATCAGCGATGTTCCAGATTGCCTCGATGACCTGTGGGAGTATCCTCCGGCAAATACGGACGCGTCGCAGGCTGCAGCAACGCCCACCCTCAGCCTGGCGCCGGGTAACTACGACGCCGTGCAGGCGCTGACGATCGACGATGCAACCTCGGGTGCAACCATCTACTACACCGATAACGGAACCGCGCCCAATATCAACTCACTGGTTTATAGCGGCGCGATCACAATCTCGTCGCCGGAGACGATTGAAGCGATTGCGGTTGCCGGCAGCTACTCGAACAGCGGTTTGGCTACTGCGACGTATAACGTAGTTTTGCCGGCAGCGGCCACTCCCAGCTTCAGTGTTGCGCAGGGAAGCTATGCTTCGGCGCAGACGGTGACCATCTCTGACGCTACAAGCGGCGCAACCATTTACTACACCACGGATGGAAGCACGCCGACTACAAGCTCGAGTGTTTATAGTGCTCCTCTGGTTGTCTCGTCGACGGAGATAGTCGAGGCGGTTGCTGTTGCTACAGGCTACACTCCGAGCGCTGTTGCTACGGCCACTTACGCGATCTCAGGATCAGGCTCCGTGCCGGTCTATCCTCCCGCGGGCGACATGGTCCTGGTGAGCCAGGTGAATTGGCTTACTCCTCTGGGCGGCGTTGGCGCCGAGAGCGCATATGGCGGTACCCTCCCTCCCGAGGCCTCGGCAGCAACCAGCATGGCAGTCAATAGCGACGGCAATGTCCTGGTGAGCAATGCGTGGGGCAACCAGATCCTGATGTTGAACGGACAGACGGGCGCGGTGACGGTCCTTGGCTCGTACAACAGCAATCCGGGCCCGGTTACCATTGACAGCCAGAACAACCTCTACATTGGTGGGTTGTACTCTCCGGTCGTCGTGAAGGTGCCTTATAACGGCGGCGCCTATGCGCCGATTGTCGCTCCCAACCTGACTAACTCGGGCGTGCTTCTGACTCCGGCACCGTGCACGGGCAACGACACGCAGGAGTGCGCATTCAACTGGAATAGCGGGCGCACCAGCAATTTCCTCATGAACGCCGCGGACAATGGCTGGTTTGGCGTTGTATCGATGGCGTTTGACGCGACAGGCAACTTCTTTTACGGATTAACGAGCTATAGCAATCTGCCCAATGCCATCCAGGAGTGCAGCGTGGCCTGCCAAAGCGGTAGCGTGGGCCCCGTGGTTCTCTACCAGGAACCGACCTCCTCGACGACGGTGCAACTGAATGTAGGCGCACTGGCGATTGATCCGCAAGGAAACCTGTTCTTCACCGACTCAGCTCTTGATTCCACTGGCACCGAAGAGAGCGACTCTTCCAACCTCAACGAGTTGCCAAAAAGCACGTCGGCGGGGTTTGGAGGCGTGACGACAGGCTTTGCCGCGACGCCGACTGTTCTCTATACGCTCACCGAAAGCAGTCCCGGCAATTACAACGACGAACTGGACGGCCTGGCCATCGCTCCAAACGGCACGGTTTTCTTTGCGACGCAGTGGGACGGGGTGTTTGCGTTCCCGAGCAGCGGCGCGCCGCTGACAGAGGCAACGGTGGCGACGAGCTTGCATACGGTTGCCACCCAGGGCGCCATGGTGCTGGCCCTGGATACGACCGGCAACATGTACATCGTGCAGTGGACGCAGGCGATTAACTCTTCCGGCGTGGATACGCTGGCTCGGATTTCAACCGATAACCTAACCGCTCCGTGGTCGCCGGTGGGCGTATCTGTGAGTAACTCGCCGACCTTGAACCCGATTACAACCATCCTCAACGACGGTGGCTGCGGCTCCGCGCCAACTCCGGCGGTGACGTTCAACGCCACCGAGGGCGGTGCGGCAACCAGCGAGTTTTCCGCTCAAGCTAGTTTGGGCTACTGCCAGGGAACTATGACGGGCCAATCTTCCTTCTCGACTACGCTGACGTTTACGCCATCAGCGGGCGGCGCGAGGAGCGCAACGTTAACAGCTACAGATCAGGATGGAAACGTCGGGGTTGCGACGGTCTCCGGTGCTGGGAATCAGCCGGCGGCGACGCCCATGATTTCTCCTGCCGGGGGTGATTATAGCGGAGCCCAGACCGTCTCCATTGGGGATGCGACTTTGGGCGCAACCATTTACTACACAACGGACAAATCGGCGCCCAACCCCGCAACCTCCAGTGTTTACAGCTCACCGCTTACCGTCTCTTCCATTGAGACGATCACGGCCATGGCGACAGCCAGCGGCTATTCCAATAGCGCGGTTGCTTCCGCTGCCTACGCCATCCAGACTGCGACTCCTGTTTTCAGCCTGGCATCGGGAATTTACTCGACGGCGCAGACAGTTTCGCTGAGCGATGGAACGCCTGAGGCCACCATCCACTACACCACGGATGGAAGCACGCCGACTACAAGCTCGAATGTCTATGGCGGCGGGATTCCGATCTCATCCGTGGAGACATTGAAGGCTATGGCGGTAGCCGCCGGTACCTTGAATAGCGCTGTGGCAACCGCCAACTACGACATCACACCGCTGGCAGCAGGTGGCACGCTTGAATGGACCTGGATGAGCGGAAGCAGCACCATCGGGAGCAACTGCATCACGACGGACCCGGGTGAGCCCTGGTATGAGACATCATGCGGGCAGGCTGGCGCTTACGGCACGTTGGGAACGCCATCGGCCGGAAACATCCCTGGAAGCCGCGTCTCTCCCGCCACCTGGACCGACAGCAGCGGCAATCTCTGGCTCTTTGGCGGAATCGGTTTCGACACCAACGGGAACGGGGGCACGCTGAACGACCTTTGGAGGTTCAGCCCCAACACAGGTCTCTGGACATGGATGGGGGGGAGCAGCACTGCCAACCAGGCCGGAGTATATGGCACCATGGGCACGCCCAGTGCGGGCAGCATTCCCGGAGGCCGTTTCTCGCCGGCAGTCTGGATCGATAAGAGTGGCAATGTCTGGCTGTTTGGCGGCGGCGGCGCCGTCGATGCCAACGGCAACAGCGGCTATATCAACGATCTTTGGGAGTACAACCCCTCAACAAACCTATGGGCCTGGATGGGCGGAAACTCGGTCCTCGACAGCACCGGAGGTGAGGTGGGCGTTTACGGGACATTGGGCACGCCGGCGGCGGGAAACATCCCCGGCGGCCGGAGCTCAACCGCAACCTGGACGGACGCAAGCGGTAACTTCTGGCTTTTTGGCGGGCAAGGCTATGGTGCGGACGGCTATTTTACGGGCTTCGGAGATTTTTGGGAGTTGAACGCATCCACGCTTCAATGGGCCTGGATGGGCGGAAACAC
>Ga0255351_1001053_pt1 | contig 11570 bp, 16 predicted proteins | sample HBST25r2metaG_FD_186024 | JGI IMG/M metagenome (GOLD analysis project Ga0255351, IMG submission 186024) | Peat soil microbial communities from Stordalen Mire, Sweden - H.B.S.T-25.r2 | ecosystem: Environmental > Terrestrial > Soil > Wetlands > Peat | place: Sweden: Norrbotten County, Stordalen... | reverse complement strand
GATTTCATGTTAATCCCCCTTTGAATTGAGTTAATAAGAGTGTTTTCGTAAGACAGAATTTTCAGTTTGTCAAGTATATTCATGGCAATGTTACTTCCGTCCAGACTGTGATTGATGGTGTTCCACCGCTACCGCTAACGGTCGTTGCGGAAACAGAGAACGATGAACCGGCAGGAACAGTAAAAGTAACGCTAGCTAGACCGGAACAGATATTGTAAACACCATTCCCTGGCCCTTCCACACCATCGATGATAGCTGAAATAGTTGCAGCGTATCCGGTACACGAACCTGTAACACTCATATTAACTTCTTCCGACACTGCCGCTCCGCTTGTATTTGTATATGTTACACCGTTCGCATACGTACTCCCACCCGAGCAACTAACAGAGAGACAATTTTTCCGTATAACTGTACCAACAGCGGGAATAGGATTAGTCCAACTTCCACCGCCGTTAGGGCAGTAACTAACCGTTCCATCTGCGCCATACTGCCATTGACCACCACTAGACCCGGAGCATGAACCACTAGGAGCAGTTGAATTATTAGTGTGATACCATGTTTGTTTTGTTCCACCGCTACCATCGCCAGCATTACCACCTTGACCAAAATCAACTTCGCCATTAGCGTTACTCGTCATACAAGTATTGAACGGGTCCGGTGGAAAGATATCGCCCCAACAATATCCATTATTATGTCCCATCTCAATTCCTACGCCGCTACTAGTAAACCAGTTTATCGCATACACCGGATCAATCTGATTACCGCCACCGCCACCATTAGCAAAGCCGAAAACAGGGAACACATTATTACCAGCAGACCAAACCATATATGTTTCCGCCCATTGCGAATTAGTTCCAGTACTATCGGCAATGCCTAACATTCCTTCTTCGTTCGCAACTTGCGGCGATTGAACCATAATATCGGATGCAACATTATGATCCTGTAAATCACTAGGATTAGAGATAGCCTTAACAATCTTATCTGCAGCTACTCTGTTACCGTTATCCGTAAGGTGTCCCGCGCCAGCTTGAATGAAATAAGCACCATCATAACCATTCGCCAAAACATCATCCAATTGAACGACACTATCGCAATACGACCCACCATTTACATTAAAGTTTGTTGGAGTTAGTGTTAGCAGAAATTGATTGAAGCTATTCCACTCTCTGCGCGCGGGCGCATACAGAACACTAGATGCGCTTCTCAATGCGGGCATAGTAGTACAAATAATATGAGTCCAATTATCCTCTCTAGCTGTAGCCAACAAAGTTTGATAATCACTTTCAATATCTGAGAGTCCTTCCCCGTTATAAATGTTTTGCGAGTAATCTTCGATGATTAGATACGATGGTTTAGTTGTTGCAGTCGTACTATATAGATGTGCGGTTGTAGCATAGGCGGTATTAGCACCTGCTAAAGTCTGTCCCGATGTAGCAAAATTTGTAATAGTACCGTGTCCGTTTAGATACGGCTCTCTTTGCAGAAAACCAGTAAGGTTATATGTAACTTGCGCGTAGCCACTTCCAACTACACCATCTGAAACGCCAGTAACATTAGCCGTAAATTGACTGCCACTTACGCCAGTGTTTACCACCACAATTTTACCATTCAAAACAGTATAAGGCTCGGAGAATCCATGCAACGTTAAAACGCATCCACTAGCCCAACTATTTATAGTGTTGAATGTAGCAACTCCAGCACTAACTGACCCGGACGTAATAGCAACATTATCTGATGGTAATCCACCCATCTGGCAAGAGGATGTAACTCCCGCTCTAGAATCGCCTAAGATAACAAAGTTGGATGCGGCATCGGGATAATTTACAGTATTAGATGCGGGCGGAGTAAACGTCGCGCAACCGCTACCATCGGCCATTATATATTGATCGGCAGTACAGCCAATGACGCCTACACCTTTCTGCGATACAATCATCCCTTTATAATACGTTGTACCTTGCGGCAATGGCTGTGATAGTGGCGTCTGAGATTGTACTCTAGACGCATCAAACACACTCAACATTATGACGAGTATTTCAGCTAAGATAAATTTGTGCATTAAAATCATCTCCTAAGCAGCTAACTGTGCGGTACTAATAATCGTTTGTTTTACTTGGCTAAAACTAAACACTGCTCCTGCAATCAAAATAAAGCCAACTACTACAGCAGCTAAGCGAGGTGCTACATTTGATAGATTTGTAGTCGATTCTTTTTTCCCTGTAACCGGGCTTTCCTTTCCTCCAAAAGTAGAGGTATAGTTACCCGCGTCGATCATGTTGTTAAATTCTTCTTGTGTCATAGGACCGCCAGTTACAGCCGAACTTTGATCCGATAAATTCGACAGCGTTGTGTTAGGCGATACACCTAACACCGATGCTACAGTGTTGGCTGCGTTAGGATCACCATTTGTATACGTGTTCATATACTGCGATAAAGTTTCATTGGGCGAGTACGCTGTTGACTGTCCGCTAGCATCATAACCTAACTTACTAACGAGTGCGTCGAATCCATCGCCCCAATCCGCAAAGGTCGCGCGCGTACCATCGGTATTAGTTAACGCACCTGGATTATTCGGCCATTGCGAATTTTCTTCCGTGGTAATCGCATCGGCTAAATTAAAAAAAGTTGTACTCATGATGTAGCCGCAAATACTAATGATTTAACTGGAGTAGTGGATACATTGCTAATACTCCCATTTGATTGTGTAATAATGTTCCCACCCGATTGCGCAATAATAGGTTGCGGATTTGCGATATCATTAACAGCAATAGGAGACGTACTGGTTACCGGAGTTGTTTGCAACGTTGATACAGGCGTCGCCGGAGTTGTAGACGAACTAGCAGGACTAGAAGTAGTTGTCGTAGTCGATGCAGGATTAAGTATAGAACTAACTAACGCCTGTAATTCAGAGTTACCTGTATCAACAGTTGGGCCACTAACCGTAGCGGAAGATTCATTGCTAGCTGTGCTGGAATTTTGCTCTAGCATCATGGCAGCTAATTCAGCATCGCTTTGACTCTGCGCATCGGCATTAGCGGAAGCTGTAGCCTGTGAGTTAGCTTCATATTTGCGATACCATATAATCCCACCACCAGCTACAACAACCGCTATCCCGATATACAGCATTTTTTTCTTATCCATATATCACCCAAAGATAGAGCGCAAGAACGATGTACTCTTTTTAATTGTGGTAGGTTTAGTATTCCCGTTAGCCGATGGCCATTGAATTTTCACATTCGATGGATTAGTTAGTTGCACCTTATTAAGCGTACCACCGGGAATCTTAGTTGTGTAAGCATTAGCGCCTGTAAAATTATTCATAATCTCCTATCCAAACAGCCCCGTAAACGCGGAACCTATACCGCCAGTTATGGCACCGATCAAAGCCGCATTAGTAGACGCACCCGCATTTTGGACAGCCACGCCTGTAGCGCCCAAACTATTTTCTGCGGATGTAACTGTGCCTGTCCCACCTTCGCCGAGAGATAGGGCAGACAATAAAGCTTCGTCCGTCGTGGCGGATTGGCCGTAGAAAATTCCACCATTTCCTCCCTTAGTAGCAGCGTTTAATACTGCGCTATTTTGCGCTGTTTGATTGTTGTTAACTTGCGTCAAATAATTAAATTCAGTCGTCAATCCCTGCGACTCTGCCGCTACATCCGATTGTTGCGCGGTTAGCTCAGCATTGATTGTATTGTTAGCAACACTAGCTTGCTGGTTAGTAGTATTGTTTTGCACTCCGGCTGCTAATGTAGCTATCTGATTCTGTGAATTATATTGCAATGCTGTAGCGGCCAATGCTGCTGTCGCGTTGTTGTTGCTAACTTGCGCTGCTAATGCATCCTGATTTTCCTGTACCTGCGCTGCCGCTTGCGTAGCAGCATTTTGATTTGCTAAAGATGATTGTTGTACTTGCGCATTAGCCACGCTAGCAACGTCCGATGAACTAGACGAACCACTAGAACGACTAGCAAAAACAACAATCAAACCAACGCCACCCGCTACCGATGCGGCGATAGCGGGGTGCTTTTTTACCCATTCGATTGCAGGATTACTCATTAGTTTATATCCTCATATTCTGCCGCTAGAGAGGTATCATTTAGATCGGCTGGCCTACCTGCGAACCCCGCGACCGGATACGTCCCACCTTGTCCATAAGCATAACCTGTACCACCTAGTCCAGCAGTCGGCACAGCTTTAAGAGCAAATAGTAAACCACCTTGACTAGTAAGTATTTGATTACTATAAAGGCGTCCTGTATCGCCCTTCCAATCAGTAAGTCGTTTCTCTAAATCGCTTCTCCATACAGAATTTTCGACAGGATCATCCGCATAGTTAACCGACGGAATATAATGCGATAAAGCCGCATCATGCGATTTAGGATTGAACGCCATTTTAAGACGTTGCCATAGACGCATAAATCCCCCTTAGCCGATAGAACCAATAGACGGCAAAGAAACACCGTTACCATTAACAGGAGCTTCTGCTGCTGAAAGCGCGCCACTAAACGCTTTACCAGCAGAATCAATCACTGTACTTGTCTTAGCATTGCTTCCGACTAGCACAGCTATAATAGCTACACCGATAATAGCCGTAGCTACAGTAACAACACCACCAATAAGTTGATCGCTCATTAATTCCCCCTAATCATATTAAGTACTTTTTGTGTTGCAGAATCAACACCAATAGGTGTAGACGCTTTAGATGAAAATGCACTTTGCAATTGGCTAAACACGCCTTGATTACTCATTAAAAATACTATGATAACTAACGCCATGAATGCGCGCGAAATAGGTCGCATGTTTGGTATGTATCCAACGGCACCAATAAACAGTATAGCTAACATCCACTTCCAAAAGGGATTAGTGCCTGTAAAATCATCCTTTAGAAGTGACATAAGAGACGGGGAACTGCCGGTTACAGTTCCCTTTACTCCGCTAACTATTAGTATTACTCCGAAGATACCAAACAGAATGGGCATGTTATTTCAATCCTAGAATTGTAAGATAACCGGTTAGTTGTCCTTTAGCTATGATGAACGCGATAAATCCTATAGCTATAAATGCGCCAATCCAATCAGTTTGAGACATAGTTAACTTCCAACTCCTACTTTGCCAAGCAAGGTCTTTCCATAGGAGCCGAAAGAGCTTGCACCGATAAAGTAGGCCGCGATAGCGATTACAATCGTCAATACAGAGATACCGAAAATTTTATCTTTCATGTTGTTTATTTTCTCCCTTTAAAAGAGTTTAGTGACTAGGATTAGCTGCCGGACCAACTGGCCCGATAGCGCCCTGCAAACCTTGCGGACCTTGCGCGCCTGTTGGTCCCTCTGGTCCCATCGGGCCACGTTCGCCCTGCGGACCATCTGGCCCGGTTAGATCGACGTTATCGAACGCGTTTGCGACAGCATACAAAAGGTTTCTAACAGATACATCCTGAGATGCGTTAGCTGTATCGCGTAGTGATTTACTTACAGTAGTGCTAGCCATAAAATCTCCTATTCCGTCATTTTAATTACTGTTGCCCAAAGGAAAGAGAGAATGAGAATAATAATCAAACCTGCGCCCCATTCTCCCAACGTTTCACTAGAGTTTGACGGATGCCAAACCCATGTATAAATCTTACTGATAATACCTTCACCATAATCCATGTTAATCCTCTTCTCCGGCGCTACGTGTAGGAGCCGTACACGTCGCGCCGGATATTGCTAGGGGAAAGGACGCCAATACCCTAGCAAGCTTTTGTTACTTGTTAGCGGGCAATGAAGGCGCCTGTGAAATCTGATTCTGATACGCAATAAATTCACTCATAACATACGCATAAGAACTAGCGCCCGCTGTAATGGGATTAATGTCCAATTGCATGTTACCGTAATTTTGCGTGTCAACGGGTTTATCATACGTGCGACTGATGTATAGACCGTCATACAAGTCTGTCATTAACTGTTCGCGCATAAGACGTTTCTGTTCGAGCGGCGCAACTTTCCATATATTAGTAAAGTTAGCTGCAACCAACGCGAGATAGTTAATATCGGAACCATCGATAGAAAGCCCACCGTCCGAGCCGGAGTTATTGTAAATGAAGTTCTGGCTAAGATACTTGCGATAGTTCGCGTAAGGAATATAATAGTCTTGGCCGGCAGTAAAGTTTGTAAAGTTCGTATACGTTAACTGATACACCGTAGAAATGTCAGTTGGCGGAAGAACGTACGCGCCGTTATTCATCGGAAGTTGGTCGTAGTATTCCTGATAAACATTCACCATAACCGATGAAATGCTAGATGCGCCGCTTCCATAAAATACAGCAAACGTAGAATCGCCCGCCGCAGGAGCGGGATTAGTGTTAAGCTGTAGCTGCAAGCTAAGCTGCGCGCCATAAACTCCAAGGAAAATACCACCGCGCAAGTCTTTATAATTGTCAATCGAAACAGGGATTTCGTACACTGTCCGTGCCGTACCCGTAGCTACAGTAGTAGGGGGAGTAGCATACGAGAGCGGAACTCGCGCACCAATCTGATTCGATGCGAACGACTGTCCCGCTGTAAATGCTGTTCCCCACGGATAATGGCGTTTCATGGTGCTAACAAGAGCTAGATGTGCGCCGGATGTATTGTGTCGCTGGTTATTTTGCAGATCGGTAAACTGTACATTCTGTAGCAAATTGGCTTGACCGATTTGTGTAGCAGCCGTAGTACCGCCCGCAAGTTCCGCAAATGTCGCTTCCACTTCCACGATAAAGCGAGTAAGCAAACCGGCCATTCTAACATTGTTACCACCAATGTTAATGGTATTGTTAATGGATGCTGGATTGCCAGTATAACTAAAGATAAGCTGTTTCTTTAGAATGCTCTGCTTAATCAATTGCTGCCGTGCAACTTGATTGTATTGATCGACAGTCATTCTTGACGAACCAGCAGCGGAACTTGTTGAATTATTAGATGCCATTTCAATTCCTTTCGAGAATGTTAGTGACACGCGCATCTGATCACATTGACCAGTTCCGCATATCTAAACGAGCCTAATATATCTAACTCGCGGGTTCGACGTTTGCGAGGCTCAACACTTCATGTCCTGCAATCGCCGCGATGACTAGCATCATAAAAATGATGAGCCAATTAAGCGGATGCAGCATTAGCTTAAGATTGACTATTTGCATCGCTAGTAGTTACCTTTCCCTGCATATACTTTTGCAGTAGACCGAGCAAGAAAAACATGATAAGGGCCATCAAAACTACGGTGATCCAATTTGCAAAGTTCCATGCAAGAATGCTATCTGATTCAAAGAGTGCCATTAGTATTCCCCTTTCCTTAGATTTTCTTTCGCCGTTTAACTTCGAGCAATCTTGTATTGATTCGACATAGTATTTTATCAGCGCTTGGCATCGGCGTAAATAGATAATTCTTTTTGCGCGGCACATCGTAGTAAAAAGAATGAAAGCGTTTCAAGTGTTCATCGACAGGTATTTTAGCGAAAGCGTGAACGGTTTTTTGGTCGCGCTCATCTTCCAATCCAAAGTACTGTATAAATGTAGCTTCACTAATCGCAAAGCGTGATACCCAAACAGGGCGCTGCATTAGCATAATCATCGGTATCTGTTTGCTGCGCCCTTGAGTAAAGCAAGCATCTATGCCGTCGCCTGTTCCAAACATTAGCCCTTCGTCTATCCATAACCCGATATTTTCGTGGTCCCATACATCGGTAAGTAACTTGTCTACTAATGGAGCCTCTGACGGGACAGGGTTAATTACATAGATACCCGGATGCTTTGGAATCTCACCTATACCTATATATTCGGCATGATATATCTGAGATATTAAATCTTCCCTTTTAGGATCAATCACAATATATGGCCGAGTAGTAAAAGACGCGTTGCTAAGATGCCACAATGCGGCGTGAGTCTTTCCGCTACCAGTTGGGCCTATAACTGTAATACGGTCGCGCGGTCCCGGCAGTCTTATCTTCTCACCTTCAATTGGGATAACCTTGCTCATTAAATAGTTACCTGAGATACAAATTCAGTTACATTCTTAGCATGTTTTACTTTCTTGCTTTCCTTCATACGATTACGCGCGGCTACAAAACGCGGGCCATAAACAACAAAACATGCAGCGATAAGATTTATCTCGCTCATACGTTTAGGACTCATAACAGGTACATCATGATACTCGCAGAAGGTGGTATAAGCATCCGATAATTGCTTTGCTTCTGGTTCCGATAACGCAATCTCTGGTGTATGCAATAATACAGATGCCCATTGATGCGCCATAATCAGGAACGGCTCTACAGAATCCGCCGCCTTCTTTTTTCCGGCTCCGTTCTTTGAGCCTGGTTTTCTTCCGCGACGCTTTCTGGGCTCTCCACTATCGCCGCTTCCGTCGCTACCTGCGATGTAGTCACCGAGTTGCTCCGGGTCGATTGTAACAGTGCCGACGCCGCTAACGCCGTTAGTGTCTGATTCGAGGTCGTTACTATCTCTGTCAGCGATTGTATCAGTGTCCGCGACTCCGACAGACTGTTTTGATTCGCCTCCCTCATCGCTTCCAATGCCGTTTGAAACTGAGTCCGTGTCTCTGTTAGATCCCTTGTATGCGCGTCTAAGCGTTCTGTTAGCCATTTGTAATCATCCTCTTCATGCTCTGTTGTTACAGCGTCACTTTCAATTACAACTTCCGGCGCATTATCAGTTACTATAATCTCCGCCATTTTTTCTAATCTCCTCTTGTACTTCTAGCTCATTGTCCGCCAGCAGCTTCATTACTTCTTTGTCTGGCATGGTTTGTAACTTCATTTCAATGCGAGTAATCTTAGTGTCTATGGAAGCGAGTTTTTCATGCAAACTTTTAACTTCCCCAATAATCGATTGTTGCGCTTGAATCAGTCCAGCCTTAATCTGCTCAGGATCAATCCCCATAGATTTGAGCATCATTTCAATACCGGTCATACGCGTCCTTTCGTGTTCTAATCTTCCGTAAGATTGTAGTTAAACAATGAAACGTTAAGTGTGTTGCTTGTTAACCCGTCACCGATTCCGTTAGCGTAATCTGTTTCCATGTAGATTTCGATAATAGGATTGGAAATAGCAGGTACTTTGACCGCAAAGTTAAATGCGTCTAGCGGTACATGAATAAGTGTAGCAGGCGGTTTCGTATTCACTGCCGGGAACTTGGAACTAAAAGCAAATACTTGATTAGAGGATGGTATTTTAATCCAAACTCTGCCCGGATAGAAACTATTTCCTGTTCCAGAGTCATCGTAAGCGAATCCCATATTGGCCGCGATAGTAAGATATTGTAACTTACCAAACGGAAAAGCGGACTGCGCGGATTGTACGTTTAATTCGAACTTCCAACCATCATAAATTTGAGATGTTCGAATAGGCAAACTAAGACCTGTAGCTGGCCCATCTGATGCAACTACAAGACAATTCCATGTAGCGACTAAATCGCCAGAATTATTACCTGCATTTAACACGCCTATACTTGTGGCTGGCATCTATTCCTCCATCAAAACATGGCACCAATCGGGCACTATTAATAGCGCCCGATTGGATATTCTAGTTAGTTGTATTTTCGAGTTGCGGAACTACAGTCTGGAGCACGGTATTTACAGCGTTAATCAACTGACCGGCTACCTGTTGATGTACCGGATTCTTGACAAAGATGGATGCGGCTAGTGCGCCCATCAGTAGGATATCATGCAATACTTCGTCTGTAATGGTTCCGATGCTACTCATGTTTCTCGCCTTTCTTAGTTAGTTTGTGTCGCTTCGTTCCATAGGTCAATCTCTGCTTGCCTACGCTTTTTAAGTTCAGAATCAATTTCACCATTGCTGTAAATCCATCTAAGCAACTCGCTAGGAACACTAGCAAAGTTCCCGCTGTTAAGTCGCGACAGAAGATGACTATTTTGGAATGCGTTAAATCCAATGTTATATGAGAAAATGACAAACACATTAAATTGACCTTGATTTAGGGTTACTTTAACTACATTAGATACATCCTTCGATAGCGCGACAAGTGTTTCTGCTAAATTAGTGTCGGCTTGTATTTGAGTTATCACCGTATCTTTATTGTAGGATGGGTTATGCTGACCGTATCCTGTCGCCCATCCTTTACGGTCCCAATACGCTTTTAACTTGCATCCTTCAAACTGCTTTATGTGTCTAATTCCATCAGCGTCTATAATCATCGGTGCCCGCAATTCTTGCCCTCAAGGTCATTATACGCGCAATAATTAATCTGTCAATAGTTATTTTGTTGAATCATTTGTATGTCGCGATGGATGAATCTAGTACCGCGTTTTAAGCTAAACGTTGGGGCATCTTTTTTCCATGTAACTTTACCGCCACTCGCAACCGTTACTATATCCTGTGGGCTAATGCGTACACCTTTACACGCACTTTTAACGCACTCATCGCCATCGAATAACGCGTATAGTTTTTTACCGGCTAGAGCGAATTTATCGCCGTGCTTCTCTATCTTCCAAGCACCTAATTTATATTCATCTATCTCTATCTCTGTGCCCATACCTGCGCAGATAATAGAATCTGTATCGCAGTATATAGGTCTATCGCATGTAGCCAATGCGCGAATTAACATAGATCGAGACGCTCCGGTTATGCTTGCGCCAGTTGCTACATTATAGCGTGTTACATCTTCGCTTGGTTTTGTCCATAATACGGACTCGCCCATTATGAATTCTTCGATGTAACCGGGAACCTGGACACCTAACGGTTTAATCATGTAGTCCATATAGTTGTCCGGGCATTGGGCGAATTTTCCGTAGCCGGAATTGCATACTCGCTTGTAGAAACTGCTAAACAAGTTATTGCCGTCGCGCTTTGCTTGATTACGCAAACCGTGAAAATGATCGACAAACTCAGAAAAATTACCGCTCTGCTCAAAGTTTACAACTTCGAGTATCTTGTATGGTTCAAACTGCTTTGTATCTATCGCCGCATTGTATTCATGTATAGTAGTGTTGTATATGCCTTCGCCAGTAGGAAAATACAGACTCCCGTCATCCATGCGACTAGCAAAACAGCCCGATGATCTACCAAAAACAGATATAAAAAACGTGTCGCCTGTAATACTAGTCTTCCCGAAAATAGGATTACCGATAGGGTGCATATAATTACGCATAGAAGTTGGATAAGATTGGTTGATATCATAACAACTAAATACCTGTCCTTTCGATGGAACTAATACACCTTTTTCGAAGCATTGAACGCGCCCGCCAAAATAATACTTAGTCCTGATACGCGCATCATCTTCCGCTGATAGCGTTTCAAACTTGTGTAGCTTTTTAATCTCTTTCATCGCTGTAGCGCCGATGGTTAGATTGTCGCCAAACTCGCCCCAAAATTTTTCTACTATCTCGCGCAAATAAACACAATCACCGCGCATGTAATCAACGATTTTTTTCTTGTGTTTGTTCCTTACATTTTTCTCTAGTAGCTCGTATGACATTTCGTCTTTTTTGTATGTCGCCAATGCTTCTGGATAAATTGCATAACTATCGCGCCACTCATGGCCCAATCCGTGCGCCTTAATTATCCTACTGCTAATGAT
>Ga0255351_1001050_pt1 | contig 11582 bp, 10 predicted proteins | sample HBST25r2metaG_FD_186024 | JGI IMG/M metagenome (GOLD analysis project Ga0255351, IMG submission 186024) | Peat soil microbial communities from Stordalen Mire, Sweden - H.B.S.T-25.r2 | ecosystem: Environmental > Terrestrial > Soil > Wetlands > Peat | place: Sweden: Norrbotten County, Stordalen... | reverse complement strand
CCTGCTCGGGCGTCAGGCGCGCGATGGGTGGCAGCACGCCGAAGGCATCGGCGGCCAGAAAAAAGACATTGGGGGGGTGCCCTCCTACTCCTGGGACGACGGCATTTTCGATGAAATCGACCGGATAGGCGGCCCGGGTGTTCTCAGTGAGCGAGACATCGGCGTAATCGGGCTGTCCACTCGCCAAATCGAGGACCACATTTTCCAGCACTGAGCCGAAGCGGATCGCATGGAAGATCTGCGGCTCCTTTTCTTCGCTCAGGTCGACGCATTTGGCGTAGCAGCCGCCCTCGAAGTTGAAGATTCCAAAGTGGCTCCAGCCGTGCTCGTCGTCGCCGATGAGGCGTCGCTCGGGGTCGGCTGAAAGCGTAGTCTTGCCGGTTCCTGAGAGTCCGAAGAACAACGCAGTCACGCCATCCGCGCCCACGTTGGCGGAGCAGTGCATGGGCAGGACAGCATCATCAAGGCGGCGCTGGGGGAGGAGGAAGTTCATGATGCCGAAGATTGATTTCTTTATTTCGCCGGCATACTTTGTGCCGCCAATGAGCACGATGCGGCGGGTGAAATCGGTAAGGATGAAGGCCCCTGTGCGGGTTCCGTCGCGCTCAGGAACAGCTTCAAACTCGGGCGCTGCGATGACGGTGAACTCCGGCGTATGTGCGGCCAAATCAGCGAGTTCCGGCCGGATGAAGAGCTGGCGCACAAACAGGGCGTGCCAGGCGTACTCGGCAATGATGCGGATAGGGAGCCGGTAGGCTGGGTCCGCTCCGGAGTCGAGATCCTGGACGAAGACGTCGCGCTCGGCCATGTGTACAAGGACCCGTTCGAGAAGGGCGTCAAATCGTTTAGGCTCAATCGGTTGGTTCACGCGGCCCCAGTTGACCGTGGCGTGGGTGACTTCATCGTCCACGATGAATTTGTCCCTGGGACTGCGGCCGGTGCGTGGGCCGGTGGTGGCCACGAATGCGCCATTGGCCGCCATGCGGCCTTCGCCGCGCAGCAGTGCGGTCTCGACCAGTTGTGCAACCTGCATGTTTGCATGGACTTGCGGGCCAACCGCCAGTGCCCGAACGGACTCGACTATCGAGAGATTTCCCATGGAAAGAATTCCTTCCGTGCAAGAAAAAATGGAAAAATGTGAGTTAAGAAATTATGCCACAGGGCAGAGATCAAGGGTCAGGGATCACGGAACAGAAAGGCGTGGCCGGATGCCGTGGGAAAGGTTCCGATCAAAACCTGTAGCGCAACGCCAATTGCAGAAGCCGCGGGGGCATGGCGTTCACCGCCTGGCCGAAGGTCCCGCTGGAGATATTGCCTTCAACCGCCGCAGCTCCGAAGAACTGTGCGTGGTTCAGCAGATTGAAAGCCTCTGCACGGAACTCAAGTGCGCGGCTGCCCTCGACCAGAAAAGTACGGGAGAGGGTGGCATCCAGGTTATCCATACCGGGGCCGGAGAAGAATCGCCGACGCGCGTTGCCGATAGTTCCCAGAGGGGGCAGCGTGAACTGGCTGGCATCGAAGACTGCCGCGCCACCGCGGGGATTCAGATGCAAAGAGAGCGGCTTCTCGCTCCATGCCGGCGTGTCCACGCCGTTATCGTTGATGCCGTTGGGGATGGTGCCGAGCAGCGAGGTGTCGTTGTTGTTGAGCAGCGTAACAGGCAACCCAGAGGTAAAACGCGCGATCCCGGCCAGCCCCCAGCCGGATGCCATTGCATGGAGCGGTCCTTCTCTCTTTGGCTCCGGCAACTGATAGTGGAAGCTGGTGACGGCGTTTTGGCGGATATCAAAGGCCGAGAGGGCGCGGCTCAATGCCGGGCTGACGGGATTCACCGGCTCGGGCAAGCCGGAAGACTGATCGATGGATTTCGACCAGGTGTAGCTGGCCAGCAGATCGAGGCCATGGGCGCGATGGTTGAACGTAGCTTCAAGCGCGTTATAGTTGGCGTTCGCAATGGTTCGCTGCAGCTCAACGCTGCCAAAAGCCGGCCCAAACCGGGTGCGCGCTGCCTGCTCATTGAATGAGCCGCAAAGCGCCGCGCCGAGAGAGAGGCAGAGAGCGGGATCGGCGGGGTTGGCCTCTTCGAGCACCAGCAGATGGTGGGACGAAGTGCCGACGTAGCTGAGCGTGGCCAGCGTGGTTCCACCGAATTGCCGTTCTATGCTGGCCATCCAATGCTGCGCGTAGGGAGTCACATCCTGAGGGTCGACGGCAGGAATGCCGACCAGCGGCTCGAACTGGCTCCAATCGACGCTTGCATTTGGATTGGAGCGGCTGGCCCCATAGGCGACCTTTTGCAGCGGGAAGCGCTGGCCGGCATTGGCGCCGGTAGCGGCCACGGTAAATGGTGAGGTGAATAACGGCGGTGCAGCGGAGGTGTAGGTGTAGCCGTACGGCGGGTTGGCGCTCATGATGCCCGCAGATAGACCTTCGTACGCGGTATAGAACATCCCGTAACCAGTGCGGATGCTGGTTTGGCCTGCTGGGCCAGTGAGCTTTCGCAGCCATGGAGATGAGAAGTCCGGCGTGTACGCTATGCCCACCCGTGGTGCGAAGTTGTTTTGGGCTGGGGCCAGCGAGCGAGGCACGCCAATGTCGCCGGGGAAGACCAGCCCCTGTGGTGCGCTGGGAAATACCTGCGATTGCTCCCCCTGCACAAGCGTTTGCAACTGGTTGAACTTCTCAAGCCAGGGTCGAATGCGATCCCAGCGCACTCCATAGTTGACGGTGAGGCCGCTCGATATCTTCCAACTGTCCTGCGCAAACGCTGCCATATAAAGGTTGCGATTGTAGAAGCTGCTGGCCTGGCCCTGTGTGTAGCTGGAAGCCACGCCGAGCAGAAAATCGGCAAAGTCCACGCCGGTCTCCGATCCGTTGAAGGCAAAGCTGCCGTTGAAGATTACGTCGGGATGAGTGTCGATTTGGCTGGAGTGGACTTCACCGCCGACCTTGAGCCCATGCTTGTTGAAGATGCGGGAAAATGCGTCGCTGACCTCATAGATATTCTCTGCCTGCACGATGGCGGTTGTGTCGACGCCGAGGGTGAAGTCGTTGAATGCCACATTCTCGATGCCTTCCGTGGAAGGCTTGAGCGGAACAATTCCGGCGAACCCCTGCGCGGCAAGCGACGGCCCGACGCCGCCTTCAGGCTGGCCTACATGGTTGGCATTGCGCATATAGCTGAGGTGGAACTCATTGAGCGCAGATTGGCCAAAGGTCATGGTGTGCCCCAGGCTGACGAGTTGAGCAAGGCCATTCGAGGGCGCGCCGAAGCCGGGGACGCTGGCCCCTCCTGTGCCTGTCGGGTAAGGGTTGAGCAGCGAGTAACCATCGAGAAAGTAGTAGGCAGTCAGTGTGCCCTTGCCGTGGACCCAGTCCAGACGCAAGGCGCCCTTGTCGTCGCTCAGAGTCTGCGCTTGAGCGGATGTCGCGAACACGGCTGGTCCGGCGTTGGGCGCCGGGATAGAAGCCAGCAGATATTTGGCGGGAGCGGCCCAAAGAGATTGGGGAATCTGTCCGGTGGGAAAGACCTGCGAGTAGGGCTCGCCCGCAGCGACCGTGCGGCCCAGCAGGGCGGAGAGCTGTGCCGCCCAGGCAGTTCCATTCACAGAACCGGTAAGCGGGTTCTGGCTGAAATCGCCGCCCCGCTCGGCGTTGGACGGGACAGCGATGTCGCCCGTGTCGATGCCCTCGGTGAGGCGCGTTCCCTGGTAATCGCCAAACAGGACAACGCTCTTGTGGAAGGGAGCTCCGCCAAGTGTGCCTCCGAACTGGTTTTGGCGATAGGCCGCACGATCCTGAGAGAAGTAGTTTCGCGCATCCAATGCGGTATTGCGGAGGAACTCGAAGGCGGATCCATGGGCTCGCATGGCGCCAGATTTGGTGGTGACCAGCACTTGTCCGCCACTGGAGTTGCCATATTCTGCGTCGAAGTTGGAGGTCAGCACGCGAAAGCTATCGATGGCGTCGAGATTCGGCACAATCGATGTGCCCATGTTGACGTCTTCCTCCACATCGGCGCCGTTCACTCTGAATCCGTTCGAGGCCTCGCGCTGGCCGCTGATGGAGAGGTTGCCGGGATTGGCATCGCCCGACGGAGGTGTCGAAGCCACGCCAGTCATGATCACGGCGCCTGGCTGAGCTGTGTTCACTGGAACAATGCCCGGCTGCACCGCCATCAGGTCAGTGAAGCTGCGCCCATTGAGCGGCACGCTCTCAATCTTATTCGTGTCGAGAGTCTCGCCCAACTGTGTGCTCGTGGTCTCGGCAGCCAGCGCATCCGCGGTCACCTCCACGGTCTCAGTGTGTTCGGCAACCTCAAGGGTCAAATCCAGGTTGGCCGTTGGCGCCTGATTGCTGATTGTTGCCTGCGCGGCAAGCGGCTTGAACCCATCGGCCGCCACCGTCAGCCGGTAGCTACCCGCAGCCTGAGCGGTAACGCGAAATTCGCCTTGCTCGCCGGTCTCCGTTTCCAGGACCGCGGCGGATCCAGCCTCCTGGACCGCGACCCGTGCATGGGAAATGCGTGCGCCACTTGCATCATGTACGGTTCCAGCGATGGAAAAGGCTTGATCGGCAAAAAGCGATGGTACTTGACCCGGCAGAATCGAAACAAAAAGAACAGAAAAAAGGAATGGCTTCAACGCATGACTCCGGGTCTCTGAAGAATAAGGACAGATTGCGCTCTGAGTCTGAGAAACGGACAGCGCCTACGCTGTAAGAACGCCATACGCTAATATCCGACCGATTCAGTCCCTATTTAATATACGACCAAGTCGGTCGGATATCAAGCGAGCGACGGAATAAGAAAGCAGGGCCGGGTGCCCCATCCTCCCTTTGCGTTCCACCCTTGCTTACCACAAAAGCTGGTTGCCTCATCCTTCGCGCATTTTGCGAAGGGTGGGAGAGCAAGAACCCCAACCAGGTTTTCGTTAAACTCCGATCTCGATAGATGCCAAATCCCAGAGGCAGTCGTTAACGGCAGATCGGTACCCCGAAGTCGGCTTCTCGTCCGTGAGGGGTAGCTCATCTAACCGGCGTCTGTGTTACCAATGCGCGCCACGCGATCCATGCAATGGGGCACGGCACAGAGCAGCCTTCAGTACGTGAATCAGTTTTCCGTTGGCTTCGTGATGTGGTCGACCACGAGGTTGGGCACGGACTCGTGCACAGCTTCGAGCTTGAGCCCAAGCTGTTCCTGCACCGCGGTGAAAATCGAGGGCCAGCTTTCCGGATCGTGCGCGGACCATTCGCGGCCAAACTGAAGCGTGTAATTGTAGGCGCCGGTGAGACCGGTCTTGTCAACGACGGGCGCTTCTACCATCGAACTCAGAGCGCCGGTGATGGCCCGCATTGAGGCATTCGATCCGACGAACTCGAGGCCATGCTGCGAGCCATGGGCCTGGACGTTGGCGGGTGGCGGCGGTGGCGGCGCCTCTCCATTGGCGGGTGGCGGAGGCGCGGGCGCAGCCTGCATCTTGACACCGCCTTTGCCCACGACGAGGTGATAGACGGAGCTATTGCGAGTTTCAAGGTGCGCCTTCAGGCCCAGGCGCTCGGCCAGCAACACGCGAATCGCGTTCCTCTTTTCCAGCCGGACCTCGTTATCGGTGAGCTTGGCGAGCCTGGCGTCGGCAGCTTCGTCCGAGCGAGCCTGGATGTTGTAGAGCGTGTCGGTGGCCCAGCCCGGTGCGTCGACAACCGGAGCATCGAAGCCGTAAGCAATCTGGAGAAGGGCCTTGATCGGAAGGTTCGTGGCTTCGAAACGGCTGGAGCGCGGCGGGCTGGAGACGGATACGTGGAAATTGGCGTCCGGCGGCGGCGCAAGGCGGATGGTGGCAACGTCAAAGGTGAGCGTGGGCGTGTAGTTGGGTTCTTCCAGGATAGGGGCCTGCGCGTAAAGGCACGTGCCGGACAGAAAGACGAGGAGGGCCGCGAGCAAACCGATAGGTCGCTGGGCGATGCAGAACATGGGGCGGAACATGGGCGTAGGACTCCTTGCGGAGATGATACGGGCGAGCGAACGGCCCAGTTCCCACATTGACACGAAAACGATTTGCAGGGTTCCGCTTCAGGCTGCGGTGGACTGGAGCAACTCTAGTTCTGAAGTCGTCCGCTTCCCCTTCTCCCAGAGATAAATCTCGGCGCCGCGCTTTGCGTTAAGGTGACCCACTGACGAAACTTCGTATCGGTACCGGGAAGTTGCCAACGGTCCGCAAATCTCGAGCAAGTTGCTCTTGGCTAGCTTGTCGCCGGACAGAAACGCTACTTGGGCGGATAGCCGACCGATTGCGCGTAGAGCGCATGTTTTTCGGCGGGCAGCTTCAGGACCGCGGTCTGTTCCGGCCCATGGAAGGCATAGAACCATGCGTTCAGTCCTTCCGAGGCGGCAAACAGATACACGTTCTGGCCGATGAAACCGGTGTCGACCTGAGCCCAGTCGTCCTTGGCGTTGGCGACATAGACGATGGTCACGGCGGCGTGGGTGGCGGCCTCGGTGCCGATTTTGCCGCGCACATCGCCGGCAAGAATCGGACGAAGGCGGTTTGCCTCGGCCTCGTAGACGTATACTCCCTCGGCCAGAACCACGTCGAGCTCGATGTCCTGGCTGTTCATCGCCGAGGGCGCGGTCCGTCCCAGCTCCGGCTTGACGTCGCGGGGCCGGTTCACGCCAAACGCCGCCCATAGCAGATTGGAGAGCGTTTGCAAGGGAAGCGGCCGGTCCAGGAAGGCTCGCGTCGTCTTGCGCTGGGCCAGAGCCTGCATCAGGGGAAGGCCTGCAGTGATCTGCGGCTTGGGCAATTGAATGGGCTGAATGGGCGCCGGTTGGCTGAGGGCCTGCGCGGTCCACAACAGGCCCATAAGGACAAGCAGGACAGTTGGGCGGCGGAATGAGGCTGGGGCCGGGCTTGGGAGACGGTCTGGAATGTGCATGGTTCCTCCTCGAAGAACAAGGCTATGCACGCCTGCCTCCGAAGACGTGCGGAATGGGGAAGGAACTACTGTGGTTGAACTCCCTGGATGAGGCCCCGGCGTGGCCTGAGCGAGCCCAACTCCGTTCACTCCGACAAGAACGCCAGCGACTGCAATTGGGTGATCTCGAAGGGTTTACGGCAGCGAATGTTGGTGCAAGACAATTTGTCGTCGCGTCTTACCATGTAAGACTGCGCCTTCGCGAACCGGGCGCGGTCGCGCTCGTCGGCGTTGCGCGGCAGTTGCGCCCGTTTGCGGCGCACCACCCAGGTGACCTTGTATTCGCCGGGCTGCCCGCACTTGGGACAGATGAGGGTATGTGGGCGCTGCTCCGTGGTCTCGTTGAAAAATTCGCGTTCTTCCATGGCTTCCGGCTCTTCCCCTTAAGCAGAATCTATTCCATACTCATCCTTACAACAAAGGAACGCAAGCAGGGGCCATGACGAAACGCAAGCCATCCAAGTTTTCGGCTACCAAGGCCGTCAAGGCCAACGCCCGTGAGCGCGTCGGCCAGCCCAAGCCCGCGCGGGTACTCGATACCGAGCCGCGCACTGGCCGCGAGGCCAAACACAAGCCTAAACTCGAGCAGATCATCCGGCAGGAGGAGTAGCGATGGCCAAAGTCGTAGGAGTGGGCGGTATCTTTTTGAAGGCGAAAGCCCCGCAACAGCTATCTGAGTGGTGCGCACTCCATCTCGGCATCCAGCCGCAAGACGGCGGGTCGCTTGCTTTCGATGGACCTGAAGCGGCGGGAATGACTGTCTTCGCACACTTTCCCGCAGACACCGACTACTTTGGCGAGGGCGGGCAGCAGTTCATGGTGAACTTCCGCGTGGACGATCTGGACAAATTGTTGGTTCAGCTTTCGGCTGCGGGAGTGCGGATCGACCCAAAGCGGGAGGACTACTCCTACGGGCGATTCGCCTGGATCTGGGATCCTGAAGGGAATCGGGTGGAGCTATGGGAACCGGTCAAGATTGGCTGACGGCTGGGGCGGGTTGACAGCGCGTAAGGCAGGATTTGTGAGCAAGACCGCTTGTCTTACATCGTCTTGCGAGCGTAAGACAGATGCGGGATAGCCGTAAGACAATCGTCTGCCTGCGTAACGCAACCATCCCGCGACCGCAATACACTGGTTCCCGCCAGCTCAGGCTCCCACCACGCCCACCCGCGGCTTTGCAAGCTCCTACGGCTTCAAAAGGAGCAGCCGACGGCAAGGATGATCCGATTACAGGAAGCTCCAGCGTCTACTCCTACACTGAGGCCGAGCAGTGGTAGAAGGACGCCGGCTGCACCGTCACAAAGGACGACTTTACGGGTTGCGCCAACGGCAAGGTGCGCGCCTGGATTTACGCCGTCACTAATCCCGGCGGAACGGTGGTTCAATCCAAACTGGTCTTCGACCGCACCGTCTGACACGCGCTGCAGGACGCGGGCCGCCAGGCACGGTTTGGCAGCCTCAGCTCCCTCGATCCAACCTTTGTGCCAGCTTCATGCAGGGCTTTGCAGCAGGCGTGGACAAAGGTCCGATTCAATATCGATCTACGGATGCTGTGCGCTGTAGGGTCCGGGCAGCGACGGCTCGGCCTGCTTGCTGGCCTCCTCCGGCTTGCTCGACTCCGCGGTCCGCTTCGAGTAGATGTGGAACTGCACCACCAGGTCCAGCAGGACGGGAACGGGCTTTCCATCCTTGATTGCCGGCTCAAAGGCGGCTTTGCGGATCGATTCGACGGCGTTCTCGTCCAGTCCGAGACCGATGGGCCGGCCCACCGCAATCTCTTGAGGCTTGCCGTCGGGCCCGATCACCGCGTGATAAAGAGCCATGCCGGACACGGCATTGGCCTGTGCGTATTCGTTGGACTCCGGCTGGAACACCGAAAGCATCCTTGCTTTCTTGTCCACCGCATTCTGGCGCAGCACCGCTGGGTCCTTGGGCCGGTAATCGGCCTTTTCCGCCACGGCCTGGTAGTAAAGCTTCCAGAAGTCGGGCATCGAGGCGATCAACCGGTCGTCGATTCCTGTGGCAAAGATGCGGCTGATGGCATCTCTCAGGACATTGGCTGCATGAACAGGCAAATAGGTGGTCGTAACGCTCGCCGGATCGGCGGCCCGTTCGGCTGCGGGAGCGGCAGCAATCGATGCCTTGAGCTGGTCGGCCTCGCTCGGCTCCGTTGCAGCGGGAGGAGTCTGGGCCGTGATGGCAGCCGGCTGTGCAACTGTCGCGGCGGCTAGCGAGGTCCGCGCCAGAGCGCTGGGAACGCCGGGTTTTGCCTTCTGCTCTTGCCCCTTGGCGCCGACTTCTTTTTTCGTCTTGCGCACCAGCACCTGCTCCCGGTCGATGGTGATCCTGACTACTTTCTTCTTGGGAGTGATTCTGATCGGGTCGACCGCCGTGGCGGGGTCCTCGTACGCCAGAGCGCCCAGAAAGTGCAACCCGTAGCGTGTCCCTTCCATCTCCACCTTGTGCTTGGTCAGGCGCACCCTCTCGATCTGAATCTCATTGAGCGTATAGGAGCCTTGCTGCGAGTGCCCGATCAGCATGCCACGCTCATTGAAGTTCAGGTTGTTGTCCAGATAGCCACCGCGCAGGAAGAGTTGCTTGCCCAAAAGCATGCGCTTCAACTCGTCTTCGGTGATTTCGCCGGGCAACGGGACAGCGGCTTTGCCCATTGCGGCCTGCCCGGTGGAGGGCGGAGCCTGAGCGGCCTGAGCCTGAGCAGCCTGACCCTGTAGGGCCGAAGGCTCAGGCCCCGCGGGCGCTGGTTGCGGAGTTTGCGCCGTTTGTATAGGGCTGCTGGGCTGTGCCGGCGGCGTTTGTTGCGCACCTGCGAACAAACTCAATACCAGCGCCAGCGCGCCGCACAAGGCCATCGAACCAGGCTGGATCTTGGCCAAAGCTGAAACACGCACATGAAACGGACACGCTTGCATCGGGAAACCTATGAGCGCCACTTTAACAGGATTCGGGACTGCGATCGAAAAGTATCTCCCACTTGCGCGGGATTCAGGTGCACACTTAGTCCCCTTTCGGAACCCGTTTCATTCGCCAAAGAATTCGCCGGAACAGGCCCAGAATGCGCCGTGTATCCCGTTTTGTGGGGGCCAGCCTGCGCAGCAGCAGCCGCAGATCGTGACGGTTTGCCTCCCGCATCGACGCCGGAGAGTAGTTCGCGGCCGTCATGGTCTCTTCCACCAGGTGGGCCAGAAGCTCCAAATCGCCGGAGGGCGCCGCGGGACCTCGCTCTTCTGCCTGGTCCCCAGCCTGTTCAGCCACCGCTGCAGATGTGATTCCTCCCGGCAGAAACGCCCGCGTCACCAGCTCATACAGGCACACGGCCACGGCCTGACCCAGGTTCATCGATGGCTGTTGGGGATCGGTCGGAATTTCGACCAGCAGATGGCAGTAAGAAAGGTCATCACGGGACAACCCATGATTCTCCGGCCCAAAAACCAGGCCGACGCGTCCGCCGCGGTCCAATTCTCGCCTCACGAGAGGCGCCAGCTCGGGAAGCGCGACCACCGGCTGCTCCGGCTTGCGGTAGGTCAGGGTTCCGGTGCCAACCACCAGCGTGCAGTTTGAAACGGCCTCGGCCAGAGTCGCGGTCTGGGTCGCGGCTGCGAGTAACTCCGGCGCGCCCACGGCTGAGCGGGCCTCGCGCCAGTGCGGTGCGTAGGGCGCAACAACCGCCAGCCGCGAAAAGCCGAAGTTGGCCATTGCCCGCGCCGCCGCTCCTATATTGAGCGGGTTGCGCGGGGAGACGAGGACGATCTCCACGCGGTCGCGTTGGGCTTCGGCAAGCAAGAGATGATTGTAGAGCGGGGCGCTGGGAGTGATGGCCCCGCCATGGATCGATGAAATCAGTGCGTCCGGTGTTCCGGATTAAGGATCCCGCAGATACAGCTCGATTTTGTTGCTGGTCCAGGTAGCCATGCCAGTCCCAAAGAAGTCCTGGTCTTCGGTCCAGATCGGCGCATCGATCAGGAGCGCGGTTGCAACGACGGGCCAATCGTCTGGATCGCGCGAGGCGATTCGCGCGCGTGCGCGATCCTCAAATTCTTCGTAGAGGCTCCGATCGACAAGATTGACGAAGCATTCCACGATCCGATTGAGGTAGGCCGCGGCTTGATTGAGATCGAGGCTCCGACGCTGGGCGATGGCTCGAAGATTCCGCGCTGCCTCTTCCATGCATCGATCCGGCGCGTAAAAGGCGACCGTTTCCCGGTAAGAGGCAAGCAAATGAACAACACGCGTCCCGAACACTGCCCTGAGTAGGATGTTGGCATCGAGCACCAAGCTTTTCTGAAGGCTCATTTAAGATCTGTCTGACGCATGCGCTCTGCCTTTCGCAGACGCTGGAAGTCTTCGATGATCTCATCTTCTGTGACGCCAGCTTCCGCCATCATTTGCTGCATCCGAGCGGTGGCCTGGCTGATGGCTTCCAACTGTTCGGGCGTGGGTCTGCGCCGCTTGGTCGGCAGGTAGTAGCCGATGGTGTCTCCGTGGCGTGTGATCGCCAGCGGCCTGTCGGATTCGAGCAGGTAGGTAGCCAGCTTGTCCCGAAACTCGCGAATACCCACGCTTTGTGTGGCCATGGAGTCCTCCGTCTTGCC
>Ga0255351_1001049_pt1 | contig 11584 bp, 7 predicted proteins | sample HBST25r2metaG_FD_186024 | JGI IMG/M metagenome (GOLD analysis project Ga0255351, IMG submission 186024) | Peat soil microbial communities from Stordalen Mire, Sweden - H.B.S.T-25.r2 | ecosystem: Environmental > Terrestrial > Soil > Wetlands > Peat | place: Sweden: Norrbotten County, Stordalen... | reverse complement strand
TTCCGGCTTTAGCCGCTGCGGAATTGCAAATTACTGAAAACAAAACCGCAGGGGTAAAGCCCAAGATGACTTTGTGGCTCTTCCGGCACGACTGAAGTCGTGCCCTGACACTTTTGCAGTCTCAATGGAGTTTTGCGAGAGGCTCGCTTGATGGATTGAGGGGGATCGCGGCGGGGATGACGCTGCCAACAACGGCTTGCGCGACTTGCAGTGGAGCGGGAGGCGGGAATCGCGGATGCCGGCCACGACGCTCTCACCGCGAATGATCGAAGATTGACTGTCGCTGTCCGCTCTTTCGCTTCCTCTTCGCTGCCCTCCCGCGCTATTCTCAGTAGACAGTGCTCCCTGACCGGCCCAACCCGGACGCTTCCCCCACGCAGGCTCCGGCGCAGGATTCCTTTGCCTGTTTTCATCCCGTGACAGCCGAGTGGTTTCGGGCTGTGTTCGATGCGCCGACCGCGCCGCAGCGGATGGGTTGGCCGGCGATTGCACGTGGAGAGAGCGCCCTGATTCTGGCTCCGACCGGGACGGGCAAGACTCTCGCCGCATTTCTCTGGTGCCTGGACAGGCTCATGCTGGCAGGTTCCCACTCTAGCGACAAAAACGTCGCGAGGGTGGGGCACCCGTCGGGCTGCCGCATTGTTTACGTATCGCCGCTGAAGGCCCTGGCAGTGGACGTGGAACGGAATCTGCGGTCGCCCCTGGCCGGCATGGCCAACATGGCGCGGCGCATGGGCGTGCCCTTCCGCGAGCCGACGATCCACGTGCGCACCGGCGATACGCCGCAGAGGGAGCGGGCGCGGTTCATGCGCCATCCGGCGGACATTCTGATCACCACGCCGGAGTCGCTCTACCTGCTGCTGACCTCGCAGGCGTCCGAGGCTCTGCGCACCGTGGATACGGTGATCGTCGATGAGATTCACGCATTGGTTCCCACCAAGCGCGGGGCGCATCTGGCGCTTTCATTGGAACGGCTCGAGGCGCTGACCAAGCGCCGCTTGCAGCGGATTGGGCTTTCGGCCACGCAGAGACCGCTGGAAGAAGTTGCGCGTTTTTTGGGCGGAGTGGAAGAGCAGGGAACACGGATCAGGGAACAGGGATCAGAAAAGCAGGGAACAGGGGTCAGGGATAAAGGATCATCTGACAGCGCGGTTGAGGTTTTCGAATCCCAGATTTCTCGCGATGAGGCGGCCACCTGCGATGACGCAGACGGTTCTGGGATTGAACTGATCCCTGATCCCTGTTCCCCGATCCCTGGCGCGGTCGAGGACGCGCCCCGCTATCGCCCCGTGACCATTATCAACGCCGGCGCGCCCAAGCAATTGAAGCTCCGCATTGAAGTCCCGGTCGAGGACATGGCGCGCCTCGGCGAACAGGAGGAGCTGCCCAGCGGCCCCGCCTCGCAAGCGCCCAAGCGGGTTTCCATCTGGAATGCGATTCATCCGCGCTTGCTGGAGATCGTTCGCGCGCGCAACTCGACGATATTATTTGTGAACAGCCGCCAGGTGGCCGAGCGGCTTGCTGGCGCATTGAATGAACTGGCCGGCGAGGCGATCGCTCGCGCTCATCACGGCTCACTGGCCGCGGGGCAACGCACGATCATCGAGGAGCAGTTGAAGGCGGGCCAGATTCGCGCGCTGTGCGCGACGTCGACCTTGGAACTCGGCATCGATATGGGCGCGGTGGACCTGGTGATCCAGATTGAAGCGCCTCCCTCCGTGGCGAGTGGAATGCAGCGCATTGGCCGCGCCGGCCATCATGTGAATGCGGTGAGCGAGGGGATTCTATTTCCCAAATACCGCGCCGATTTAGTGGCCTGCGCGGCGGTGACGCGCGCCATGCATGAAGGGCACATCGAGTCGACGCGCTTCCCGCGCAATCCGCTTGACGTGCTGGCGCAACAACTGGTGGCGATTGTGGCGCATCCGCCGGGAGCAGCAGCGCCGCGCAAGGTGAAGGTACTCAAGAGCGCTCGAAGGGGAAAGAATCTCACGGCGGAACTGAAGTTTGATGAATGGGATTCGGCTCGCAAAGAGGCGGAAGCGCTCGCCGCTGAGGATCATACCTCAGGGGCTAAAGCCCACGGCGATCTTGCTTGGTCGAATGTCGGGGTTAAAACCCCGACCTACCAAGCGCCGAGTTATCAGGCCCAGAGTGATCAGCTTCGACATACCGGCGCGGAGGCTGTGAAGCCTGAAGTCAGCGTCGATGCGCTCTTCGAGCTGGTGCGCCATGCAGCGCCTTTTGGCAGCCTGAGTCGCGGCGCATTTGAGGGCGTGCTCGATCTGCTCAGTGGACGCTATCCTTCCGACGAGTTTGCGGAGTTGCGGCCGCGGCTCACCTGGGATCGCGTGCGCAACGTAGTGACAGCACGCGACGGCGCGGCCCGGTTGGCGATTCTGAATGCGGGCACGATTCCCGATCGCGGATTGTACGGAGTTTTTCTGGCGCACAGCGAGGGCAAGGCGGTGCGCGTGGGCGAGCTCGACGAGGAGATGGTCTTCGAGAGCCACCCAGGGGAGACGTTCATCCTGGGCGCGTCAACGTGGCGGATTACGGAGATTACGCATGATCGCGTGCTGGTGACGCCCGCTCCGGGCGAGCCGGGCAAGATGCCGTTCTGGAAGGGAGATGGTCCGGGAAGGCCACTTGAGTTTGGCCGCCGCATCGGCGCGCTGGTGCGCGAACTGCGCGCCCTGCCCAAGGCCGCCGCGCTGACGCGGCTTGTGGCGGAACACGATCTCGATCCAGGAGCGGCAGAGAATCTGATGCAGTTTCTTGCTGACCAGGAGGCCGCGACGGGCTCGGTGCCCGACGATCGCACGATCGTGATCGAGCGCTGCCGCGATGAGTTGGGCGATTGGCGCGTCTGCGTGCTCACGCCGTTCGGGAGCCGCATCCATATTCCATGGGCCATGGCGGTAAGCGCACGCATTCGCGCAGCCGGCGGCCCGGAGGTGGAAACCCTGTGGTCCGACGATGGATTTGTGCTGCGCTTTCCCGACACCGATGAGCCGCCCGATCCGGATTGGTTTCTCGTCGAGTCTGCCGAGGCGATGGCGCTGGTGTTGCGCCAGTTGGGCTCGACGGCACTGTTTGCGGGGCGGTTTCGGGAAGCCGCGGGGCGTGCGCTGTTGCTTCCCCGGCGGCGCGCCGATGCGCGGTCGCCGCTGTGGCAGTTGCGCAAGCGCTCTTACGATCTGCTCAGCGTGGCCTCGCGCTATCCCAGGTTTCCGCTGCTGCTTGAAGCGTATCGCGAGTGCTTGCGCGACGTTTTCGATATGCCCGCGCTGATTGAAACCCTCCGCGCGGTGGAGCAGCGCCAGTTGCGCGTGCACGTGGTGGAGACGCGCAAGCCGTCGCCCTTTGCCGCATCCCTGCTGTTCAGTTATGTGGCGAACTTTCTCTATGACGGCGATGCGCCGCTGGCAGAGCGGCGCGCCCAGGCGTTAACCATCGATCAGGAGCAGTTGCGCGAGCTGCTCGGAGAGGCCGACTTGCGCGAACTGCTGGATGCGGACGCGATTGCCGAGGTGGAAGAGATTGCGCAGTGCTTGACTGAAAGCTATCGCGCGCGCTCCGCGGACGGCATTCACGATCTTTGCTTGCGCTTGGGAGATCTTTCGCGCGAAGAGTTGGCGCGGCGCGTGGCAACGCCCGATTTATTGCAGCATGTCGACCGGTTGATTCGCTCGCGTCGTCTGCTGGAAGTACGCATCGGCGGGGAGCGCCGCGTGATTGCATCTGAAGCTGCGGCTCGCTATCGCGATGGCTTGGGGATTCCTTTGCCGCCGGGCCTGGCTGTCGCGCTGCTGGAGCCGGTGGCGCATCCTGTGTTGGAGTTGGTTCGCCGCTATGCGCGCACGCATGGGCCGTTCACGCTGCGCGAGGCCGCGGAACGATTTGCGCTGGACTCCGCGGCCGCGGAAGATGCATTGCGCCAGCTTGCGCATGAGGGTCGCGTACTCGAAGGCGGATTTCGGCCCGGAGGTCTTCATCGCGAGTGGTGCGACGCGGAGATGCTGCGGCTGATTCGCCGGAAATCGCTGGCCCGGCTGCGCCGCGAGGTCGAACCGGTGGAGCAGCACACGCTTGCGCGCTTTCTCACGCACTGGCAGGGGGTGTTGGCGCCGCGCCGCAGCGGGCATGGAAATCTCGATGGGCTGCTGGACGCGATCGAGAGCTTGCAGGGCGCGCCATTGCCTGCCTCGCTGGTGGAGACCGCGATTTTGCCGGCGCGGATTGCGGAGTATGCGCCGGCCGGCCTGGATACGCTGATTGCCGCGGGTGAAGTGGCGTGGGCGGGCGTGGAGCCGATCGGCGAGCGCGACGGCCGCATTGCACTTTTTCTTGCCGACAAACGGCCGCTGCTGGCGCAGCAGAGGCCGCTTGTTGAGCCGTTGACGGAGCGCGAGGAAAAACTGTTGTCCGTGCTTGAGTCGAGGGGCGCGAGCTTTTTCGACGCGCTGCATGAGGCTGTGGACGGCGGTTATCCCGGCGAGACCATCGAGGCTCTGTGGAGTTTGGTGTGGCGCGGGCTGATCACCAACGATTCGCTTCACGCGTTGCGGGTTTATATCGCCAGGCCAGAGAGCGCACGAGCGCCGCGCCGCTTGCAGACGGGCGTGGCTTTCCGTTCGCGAAGGACGACGCCGCCAACGGCGCAGGGGCGATGGGCCTTGCTGCCGTTGCGTCAAGCGCCAGCGAAGCACACCTCAGGGACTAAAGCCCCCGTCGATTTTGTTGGGTCGAATGCCGGGGTTGAAACCCCGGCCTACCAGTCCGCACTCCGCACCGAGAAGAGCTTTTCCGGGGGCCATTCCGCAACGGAGGCCAGCCATGCGCTGGCTTTGCAATTGCTCAATCGCTACGGTGTGTTGCTCAGGGAGCATGTGGCGGCGGAGAACGTGCCCGGAGGATTCAGTGCGGTCTATGACGTACTCAAGGCCCTCGAAGAGAGTGGGCGAATTCGCCGCGGGTACTTTGTAGCCGGTTTGGGTGCGACACAATTTGCGCTGCCGGCCGCAGTGGATTTGCTTCGCCAGTTGCGTGCCGCGCCTCCGGCAGAGAAGCCGGAGTTTGTGCAGTTGGCTGCCACCGATCCGGCCAACCCCTACGGATCGGTCTTGCGCTGGCCTGAACTTCCCGTTGCTGAGGAAGATTCGGAGACGGCGCCACGCTTGCTCACCCGCGCGGCCTATGCTGAGGTGATTCTGCGCAACGGGCAGTTGGTTGCGTGGCTCAGGCGCGGCAATCCAAACTTGCTCATCTTTTTGCCTGCTGACGAGCCGGAGCGTTCGCAGGCGGCCGCGGGCCTGGCGCATTTCCTGTGCGCACGCGGTCAGGAACGGCTGCACGGCGCTGGCCATCAGGGCGTGCTCATTACCACGATCAATGGACAGCCGGTCGCGGCGCATCCCATGGCGCGGTTCCTCATGGATGCGGGCTTTCATCCCGGACCGCTGGGGATGCACCTGCGCCGCATTCTGTTGCCGCTTGGGCAACATCCTCACGAGCCGGGCCGCACTCAAAGTGGCGAGGTGCAATAAGCCATGCCAGAGGGCGATACGATCTTTCGCACGGCACGAGCGCTGGGCCGCGCGCTTGCGGGCAAGCCGGTTACCGGATTCCGATCGACCTATCCGCTGCTGACGCGGTTCAACGACGACACACCGCTGGTGGGACAGACGGTGGAGCAGGTGGAATCGCGCGGCAAGTGGCTCTTGCTTCATTTCTCCGGTGGTGGGACGCTGGCTACTCATATGCTCATGAGCGGCAGTTGGCACATCTACCGTCCTGGGGAGCGATGGCAGCAGCCGCGGATCAATATGCGGATTGTGATTGAAAATGGCGACTACGTTGCGGTTGGTTTTCGCGTGCCGGTGGCGAAGATGTTGAAGCCTCAGGAACTGGCGCGAGCAACCGGAATTCCCCCGCCTGCAATTGATGTCTTGAGCGAGGAGTTCAATGCCGGCGAAGTTTTGCGCCGCATGTTGGCTTGCGCCAATGAGGAGGCTGCCGATGTGTTGCTGCATCAGGAGGTGATGGCCGGCGTGGGCAACGTATTCAAATCGGAAGTGTGTTTTGCGACCGGCATCAACCCCTTCAGCAAAGTGGTTTCGCTGGAACTGGAGAAGGCAACGGCCTTGATTTCAGCGGCTCGGAGACTGGTTGCCGCCAATGTGCTTGAGGATTCAGGGGACACCATCGTCACTTATGGAGGAAGGAAGCGGCGGACTACGCACGAGGCCGATCCAAGTGCCAGCCTTTGGGTCTATGGCCGTGGCGGAGAGCCTTGCAGACGCTGCGGCGAGCTGATTCGCAGGCGAATCCAAGGACCTGACGCTCGCGTGACCTTCTGGTGCGAGCGCTGCCAGCCGATGGCCGATGGCACGGTTGTCGATGGTTGAACGGTCGATCAAATCAATTCGCGGGTTTGCCCAGGCCAAACATTTTTTGCAAAACGTTGCGGTGGTCGCCGGGGCGGTCTGCTGGGCGCTCCGCGGGATGGTCGCAGGTTTCTGTCGGCGCTGTGCCGGCAAGGAAAGCCGCTTCGAAGCCATCGGGGCAGGCGTCGTCGCTCAGCAGGTTGCTGACCTTGTCGATCTTTACCATTTCCACGCCTCCGGGCGCGGAGAATTCGTGCGTGTCAGAGTATTGCGGCAACTGCACGGCCTTCTTCATGAACTCGGCCCAGATAGGTGCGGCTGCGTCCGCGCCTTCAATATTCAACTGGCTGTAATCGTCGTTGCCCACCCAGACAATGCAGAGCAGGTTCGAGGTGTAGCCGGCGAACCAGGCGTCGTGGTCGGTTCCGGTCTTGCCCGCGGCCGGCGCGGTGAAGCCGCGTAAGCGCGTTCCCGCGCCGGTGCCGTGATTGATCACGTTCTCAAGCATGTCGGTGGCGAGGTAGGCCACGCGCGCATCAAGCACCCGTTTTGAAGTGGGCGCGTAGTCGTTGATGATGTCGCCGGTGGGAGTGCGCACGCTGGCCAGCATCCAGGGGTCCAGATGCAAGCCTCCGTTGGCGAAGACAGTGTAAGCGCCGGCCATGTCGAAAGGTGTGGCGTCGTAAGAGCCGATGGCCACGGAAGGCGTTCCACGCGCGCTTCTGACCCCGGCCTCGCGAGCCAGGGCAGCCACGCGATCGAAGCCGACCATGCCCGCCAGCCCGATGGTCGCATTGTTCAGCGATTTCTGCAATGCGTAGCGCGCCGTCACCTGGTCGTGATAAACGCCCTCATAGTTGCGCGGCGTGTATACCTGTCCGCCCACGTCGTAGGTGGTCTGTTCATCGCTGAGCATGGTCACCTCCGAGAAAAGCTTGGTTTGTCCGGGGAGCATGGTGCCGTCGACGGCGGTGTCAAAGGCAGCGGCGTAGACAAACGGCTTGAAGATGGAGCCAGTGGGCCGCTTGGCCACCGCGTGATTCAACTGCGAGTTGCCATAGCTGCGCCCGCCCACCAGCGCCAGCACCTGGCCGGTATGGGGATTGAGCGCCACCAGCGCTACCTGCGGATACGCCCAGGTCTCACCCGGCTTATGATGCTTATGCAGCTTGTCTACCCGCTCGTCCACCACGTGAATGGTGGAATCGACCGCGGCAGTGGCTTCGCGCTGCAAATCGGGGTCGAGCGAGGTGTAGATGCGAAGACCCTCGCGGTTGAAGTCGCGTTCGCCGAGCTTTTGCAAAAGCTGTTCATGCACCAGGTCGACAAAGTAGGGCGCTTCGCTGGCGTCTACGCTGGCGGCTGTTAGATGGAGCGGCTCGGCCTTGGCGCGCTCGGCTTGATCCTTGGTGATGGCGCCGGTCTCGACCATCGAATCCAGCACCAGGTTGCGCCTCTCAATTGTGCGGTCGGGATGCCGGAAGGGATTGAAGTAATTGGGTCGCTGAAGGATGCCGGCCAGGAAGGCGCACTCGGCCAGATTGAGTTGGTGTACGTCCTTGCCGAAGTATGCTTGCGAGGCCTCGCCGAATCCGTCAATGGAGAAGCTGCCGCGCTGGCCCAGGTTCATCTCGTTGGCGTACATCTCAAAGATCTGCTTTTTCGTGAAGCGGTGTTCGAGCTGAAAGGTGATGACGATCTCGATGATCTTGCGCTTGAAGCGCTTCTCCGGCGAGAGAAAGAAGTTTTTCGCCAACTGCATGGTAAGCGTTGAGCCGCCCTGCTGCTTCTGGCCCGAGATCACGTCGCGGTAGACCGCCTCCATAAGGCGCCAGTAGTTGACGCCGTTGTGCTCAAAGAAGCGGCGGTCTTCAATGGCGAGGACTGCCTGGACCAGATTCTGCGGAATCTCGTCGTATGTGATGAGGCGGCGCTTGGTGCGGTTGGCGTCTTCGCTCAGGCCGGTGATGAGCAAGGGCTCGAGTTCATAACTCGAGAGCGGCTGGCCGTGATCGTCGTCGATCGACTGCACTACGCCCGAGCCAACGTGGATCACGGCGCCGTCCTGCGCATGATAGGACTGCGGACCGGGACGCACGGTAATGGCCTGCACGCCCTCAGAGTACGTGCCCAACTGCGAGAGTTGCGAGGCGCCATCGGCGGAGTAGCCGGCCTCGCGCAACTCATTGGCGATCAGCCGGACGGTGAGTTTTTGTCCGGGGCGCACTTCGCGGGGCGCGGCAAAAATCTTGGCGGTGTTGGCGAAGATGGGCTGCTTGAGCCGCTCGTCCACAACATGCTGATATTTGATGTAGAAGTAGCCGAAGATGGAGAAGCACACAAGCGCGATTGCGGCAATCGTCAACAGAGCAATGCGCAACAGCAGCGATGCCAGCGGATGCCGCCCGGAGAGTCTTACCCATCTGATCTTAAGTGCCATCGCTGCTCCCTTTGAAACAGTGGTCAGTTGTTAGTGGTCAGTTATCAGTGACCACCTAGAGGCTGCCTTCTGCTGTTAACAACAGGGCATCCTCCTGGACGCGCTCTATCACAAGCGCCGCAACTTCATTCAAGGCCACGTCCACGCTGGTTGCCGTGGCGCGCGTCACCAGTTCAACAAAGCCGCCGGCAGCTTTCTTGCCCACGTTGATGCGGTAGGGAATGCCCACCAGGTCCGCATCTTTGAATTTGACGCCGGCACGCTCGTCGCGGTCATCGAGCAAGACATCGAGGCCGGCGGATTCGAGCTCCGCGGCGATTGTTTCGCCGGTTTGAGCGAGCAAAGCATCGGAGACATTGGTCACGGTGACCACCACGGTGAAGGGAGCGATCGAGGCCGGGAGCCAGAAGCCGTTCTTGTCGTTGGACTGCTCGATGGCCGCGGTGAGAATGCGCTCGATACCGATGCCGTAGCTGCCCATGATGGGCGTGACTTCCTTGCCGTTCAAGTCGAGCACGCGTGCGCCCATCGATTCGGAGTACTTGTAGCCGAGCTTGAAGATGTGGCCAACCTCAACGGCTTTGCCCACGACGAGCTTGCCTTCGCAGTTATCAACCGGGCAGGCTTCGCCTTCATTCACGCTGCGGATGTCGGCGCTCAGGGTCCAGGTGAAGTCGCGGCCCGGCGTGACGTTGCGCAGGTGGTAGTCGAGTTTGTTGGCGCCGCAGACCATGTTCTTGCGGCCTTCGAGGGCAGTGTCGAGGATGACGTTCAGATCGCCGTCATTAATTATCCTGGCAGGTTCGAGACCTATGGGTCCCAGGTAGCCAGCTGGGCCCTCGAACCAGTCTTTCAGCTCTTCAGCCACCATGGGACGAAGCTCGGTGGCACCCAGAACCTTGAGCAGCTTCGTTTCGTTGACGAAGTGATCGCCACGGAGAAAAGCGGCGACGGGTTGCCAAGGCAGCGCGGCCAAGAACTTCTGTACCGAGGACTCCACGTCCTGTGGCTTTATGTCCAACGATAACTTTTCGGCTGCCTCCTCATCTTTACCCGACACTTTCGCCATATAGGCCACGCACTTGATGTCGCTCGACTCCTTCATCTTGAGAAAAGCGGCAATGTCTGCGATGGCGCCCATGCCGGGCGTATGAATCAACTCTGGCTGGCCTTCGCCGGTCGCCTCCATCTCATTGACCGCATCGAGGCGCGAAGTGGCTTTCTCAAGATTGGCTGCGTAACCGCAAGTTGGGCAGCTTGCGATGAGGTCTTCGCCGGCGTCGGTGTAGACCATGAACTCCTGCGACTGCGAGCCGCCCATAGAGCCACTGTCAGCCTCGACGGCTACGAATTTTAGGCCGCAGCGGGTGAAGATCTTGCGGTAAACCGCATCGTGCAGCTCGAAGCTCTTGTCCAGGCCTGCCTTGTCGATGTCAAACGAATAGCTGTCCTTCATGGTGAACTGGCGCACGCGCAGCAGGCCGGACTTCGGCCTCGGCTCGTCGCGGAACTTGGTCTGAATCTGATACCAGATCTGCGGCAACTGCTTGTAGCTGCGCAGTTCATTCCGCGCAATCGCCGTCATGATCTCTTCATGCGTCATGCCCAGGCAAAGATCGGCGCCCTTGCGGTCCTTGAGGCGGAACATGTTGTCGCCCATGGCGGTCCAGCGGCCGCTCTGCTCCCACAGCTCGCGCGGAAGAATGGCGGGCAGGTAAAACTCCTGGCCAATGCGGTCCATCTCCTCGCGCACAATGCCGATGATCTTGTTCATCGAGCGCTGGCCGAGGAACAGGTAGTTGTAAATGCCCGCGCCGAGCTGGCGGATGTAGCCGGCGCGCACCAGAAACTTGTGGCTGGCCACTTCGGCGTCTGCCGGGGCCTCGCGAAGAGTGGGAACAAAAAGCTTGGACCAACGATGCATAGCGATGAGTGAACGTGCTTTCCCGCCGGCCGGCCGGCGCAAGGGCAAAATTGAAGCAGTCATTATTCTAAATGGACGGGGGCGCAGGTACTGCGAATCGCTGCTGACTTGCGATATTCCGCTTTCTAAAAGGATTCCGGCCAATTCTGCCGGCCATGTAGCACGGCAGCAATCAGCACCTCGTCGCCTTCAATTGTGTATGCAGCAATATAGGACGTTCCAGGGATGACCAGTTCGCGCGTTCCCGGTACACGTCCCGCTCTGCCGGACAACGGGAAGTTTTCGAGACGATTGACTGCTTCCTTGATTCTTTTGGATACCTTGCGCGCAGCTGTGGGGCTGTCTTTGGCGATGTATTCGCGGATTGATTCCAGGTCGGTGACCGCCGTGGAAGACCACTGAATCTTCATTTTGGCGCTGGCAACTCGGTCTCAGTGCCCCAACTATCAAGCCATTCAATCACTCGCTCGTTCGAGACTCTCTTTCCCGCTTCAAGATCTGCCAGACCGGCGCGAATGTGCCTGTGTTCCCAACTGTCGGACGAAACGAGCGCGATGCTTCCGGTTCCGTTCGCAACCCACTCGACCGGCTCTCCGACGGGCAGCGAGGCTTGCGCCAGCAACTCTTCGGGAATCTCTACGGTCAGGGTGTTTCCCTTGCGCACGATTTGGGTCGTCATTGAGTCAACTCCTACTGAAATCATACCGCGATTTAGGGTTGGGGGAGTGTATCGCTTTGGAAATCCTTGTCCAGATCCGGAAGTAGCTGCTGCATTGCAAACGGAATCTCAAACTGAGGTTCCGAACGATCCTTCGCTTGACTGACAGATTA